>Ga0081538_10005171_pt1 | contig 11814 bp, 11 predicted proteins | sample TabmetS5T2R1_FD_71022 | JGI IMG/M metagenome (GOLD analysis project Ga0081538, IMG submission 71022) | Tabebuia heterophylla rhizosphere microbial communities from the University of Puerto Rico - S5T2R1 | ecosystem: Host-associated > Plants > Roots > Rhizosphere ... | reverse complement strand
CCAGTAACCGTGGAAGCACCAGCCGATGTCGACGATGCCGCTGCGCACCGCCTTCCACATCTCCGGACCCTTCACCAGCGTCTGCGAGGGATAGACCTCGATCTTGACGCGGCCCTTGGTGGCCTCTTCCACCTTCTTGACCCAGGGCTGCAGCGCATGGGAGGGACCCCACGCGGTGGGCGAGTTCTGGTCGGCGAGCGTCAGCTTGATCTCCTGCGCCCGCGGCGGAGCGCCGAACGTCAACAGGAGCGAGATCGCGACGATCCCCGGCAGCAGTCTTCGGTATGACATCTCATGCACTCCCTGATGGCGAGCCTTCTCGCGCCTAGAGCGAGATGACTTTTCTTCGAATCGTCATCTCGCTCTAGCTTATTGTTAAAGCATGATCTTTTCCGAAAACCGGTATCCACTTTTCGGGATCATGCTCTAGGATCTCCGGATCTCCTGGTGCTTCGCTCGGTGACGATCTGTCCCGCCAGCCCCTCGGCCCGCATCGCCGACGCGCTGAAGGCGCCGCTCGACCTAATTTAGCCCTTGCTCGACCAGGTGCCGATGCGCCCAATGCAGTTCACGCCCGCAGCGCGCCGCCGGTCCGTTTCCTCACCTCGGCGATGATCTTCGCCGCCAGCGCCTCGATCTCCTCGTCGGTCATGGTGCGCTCGCGCGGCTGCAGCGTCACGGCGATTGCGATCGATTTCTTGCCGGGCTCGATGCCCTCCCCTTCGTAGACATCGAACACGCTGGCGCTGGTGATCAGCCTGCGGTCGACGTTCTGCGCCGCGCGCACGACATCGCCGGCCTTCACGCCGCGGTCCACCAGGAAGGCGAAGTCGCGCGTGACCGGCTGGAGCGGCGCGAGTTCGAGCGACGGCTTGACCCGGGTGGGGCGCGCCTTCGGCTCGGGGATGTTGTCGAGGATCGCCTCGAAGGCGACGAGCGGTCCTTCGGCATCGAGCGCCTCGAGGGCGCGCGGATGCAATTCGCCGAAGTGGCCGAGCGCGTTCTGCGGCCCAATCTGGATCGTGCCCGAGCGTCCGGGATGGAGCCAGGCGGGGCCGCCGGGCACCACCTGCAGCGCCGACATCGGCGCACCAGCCGCCGCCAGCACCGCCAGTGCATCGGCCTTGGCGTCGAAGGCGTCGACGTCGGCCGTCTTGGTCGACCAATGACGCCCGATCCCGCTCGGCTTGGCGAAGCCGCGCCGCACAGCTGCCACCGCGATGACCTGATCCTCGGGCCGATCGCCCTTGAACACTTGCCCGACCTCGAACAGGGCGACGTCGGGAAAGCCGCGGTCGGCATTCTTCTGCGCCACTGCCGTGAGGCCGGGAATGAGGCTCGGTCGCATGTCCGAGAGATCGGCCGCGATCGGATTGACGAGCGCCAGCTCAGGCTGTCCGCCGCCGAACAGCCGGGCCTGGGTCCTCGAGACGAACGACCACGTCACCGCCTCCACCAGGCCGCGCGCGGCGAGCGCGCGCTTGGCCTTTCGCGTGCGCAATTGGGCCGAGGTCAGCATCGGCTTCCGCGGTGCCTCGCCGCGGTCGAACGGCGTCGAGGGAATGCGATCGACGCCGACGATGCGGACCACCTCTTCGACGATATCGGCCTTGCCCTCGATGTCCGGCCGCCATGACGGCACCGCTACCTTCACGCGCTCGCCTTGGCCGGCGGCGAAGAAACCCAGGTGCCCGAGCACGCGCCGCACCTCCGGCAGGTCGGCATCGAGGCCCGCCAGGCGACTGAGCTCGCTCAAGGGAAAATCGATTATGCGATCCTCGCCATAGGGTTCGCCGGCGACAGTGATCTCCGACGGCGTGCCGCCGCACAAGTCCATCACCATCTTGGTCGCGAGCTCCAGTCCCGGCACCATGAAGCCCAGGTCGACGCCGCGTTCGAAGCGGTAGCGCGCATGCGAATTGATGCCGAGTTTGCGCCCGGTCTGCGCGATGTTGAGCGGGTCCCAAAGGGCCGATTCGATCAGCACGTCGGTGGTTGTTTCCTGGCAGCCGGTTTTCTCGCCGCCCATGATGCCGGCAAGCGAATCCACCCCGTCATCATCGGCGATCACGCACATGCTCTCGTCGAGCGTATAGGTCTTGCCGTCGAGCGCCAGCAGCGTCTCTCCCGGCCGGCCGCGCCGCACCACCAGGTTCCCGCGCACCTTGGCGGCATCAAACACGTGCAGCGGCCGGCCGCGATCGAACGTGATGAAGTTGGTGATGTCGACCAGCGCATTGATCGGCCGCAAGCCGATTGCCCTGAGCCGCCGTTGCAGCCACTCCGGCGAGGGTCCGTTGCGGACGCCGCGTACGAGCCTGAGCGCAAAGCCGGGGCACAGCGAAGGGGTTGCGCCGAAGTCGAGCGTGACCACGACCGGACAGGGGAATTCGCCCTTCACTGGCTTGACCGTTGCATCGATGAACTTGCCCATGTCGGCGGCGCGGAGATCGCGGGCGATGCCGTGCACGCCGGTGCAGTCCGGCCGGCTGGTCGGCACGGCGACCTCGATCACCGGATCGGTGAGGCCGAGCACCTCGGCGAACGGCTTACCGACCGGCGTATCGGCCGCAAGCTCGATAATGCCGGTGTGCTCGTCCGAAAGCCCGATTTCGCGTTCCGACAGCAGCATGCCGCGGCTCTCGACGCCGCGCACATTGGCGATCTTGAGATCGAGGCCGGTTCCGGGAATGTGGGTCCCGGGAGGCGCGAACACGCCTTTCATTCCGGCGCGTGCGTTCGGCGCGCCACACACGACTTGCACTGGCGCGCCGCCACCGGTATCGACCATGCAGACTTGCAGCTTGTCGGCGTTGGGGTGCTTTTCTGCCGAGATCACCGACGCGACCGTGAAAGGCCTGAGCGCCTTGGCCTTGTCCTCGATGCGCTCGACCTCGAGCCCGATCATGGTGAGCTTGTCGGCAATCGCATCGAGCGGCTGGTCGGTTTCCAGATGCTCCTTCAGCCAGGCGAAGGTGAATTTCATGTCCCGGCCTCAGTGCCTTCCTGCCGGCACCGGCCCGCGCCAGATCGACTCTCCTGCTTCACGTGCTTAACCCTCCCGCCAGCGTCGGGAAATCGAGCGGCCGGAAGCCATAGTGCGCGAGCCAGCGCACGTCGGCCTCGAAAAACGCACGCAAGTCCGGCATGCCGTATTTGAGCATGGCGATGCGGTCGATCCCGAGGCCCCAGGCGAAGCCCTGGTATTCGTCGGGATCGAGCCCGCAGTTCTTCAGAACGTTGGGATGCACCATGCCGCAGCCGAGGATTTCCAGCCAGTCCTCGCCTTCGCCGAAGCGGATCTCGCCCTTGTCGCGCAGGCATTGGATGTCGACCTCGAGCGAGGGCTCGGTGAACGGGAAGAACGATGGGCGAAACCGCATCTTTACCTGATCGACCTCGAAGAACGCCTTGCAGAATTCCTCCAGGATCCACTTCAGGTGACCGAGGTGCGACTTTCTGTCGATCACCAGGCCTTCGACCTGGTGGAACATCGGCGTGTGCGTCTGATCCGAGTCGCAGCGATAGGTGCGGCCCGGAATGATCACCCGGATCGGCGGCTTCTGCGCCAGCATGGTGCGGATCTGCACCGGCGAAGTGTGGGTGCGCAGCAGCAGGCGCGAGCCGTCCGGCTTCGGGTTGAAGAAGAACGTATCGTGCATGTCGCGGGCCGGATGGCTTTCCGGAAAATTGAGCATGGTGAAGTTGTTGGCGTCGGTCTCGATATCCGGGCCTTCCGCGACGGCGAATCCCATGTCGGCGAAGATGAGGGTGAGCTCGTCGATTACCTGGCTGATCGGGTGCACGCGTCCGATCTCGGCCGGCGCCTCCCGCACCGGCAGCGTGACGTCGACCGTTTCGGTGTTGAGACGCTGATCGAGCGCGGCGTTCTTGAGCTCCTCGCGGCGCGCGGCGATCGACTCGGTCACGCGGTCCTTGAGGCCGTTGATGAGGGGCCCCTTTTCCTTGCGCTCCTGCGGGGTCATCGCGCCGAGCGTCTTCAGCAGCTCGGACACCATTCCCTTCTTGCCCAGGGCGGAGACACGCACGGCCTCGAGCGCCGACTCGTCGCCGGCCGCCGCGATGGCGCCCATGATCTCCGATTCCAGCTGTGCGATGTCAGGCACGGCACGTCCTTTTCAAGGCGCGTGGTTGTGGCCGGCTCCTGTGGGCAAGGTCAAGCCCCGGGTTCGGTGACCCGGCAAGCGAAGTGTGGGACACTTGGGCGGCGATGTCTGAAAGGAAAGGTCCGATGTTCCATCGCATCCTCTTTGCCGTTGTGGCAGCGCTGCTGCTGGCCACCCGCGCGCACTCGGCCCCAAAGCCCAAGCAGTGCCCGATCGAAGGTTTCAGCCTCGACAAGATCCAGGACGCGGCGCGAAACGCGCCGTCATGCGACAAGGCATTGGAAGTGTTCAGCCTTTGCGCCGCCGGGGCGAGCAGCGACGTCATCCTCGGCGGCATCGTGACGGAGAAATGCGAGGCGGTTTTCCTCCCGAAGCTGAGCCCGAGAGAGCGCCGAGCTTACGCGCGCGCGCAGGACCGCTGTGACCGCAGATACCAGCGCCAGATGGGATCGATGTATCGCGCGTTTACGGCCTTCTGCGGCGCAGAGCTCGCCCACCGTTACGCGCGTCGGTTTGGCAAGCGCCAAGGCGCTGCAGGCGCGGCACGCAAATAGCTGGCCGCAAACTCACGCCGCCAGCGCGCCCTTGGCCTGGTTGACAATCGCCTCGAACGCGGCCGGCTCTCGAATCGCCAGATCGGACAGGACCTTGCGGTCAACCTGCACGCCCGCCTTGCTCAGGCCGTCGATGAAGCGGCTGTAGGTGAGACCGAACGGGCGCACTGCCGCATTGAGACGCTGAATCCACAGCGCGCGGAACGTGCGCTTCTTGCGCTTCCGGTCGCGATAGGCGTATTGCGCCGCCCTCTCCACCGCCTGCTTGGCGATGCGGATGGTGTTCTTGCGCCGGCCGTAATAGCCCTTGGCGGCTTTGAGCACCTTCTTGTGCTTGGCGTGGGTGGTGACGCCACGCTTGACGCGGGCCATGGCTGGTCTCCTTCAAAGGGTCGTTGGAACGGTCTCATACGGACGGCCGCCAACGCGGCCCGATCATCAGCCATTGGGCAGGAAATACTTTTTGACGGTGTCGCCGTCGGCCTTGAACATGACGCGGGTGCCGCGGTGCTGGCGGATCTGCTTGTTGGTCCGCTTGATCATGCCGTGGCGCTTGCCGGCCATGGCCGACAGCACCTTGCCGGTGCCGGTTATCTTGAAGCGCTTCTTGGCGCCCGACTTGGTCTTGAGCTTGGGCATTTGGCTCTCCTTCGCCGGCCGAAGCCACGGAATCCGTGTTCGCCCGACCATTGCTCTCATTGAGCGTGCTGATTGAGCACTTCGCCGCCGCCACGGCAGCCCTTGGCCGGGCGACGGGCGGCAGGGCTTATGGCAGAGGCGGCCAGGGTTGGCAACCGCCTGGGGCACTTCCGGCGGCTCGCGCCGATGTCATCCGCCGGCGGGCCACCGTCATCCGCGGCGACCCTGATTGCAGGCGCCGGTTAGATAGGAGGTGCGCATGTTCTTGACGACGAACCGGTCCCCGCCGCTGTGCCGGCTCGCCCACTTCGCCGGAACATGCGCTAGCGCGGCGCCAGAACCATGATCATCTGCCGGCCTTCGAATTTGGGCTCCTGCTCGACCTTGGCCATTGTGGAGGTATCGCTCTTGACGCGCTCGAGCAGCTGGACGCCAAGCTCCTGGTGCGCCATTTCCCGGCCACGGAAGCGCAAGGTCACCTTGACCTTGTCGCCCTCCTCGAAGAAGCGCTTCATCGAGCGCATCTTAACGTCGTAATCGTGATCGTCGATCATCGGCCGGATCTTGATTTCCTTGATCTCGACGACCTTCTGCTTCTTGCGCGCCTCGGCCGCTTTCTTCTGCGCCTGGTACTTGTACTTGCCGAAATCGAGAATCTTGGCGACGGGCGGGGACGAGTTGGGCGCAATCTCGACGAGATCGAGCCCCGCTTCCTGCGCCATGGCGATGGCGCTCTGGATGTCGACGACGCCTCGGTTGGCGCCGCTGTGATCGATCAGCTGAACCTCGCGGACGCGGATCTCCTCGTTGACGCGCGGACCACCCTTTTGCACGGGCTGCTGCGCGGGCTTCATCGGACGACGAATGGCGCAAATCTCCTCTGTTGTTACAACGATCCTCGTTTCAGGGAGCCGGAAAGGATGACCGCCGCCACCACGTTGGTGACGCGCCAACACGGTCCGTCGCCCTGGACTAACTCGGAAACCATGAACATCGGTACAAAACCGCCTCAAGTCAACGCCGAAGCCCGACGAAAAGATCACCGTTGTTGCGGCGCTACACGGGCGCCCTGCCCCGAGTCGAAACCCATATCCGATGCGGCTTGATCGGATATGGTTCTGGAGGGGATTTCGACGTGCAGGGTAAAGGGAGTCTTTCCTCTCAGTGCTCGCCCTCGAGCAATATGGCATAAAGGCCGAGCATGGCCGTGGCCACCCGCGACGGAGAAAACCTAGCCTGGGCAAGGTGGCGTGCCCGGTTCGCGATGGCGTGCCAGACCGAGCCGTCGAGTGCAAGCGCCGCCGCAATGGCCCGTGCGAGCGCGATCGGGTCGGACGGCTGCGCCAGCCAGCCGGTGCGGGCGTCGTCCTCGACGCGCGGGGGCGCCAGCACGATTTCGGGCAGGCTGCCGATGGCCGATGCGATCACCGGCTTTGCCATCGCATGCGCCTCGGCGGCGATCTGGTCGAATGTGGTGGGCTCGATGGTGGGCACGATCACGAGATCGGCCATGGCATAGGCGGCCGGCATGTCGAGGCAATGGCCCACGCGCCGGACCAGGCCACCGATTCCCTGCGCTTCCACCTGGTGGGCGATGGCCCGGGCATATTCGCCGTCGCCCACGCTGTCGCCCGCCATGATGAAGGTGACCCCGCGCATGCCGCCGTTGACCAAAATGCGCACGGCATCGATTACAGTCATCTGACCGTGCGCAGGGCTGAGCCGGCCGGGCACGAGAATCACGCGCCAGCCGGGCCGAATGCCCCAGCCATGGCGCAGAACCGCGACCCGCTCCCCGCTCACTGCGGTCGGATTGAAGCGCCCGGTATCGATGCTGCGGGGGATCGCGCTGATGCGTTCGGGCGGAACACCATGCCGCTGCATGATGAGCCCGGCGGCATATTCGGACTCGGCAACGACGCGATGTCCATGTGCCAGCGCGCGTTGATACAGCGATGCGAGGCCGCTCCGCGCGCTCGGAGCGCCGGCATAGCTGGTGACCAGCCAGGCGCCGGTCTCGCGCACGGCGGTCCGCGCGCTCCAGGCCGTCGCCCCGCTGTAGGCATGCACGATGTCGATCCGCTCGCCGGCGATCAGCTCAGCCAAGCTACGGGCGTTGCGCCTGAGCTTGAGGGGATTGGTTGTGGCGCTGGCGAATCGCACCCATTCGCCGCCGAGCGCCTGCAACTGGCCGACGAGCATGCCGGGGCCGCCCGCCACCATGGCCCGCGCACCAGAACGCAACAGGGCCGAGGCGATGTTGACCGTCGCCCGCGCCGGCGGCATGTCGACCAGCGCCGGCACGATCTGCAGCACCGTGGCACCGGGAAGCCGCCGCGACACGATGCGGGGAGTTTCGTCGACGCTCATGCTCCCCACCGCCGCTTGCGAGGCCTCATGTCTGGACGTCCCCTGCCTCTGCCCCTCGGACTGCAGCCAAGCGCGATCGCGGCAACGGCGATCCGCGTGAAGCCCTGCCTCGCGGGTTCCTCCCGCCGCCAGGCCCGACGTTGCGCGCTTTGGCGTCCGGTGGCAGCTCCTTAGCGCATGTCCCGAGCGCATGTCCCGGTGGAAGCCTGCCCCGGGCCGATTAATGGTGGGCCCGGTTCGCCGTCAAGAACATGCGCCACTCAACACTCAATAAGTCCTAGCTAGAGCGTGTCCGATTCCGAAAGAATCGGGACACGCCCTAGTATACCGGATGACAGGCCGGCGCCGCTCATGAACAATTCTGAACCAAAATACTTGCACGTTGGAACCGGGTCGGCCGCGCGTCGCGTCGCGGTGCGGCCGCAGGGAGGCGCCGAGCCCGGCCTGCTTTGGCTGGGTGGATTCAACTCCGACATGCGGGGCACCAAGGCGGAGGCGCTGGCGCGGTGGGCGGCCGACAACGGTCGCGCCTGCGTGCGCTTCGACTATTCGGGCCATGGCGAATCCGGGGGTGCCGTAACGGACGGCACCATCGGGCGGTGGTTGGAGGAAAGCCTCTCCGTGTTCGAGGCGTTCTGTCGCGGCCGGCAGATCGTGATCGGCTCCTCTATGGGAGGTTGGATCGCGCTGTTGATGCTGCACGAGCTGAAGCGGCGGGCCGAAGCCAGCGCCGCGGTGCCGACGGTCGCCGGCCTCATCCTGATCGCGCCGGCGGTCGACTTCACCGAGCTCCTCATGTGGAACAAATTCCCCCGCCGGGTGCAGCGCGAGATCCTCGAGAAGGGCGTGTGGGCGCGGCCTTCCGCCTATTCGGATCAGCCTTACCTGATCACCCGCGCGCTGATCGAGGAGGGGCGTAACCATCTCCTGCTTGGCGGAATGATCGAGCCCGGCTGTCCGGTGCGCATCCTGCAGGGCGTCCAGGATCCCGATGTGCCGTGGAGCCACGCGGTCGAGCTGGCGGCGCGGATCGCGCGCGACGATGTCGTGCTCACCCTGGTCAAGGATGGCGACCATCGCCTCTCGCGCTCCGAGGATATCGAGCGGCTGGTCGCAGCCGTGGCGGAGTTCGCCGGTGCTCACAGCTCCTCGAACGGCAGGCCCACATAGTTCTCGGCCAGCGCGGTCATCGCCGCACGCGAGCTGGTGACATAGTCGAGCTCGGCGAGCTGCACCTGGCGGTCGAATTCCGGCTGGTTCTCGAACCGGTGCAGCATCGATGTCATCCACCACGAGAAGCGCTGGCTTTTCCACACGCGCCGCAGGCAAATCTCGGAATACCGGTCGAGCAGGTCGGCACGGCCGTGTCGGTAATATTCGGAGAACGCGCGCGCCAGCATGCGCACGTCCGCGGCGGCCAGATTCAGTCCCTTGGCGCCGGTCGGCGGCATGATATGGGCGGCGTCGCCGGCGAGGAACAGCCGCCCGTAGCGCATCGGGGCGGCGACGAAGCTGCGCATGGGGGTGATCGCCTTCTGCGTCACCCTGCCTTCGACGAGGTTTCCTCCTTCGTCGCCCAGCCGCAGGCGCAGCTCCTGCCAGATGCGGGCGTCGTGCCAGTTGGCGATGTTGTCATCCGGCGCGCACTGGACGTAGAGCCGCGAGAGCACCGGCGAGCGCATGGTGAACAGCGCAAACCCGCGCTCGTGGTGCACATAGATCAGCTCATGCGAGATCGGTGGCGATTCGGACAGGATGCCGAGCCAGGCGAACGGGTATTCGCGGTCGTAGAGTGTGAGCGCGCCGGCCGGGATGGCCGGCCGGGACATGCCGTGGAAACCGTCGCATCCGGCAACGAAGTCGCTCACGATCACCTTGTCTTTGCCAGCGTGGCGAAAGCGGACCCGCGGGCTTTTCGTGTCGAGATCATCGAGGCCTCTTGCCTCGGCCTCGAACAGGAGCTCGCCGCCCGCCGCCAGGCGCGCGTCGATCAAGTCCTTCATCACCTCGTTCTGTCCGTAGATGGTCACCACCTTGCCGGTGAGCTCGGTGAGCGGAATGCGGTGGCTCTGCCCGGCAAAGCGCAGCGCCAGGCCGTGATGCACAAGGCCCTTGCGGTGCAGGCGGTCGGCGAGGCCGAGGTCGTCCATGATGTCGACGGTGCCCTGCTCGAGCAGACCGGCGCGCACCCGCTGCACCACATAGCGCCGGCTGCGGTCTTCCAGGATGACGGAATCGATTCCATCGCGGCTGAGCAGGTGGGACAGCAGCAGGCCTGCCGGCCCCGCGCCCACGATCGCGACTTGAGTACGCACTGATGGCTCAGCGGCCCGGGAGCACGACGACCTTGGGACTGGTCGGCAGGGTCGTCTTCGACAGCAGCAGCGAGGGCGTGGCGTTGTACTCGACGTCCCACTGCTCCTTCGCCCGGGTGAGAAACCGGTTGAGCGTGTAGGCGCTGAAGAAGTGCATGGGGATCATCAGCGGCGCCTTCAGGCTGGTGAGCACCTCGAACATGCCGTCGAGGTCGAGCGTCGCGCTGCCGTCGACCGGCACCATCACCACGTCGACGCGGCCCATCTCGTTGAGTTGCTGCTGATTGAGGGTGTGATGAAGGTGGCCGAGATGGGCAATGCACATCTGCGCGGTTTCGAAGATGAAGATCGAGTTCCCGTGGCGCTCGGTTCCGCCGCTGACCCAGTCGCGAATGTTGGTCGGCACGTTGCGCACGCGCACGTCCTCCAAGGCCATGTCATGGCGCGCCGGCTTGTCAGGACTCGGTCCCCAGCCGCGCAGCACGTGCTTGATGCCGGGGTCGGGCCGGTCGGTGTAATGCGTCGAATGTGCGTGATTCATCGTGATGATGTCGGGCTGCACCGGCGGGCGCACATAGTCGTTGTAGTCGGTTGCGATGCGGACGAGGCGCGGCGATTCGATCAGGAAGGTGGAGTGGCCCGCATAGGTGATCCGGACCTGGTCGCCGGCGATCGCATTCCGGAATGCCGCCGGGATCACCAGCGGCGTGCGTGCAGCCACGAGGCCGGGACAGCGGTCGGCCAGTTCCGATGTCGGCGGGACGGCGGGCGCTTGGGCCGCGACGTCAAAGGCGGATGCCGCGGCGAAAACGAGCGCCGTCGACAGCATCCGCAGCACCGGGGCGGCAACCGCCATGCAGGGCCTCCGCGCTGATCAAGGCAGCATTCATGCCGGAGTTGGCATGCTGGCGGGCGCGAATGTGCCACGGTTTTCGGCGGCAGACCAAGCTCAAGTCAGGACAAATCTGATTGATCGAAGACGCGGGCGGCCGACGCGTGGCCGCACTGGTCGCGCCAGTCCGAGCCCTGGCGGCTCGATCGCGCGCCGCCTGGGCGCTCAGCGGGCCTGAACGATCAGGCCCTTGTTGGTGACAACGACCCAGCGGCCGTCCTGGCGTCTGATCTCCTCGACGCGGCCGGCACCCGGCAAGGTCGAGCCGGGCTCGACCTCGATGATGCCCCTGCGGCCCTCGACCAGCGCCATGCCATCGAACACTTTGCGTACGACATAGTCTTCGATGATCGCCGGCTTCGGCTTCGGCTCCGCGCCGTAAGGTTGCGCATTCACCGAGCCGGTGACGTCGGCATGCGCCTGCGGTGCTGCCACCCGGCGCTCGAGGCGTTCCACCGCTTCGATGATCTTGGCGATCTTGGCGGCCGGCTCGGCCTGTACGCGCTCGGCGCGCTCAAGCCGCTCGGCAAGCTTGCTGAACTGCGTTGCCGTCGCCTTGGTGGATTGTTCCGCAGCGGTCCGCAGTGCGCCGAGTTCGGTGGCGAGGTGCGCGGTGAGGCCCTTGATGCCCTGCAATTCCGCCATCGCGTCGTGGGCCGGCGCCGCCGCGGTGGCGGGGCCGAACGTCAGGTGGAGAAGGGCCGGGACGCCGAGCGCGCCGGCCGCTCCGCCCAGCCCGGCCGCAATCCCCAGCGTGACGGCCAGAAGGGGGAAACGGGACTTGGGCTTTTCCTTGGCTCGAGATGCGGCGGCCTTCGCCGGCGCCGGCTTGGCCTGAGCGGCTGGTCGTGCCAAAGGCGCGCGGTTTTCGTGCTCGCGCAGGACGGGCGTCGGCTCGGCTGCCAGCGGCGAAGCAA
>Ga0081538_10005170_pt1 | contig 11815 bp, 13 predicted proteins | sample TabmetS5T2R1_FD_71022 | JGI IMG/M metagenome (GOLD analysis project Ga0081538, IMG submission 71022) | Tabebuia heterophylla rhizosphere microbial communities from the University of Puerto Rico - S5T2R1 | ecosystem: Host-associated > Plants > Roots > Rhizosphere ... | reverse complement strand
AGCATTGGCCAACCAGTAATGATACCAGGCTCAATGGGCACTGCTAGCTGGATTCTGCTTGGCAACAAAAATTCACTTGATCTGAGTTTTGGATCTACCGCACATGGAGCAGGACGCATGATGTCGAGGTCTGCTGCAAAGCGGAGCTACACAGCCGACATTGTGAAAAGGGGCCTGGAGTCAAAGGGAATCTATGTCAAAGCGCTTACAAAGGAAGGTGTGGTCGAAGAGACACCCGACGCTTACAAGGATGTTGATGCCGTAGCCGAGGTTTCGCATTCCCTTGGAATTGCTACCAAGGTGGCTAGGCTCGTGCCAATAGGAGTGATAAAGGGCTAATGCAAAACGATGACGACCCTGACATTGACATAATTAATGCACGCAAACTAAGAGAGCTTCGTGAAAAGGCGGCTGCGATGGAAAAGACAAAAGCCATTAGCCAGCAGCCACAGCCAAAGTCCTCAAGAGAAATAGTGTCTGCCTACCTCTACGACAGGGCCAACGAAGTACTAGACCTTGCTTACGTGCAGTATCCAGTTCAGACTGAAGCAATTGTCACAAAAATTGCAAGACTTATTTTATCTGGCGAAATAACAGGCAGGATATCTGGAGGCGAACTCCTGATGCTTTTCAGATCTGTGGGCCTTAACATAAGAGTCAATACGACAATTAAGGTTGAAGACGATGGCAAGTTCATCTCGTTCTCTGAGAAACTCAAACAGCAGAAGGAGGAGAATGATTTGCCTTGATACTGGGAACATTTATCCTGGATTTTCAGACAATTGATTTTGAACCTGATGCCAAGGTTGCAATAGATATGCTCTCTGACTACCAGAGGCTCTACCAGCTTGAAAACTCGTTTGCGCTTGACTCACCTGTACAGAGCCTTGGTTGGTCGTTTGCGAAGATGTTTCTGGCAGGTCAGTTCGTAGAGAAGTTATATACACACCAGGCTCATAACATAAAGGCTTCAAAAGGCAAAAAGCCTGAAGACAAGTTCATTTCATGGTTTCAGAAGGAATTGAAAAATAGAGGCTGTGGTGCGCAAATAAAAATAGCGCCAGAAATGAAATCGATTTAGACTCTCCGACCTCTTCTGCCGCCTGGCTTTCTTGTTGTATCGTGAGGCACAGGAGTTACATCGTCGATTCTACCGATGCGAAAGCCTGCTCTTGCAAGCGCCCTGATGGCAGCCTGAGCGCCAGGACCTGGAATTCTTGGACCTACGCCTCCGACAGCTCGTACGCGAATATGCAGCGCATTTATACCCTTTGCCTTGGCCGTCTCAGCTGCTGCTACAGCAGATTTCATGGCTGCATAGGGTGAGGATTCATATCGGTCAGCGGTAACGTGGCGTCCGCCAGAGCTAAATGAGATTGTCTCGCTTCCACTCAAATCAGTAATATGGACAAGCGTGTTATTGTAACTGCTAAAAATGTGAGCTACCCCCCACTTCGTTTGGGTAACGTCGCCTGTTGTTTCAGACATGCACTTAAACTTGCTTTTGTAGAGAGTTAAAAACTTTATCACTTATGAAAATGCATATAACCCCTATTCTCAAGAAGCGTATTTCTAACAAACACATTGCCGGAGCCCTTTTGCACTCTACCTATAACATTTAAGCTAACGCCTGCTTTCCTTGCAGCAGCGTCGGCTTGCCTTATTTTTGTATGGGAAATCGTTGCCACTATCTCGTATTCTTCACCACCGTGAAACACCAGCTCGTGTGTGTCAAGCCTATTTTCCTGTGCGAACTCGTCCAAGCCTTCTACAGATGGAATACTATGAATTATAATGTCGACTCCCTCACTTTGGCTTGCAAGTTCATATAGAGATACTGCAAGTCCATCACTTGAATCAATTGATGATGAGAAATATCTTGCAAGCGATAACCCAAATCTCTGCCTTGGACAGGGCTCGAGCACTGACTTCACTGCTTGCTTTCTGAAAAAACTGCTGGCATCGCTACTACCACCGCTCACTGAAATCGCATTTTGCAGCAGGATTGCTAGGCCTGCAGGAGCATATCCAAAGGGCCCAGATACGATGACATAATCTCCTTGCTTTGCTCCACTTCTTTTTGGAACTTTGAATCTGGAAAAGCCAATCATGCTGCAGTCAATAACAAGTTCACTAGCTTCGTTTGTATCTCCACCGACTATTTTGACTCCAAATTCTTTTGAGGCAATAGCAAAGCCCTCAGCAAGTCCTTCGATGTACGACTGCTGCATAGAGCAAGTGTTTGGTATGCCAAGTGAAATTACTGCTGCATATGGCCTGATGCCTTTGGCAGCAAGATCGCTTATGCATGAGGCCATACTCTTTCGTGCAGCCTGCCAAGCTTGCATGCCGCTGGGAACATCTGTACTTGCAACCAGCATATCGCTTTTCATAACAATCCCCTTCTTTAACAACGCCACGTCGTCGAGGCTGTTGCTTATACCCAGCTTGTTTGCAAAGAGCCGGATAATCTGTTTTTCATCTAACTTGGTCATACAGTGTCTGAACCTTTTCTCTTGCCTTCTTGTAAATGGCTTGTGCCTTCTCCCCTCTGGATTCGACAGATATCCTAATCACGTGTTCGGTGTTTGATGGCCTGATCAGTATCCATGAGTCTTCATCAATTATTGCCTTGACACCGTCTTCTGTCAATATTGAGTAAGAATCTCTCTTGAAGACATCAGACAGCCTTTGGATCACAGCGTTGTGCAGTGAAGGATCAGCCACTATTTTCGATCGTATTTGTACAAATTGTGACGCAAACTGTAAGCATTCGTCTATAGTCTTCTTATTAAGTGTGGAGATCGTTGCTGCCGCCAAGAGGCCATCGCGGCACATGTTAATCTTAGGCATGATAAACCCGGCGCTACTGCCCTCGCCACCCGCCTCCGCGTTCACATCAAGCATCTTACTGACGACGTTTGCTTCGCCTACTTTGGAGTACGCAAGAATCTTGCCATTGTTCTTATGGATGTATTTCTCTATTGCAATACTGGTATCAATGCTTGTAACAAACCTTTTCAAACCTATCTCCAACGCCCTTGCGATACACAATAGCAGCGTTGTATCTGGGCTCAATTTTTTTCCTTCGTTGTTGACAACCACAAGCCTGTCAGCATCTAGATCAAGCCCAAAACCATAGTCTAGTTTGTTTGCAGTTACAAGGGCGCGCAGGTCTGCCAGCTCATCTACAGTAGGATCCGGACCCCTTGATGATATTCCTCCGATGCTATTGATACTGTAATACTTGAGCCCTAGCTTTTTGAACAGATACTCCGCATAGCCGCATGCCGCGCCTCCTGCTGCATCGACTCCCACTTTGACGGCCGAAGTGTTACTTCTTGCCATCTCTGCAATTACATCAGGATAGTTTGAGGAAATCTGAAACTCATTTCCAAACTTGCCCGGATGATGATCATGACTTGTCATCTTGAGCATTACCTCTAACTCATGTTCAAACAAGCCTCTACCATCAATTATGAATTTGAGTCCATTCCATTCTAAAGGGTTGTGCGACGCTGTCACTATAATACCGGCGCCATACTTACGCGCTTCTCTAAATGCTGCTGGGGTGGGTGCAATGCCGAGGTTGTAAACATTGATACCCGCAGCCATCAGGCTTGCAATCACAATTTGAGCAATAATCGTACTGGATGGACGAGTATCGCGCGCGACTACACACTTCCCAGACCTGATCAAGCCCGCAAACTGGCCTGCAAACCTGTTCACTTTATAAAGATTGAGATCTTGTCCATAGACCCCTCTGACTCCTGAGATCGATATTTTCACACTAAAAAAACGCACGCTGTCTTTTATGTATTTAGCGTGAAGCATTTAATAACGAAAAGTTGAAGCTACATCTGTTTTGCCCGTGGCTCACCCGGGTGAAGCGAATGAACTGCATGAGATAGCCGCAAAAACTACAAGCCCTAAGTGGGACTCGAACCCACGACCTAAGGTTTACGAAACCTTCGCTCCACCAGGCTGAGCTACTAGGGCGCTCTTTTCTTCTGTTACTACTCTTCTCATGTAATAAGCTTCGCTCGGTTTCGTAATTCTGCGCCAGTTGTTGTATGGTAGCAGCGTCGCGAAATGCTGCCCCACGTTGCGGCTGCGGCTTACAAATGTCTGAAGGATAAAGCGCCGTACTAGTTCAATAGTTATAGACCCTGTGATTGAACGTGCACAAGATATTCGCGGAGATAATGAACTACCGGCTTATCTGAGGCAGGTCTTTGACTCATTTGGATTGATTAAACAACAATCGGTGGAGGCAGAAGAAAAGCTAAATATGTTCCATTCGCTTTTGAAGTTGGAGGAGGGTAATATATGACCCTCCTTTCAACTTCAGCGCAATTTTAACGCAGGTACGTTCTACCCATTCTAAATTATTGACGCCATCCCAATCCGGTGATGATCTCTTAATGGTACAATATATACTAGCTATCACCGATGAGAAGCGGGAGACTAAAAAGGTTCAGTTAAATCATAGTAGGACATAAAGCAATAATGACAAAAAAATGGCAATGATAAAACCACCAACAAAAACAGTCGCAACGATGATTATGATGATAATAGGTGTGTTAACCACAATGGCAGTAGGAGTAATATCATTGACTGCAGTAGTCACACAAGCAGTCGCAGTAGTCCCTATAACGACTACAATGATCGGCAGTAGCACTGCTAATACTACAACAACAACATCATCAGGAATACAGATATCTGAACAACCCATCTTGCAAGAACGAACAAGGGCTGTAAGTGAGACTCCAATAAATTATGCTCACCTGAGCATAACATACTCCGGAAATGGCACTTTGACGATGCCAGACAACATCACCACCACCATGACTAATTTCACAACTAATGGTAGCGCGCTTATCTCATTTGTGACACAATCCGCTCAGGGAACAGAGACCATCACAACAGGAAATGGTGAGACTGCAACAGTCACATTTTATGAAATTGTGAAGTTCAATCCTGCTGCAAGTGAAGGCAAGGGTATTATTATAGCAGAGGTTCGCACAGATCCAACTGGCACACTTGCATCATTAAACGGCATGACACTAGTAGGAGTAGATGAAATTCTGCCGAATGGTGAGAGTAGCGTAACATTATGGGAGTGGGAAAGTGGAATTAGTGATTTGGACATTGTTCCTGCCCATAATGAGTTGACTATTCGATGAATAGAATAACTGAGATTCCACAAGACGACCAACATAGCATATCCTCAAGTACTGAGGCACTCCCCCTTTTTTCCTTCTCTACTTGTCACTAAATGAAATACAACTCCGGGCGTTTCGATCTCTACCTAACCAATCTTTATGTGTATTCTAAGTTGCTTCCTCCTTTTCCCTTTCTCTTGTTTGAAAGCCGCCTTGAATTATTGTCATTTCTAGGATCATTCTCTGACATCTTGATTTTGTAATTTTAGAGGCTGTTTACAGCCTAATTATCTAACGCAAACGAGGTGGTATGATATACCTTGATCCGGCCATAGTGATATAATAGCAGAGATATATACAACTGAGACACAAACAAACAACTACTACTCTCAATTTTTTCTTGCTTTTTGCTCCCTTCCATGCCATTCTTTGGCTCGTTGTTGTCTCTTTGTAATATAGTCTATAGTACCTGGAATCTCCGTTTCTTACTTACCTATCGTCCTTCGCAGTCTTGCTCTCTTTTACATGTGTAAAGTTTGTTCCTACTCCTCTTTTAGAACCAGCGCCAGGACCTGGAAACTGAGGGTCAGTGCCAATTTCTTGGACATTTACGTCTTGTGGCTTATCATCATCGTCCTTGCCCATTTCACGCCCCATCCCCCTATTTGGCATTTTTTCTTTGTATGGATTCGTTCCCATATTATTGGTATGATATTGGAAAATATTACTTATATAGGCAAGTCCTTACTTTCATTCAGAGGCTGTTTCTCAAAACATGATCCCGCAGCCTATCATGTAGACCATATGATCAGAACAACTGCTGACCTAGCTTTATCAGAACGACTTCGATAACTATTCGGAAACAAATCATCAGTACTATACACCTTTGGCAATTAAGAACGAAAGTATGGTACAAGTGCTAACTCTTAAGTCTCATCAGTTATTTTCTTGCTTGTTGTCATAGCCTCCTATGATGGAATTGTCCCTCTTGTATGTTCAAGCCAGTGACACTGTATCCAAAGAAACTAAAAACATTTTGAAAACAAATGGCATCTATGAAAGATATGCATAACATGCGTACTGGAAATAACCAGATTCTTAGGGGATGGAATTTACATATAGCATTTGTATCCTGCCTTCAGATGGAATTCTATACGGCGACACAAAGTGGACTTATATTATTAAATATAATTAATAGCAACTACTACTGATGCCTGAAAACATCAACATAAAAGAAAGCGACAGAGAGTTTATGGTGGTGCTTGATATGGCTTTGAGGAGAATTGAAGATGATCGCAAGATTATAGGAACAACAAATATGAGAAATTCGGAAGCTTCTGGATCAGTCAAAGCGGCCTCGTATTTCAGTTATCAGTCCTTACCAAGCAAAGCAAGGCTCTTTACGCCAAAAGGATTAGGTGCAAATTCATCTGCATTCAACGTCAGCGTTGGCAGTCAAAGGGGTGATATCGAGATTTGACAGTTAATAACACTGAGAAACAATCTGGTAGCATCATTTGTCCTAATTGCTCAACTCCAATGCGGGAAGTTAGGCGATATGATGCGGACATTGACTATTGTCCATCGTGCAGGGGGGTGTGGCTTGATAGAGGCGAAATTGACAAGATAGCGATGGCTCAAAACAGAATTGACGAAGAACATTACCGCCGCTACCACAGAGATAGAGATTATGACGATTACGATGACGACTATTACCATTATGGTGGACATAGAAGGCGAAGAGGCTTATTTGGCGACCTATTTGACTTTGACTAAGTGAAGACGTCTGAAAGAGAGGATACTTGTATACACATCTACTGTAAACCTTTTCGTAGTGTCTAGTTAGAGTAAGTTGATTATGTACTATGACCTGATGTATCTTAATCTTGGATTCAGTAACTATGTTAACCTCCTGATCTATTGTGAGAGTACAGAAGCATTATCAAATTTCAAGTCACCTTATTGACATTATTTGATAACAGGCGGAACACTATAGACAGATGAAGGCTTATCGGCAAACTAGAAAGCATTCAGAAACTATTCTCAGATGTAATCATTCTTAGACTAGATAGGATATTGGCAATTGCAGCAGAGTTTCCCTCTGATTTGCTATCCCGCCTGGATTATTCACTACTCTTAACTATTATGCAATAGACGCCAGATTTGATCTTCGATAGATTCCTTTGAATCACTTCAAGACATTGGGACATAATATTCAAGCTGCCGGCAAGAGCTAGAAGTCCTCAACTATCGTGCTGAGGTTCTTGTTGTTTTGACAAAAAATGATAAAGATGTATAAGAAATGGATGAAGTTGCAAAAGAGTTGCACTTAAAATCCCTTGGTTGATCATCAAAAAAATGCTAGGAAGTCAAAGTTAAGAATATGATAAGTCAATATTTTCCATCTAGAAGGTAACTTGCTAATCTGCCACTAACTATTCAGATGGCATAAAAAGAAGTAAATCTTCTTTGTAAGGTATTGTACAATCTTACTATAGACTTAATTACAAGACAATCTTTCAACCGTGTATGGTAGACTTGGTTTATGGTCGAAGCATAACTGACCTTTTGCGCGAAATGCCATTTTATATTAGCATCTTCAAGAAGATAACAGCATATAAGCTGTTCAAGGCTAAACAACCGATGTACGGCTCTGTCGATGTCAATAATGTCTGCAACCTTCACTGTACACACTGCTATTGGTGGCTCAACCGTAAGGAAGAACATGATTTGACAGCAGAAGACTGGCATCGGATAATCAAGACTACCTTCCATAAGAAGCACATATTTGTCACCACCCTTGTTGGGGGTGAGCCGACCTTACGCCCAGACATTATAGAAGTGTTTTGCAAGGAGATGCCGCACAGAGTTTGCGTTGTCACAAACGCCACCTTTCCTCTAAAGAGGTACAGTGGCCTCTACTTTTATTGGGTATCAATGGATGGAACAGAGAACGTACACGATAGGATAAGGGGCAAGGGATCATATGCCAAGACAAAGAAGAATATACTTGACTATATTGCAGGCCCAGACAGGAACGGAAAACCTGCATGGAAAGATATTTGGATCACAATGACGATAAACTCGCAAAATTATATGACTGTGGAGGACCTGACAGAAGAATGGAAATGCAAAGTAAACAAAATTGGTTTCCAGTTCCATACACCCTTTGTAAAGGGCGATCCACTGATGTTACCATTTGGAGATATACGCAATCAAGTCGTTGACAGGTTAATTGAAATGAAGAAAAAATATCCTGATTTTATCGTCAACCCTACCAAACAGCTATCCCTTATGAAAGGTAACTGGGGAGGCGTTGGAACGACCCCAGTAGATTGTCCATCATGGGCCATCCTATCGCTGGATCACATGGGAAGGATAAAACAACCATGCTGTATTGGAAGTGCTGAAAGTAAGAGCATGAAACCACTGTGTGAAGACTGTGGTCTGGGCTGCTACTCTATACTTGTGGCACAGGGAATCAGTGGAAGTTAGCTTTTAGCTCAAGTTAACCTCGGAATCGCTACATCCAACACTCTCTACTAATCGGGGCTTAATTTTTCAACTGTGAAAAATTAAGAAGATGTTTTCAGCTGTTATCATCTTCTAGATGATACTCCCCTAGTGTGTGAAGGGGAACAGTAGCCGCAATAGTCAGTATTTGGTCTTTTATGACAAATGCATTCACACCTGCTACCACTGCTCGAATATTTTCTTTTCAACTAACTAGAGGTAAGTTACAAGCTAATTAAAACTATGCAAAATGGCTAATAATAATTGCTTTGAAGATAAGAAGAAAAAACAACTGTGGTACTTTCCGTCCATTTAAAAGGAGTTGCCACATTATTTTTGTTGAGGGGTTTCTGTAATTCTTGTATCTGCTCTTATTCTGTTGTTGTTGTTGTTGAAGTCAGTTCTGCAGTTGCAAATCTTGCACCTACATTAGTGATTTTCACTTTGCAGCTTTGGCCAACTTTGCCGCCCTTTACAAAAATGACAAATCCTTGTACTCTAGCAATACCGTCGCCTTGTCTGCTTGTTTCAGTAATTTGCACGTCGTATTCCTTACCTGTTTCTACAGGCTTTGGACCGAAGCTACCGCCACCGTAGCGGTTACCTCCGCCATATCTTCTTTCACCGTATGACATTAGTCAAATACTTTATGGTTTTTGTCTATAATATAAACTGTGAATTAATTACTTAAATTTGATCTTGCACAGAATGAAGTATGACAATTTATTGAATATGAATGACCGTAGCATCAGTAGGTCGGCTTGTCCTTCTGCCTACATCCGCTCCAAATGATGTTTTAAACCAAGTGTTTGAAAGGGAAAGGAAGATGGAATATTTACCTAAATTGAGCGTTCGATACCTCGGTTTGGATCATTGATTTCATTGTAGATGAAGAGTTGAACAAATATTGATAGCACTCCTGTATGATATCTTTTAGAAATATCGTTAGAATAAAGTTAGACAATCTATAAATCTTATTTCAGAGGCTGACCATCTAAAGGTGACACGGTTTCGAAACAACAGAGGATTGTTTGTTTTTTTAGTTATTCTAATAAGTCTCTGGTTTGTAGTCTTTCCTAGTGTAATAATTAGCGGAGAGAAACAGCAGGATCCAATACTAATACAAGAATTAATGCCAAAGCAAACAGCAGTATTGTCCCAACAACCAGAAGCATCTGATAATAATACTCCTGCTCCCACACTTGATGATAGTGACTTGGAGATAGAGTTCGTGACAGAGGGACTAGAATCTCCGACAAGCATGACCTTTATTGGCAATCAAGGCGATATGCTAATTTTAGAGAAAAGTGGCGAAGTACTCCTCCTTACGAATGAAAACAGGTCCAAAATATCATTACTGAATCTTACTGTTAACGATCAGAATGAAAGGGGATTGCTTGGAGTGGCTGTACTTAATAATAGGTCAGACTTTTCCACTACAGCAATGGCAGCAAATAGTAGTAGTAATAATCGAACAATAACAACAAGAGATAATGATAGCACCACTGATAGTGCCACAGCAGCACTGTCATCGGCAACACCAACTTTTGTATTTTTTTACCTTACAGAGGCTAGCAAGGAAGATAGATCTCAGGTATTAGGCAACAGGATTTACAGATTTGAATGGAATGATACAGACAAATCTCTTTCGAATGGGACATTAATTTTAGATCTCCCCGTACTACCAGGTCAAAACCATAATGGCGGTAAATTAATAGCTGACTCTGAAAATGGGCACATTTATGCTGTCATCGGAGACCTCAACAGAAAAGGAATGCTTCAGAATTTCAAGAATGGTTCTCTGCCTGATGATACGTCAGTGATACTAAGAATAAACCTGGATGGTTCACCTGCACACGGCAATCCATTTCTAAATGTTAGCACAAAGGATGGCAGCTACTCAAATTTAAGCAAGTATTATGCTTATGGCATTAGAAATAGCTTTGGACTAGCAATAGATCCTGTAACAGGGATTCTATGGGATACTGAAAACGGTCCTGATGGATTTGATGAAGTTAATATTGTCAGACCAGGCTTTAACAGCGGATGGACAATAGTAATGGGTCCAATCGAAAACAGTAACGTAACATCTGAGAATGACTTGGTTAACTTTCTTGGTTATTCTTTATATGCAGATCCAGTATTTAGTTGGGGAAGGGCTGTCGGCGTTACGGATATAGAATTTTATGACTCAGATAAGCTAGGAAATGATTACACCAATAATATCTTTGTTGGAGACGCTAACAACGGTCACCTATACTTTTTTGAAGTAAATGAAGACAGATCTGGGTTGCAATTTGAACAGTCAGGACTAGCTGATGATCTAGTAGCAAACAACGATAGACAGAGGTCTGCAGTAATATTTGGTACTGGCTTTCCCAGTAGTATTACTGATGTAGAGACAGGTCCCGATGGATATCTCTATATACTAACGTTCCACCCAACAATGGGTACCATATCTAGAATAGTGCCACAAGAGCAATAGTAGTAGTTTTTGCATGTATGTGTTGGGTGTGGTTTTCTCATATTAATAGAGACATACCTAGACATAGTAATCTTACGTATTAATACACTTCACGATTTTAGGCCGAGAGTCATAGATGGTCAAACTATCCTGCAGCAATTAGAAGCGATCGGATAATTGAAACCATATCTCTTGGCGGCTATGAGGTGCTATAGGACGTCATTCTGAATGCTCACGACCATACTTCCTTGTAAATAGGTACCAACAGGAATAGTATCAAAAGATAGAATGAAGATATTACTTCATGCGAAAGTAGTAGCTATAAGGAGATACGCATAATTCTCTCTCTCTATAGTGTCATCCTGTTCATAAATCTCTACTTTTGAGCATGATTGTGTTGGTCTATTCAATCCATGATTCAAGAGAACTAGCGATACAATTCATGACACATGATAACCAAACTATGAAAACTTGGCGATAATACACTTTGCTCTATTACTTTTTCTATGCAATATTTGGCCTTGTATCTATAATTATGCAACAACCGAAATTAACGCTATTGTAGGGAGCAGCATGCTGTCTCAAATTTCGAAACATCAAAAGTCTTCTTCATACTTTTTTCAGTTACAATTGAATAATCGCTGCTGCTGCTATTTGCAGTTAGGGTAATAAT
>Ga0081538_10005169_pt1 | contig 11815 bp, 12 predicted proteins | sample TabmetS5T2R1_FD_71022 | JGI IMG/M metagenome (GOLD analysis project Ga0081538, IMG submission 71022) | Tabebuia heterophylla rhizosphere microbial communities from the University of Puerto Rico - S5T2R1 | ecosystem: Host-associated > Plants > Roots > Rhizosphere ... | reverse complement strand
CAGCAGTAGAACACGCCGGAGAGGTTGGTATCGATGACGGTGTGCCACTCGTCGATCGACATGTCGGCAACCGATCGGAACAACCCGACGCCCGCGTTGTTGATCAGGATGTCGAGACCGCCGAAACGGCGGACGGTCGACGTCATCAACTGCTCGACTTCGGCCGGCTTCCGCACGTCGGCGCGGACGCCCTCGACCTGCGCGCCCTTGCCCGCGGCGCCGCGCAGCTCGCGCACGGCGCTGTCGATGCCTTCCTGCTTCGTGCCGCTAATGACCACGGCCGCGCCGCGTCCGATCAATCCCCTGGCGATGGCGTAACCGATGCCGCGGGATCCGCCGGTGACGATGGCGACTTTGTTCGCAAGATCCATGAACCAATAGAATACTTCTATGAGTCGAGTGGCGATCGTGGGCGCGGGCGATCTCGGCGCCGCCGTCGCGCAGGCGCTGGCCGCGCGCGATCGGGTGAAGACGGTCACGCTCATCGATACCGCTGCCGCGGTCGCGGCCGGCAAGGCGCTCGACATCAGGCAGTCGGGCGCGGTAGAGGGTTTTCATTGCCACGTCGACGCCACGTCCGACTTCACTGCCGTGATTGCCGCCGACGTGTGCATCATCGCGGACCGCTTCGGACCGCCGGCCGCGGAATGGCAGGGTGAGGATGCGCTGGCCATGCTCGGCCGCCTGCTGCCGCATGCATCCGGGGCGCCGGTGATCTTTGCCGGCGCGTCCCAGGCCGAGCTGATGCTGCGCGCCGCGCGCGAGCTCGGCATGCGGCGCGACCAGTTGATTGGCTCGGCGCCCGAGGGCTTCGCGTCCGCCGTGCGCGCCATCGTCGCGCTCGAAGCGCGCTCGTCGCCGGCGGAGGTGATGCTGTCGGTTCTTGGCGCCCCTCCCGCGTTCGTGGTTCCGTGGAGCGAGGCGTCGATTGGCGGCTACGCGGTCGAGCGCGTTCTCAGCCAGGTGCAGATCACGCGCATCGATGCGCGCGCGGCGAAGCTGTGGCCGCCGGGGCGGGGCGCGGGCTCGAGGCGACCGCGGGGGCGGTGCCGATCGGCCGGCTGGCCGCGGACGTCGGCTGGAGCCACCGGCACCTGCACAGGATCTTCCGCCGGCAGGCGGGGCTCCGGCCCAAGACCGCGGCGCGGCTGGTCCGCTTCAACGGGGTATGGCGGCGCATGGACAAGGGCCGGCCCGACTGGGCCGAGCTGGCGCGCGACGCGGGCTACGCCGACCAGGCGCACCTGGTGCGGGAGTTCCGCCAGTTCACCGGCATGACCCCCGGCCAGTTCCTGGCCCGCACGCCGGCACCGTCCGGGGCCGGGGCGCGGTAGGTCCATTCCGTTCAAGACATGGGCGCGGCCGCTTCCTAGCCTGGCGCGATGACGGTTCATCGATGGATAGGCAGGGATCTGTGATGCGGTGGCGGACGGTAGGCCGGGTGGCGGCCACAGTGCTCGTGGGGTTGGTGGTGGCCGCCGCGGTGGCCACGGCCGGGATCGCGGGGTCGGTAGGGGAGGTCTACACCGCCCGCGACGGCGGCGCTCCGCCGGTCCGGGTCGACACGGTTGCGGTGCCGGCGCACGACCCGGACAAGCCGACGGTGGCGATCGTGCTGGCGTTGGAGCGGGCCAACGCCGCGGACGTGCTGGCCCCCTACGAGGCGTTCGCGGCCACCGGGGCGTTCAACCTCTACACCGTCGCCCCGGAGCGCCAGCCGGTGCCGCTGACCGGCAACCTGGACCTGGTTCCCGACCTCTCCTTCGCGCAGCTGGCCGACCGGCTGCCCACCGGCCCCGACGTCATCGTGGTCCCCCAGCTGAGCGAGTTGCCCTCCAGGCTGCCGCCGAGCGTCGCCTCGGTCATCGAGTGGCTGCAGCGCCAGCGAGCCCAGGGTGATCCGCTGCTGCTGGGTGTGTGCGTCGGTGCCCAGGTGCTGGCCAAGGCCGGCATGCTGGACGGCCGGCCCGCGACCTCGCACTGGCTGGGCCTGATCGGGCTGCGCCGGGACTACCCGGCGGTGCGCTGGACCGAGGGGGTCCGCTATGTCGACGACGGCGACGTGATCACCTCCGCCGGGGTGCTGTCAGGGGTCGATGGCGCGCTGCGGGTCGTCGAGCGGTTGGTCGGCCAGGACGCGGCCGAGCGGGCGGCGCGGGCGGTGCACTGGCCGGCCTACCATCCGGGCAGCCCAGCAGCGATCCGGCAGTCCCGGCCGGCACCGGCCGACGTGGTGGCGGTGCTGTCGGCCGGCTACCGGTGGGACCGCCCCAGCACCGGTGTCCTGCTCACCGACGGCGTCGGCGAGACCGAGCTGGCCTCGGCGTTCCGGCCCTACACCGAGTTCTCCTACCTGGCCCGCCCGCTGGCGGTGACCGCCGACGGCCGCCCGGTCCGGTCCCGGCACGGGCTGACGTTCGCCCCCCGCGCGGACCTGGCCAGCGCCGCGCCAAGGATGGATCGGCTGCTGGTCCCCGGCGCCGACGCGGCCCGCCGCGCCGCCGCCGACGGGCTCTCCCTGCCCGAGGGGCTGACCCCGGTCTACCTCCACGACCGGCCAGGCTTCGCCTTCGACGGCGCGCTGCGCGACATCGCGCGCACCTGGGACGTCGGCACCGCCCGCTGGGTGGCCAAGACCCTCCAGTACCCGGTTGCGAACCCGCCGCTGTCCGGGTCGGCCTGGCCCTGGACCCTGACCCTGCGCCCGATCCTGCTGGTTGCCGGGGGCGTCATCACCGCCGCCGCGGGCATCCGGCTCCTGCGCCGCCGCCGGCGGCGCGCACCCGGCCACGCCGCCCAGACCCCCCACCGCGCGGAGGTGCCGTCGTGAGCACGCAGATCGCCATCGTGCTCTACCCGGGGATGACCGCCCTGGACGCCGTCGGGCCCTACGAGGTGCTGCGGCTGCTGCCCGACGCGGAGGTGCGCTTCGTCGGCGCGGCGCCCGGACCGGTGGTCACCGACAGCGGCGTGCTGTTGCTGGGCGTCACCCACAGCTACGAGGAGACCCCCAACCCCGACGTGGTGCTGGTGCCCGGCTCCGGTCCGCGGACCGCGACGACCATGGCCGACCAGCAGCTCACCGGCTGGCTGCGGCGGGTGCACCCGACCACGCGATGGACGACGTCGGTCTGCACCGGGTCGATGATCCTGGCCGCGACGGGCCTGCTCGACGGGCTCCCCGCGACCACGCACTGGCTGGTGCAGCCAGCCCTGGCCGCCATGGGCGCCAAGGCGCAGCGCGAGCAGCGGATCGTGCACAGCGGCAAGATCGTGACCGCGGCCGGGGTGTCCGCCGGCCTGGACCTGGGGCTGTGGCTGGCCGGTGAGATCGCCGGCCGGGAGCGCGCGGAGACGATCCAGCTCTATATCGAGTACGACCCGCGGCCGCCGTTCGACGCCGGCCACCCCAGCAAGGCGAGCAAGGCCGTCGTCGCCGGCGCCAGGGCGCTCGGCCGCGGGATCGCGCTCAACCCCTCCGAGATGCGCGCGGTCCCCACGGTCGCCTGGCAGCGCGCGCTCGGCAGGCTCCGCAAGCGGAGGGGATCCTCATGAAGGGAATCGTGCTCCTGGCCGTGGCGCTGATGACGCTGCCGGCCGCCGCCCAGCAGACCGAGCTGGGTGGGAAGGTCCGCAGCGGCCAGGAGGTGACCATCCCCGCCAGCGAGACGGTCCAGGGCGACCTGGTCGCCTCCGCGGGGACCGTCCGGGTCGAGGGGCGGGTCGACGGGGACCTGGTCGCCAGCGGGGGCCGGGTCGTGGTGGCCGGCACGGTCACCGGCGACGTGCTGGCGGCCGCCGGGACCACCACGATCTCCGGGGACGTCGGCGGCGACGTGCGCGCCGCCACCGGCCAGGCCCGCATCGAAGGGCAGGTCGGCGAGGACCTGGTGCTGGGAGCCGGCCAGGCGACCGTCACCAGCGGCGCCGAGATCGGCGGCGACCTCGTCTTCGGCGCCGGGCGGATGCAGATGGACGGCGCGGTCGCCGGCAGCGTCCTGGGCTCCAGCAGCGGCTACACGCAGGGCGGCTCGGTCGCCGGCAGCGAGCGTGTCAACGTCAGGCAGCCCGACGGGAACCAGGCGCCCACGCTGGCGGACCGCACGGCCGACGTCGTGCGGCGCTACGTCAGCGTCCTGGTGGTCGGCCTGCTGCTGCTGTGGTTGCTGCCGCGGTTCGTCCGCGGCGCCGCCGACGCGGTGCGAGGCCGCCCGCTGGTCAGCCTGGGGGTCGGGGCCCTGGGGATCATCGGCGTCATCGTCCTGCTGGTGCTGGTGGTGCTCGCCACCGTGCTGGTGGCGGTGGTGCTGGGACTCCTGGGGCTCGGGTCCCTGACCGGGGTGACGGTGTTCGGCGGGCTCCTGGTCGCGGCGATCGTCGTGTTCCTGTTCCTCCTGGTGGTGGCCTTCGGCGCCCAGGCGATCGCGGGCCTGGCGCTCGGGCGGCTGCTGCTCCGCGCCGAGGGTGGCTCGTTCCTCAAGGCGCTCGGCGCGCTGGCGATCGGGGTGGCCGTGGTGGTGCTGCTGTCGGCGATCCCGGTGGCGGGCGGCTTCCTGGAGGCGCTGGTGGTGCTGCTGGGGCTGGGCGCGCTGCTGCTGCTGGCGCGCCCAGCCCGCCGCCGGCTCCCCGAGCCGGTGGGCTGAGCCTGGCCGAGCGCCGCCCGCCCGCCTAGGCTGGCCGTTGGCCTGGTCGGGAACGCCGGGCCCGGCCGCGACGTTGCCTGGGATGGAAGCCAGCCACACCCGGACAGAGGGAGCTGAGAGGCACATGCTCTTCAGGAAGACCCGCATGCCCACCGAGGCGGAGGCGCTGCCGGGCCGCGCGGAGCCCATGCCCGTCCCCGACCGCCACGCCGTGCTGGGCACCCCGCTGCGGCCGCCGTTCCCCGACGGCACCGAGACGGCGCTGTTCGCCATGGGCTGCTTCTGGGGCGAGGAGAAGACCTTCTGGCAGACCCCAGGGGTGTACACCACCGCGGTCGGCTACGCCGGCGGCAGCACCCCCAACCCCACCTACGAGGAGGTCTGCTCGGGGCGCACCGGCCACGCCGAGGTCGTGCTGGTCGTGTTCGACCCCGCCAAGATCAGCTACGAGGAGCTGCTCCAGGTCTTCTGGGAGCACCACGACCCCACCCAGGGCATGCGCCAGGGCAACGACGTCGGCACCCAGTACCGCTCGGCCATCTACACCTTCTCCGAGGCGCAGCGGAAGTCCGCCGAGGCCTCCCGCGACGCCTACCAGGAGAAGCTGACCGCGGCCGGCTACGGCGCCATCACCACCGAGATCGCCGACGCGCCGGCGTTCTACTACGCCGAGGACTACCACCAGCAGTACCTGCACAAGAACCCGGCCGGCTACTGCCCCGACCACAGCACCGGCGTGAGCTGCCCGGTGGGGCTGTTCGCGCCCGGCGGCGACCCGCCGGCGCAGGCTTGACGCGGCCTGACCGGCCGGCTACGTTCCTATCACCAAACTAGATTGCTGTTACGAGGGTGGGCGGTGAGGGACGGTGGCCGAGCCCGCCCGAGCCCCGGCGATCTCGCTCAACGGCGTGACCCGTGCCTTCGGGGCCCGGCCGGCGATCGTCGGGGTCCGCCTGGTGGTCGAGCGCGGCGAGGTGGTGCTGCTGCGGGGCGCCAACGGCGCCGGCAAGAGCACGCTGCTCCGGGTGGTGGCCACCGCGCTGTCGCCCACCTACGGCGGCGGTGCCGTGCTCGGGTTCGACCTGGTGGAGGAGCGCGACGAGATCCGCCGCCGCACCGACCTGCTCACCCATCGCACGCGCCTGTACGAGCAGCTGACCGCCGCTGAGAACCTGCGGTTCGCCTGCGCCCTGCACGGTGCCGACCCTGGCGCGGTGCCCGCGGCGCTGGAGCGGGTCGGCCTCGCCGCGGTGGCCGACGAGCGGGTGGGCGGCTTCTCGCAGGGCATGCGCCAGCGGGTGGCCATCGCCCGGACCATGCTGCGCCGGGCGGAGCTGTTGCTGCTCGACGAGCCCTACGCCGGCCTGGACGGCCACGCCAGGGAGGTCGTCGACCAGGCGGTCCTTTCGGCGCGCGACGCCGGGCGCACGGTGGTGCTCGCCACCCACGAGCGCACCCGCGAGGGCCTTGCCACCAGGACGGTGCTCCTGGAGGCGGGTCGGCTGCGGCCGCACCCGGTCCCGCCGGCCCGTTCGGTGGTGCCGCGGTGAGCTCGCTGCGCCTGGTGGCGGCGGTGGCCGCCAAGGACCTGCGCATCGAGCTGCGCGGCCGCCACGTCGCCGGCGTCGCGTTGCCGTTCGCCGGCACGCTGCTGCTCTCCTTCGGGCTCGCGCTCGGGCCCGGGCGCGCGCTGCTCGAGGCGGCCGCGCCAGGGTTGCTGTGGCTGGCGCTGCTGTTCGCCTCGACCATCCTGGCGCGCCAGGCCTACGAGGCCGAGGCCGAGGACGACGCCCTGGAGGGGCTCGTGCTCGCGCCGGTGGACAAGGCCGCGGTGTTCGCCGGCAAGGCGACCGCGATGGCCGTGGAGCTGCTGGTCCTGGAGGCGTCCGTGCTGGTGATGGTCGCCGTGCTGTTCGGGCTGCCCCTCGGCCGCGGTGTCGCGGTGCTCGCCGCCGCCCTGGCGCTCGGCACGGTCGGGCTGGCCGCGGTCGGCAGCCTCTTCGGTCTGCTGGCGGTGGTCCCGCGGGCCCGCGAGGCGGCACTGCCGCTGCTGGTCATGCCGCTGGTCACGCCGGTGCTGGTGGCGGGCGTCAAGGCGACCGAGCTGGCGGTTGCCGGGCGGGGTGGTGAGGCCGGCTCCTGGCTCGGCCTGCTGGTCGCGTTCGACCTGGTGTTCCTGGCGGCCGGCACGCTCGTGTTCGAGCACCTCATCGAGGAGTAGCCGAGCCCTTGACACGCCCGTAGGGCGGTGCCAGAGTCCTAAAACTAACATCCATTGGTGTTATGGGGGGACCGAGGGGTGACCCATGGCCGGGACCACTGACCCCGCTGGTACGGCATCGGACCCTGCGCCGCCCCCCGAACCGGCGGCGGCGCCCAGCGCCGGCACGCGGTGGCGGTGGCCCATGGCGCTGGGGCGCCTGCTCCTCCTCCTGCTCGCGGCGGGCGTCCTGTTCGAGCTGTCGGGGTCGTCGTCAGCAGGCGAGCAGCCGCAGGCGGCCGCCGGCGCCCAGGCGGCGGAGGCGCAGGCCGCGCGGCTCGTCGACCAGGGCCGCCAGATCTTCCGCTTCGACACCTTCGGCGACGAGAAGTTCTGGGGCGACACCCTGAAGCTGCACAGGGCGGTCGCCGGCGCCGAGAACGGCGGTGTCGGGCCCGGCCTGAGCCCCAGGGCGGCGCTCGGGGTCGGGCTGAAGGTCGACGTCGACGCCCTTCCTCCCGAGTTGCAGGAGGCCCTGCGGCGGGGCGAGGTCGACCTGGACGACCCCGCGGTCACGCTGGCGCTGCTCCGGCTGAACGCGGTGGTCGGCGTCACCGGGTTCTTCGACGCCGACGGCGGCCTGCGGTCGATGGGCATCCAGTGCGCGCTGTGCCACTCCACCGTCGACGACTCGTTCGCGCCGGGCATCGGCCACCGGCTGGACGGCTTCGCCGCCCGCGACCTGAACGTCGGCGCGATCGTCTCCCTGGCCCCCGACCTGCGGCCGGTCGCCCGCCTCCTCGGCACCGACGTCGCCACCGTCAGGCGGGTGCTGGCCGCGTGGGGGCCGGGCAAGTTCGACGCCGAGCTGTTCCTGGACGGCAAGGGGTTCCGGCCGGACGGCAAGACCGCCGCCACCCTGATCCCGCCGGCGTACGGCCTGGCAGGCGTGAACCTGCACACCTACACCGGCTGGGGCTCGGTCCCGTACTGGAACGCGTTCGTGGCCAACCTCGAGATGCACGGCCAGGGCGTCTTCTACGACCCGCGCCTGGACAACGCCAGGCAGTTCCCGGTGGCGGCCCGCAACCGGTTCGGGCACACCAACAACTCGCCCGACCTGATCACGCCCAAGCTGGCCGCGCTCCACTTCTACCAGCTCGCCCTGGCCGCGCCGAAGCCGCCGGACGGCTCCTTCGACCCGGCCGCCGCCGCGCGCGGGGCCCGGCTGTTCCGCGGCAAGGCCGAGTGCGCCACCTGCCACGTGCCGCCGCTGTTCACCGAGCCCGGCTGGAACCTGCACACCCCCGGCGAGATCGGCATCGACCGGTTCCAGGCCGACCGCTCGCCGACCCACCGCTATCGCACGACGCCGCTGAAGGGGCTGTGGGCGCACCAGAAGGGCGGCTTCTACCACGACGGTCGCTTCGCCACCCTCGGCGCGGTGGTGGACCACTACAACCGCTTCTTCGAGCTGCGCCTCACGCCCGGGGAGAAGCGCGACCTGGCCGAGTACCTGAAGTCGCTGTAGGCGCGCCAGCGCCGGCCGGAGGTCCCATGAAGCGCAGCGAACGGATGATGGCCAGGCTCACCGGCCGCCGCGGGGAACGGGTCCTGGCCGTCGCGGCGCTCGGCGGGCTCGCCGCCAGCGCCGTGCTGTCGCTGCTGGTGGCGCCGCCCGACGCCCTCCAGGGCGAGGTGCAGCGGCTGATGTACGTGCACGTCCCGGCCGCCTGGCTGGCCTACCTGTCGTTCGCGGTGGTGTTCGTGGCCAGCGCCGCCTACCTGCTGACGTCGCGGTCGCGCTGGGACCGCCTGGCCGCCGCCTCGGCCGAGGTCGGGGTGCTGTTCACCGCCCTCACGATCGTGCTGGGCGCGTTGTGGGGCAAGCCGGTGTGGGGCACCTGGTGGACCTGGGACCCGCGCCTGACCACCACCGCCGTCCTGCTGCTCATCTACCTCGCCTACCTTGCCCTGCGCCAGGTGGCCGACAGCCCCCGCCGCCGGGCGCGCTGGTCGGCGGTGCTGGGCGTGGTCGGGTTCGTGGACGTGCCGATCGTGCACATGTCGGTGGTGTGGTGGCGCTCCCTGCACCAGCCGCCCACCGTGCTGCGGCCCGGCGCCCCGACGATCGCCGGGAGCATGCTCACCGCGCTGCTGGTCGCCGTGGCCGCCTTCACCCTTGCCTGGGCCTACCTGATCACCGTGCGGCTGCGGGTGGGCCGGCTCGAGGAACGGGCCGCCACCGAGGCGCTGTCGGCGCGGACCGGTCGCGTGCCGTCCGACGGGCAGCTCCCTCCGGTGGTGGGGGTCCAGGGGAGGGCGGGGTCGGATGCCTGACGCCGGCTACGTGGCCGCCGGGTACCTGGCGACCGCCGCGGCCCTCGGCGGCTACCTGCTGCGGCTGCGGGTCCGCGCCCGGCGGGCCCGGGGCCGCGCCGCGGCCCTGGCCGGCCGGCCGGCCCGCCCGGCGCGCCGGTGAGGGGAGGATCGGGGCCCGTGCGCCGGGGCAGGACGCTGGTGGCGGTGGCGCTGCTGGCCGCCGGGCTCGGCTGGGTCGCCGTCAGAGGGCTGTCCGGCAACCTGGTCTACTACCAGACCCCGAGCGACCTCGCCCGCCGGCCGCCGGCCGGCGAGCGGCTGCGGCTCGGCGGCTACGTCCTGCCCGGCTCGGTGGAGCGCACCGGCTCCTCGGTCCGCTTCGTGGTCACCGACGGCGCGGCGCACACCAGCGTGGTCAACACCGGCGGGGTGCCCTCGCTGTTCCAGGCCGGCCAGGGCGTGGTGGTGGAGGGCGTCCTCGGCGCCGACGGCGCGTTCCACGCCGACACGGTGCTGGTCAAGCACTCCAACGAGTACCGGCCTCCGGCCCCCGGCGAGGTGCCTGGCGCGGCCGACCTCCAGGCGGGCGGCTAGCGTGGACCGGCTCGGCCGCTACGCCCTGCTGCTCGCGCTGGCGCTCGCCGTCTGGGGTCTGGTGGCCGCGGTGGTCGGGCTGCGCCGACGGCGGCCGCTGGCGGTGGAGAGCGCCCGCACCACCGCCTTCGCGCTGCTGGCCGCGGTCGCCGCCGCCAACGGGGCGATGCTGGCGGCGCTGCTCTCCGACGACTTCACGCTCCGCTACGTCGCCCAGAACTCCAGCCGCGCGACCCCCACCTTCTTCAAGGTGCTGGCGCTGTGGTCGGCCGACGACGGCTCGCTGCTGCTGTGGAACCTGGTGCTGGCCGGCTACCTGGCGGCGATCGCCTTCCGCTTCCGCCGCTACCGGCCGGAGACGCTGCCCGTGGCGCTCGCGGTCATGTACGCGGTGGCAGTGTTCTACCTGCTGCTGGTCTCCGGCCCGTCGGAGCCGTTCGCGACGCTGGCGGCGGCGCCACCCGACGGCCGTGGACCGACGCCGCTGCTCCAGAACCACCCGCTGATGGCGGTGCACCCGCCGTTCCTCTACCTCGGCTTCGTCGGCCTGACCGTGCCGTTCGCCTTCGCCATCGCCGGGCTGCTCGGCGACGGCCTGTCGGACCGCTGGGTCGCCCTCACCCGGCGTTGGACCCTGGCGGTGTGGTGCTTCCTGACCGTCGGCCTGCTGCTCGGCGCGCTGTGGTCCTATGCGGTGCTCGGCTGGGGCGGGTACTGGGCCTGGGACCCGGTGGAGAACGCCGCCCTGCTGCCGTGGCTGGTGGCGACCGCCTTCCTGCACTCGGTGATGCTCCAGGAGCGGCGCGGCATGCTGAAGGTCTGGAACCTCTGCCTGGCGGTGGGCGCGTTCGCGCTCGCCACCTTCGGCACCTTCCTGACCCGGGGCAACGTGCTGCTGTCGGTGCACACCTTCGCCACCTCGGCGGTCGGCCCCATGTACCTCGGCTTCCTGGTCCTGGTGCTGGCCGGGGGCTTCGGGCTGATCGCGGCGCGGGCCTGGCGGCTCCGCGCACCCGGCCGGGTCGACGCGGTGCTGTCGCGCGAGGCCAGCTTCGTCGGCAACAACCTGCTGCTGCTGACGATCACCTTCGTGGTGCTGCTCGGCACGGTGTTCCCCCTGGTGGTGGAGGCGACCTCGGGCCGGCAGGTGACCGTGGGCGGCCCCTATTTCCGCCGCACGACCGCGCCGCCGCTGCTCCTGCTGCTGTTCCTGGCCGGCGTCGGCCCGCTGCTGGCCTGGCGGGGTGGGTCGGCCGAGCGGCTGGCGCGGCGCCTGCGGCTGCCGCTCGGGGCCGGCGCGGCGGTCGTGCTGGCGCTGGCCGTGGGCGGGCTGCGCGACCCCGCCGCGGTCGCCGCCTTCGGCCTGGCCACGTTCGTCGGGGTGGCCAACCTCGCCGAGATCGGCGCGGGCGTGCGCGCCGCCACGCGGGCGGGCGGCCGCCGTGCGCCGGCGGCGGTGCTCGGGGCGGCGCTGCGCGGCCGGCGCCGCTACGGCGGGCTGCTGGTCCACGTCGGCCTGGCGTTGGCGGCGGTCGCCATCACCGCCTCCTCGACGCTGGCCCGCCAGGCCGACCTGACGCTGTCGCGCGGCGCCGCGGCCGGCTTCGCCGGCTACACCTTCCGCTACGAGGGCATGCGCACGCTGCGCCAGCCGCAGCGGACCGTGCTGGTCACCGACCTCGGCGTGGCCAGGGACGGTCGCGCCCTGGGCCGCATGACGCCCTCGCTGAACCTCTACCCGTCCGCCTCCGAGCCGATCGGCACGCCCTCGATCCGCACCGGCCCGCTGGGCGACCTCTACGCCTCGGTGGTCGGCGTCGAGCAGGACGGCGAGCGGGCCACCTTCCGGCTCTTCCTGAACCCGGGCGTGGCCTGGCTGTGGGTCGGCGGCGGCGTGATGGTGCTCGGCGGCCTGCTGGCGGTCTGGCCGACCCGGCGGCGCCGGGCTCCGCCGCGGCCGGCCGCCCGCCCGGCGGAGCAGCCGGAACCGGCGGCGGGCGGCCGAGGGTGACCGGCGGCGGGCGGGCCCCGCCCGCCGGCGGCGGCCCCCCCGGCC
>Ga0081538_10005168_pt1 | contig 11818 bp, 13 predicted proteins | sample TabmetS5T2R1_FD_71022 | JGI IMG/M metagenome (GOLD analysis project Ga0081538, IMG submission 71022) | Tabebuia heterophylla rhizosphere microbial communities from the University of Puerto Rico - S5T2R1 | ecosystem: Host-associated > Plants > Roots > Rhizosphere ... | reverse complement strand
TCGCCGTGGTCGTAGAAGATCTCCGAGCACGGGCCGCACGGGCCGGTGTCGCCCATGGCCCAGAAATTGTCCGAGGTCGGGATGCGGATGATCTTCGATTCCGGCAGGCCGGCGATCTTCTTCCACAGGCCGTACGCCTCGTCGTCCTCGGAGAACACGGTGACCAGGAGCTTGTCCTTGGGCAGGCCGTATTCCTGGGTGATCAGGCGCCAGGCGAGGTCGATCGCGCGCTCCTTGAAATAGTCGCCGAACGAGAAGTTGCCGAGCATCTCGAAGAAGGTGTGATGCCGCGCGGTGTAGCCGACATTCTCCAGGTCGTTGTGCTTGCCGCCGGCGCGCACGCATTTCTGCGCGGTCGCGGCCCGGACATAGTCCCGCTTCTCCTGGCCGGTGAAGACGTTCTTGAACTGCACCATGCCGGCGTTGGTGAACATCAGGGTCGGGTCGTTGCGCGGCACCAGCGGGCTCGAGGGCACGACCTCGTGCCCTTCGCGCTTGAAGTAGTCCAGGAACAGGCGTCGGATGTCGTTGGCGGTCTGCATAAATGGGTCCAATCACGCGAAAACACGCCGCAAACCTGGGGTCCAGGCCAGCGGCATCACCCAGGTAATATTTAGTGTTTCCGGGCCGGGGGCAAGGGCGGAGCCCCTCTCCCAGCATGGCCTTTGGGAGGGCTAGCCATGCGCCCGGCGCAGCATCCGCCCTTCATGTCCACCAGTCAGCCTTCCAGCGCTCGAATTCCGGAGGCGATTCCGGCTCCGTGAACGCAGGAAGGCCATCGGAAATTGCGAGCCATGGCAGCTTGGTGTCCGTGTAAGTGTGGTAGCGCGGCCTGACATCGGCCGGATTGTCGAGCGCGCAGACCGCAACGTTGGTCCCCCACTCATCGCTGGACCTGATGGGAGCCCACAGGAGCTGGGCACCGCATACGGGGCAGAAGCCTCGTTTGCCGAAAGTCGACGACTGGTAATAGGTCGGCTCGCCCTTTGTGAACCGCAGGGTCCCGGTCTTGATCGGGACCCCGATCACGAACGGGTTGCCGGAACTCTTCTGGCAGAGCGTGCAGTGGCAATAGTACGCGCGCTGCAAGAACGCCTTGCCCTCGAACCGCACTGCGCCGCACAGGCATCCGCCGGTGACCGGCTGGGCTACGTCGTTTGCCATGACGCCCCCTTGTCGCTCGCTTTGGACCGCTGATTTGATCATAGCGGCGTGCGGCGTCAGCGACGAGGATCCGCGTCGCCGATTGGCGCAAGAGGGACCCAGAAAAAGGTGCGGGCGCACCGACGGGGGATCGGCGCGCCCGAAGGGAGAGCTCGGGGGGTGAGCTCTCTGGGTTTGGCTATGCGGCTACTCGCCGGACTCTTCGGCGCCGCCGCCCTTGTCCATCATGGCGCCTGCCACCAGGCCGGCATTGGAACGGATCTTCTGCTCGATCTCGTTCGCGACCTGCGTGTTCTCCTTGAGGAACGCCTTGGCATTCTCGCGGCCCTGGCCGATGCGCTGGCCGTTGTAGGAGAACCAGGCGCCGGACTTCTCCACCACGCTGGCCGCGACGCCGAGGTCGATCAGCTCGCCGGTCTTGGAGATGCCCTCGCCATACATCACGTCGAACTCGACCACGCGGAACGGCGGCGCCACCTTGTTCTTGACCACCTTCACGCGGGTCTGGTTGCCGACCACCGTCTCCTTGTCCTTGATCGAGCCGATGCGGCGGATGTCGAGACGGACTGAAGCGTAGAACTTGAGCGCGTTGCCGCCGGTCGTGGTCTCCGGATTGCCGAACATCACGCCGATCTTCATGCGGATCTGGTTGATGAAGATCACCATGCAGCGCGAGCGCGAGATCGAGCCGGTCAGCTTGCGCAGCGCCTGGCTCATCAGGCGAGCCTGCAGGCCGACATGGGCATCGCCCATCTCGCCTTCCAGTTCCGCGCGCGGCACCAGGGCCGCGACCGAGTCCACCACCAGCACGTCGATCGCGCCGGAGCGCACCAGCGTGTCGGCGATCTCCAGCGCCTGCTCGCCGGCGTCGGGCTGCGAGATCAGCAGGTCGTCGATGTTGACGCCGAGCTTGGTCGCGTAGCTGGGATCGAGCGCATGCTCCGCGTCGATGAAGGCGCAGGCGCCGCCCTGGCGCTGAGCCTCCGCCACCACGTGCAGCGCGAGCGTGGTCTTGCCCGAGCTTTCCGGACCGTAGATTTCAATGACGCGCCCGCGCGGCAGACCGCCGATCCCGAGCGCAATGTCGAGGCCGAGGGAGCCGGTTGAAATGGCTTCCGTCTCGACCGCACTTTCCCGCTGCCCCAGGCGCATGATCGAGCCTTTGCCGAAGGCTCGCTCGATCTGCGAGAGCGCGGCATCCAACGCCTTGTTCCTGTCCATATCGTCCTTGTCGGCCAATTTCACGACATTCAGAGACATCGCTTACCCCCACTTAGATCATATTGAGAGGACTGCCAATCTTCCGCAGCCGGGCCGTCATGGCGTTGGTGCGTGGGGCCGAAGATACACGTTTTGTTCTGGTTGTAAAGGAAATAGATCAGAACGAGAACAAAATCTAACTACTCATTATATATCAGTTAGTTAGTTGGCCGCGCGTTTGCGTTCGGTATGCGGCTCGAGCACTTCCTTCACCTTGGCGGCGAGCTGCTTCAGGGTGAAGGGCTTCAGCAGGAAGTTCACTTCCTCGCCGGCGTCGATTCGGCGGCGGAACGCGTCCTCGGCGTAGCCCGAGATGAAGATGACCGGCAGGTCGGCGCGGCGCGAGCGCACCTCTTTCACCATCGTCGGACCATCGATGCGCGGCATCACCACGTCGCTGATGATGAGGTCGATCTCGGCGAGATGCTCGCCGACGATCTCGAGCGCCGCTTCGCCGGAGCGCGCCTCCAGCACCTGGTAGCCCTTGTTGCGCAGAGCGCGCGCGCTGAACAGACGCACCGCGTCTTCGTCCTCGACCAGCAGGATGGTGCCGATGCCGGTCAAATCGCGCGCCGCTTCTTCCTTGCCGTCGATGCGCTGCACGGTGCCGGCTTCCGCCTGGTGCTCCGGCAGATAGATGCGGAATGTCGCGCCCTCGCCCACCACGCTGTCGACGAACACGTAGCCGCCGGTCTGGCGCACGATGCCGTAGACGGTGGAGAGGCCGAGGCCGGTGCCGGAGCCGACCGACTTGGTCGAGAAGAACGGCTCGAAGATGCGGTCCATGATCTCGGGCGGAATGCCGGTGCCGGTGTCCGCGATCTCGACCAGCACATATCGGCCGGGCGGCATCACTTCGGCGCCGCGCTGGATCGGGTCTTTGGTGACGGCATTCTCGGTCTTGATGCGCAGGCGCCCGCCGTTCGGCATGGCATCGCGCGCGTTGACCGCGAGGTTGATGATGACCTGCTCCAGCTGGCCCTGATCGACGCGCACCGGCTGCAGATCGCGGCCGTGCACCATGGCAAGCTCGATATTCTCGCCGATCAGGCGGCGCAGCAGGTGCGAGACTTCCGCCAGCACGTCGGTCACCTGCAGCACGCGCGGCTGCAAGGTCTGCTGGCGCGAGAAGGCGAGCAGCTGGCGCACCAGGTTGGCGGCGCGGTTGGCGTTCTGCTTGATCTGCATGATGTCGGCGAACGACTGGTCGCCGGCGCGGTGGCGCAGCAGCAGCAGGTCGCAGAAGCCGATCATCGCCGTCAGCAGGTTGTTGAAGTCGTGCGCGATGCCGCCGGCCAGCAGACCGACCGCCTGCATCTTCTGCGACTGCGCGAACTGCGCCTCCAGGCGCTTCTGCTCGGTGGTGTCGATCAAGTGCAGGATAAAGCCCACCGTCTGGCCCTTGTCCTCGCGCCGCGAGGCATAGACCACGACGCTGGCCTGGCGCTTGCCCTTGAGGCGCACGGTGATCGGCAGCACGCCGCGGCCGAGCTCCGCCACGCGCCGCAGATGTTCTTCCGCCGCAGGCAGATCCTCGTTCGAGACCAGGGCATTGAGGCCGGCGCCCACCGGAACCATCTCACCGAACAGGTTGGTGAAGGCGGAGTTCAGCTGTTCGACCTTCTTGTCGGCATCGAGCAGCAGGATGCTGGTCGGCGCCTCTTCGAAGAAGCGCTGGAAATATTGCTCGGAGGCCTGCAGCGCGCGCTCGAACTCGCGCTCGCGCGTCAGGTCGTGGACGATGGAGCGGGTGCGGATGCCGGCCTTGCCGCTCGGGTCGACGCCCTGCACGTTGACCACGTCCTGGCGGACATAGACCAGCAGCTTGCGTCCGTTCGGGCCGAGCAAAGTGACTTCGCCGCTGCGCGACGACGGATCGGCGAACGGCGCGAAGGCCGGGATCGATTCCGGCGGCCGCGGATAGACCAGGTCGTGCAGGCGGAGCTGGTGCTGCGCCTCGACCTCGACATCGAGGCCGAGCCAGTGCGCCAGCGTGGAGTTGACGAACAGGAAGCGGCCGGATTCGTCGACCGAGTAGAAGCCGACCGGCGCGTTCTCGATCAGGTCGGCGAACTTCTCGTGGTCGGAGCGGATGTATTCCTCGATCTCGCGCTGGGTAGTGATGACCTCGACGCCCCAGGACATGTGGTCGCCGAACCGGGTCAGCCGGTTGGCGAACACCGCCAGGATCTCGCGCTTGCCCTCGGCGTTGAGGATGGCGACGTCGCCGTGCGCCTCGCCGCGCTCGTCCAGCGCATGCTCGATGCGCTCGATCGAGGCGCGGGCGGTGGCGTCGAACGCGCGCCGCTCGAGGATGACGTTCAAGGGCAGCGGCTCATCCCCGAACAGGCGGCGGAAGGCGATGTTGGCGAACTTGACCGCGCCGGCGCGGTCCACCACCTGGCGGCCCTGGTGGGTGGCGTTCAGGCTGGCTTCCAGCAGGTCGGCGATATAACGGCGACGCCACGCGATCAGCGCCAGCACCAGGGCCAGCACCGAGATCGCGACCAGCAGGCCGATCTCCCAAGACCAGGTCATACCCTGGCATCCCTTTTCCGCGCCGCGCCCGTCCCTACTGTCCCTTGCGCAACGCCTGCTCCGCTAAAGCGGTGCATGAAAAACGCCCCTCATCCCCAACCCGTTCCATCATAACCGTAAGCCGGCACGCTTTTACAAGAGGTTACAGGCGCCGTCTCTTCAGCTTGAAGATATAGCTGATGACCTCCGCCACCGCCTTGTAGAACTCCGGCGTCACCTCCTGATCGACATCCACCGCCGCGAACAAGCCGCGCGCCAGGGGCGGGTTCTCGACGATGGGGATGCCGTGCTCCTTGGCGATTTCCCGGATCTTCTGCGCCACCTTGTCGACGCCCTTGGCCATCATCTTGGGCGCGCCCATGCTGTTCGGGTCGTATTTCAGCGCCACGGCGTAGTGGGTCGGGTTCGTGACCACCACGTCCGATTGCGGCACCTGGGCCATCATGCGCCGGCGGGTGCGCTCCATGCGCAGCTGGCGCAGGCGGCCCTTGACCAGCGGGTCGCCTTCGGTCTCCTTGAACTCGTCCTTGATCTCCTGGCGCGACATGCGCATTTCGCGCATATGCTGGAGGCGCTGGTAGATCACGTCGATGGCGGCGATGGCGGCGACGATCGCGACCACGCCGATCAGCAGCTTGGCCAGCAGCGCCTTGGTCTCGCCCAGCAGCTGCACCATCTCCATGCCGATCAGCTTGTTGAGGTGTGCCACCTCCGGCACGATCAGGAACATCGCAACCGAGCCGACCACCGCAAGCTTCAGCAGGCCGCGCACGAACTCCGCCAGCGAGCGCGAGGAGAACATGCGCTTGAGGCCGGCGAGCGGCGAGATCTTGTCCAGCTTGGGCATGATGCCTTCGGCCGAGAACACCAGGCCGAACTGCAGATAGCCCGCGCCGATCGCCGCGATGACGGCCAGCACCAGCGGGACCGCCCCGGCCACCAGCAGGACGCCCAGCAGCTTCCAGCCAAGCGCGACCAGATGCTCGAAATCCGCCGGAATCAAGTCGGGCGATTCGATGAAGGGCATGGTCGCCTTGTAGATGGCACCCGCCGCGGTCCCGCCGAACAGCAGGACCGACATCGAGAACACGCCCAGCATCAGCAGGTTGTTGACCTCGCGGGAGTTGGCGACCTGACCGCGCTTGCGCGCCTCGTCAAGCCGCCGACTGGTCGGGTCTTCGGTTTTTTGTGAATCGTCCTGTTCTTCCGCCATGGCTAGCCGCCACCCAGGAACACCGACATGCGCTCCTCGTAGGAAGACAGGAAGTAGAGCATCATGCCGGTGAGTGCGACCGCCATCAGCGCCAGGCCCGCCAGCAGCTGCGCCGGCATTGCGATGAAGAACACCTGCAAGGTCGGCATCAGGCGCGCCAGCAGGCCGAGCGCCACCGCGAACACGATGCCGTAGACCAGGAACGGCGCGGTCATCGCGATGGCGACAGCGAAGCTGTCGGCGACGATGCGCGACGCGTGGTCGGCGACGTCGCCCATCGGTGGGACCTCGCCGGCCGGAAAGATGGCGTAGGTGCCGGCCAGGCCCTTCAGGGTCATGTGGTCGAGCCCGGTGGCGAAGATCAGCACCACGGTCAAGGCCAGCAGGAAGTTGCCGGTGATGGCCGCCTGCTGCTGCGTCGTCGGGTCGGCCACGAGCGCGCTGGCCATGCCGATCTGCAGCGCGATGACGCTGCCGGCCGACTGCACGCCAAGCAGGATCAGGCGGGCGATCATGCCGAAGAACAGGCCGATGCCGATCTCGATCACCAGGAGCGCGGCGAATTCACTCATGGCTGCCGGCAACACGGGCAGGGTGCTCGCGATCATCGGCATCAGAGCGAAGCTGACGGTCAGCGCAAAAATCAGGCGGACGCGCGGCGGAACGTAGGCTTCGCCGAAGCCGGGCAGCAGCATGATCGCGCTGCCGAGCCGCGCGAACACCATAAAGAACTGGAAAAGGTTGATGCTGACCAGCTGCTCCAGGTTCATCCTATCGCCTGCTGCATGATCCGCTCGGTGAAGTCGGTGAGCGTATGGAGCATGAAGGGCGCCAGCAGGAGCATCGCGACGAAGACCACGATGATCTTCGGCACGAAGGTCAAAGTAACTTCCTGGATCTGGGTCAGGGCCTGGAACAACGAGATGACGAGGCCGATGAGCAGCGCGATCAGCATCAGCGGCGCGCCGAGCTTCAGCGTCACGATGACCGCGTCGCGGCCGACCTCGAGGAGAACTGCCTCATCCATGCACGACTGCCCTGTACTCGCTGCCCTTAGATGGGCATGCGCAACACTTCTTGATACGCCGAGATTACGCGGTCGCGGACCGCAGTGACGGTTTGCACGGTCAGCTCAGCCGCCGTCACCGCATTCACCACCTGCTGGAGGTCGGCCTTGCCTTCGACCGCCTGCAGCGACGCCTTCTCGGCGCCTTTGGTGGTTTCGACCGCGTTCTTGGCGAGCTCCTGCAGGACTTCCGAGAAGCCCGGCCCGGCCTGCTCGCGGGATTCAATGCCCGGCGCACCCATGCGCTTGAGAGCCGCGTTGTAGGCGGCGACCGCGCTGCCGGCGCCTGGGGCGATTCCTGTGGTCATGGCTCAGGCGTCTCCTAGCGGATCAAGTCGATGGTGCGTTGAAGCATGTTGCGCGCCACTTCGATGGCCCGCAGGTTCGCTTCGTACGAGCGCTGCGCCTCGCGCATGTCGCTCATTTCAATGAGGCTGTTGACGTTGGGCAGCTTCACGTAGCCCTTGGCGTCGGCCGCCGGGTTGCCCGGATCGTATTTCATGCGGAAGTCGCTGGGGTCCTCGCCGACCTTGCCGACCTGCACGGTCTCCAGCCCGAGTTCGCGATCGAGCTGGTTCTTGAAGCTGATGGTCTTGCGGCGGTAAGGATCGCCGCCCGGCACTTCCGCAACCGAATCCGCGTTGGCGAGGTTCTCCGCCACCACACGCAGGCGCTGCCCTTGGGCGCGCATGCCGGCGGCGGAGATCATCAGGCTTTCCATCAAGTCCATCGGTCACCTCCTGGCGACGACTGCGTTCAAATGCGCGCTTACGAGCCGCGGCCCAGCGCCATCTTAAAAAGGTCGACGTGCTTGCGATAAAGGTTGGTCATGAGCTGGTAGGAGTGCTGGGCATCGGCCAGCTTCACCATCTGCTCTTCCAGCACCACGGCGTTGCCGACCGGCGCCGTCTCATATTGCTTCTTGGTCTTCTGATCGTCGATCGACGCGGTCGGCTGCGCCGTGCCGCCCATATGCATCTCGTTGGTGCGGGCCTGCGTGATCGGCGCGACCTGGTTGAGGTGATCGACGAACTTCAGCGCCTTCATGTCGTGCGGCACGAAGTCTGGCGTGTCGGAGTTGGCGATGTTCTGCGCCAGCACTTCCTGGCGCGCGCCGAGCCAGCCCATACGCTCGCTCATGCGCTGAAACAGCTTCAGCTGGAATAGATCCATCTATCCGACGCTTTCCTGACGCTGCGGTCGATGCCGCCATAGCCGGTGGTCCGGCGCTTTGGGAGCATCCTGGCGGCAACTCATTAACACCCGCTTAATTTGCTAAAATGCCACCCAAATTCGTCCGAAATGTCGCGCGCCTTCGCCGCTTAATCGTTCATTAAGCATGATCGTCCAGAGTTTCCTTGGATTTCCGCGAGGATGAGCATTTCGCGATGGCCGACCGCAAGGACGAAATCGGCGCCAAACACACGAGATGGAGCCGTCCGGACTCAACTGCCGGAGGTTCACGCACGCCGATCGCGATTGCGCTTGATGCCAAGGGTCGCGATGGGTCGCTGCGCCCGAAGTCGCCGCGGGTGGTGGCGACCGGACGCGGCGCGGTCGCCGAGCAGATTCTCGCCATCGCGTTCGAGAAGGGCGTGCCGGTGCGCGAGGATTCCGACCTCGCCCAGATCCTGGCCGCGGTCGAGCTGGATTCCGAGATTCCGATCGATGCCCTGGCGGCGGTGGCAGAGATCCTGTCCTACGTCTATCGCGCCAATCGCACCTGGACCGGTGAAGAGTCCAACAGTGATGGAGCCGAACCATGACGGCAGCCCTGGCGAACGACAACACGCTGAATGAGTAGGCCCTCGGCCGCAGCATCGCCGATCTGCATCGCGAGATCGTCGCCGCGCTCGACGCCGCCAACGACGGCCAGCTGATCGACCTCGACGTGATCGCGCTGCGGATCACCGTGCTGTGCGATGCCCTCGGCGGCGCGGGCAAGGACGCGGCTGGCGCCTGGACCAAGGAATTGCGCGACCTCAGCACCGCGCTCGCGGTGCTCGACACCATCCTGCGCAAGCAGAACGTCCACGTGCAGCTCAACATCGAGCATTTGCGCAAGCACATCATGCCCGTCGAATAGGCTCACATAGTCTCCAATGGATTTTGATCTCTATCTCAGGTTCGCCCTGGCGCTCATCCTGGTTCTGGGGCTCATCGCCCTGCTCGCCTGGATGCTGCGCCGCTTCGGCATGGGCATGAAAATGAGCAAGGGCCGCCGTCTCGGCGTCTCTGAAGTGCAGATGCTCGGCCCGCGTCACAAGATGATGTTGATCCGCCGCGACGACGTCGAGCATCTCGTGATCCTCGGGCCGGCCGGCGAGACCGTGGTCGAGACCGGCATCAAGCCGCCCACCAGCTTCGCCAGCACGCTTGCGAAGGAGGCGCCGAAGCCATGACGCTTCGCCGCTTCCTCGGCATCACCGGCTTCGCGCTGGTGTGCCTGGTTCCGTTCGCCGCCTCGGCGCAGAGCGTCAACATCGACCTCGGCGAAGGCGCCACCGGCGCCAGCACCGGCCGCCTGCTGCAGATCGTCGCGCTGTTGACGGTCCTGTCGCTGGCGCCCGGCATCCTCATCATGGTGACCTCGTTCACCCGCGTCGTGGTCGTCCTGTCGCTGCTGCGCGCCGCGATCGGCGGACAGCAGACGCCGCCCAACATGGTGATGGTCAGCCTCGCCATGTTCCTGACAGCGTTCGTGATGGCACCGACCTTCACACAGGCCTACAACGATGGCATCGCGCCGCTGATGGCCGAGCAGATCGACGAGCAGACGGCATTCACCCGCTCAGCGGCGCCGTTCAAGCTGTTCATGCTCTCCCAGGTGCGCGAGAAGGATCTCGGCCTGTTCATGGATATGGCCGACGCCGAGCCGGCCGACAGCCCGGAAGAGGTCTCGCTGCAGATCCTGATCCCCGCCTTCATGATCAGCGAGCTGCGCCGCGCGTTCGAGATCGGCTTCCTGCTGTTCGTGCCCTTTCTCATCATCGATATGGTGGTGGCCTCGGTCCTCATGTCCATGGGCATGATGATGCTGCCGCCGGTGATGATCGCCCTGCCCTTCAAGCTGGTGTTCTTCGTGCTGGTGGACGGGTGGTACCTGGTGGCTGGGAGCCTAGTCAGGTCGTTCGGCGGAGGATAGACTGCGCCGATAACCCCATGATACCCGCCGGCTACCTCTATAAGTTCGTTGCGTCCCGTCCCAGCTGGCTCCAAGCGCCGGCGGTCACCGACATTTTCTCAATCAGCGGCTGTATCTCTCCATCCTTCGCCGACTACATCGGCCATTGGAAGCACAACGGCTATTGGCTGTTCGATTCCCCGGCGATCATGGAACAGATCGCCCAACAAACCGGAGTCGACCTCTCGCAAGCCACCCTGTTTTACTACGAGGTGCATGAAGAAGAGTTCGATGAGTCGATCGGGCAATGGCGGAACTTTGCTCCCGAGTTGTCCTTGGTGACTGCGGTGCGGGAGCTGCAGACCAAGGAGTGCATCGGCTACGACGTGGCAACCTTCTGGGCCGGCAATGCTCCGGAATGCTCGCCGCTGTCCTGCAACGCCGTTGCGAAAGACATGGCGGTCAACACACATTGCCTGTTCGCATCGTTCGAGGACGCCAAGAATGCGGTGAACGGCGGCGCCTTCGCACATACCGAGCCAGGTCCCTATCGAATCTTCGCTATATACAGGCCGCATCTATAGTCCCATTTTTCAGTGTTCAAGAGGCGTCCGATCCGGTAAAGGGCAACGGCGACCTGTTTCCCTGAAGAGGCGTCATCGTGACCAAGCGCAAGATCGCCATCATCGGCCTCGGCAAGATCTCCCAGGACCAGCATGTGCCGGTGATCGGGGCGAGCGATGCGTTCGAGCTGGCCGGCATCGTCAGCACCCGCGGCCTCGGCCACGGCAGCGTGCCGGTCTTCAAGACCCCGGCCGAACTTTACCGCGCGCTGCCGGAGATCGGCGTGGTCGCCGTCAACACCCCGCCGGGCGTGCGTCACGGCATCGCCCACGAGGCACTGGCGGCAGGCAAGGACGTGCTGCTGGAAAAGCCGCCGGCGACCACCTTGTCGGAGCTGGCGGACCTGGAGGAATTCGCGAAGGCCAAAGGCCGCGTGCTGTTCGCCACCTGGCATTCGATCTTCAATCCCGCCGTCGACGAGGCGCGCGCGCTGATCGCCAAGGCTGGATTGCGTGCGCTGCACATCGAGTGGCGCGAGGATGTCAAGAAGTGGCACCCGGGCCAGGACTGGGTGTGGGAGCCGGGCGGCTTCGGCGTGTTCGATCCGGGCATCAATGCGCTCTCGATCCTGACGCACATCCTGCCCAGCATCGCGTTCGTCAAGAGCGCCGACCTCAGCTACCCCGCCAACCGGCAGACGCCGATCGGCGCGGCGCTCGTGATGTCCGACGCCAAGGGCACCGCCCTCACCGCCGACTTCGACTGGCGCGAGAAGGGCGATGAGAAATGGCACATGATGCTGGCGCTGGGCGACGGCCACTCCGCGCGCCTGTTCAAGGGCGGCTCCGCGCTCAGCATCGACGGCAAGACCGTGGTGGAAGCGCCGAGC
>Ga0081538_10005167_pt1 | contig 11819 bp, 12 predicted proteins | sample TabmetS5T2R1_FD_71022 | JGI IMG/M metagenome (GOLD analysis project Ga0081538, IMG submission 71022) | Tabebuia heterophylla rhizosphere microbial communities from the University of Puerto Rico - S5T2R1 | ecosystem: Host-associated > Plants > Roots > Rhizosphere ... | reverse complement strand
TCGGCGGCGGCCTGGACGACGGCTCGGAGAACGCGCCGCTGGTCCCGGAGCTGGCGCGACGGTTCACCGTCTACAACTACGCCCGGCGCGGCCGCGGCGACAGCGGCGACACCCAACCGTACGCCCTGGAGCGCGAGATCGAGGACCTCCAGGCGCTGGTCGCCGAGGCGGGCGGGTCGGCGCACCTGTACGGCGTCTCCTCCGGCGGCGCGCTCGCCATCGAGGCCGCCGCGGCCGGGCTGGCGGTCGACCGGCTGGCGGTCTACGAGGTGCCCTACCTGGTGGCCGACGATGCGGCACGGCGGTGGCAGCGGTACGTCGGGCAGCTCGGTGCGGCCCTCGCCGAGGGTCGCCGCGGCGACGCGCTGGCGCTGTTCATGCGGCTGGCGGGCTCCTCCGAGGAGGACATCGCCGGGGCGCGCGGCGCACCGTTCTGGCCGGGCCTGGAGGCGATCGCGCACACGCTGGCCTACGACGCGGCCTGCCTGGGCGACGGTCGGCCGCCCACCGCCCGCCTGGCGGCGATCACGCGGCCGGTCCTGGTGCTCACCGGCGGGGTGAGCCCGGACGCCCAGGTGGGCATGGGCGGGCTGCCGGCCGACTTCTTCGATCGGGCGGCGGACGCGATCGCCGCCAGCAGCCCGCGGGCGGAGCGGCTGACCCTCGCCGGCCAGGGGCACGTGGCCGACCCGAAGGTGGTGGCGGGGGTGCTGGCGCGGTTCTTCGGCGTGTGAGGTGGCGGCGGGTCAGGCGCGTTCCAGGATCACCACCGGGATCTCCCGGCCGGTGCGCTGCTGGTAGCGCTGGTAGTCCGGCCAGATCTCGGCCATCATCCGCCACAGGCCCGGCCGCTCCTGCGCGCCGGCGGTGCGCGCCCGCGCGGCGAACCGCTCGGCCTGGACCTGCACCTGGACCTCGGGCCGCGCGGTCAGGTTCAGGTACCAGTGGGGGTGGTTGCGGGCGCCGCCGTTGGAGGCCACCACCACGTAGCGGTCGCCATCGTGGCCGTAGATCAGCGCCGTGCGGCGCAGCCTGCCGGACCTGCGGCCGCGGGTGGTGAGCAGCAGCGTGTTCCTGCCGTTCCACTTGTGGCCGCTGCGGCCGTCGGTCTCCACGTAGCGGCGGACGTGGCGGGCGACCCAGCGGGTCGGGCTGTCCAGGACCTCTTCGTCGGCTGCCATGGTCCCTCCGGTCACTCGGCCGGGCCGGCCCGGTCGCTGGTCGCCGGCTCGGGCTCGCCGGGATCGGCGGGCTCGCCGACCGGCTCCCCGCCGCGCAGGTAGGTGCCGGCCGCGGTGACCACGGCGGCGATCGGCACGGCCAGGAACGCCCCCACGATCCCGCCGAGGATGCCGCCGGCCGCCAGCGCCAGGATGATCACCACCGGGTGCAGCGCCACCGCCCGCCCCAGCAGCAGCGGCGCCAGCAGGTGCCCCTCGAGCTGCTGCACCAGCACGGTGATGCCGACCACGATCAGCGCGGTGGTGAAGCCCTTGGTGACGAGGGCGACCAGCGCCGCCAGCGCGCCGGCCACGAACGCGCCGACCAGCGGCAGGAACGCGGCGATGAAGGTCAGGAACGCCAGCGGCACCGCCAGCGGCACGCCGAGGATGACCAGCCCGAGGCCGATGAAGAACCCGTCGACCAGCCCGACGGTGGCCTGGCCGCGCAGGTAGCTGCTGACCGCGGTGGCCGAGCGGCGGCCGACCTCGCGCAGGTGGGCGGCCCGTGGCTCGCCGAGGAAGTCGAGGATCCAGCGGGTGAACCGCTCGGAGTCCTTGACGAAGAAGAACGTCAGGAACAACGTCAGGATCAGCCCGGTGATCACCTCGCCCACCAGGGTCGCGCCCCGCACCGCGCCCCTGGTGATGCCGCTGGAGTTCTCCCTGAGCTGCTGGCGGGCCTGGTCCAGGTAACGGTTGAGGTCCTCCTCGCTGAGCCCGAACGGCCGCGAGGCGACGAACTCGTTGATGTCCCTGATCCCCTGGTCGACGCGGTCCCCGAGGGTCCCGAGCTCGTTGCCGATGAGCGGCACGAACCCGGCGACGATCGCGGCCAGCGCCAGCACGGCGCCGACGAACACCGCCAGCACCGCGCCCAGGTGCGGCCAGCCGCGGCGCTCCAGCCACTGGACCAGGGGCACCAGCAGGGTCGCCAGGAACAGCGCCAGGATCACCGGCAGGACCACGACCTTGAGCAGGACGAGCAGGTAGAGCACGGCCCCGGCGGCGGCGACCACCACCAGCAGGCGCCAGCTCCAGGCGGCCAGCCAGGCCAGCGCCGGCGGGACCTCGGGCCGAGCCGTCGTGCGGGTGGCGCGCTCGCTCATGGCGCCACCTTACCCGGCGTGGCCCGGCAAGTCCCCGCGTGCGGGCCCATGCCCCTACTCGGAGGCTGGCGGCTCGTCGTCACGAGCCGCGCGGCGGCGCCGCTCCCATGCCGCCCGCCGCTGGTGGGCCGCTTCCGCCTCCCGCTCCTCCCGCCGCTCCAGCCACTTGAGGATCCCGCCGTAGCGGTAGAGGACGTTCTTCCCGACCTTGGCGAAGGGCGGCCCGCGTCCCTCGCTCCGCCAGCGGCGCAGGGACCGCACCGAGGTGTGCAGCACGGCGGCCGCCTCTTGCTCGTCCAGGATGTCGTCAGCGTCGTAGGGCACGGGCCCGATTCTTGCACGCCGAACACCAACTGTAACTATATGGCAACTGGTGAGCCTTCAATGGCCGCAAGTGGTAGACTTCTGGCCATTATGGAAGCGCCCACGGCGTAGAGACGGCGGCCCTTGGCCGGGATGCGGACTCGCTCCGCCCGCGAGGTGCTCCCTCGACCACCGGCCGCCTGCAAGGTCCCCCGGAACGGCCCTGCCCCTCCTCTGGGGTCCTTCCGGGGGCTCCCCGGGGGAAGGGCCGGGGCACCCCCGCTCCCGGCCCTTCTCCTCCAGTCCAGCCGGCTGCGCTACCCTCCTGCCGGGCCCAAGCCGCTGACCTGGAGACTCGTCACGTACCAGCGCGACTACCTGATGCGCCAGATCGAGATCGCGGGCCAGATGCTGGCCCGCATCCTGGGGCTGGCCAGGCGCGGCCAGCGCGACGAGGCGCTGGGCCTGTTCGACCAGGCCTACCAGCCGCTGCTGGGGGTCAGCGCCCGGGTCGTCTCCACCCTCAGCGAGGAGCAGCTCCTCAGCCTGCTCACCTCCGGCTCCATGCCGGACCTGCGGCGCGTGGCCACCGTGCTGGAGCTGCTGAAGGCCGAGGCCGACCTGCTGGCCGAGGGCGGCAACCGGGCGGCGGCGGTGCCGCGCTACCGGCGGGCGCTGGCGCTGGCCGGCTTCCTGGCCGCCCGCTCGGCGGCCCTGCCGGACGCGGCGCTCGCCGCCGACCTGGTCGAGCGCGTGGGCGCGCTGGAGCTGACGGCCGCCCAGCGGACCCAGCTCGCCAGGGTGCTGGAGGCGCTGGGCCGCTACGCCGACGCCGAGGACGCCCTGTTCGAGGCCATCGACGCCGACCCCGACGACCCCGGCCCGGTCGACACCGCGATCGCCTTCTGCCAGCGGCTGCTGGCGCTGGACCCATCGGTCCTGGACGCGGGCGGCCTGCCGCTGGACGAGGTCAAGGCGAGCCTGGCCGAGCTGCTCCGGCGGCAGCCGGCGGTGACCGACGACGACGAGCCGCCCGCCTGGTAGCGCCCGCTCAGGCCTCGGGCCGCGGCAGCTCCGGCAGGTTGCCGAGGTCCAGGAGCTTGAGCAGCGCCGCCGGCCGGAAGTCGCCGGCCAGCAGCTCGTCGGGGGTGCGCCAGGCGACCTCGGCGAGGTTGTGGTCGTGGCCGGCGAACGCCGGCTCGACCGACAGGACGCCGTCGTGGCCGGCGGCCAGCCAGCCGGCGAACACCACCACGAACTCGCCGTGGTCCACCAGGTCCTGGAGCCACACCACGCCCGCCAGGCCGATCGGCAGGCCGGTCTCCTCCCGCAGCTCGCGGCGGGCGGCGTCCTCCAGCCGCTCGCCCGGCTCGGCGTGGCCGCCCGGCAGGCACCAGAAGTCGTCGCCGTCGGCGTGGCGGTGGTGGGCGGCGAGCACCTTGCCGTCGTGGACCACCAGCACCCGCGCGACCAGCGTGTCCTTGCGCCGGGCCACGTTCAGTCCCCGGCGCCCGGCAGCCCGGCGCGGAAGCGCCAGGCGTGGTCGGTCGGGCCGATGCCCTTGCCGAGCGGGAACGCGCCGGCGATCGCGCCCGACAGGTACCGCTTGGCGGCGCGGACCGCGTCCGGCACGTCCATGCCGACGGCCAGGTTGGCGGCGGTCGCCGACGCCAGCGTGCAGCCGGTGCCGTGGGTGTGCGGGGTGTCGACGCGGGGCGCCGCCAGCTCGACCCCGTCGGTCCCGTCCCACAGCAGGTCGACCGCCTGGTCGCCGGGCAGGTGGCCGCCCTTGGCCAGCACCCAGCGCGGGCCGAGCTGGTGGACCGCGCGCGCGGCCGCCTCCAGGTCGCCGCGGTCGCGCACCTCGACCCCGGTCAGCAGCCGCACCTCGCCGATGTTGGGGGTGGCCACGGTGGCCAGCGGCAGCAGCCGCTCCCGCAGCGCCCGCACCGCGTCGGGACGCAGCAACGGGTCGCCGTGCTTGGAGACGGCGACCGGGTCCACCACCAGGTTGGGGAGGGCGAACCGCTCGCAGGCGTCGGCGACCGCCTCGATGATCGCGGCCGAGGCCAGCATCCCCGTCTTGGCGGCGTCCACGCCGATGTCGGTGGCGACCGACTCGATCTGCTCGTAGACGGCGCGCGGCTCCAGCTCGTAGAAGCCCTGGACGCCGATGGAGTTCTGCACGGTCACGGCGGTGATCGCCGACATGCCGTGCACCCCGTGGGCCAGGAACGTCTTGAGGTCCGCCTGGATCCCCGCCCCGCCACCGGAGTCCGAACCCGCGATGGTGAGGACCCGAGCTGGCACCTGCACCGCGCCACCACCTCCCTGTGGATCGACCCGCCCCAGGCTAGCAGCGCGCCGCGGCCCGTAGACTCGCCGGCATGGAGACCCAGGACCGCGCCGGGCCCCCCACCGACCGGGGCTACGCGGCCGGCGCCCGCGCCGGGCTGCCGTTCGCCGTCGCCACCATCGTCCTGGGGGTGTCGTTCGGGGTGCTGGCCCGCCAGCTCGGCTGGGGGGTGGCGGCGCCGATCGCCTGCTCGCTGCTGGTGCTGTCGGGGTCGGCGCAGTTCGCCCTGGCCTCGATCCTCGGCGCCGGCGGCGGGGTGGGCGCGGCCACCCTGGCCGCGGTGTTCGTCAACGCCCGCTTCCTGCCCATGGGGCTGGCCGTCGCCCCGTCGCTGGCCGGGGGGCGGCTGCGCCGGGCGCTGGAGGGCCAGATGGTGGTGGACGCCTCCTGGGCGCTGGCCAACCGCGGCGACGGGACCTTCGAGCGCAAGTACCTCATCGGCGCGACCGTGCCCCAGCTCAGCGCGTGGATCGGCGGCACGGCGATCGGCGCCGCCGCCGGCGGGCTGCTGGCCGACCCCGAGGCCCTCGGGCTGGACGTCGTCTTCCCCGCCTTCTTCCTGATCCTGCTCGCCGAGGAGCTGCGCGACCGGCGCTCGCTCGCCGTCGCCGTGCTCGCCGGGCTGGTGGCGCTCTGCCTGGTGCCGTTCACGCCGCCGGGCGTCCCGGTGGTGGCGGCCTGCGGCGCGGCGCTGCTGGGCCTGTGGAGCCGCCCGTGAGCGCGGTCTGGCTGACCATCGTCCTGGTCGCCCTGGCCAGCGCCACCCTCAAGGCGGCCGGTCCGCTGCTGCTCGGCGACCGCCAGCTCGGCCCGCGCGCCACCGCCGTGATCGCGCTGCTGGCGCCCGCGCTGCTGACCGCGCTGGTGCTGGTGGACACCGTCACCACCGGGCAGCGGCTGGTGGTCGACGCGCGCCTGGCCGGCGTCGCCGCGGCGGGGATCGCCCTGCTGCTGCGCGCGCCGCTGCTGCTGGTGCTGGCGGTGGCGGTCGCCACCACCGCGCTGCTGCGGCTGCTGGCCGGATAGCCCCCGCGGCGCCCCGAGGACGGCAACGGGTGATCTGCGATACTCGGGGCGTGCGCCGTTCGTCCCGGAGCCGCCTGCAGCGGATCGCCGACCTCGTGGTCTCGCTGGTCGTCGGGTTGTTCCTGATGGCGATGGTGGCCGGCAGCGCGGCGCGGCACGCGGCGCCGCTGACCGCCCTGGGACTGGCCGCCGGCGCGGCGCAGGGCGCCGCGCTGTGGTGGCGGCGCTCCCACCCGCTGCCGGTGATGGCGGTCGCGCTCGCCGGTGGCCTCGTCATCCAGCTCCTGGTCCCCGAGGGGCTGTTCCCCTACGCCGGGCTGGTGGCGCTCGGCTCGCTCGCCGCCGCCCGGCCGCCGCGCGTGTCGCTGCCGGCGCTGGCGGCGCTGCTGGGCCTGACGGCGCTGAACTTCCGCACCGCCCCCGGCGGGGACGCGCTGTTCGCCATGGCGGTCGCGGTCGTGGTCTGGGCGCTCGGCGAGGCCGCGCGCAACCGCAGGGCGGCGATCGACCAGGCGGCGCGGCGGGCGGCCAGCGAGGAGCAGGCGCGGATCGCCCGCGAGCTGCACGACGTGATCGCCCACAGCGTCTCGGTCATCGTCGTGCAGGCCGCGGCCGCCGACGACGTCTTCGAGCAGCGCCCCGACCAGGCGCGGGCGGCGCTGCGCTCGATCGAGGCGGCGGGGCGCGACGCGCTCGGGGAGCTGCGCCGGCTGCTGGCGGCGGTGCGGCCGGGCGCCGGCGCCGGGTCGCCGCCGCCTTCGCGGTCGGGCGCCGCGCCCGGCCCGGAGGCGATCCACCGGGGCACCCCCCTGGGGTTTCCCGGACCCCTCCGGGCCCGGCGCCCGGTCCGTGGCGGGTCGGCGCCGCCGGGCTGCTCGCCTCGAGCCTGTTCTTCGCCCGGCCCGAGAGCTGGCCGGGTGTGGCCATGGGGCTGCTGCTGCTCGCCGCCATGACGGTGGCGGTCGTCCGCTGGTCGCGGCGCGCCGGCTGGGGTGCCGCCCACCGTTTCGCGCTGGCCGGCGGTGCGCTGCTGACCTACGCCTGGGTCGGCTTCGCGCTGACGCCCCTCATGGGCGCCCCTGGCGCGACCGACCTGATCGGGAACGCGGTCTTCGCCCTCGGGGCGCTTGCCCTGCTGGTGGCGTGCGGCCGAACCGTGCGTGGCGCAGCTTCATCGCGCGCTCGACCGCCGGGAGCAGGCGGGCCGGCCGGTCGAAGCTCAGCATCGCGAACGGCAGCGGGAACCGCTGGCGGGTGATCGCCTTGGCGCGGCTGAACTCCCGCAGCCCGTCGGGGCCGTGGACGCGGCCGAAGCCGGACTCCCCCACCCCGCCGAACGGCAGCGACGGCATCCCCGCGAACGTCAGCACCGAGTTCACGCTGGTCATCCCCGAGCGCAGCGCGCGGGCGATGCGGTCGGCGCGGCGGCGGGCGAACACGGCGGCGCCGAGCCCGTAGGCGCTGGCGTTGGCGCGCTCGACCGCCTCGTCGGCGTCGCGGACCCGCACCACCGCCAGCACCGGCCCGAAGGTCTCCTCGCGCATGACCAGCGCGTCCTCGGGCACGTCCACCAGCACCACCGGGTCCACGAACGGCGGCCGCACCGCCTCCGGCCCGCCGACCAGGGCGCGGGCGCCCCGGGCGAAGGCGTCGGCGAGGTGGCGGCGGATCACCTCGAGCTGCCTGGGCAGGGTGATCGGCCCGATGTCGGCGCCGGCGTCCGCGCCCGGGCGCACCCGCGCCGCCAGCTCGGCGACCCTGGCGACGAAGCGGTCGTAGACCCGGTCGACCACGTAGACCCGCTCGATCGCCAGGCAGGTCTGGCCGGCGTTGCCCATGCCGCCCCACACCGCCTGCTCGGCGGCGGCGTCCACGTCGGCGTCGTCGTCGACGATCATGGCGTCCTTGCCGCCCAGCTCCAGCACCACCGGCGTGAGCCGCTCGGCGCAGGCGGCCATGACCTTGCGGCCGGTCGCCGGCGAGCCGGTGAACGACACCTTGTCGACGCCGGCCAGGCACAGGGCGTTGCCGGTGGTGCCGTCGCCGGTGACCACCTGCAGCACCGGCTGCTCGGGGACCACCTCGGCGAAGGCGTCGGCCAGGAAGCACCCCACCGCGGTGGTCAGCTCGCTCGGCTTGAACACCACCGCGTTGCCGGCCGCCAGCACCGAGGCGATCGCGCCGGTCGGGGTGAACACCGGGTAGTTCCACGGCCCGATCACGCCGACCACCCCGAGCGGCTGGTACTCGACCGAGGCGCCGTGGTTGGCGAGCACCAGGGTGCTGGCCGCCCGGCGCGGCCGCAGCACCCGCTCCGCCTTGCGGGCCACCCAGTCCAGGTGCTCGACGGCGAGCAGCACCTCGATGAAGGCGTCCGCGGCCGGCTTGCCGGTCTCGCGGTGGACCAGGTCGACCAGGTCGCCGGAGCGGCCGGCCAGCAGCGCCTTGTAGGCGAGCAGCCGCCGCCGGCGCCCGCCGAAGCCGAGCCCGGCCCACCACGCCGCGGCCCGCCGGGCCCGCGCCACCGCCTCGGCGACCTGCTCGGGCCCCTGCAGCGGGAAGGTCCCGACCAGCTCGCCGCCGGCCGGGCTGGTCGAGTCGAAGGTCGCGCCGCCGGCGGCGGGCGCCCGGTCGTCGGTCACTGCCATGCCGCCGACTGTAGACGCTCTGTCCGCTCGCCGTGAAGGGTGCGCTAGAGTACCGCCCCGCATCCCGCTCGGCGGGGAGCGAGGCCGTGCTCGCCCGACGCCGAGGCGAACGCCGGCGCGCGCAGGTCGCGCCGTCCACCGGGCGAGGAGCTGATCGGTGACCGCCGCAACGGACGTGGTCGTGGTCGGTGCCGGGCTTGCCGGCCTGGTCGCCGCGCGCGACCTGGTCGCCGCCGGCGCCGAGGTCGTGGTGCTGGAGGCCCGCGACCGGGTCGGCGGCCGCACGCTGACGCTGCCGGCCGCCGACGGCACGCCGATCGACCACGGCGGCCAGTGGATCGGCCCCACCCAGGACCGCATCGCGGCCGTGGCCGAGAGCGTCGGCGTCACCACCTTCCCGACCTGGAGCCGCGGGCTGCACACCGTGTTCCGCGACGGCCGGGCCCACCGCTTCGACCAGCTCCCCGCCGGCGACCCGGGCGCCGCGGTCGCCATGGGCGTGGCAGTCCGCGAGCTGGAGGCGATGGCCGCCACCGTGCCGCCGGAGGCGCCGTGGACCGCCGACCAGGCGCTGGACTGGGACTGGCAGACGGTGGAGAGCTGGCTGCAGGCCCGCGTCGCCAGCGAGGGCGCGCGGAGCTGGCTGCGCACGGCCGTCCGCAGCACGCTGGCCGCCGAGGCGGGCGAGCTGTCGCTGCTGCACGCGCTGTTCTTCATCCGCTCCGCCGGGAGCTTCGCGCGGCTGGTCGAGACCGAGGGCGGCGCCCAGGAGCGCCGCTTCCACCAGGGCGCGCAGGCCATCTCCATCCGGCTGGCGGAGGCGCTCGGCGAGCGGGTGGTGCTCGGCGCCCCCGCCTTGGTGGTCCACCACGACCACGGCGGCGTGGTGGTCGAGGCGGCCGGCCACACGGTCGCAGCGCAGCGGGCGATCCTGGCGATCCCGCCGGCGCTGGCCAGCCGGCTCAGCTATCGGCCGGCCCTGCCCGGCTGGCGCAGCCAGCTCACCCAGCGGGTGCCGATGGGCAGCGTCGTCAAGGTCCACGCCCTGTACGACGAGCCGTTCTGGCGCCGGGAGGGCCTCTCCGGCCTGGCCATCAGCCGCGACGCCCCCGTGGAGGTCGTCTACGACAACTCCCCGGAGAGCGGGTCGCCAGGCGTGCTGGTCGGCTTCGTCGAGGGCCGCGACGCGCGCGGCTTCACCCGGCTCCCCCCGGCCGAACGGCGCGCCGCGGTCCTTCAGTGCCTGGCCGGCTGCTTCGGCGAGGCCGCCGGCCACCCGCGCGAGCTGCTGGAGCGCTCCTGGGCCGACGAGGAGTACAGCGGCGGCTGCTTCGCCGGGTTCTTCCCGCCGGGCGTGTGGACCTCCTACGGGCGGGCCCTGCGGGAGCCGGTCGGCCGCCTGCACTGGGCCGGCACCGAGACCGCCACGGTCTGGAACTCCTACATGGACGGCGCCGTCCGCTCCGGCGAGCGCGCCGCCGCCGAGGTCCTGGCCGCCCTCGGCGCCTGAGCGGGCGGGCGCTCAGCGGCCGGCGCGGCGGCGGAAGTGGTCGTAGGCGAGGCCGGCGAGGGCCAGCGCGCCGCTGGGGGTGTGGTGGACGCGCCACTCGGGATCGGCGGTGAAGCGGCCGCAGTCGAGCACCCCGCCGAGGTCGGCGTCGCGTGGCAGGGCGGCCGCGAGGACGAAATCCTCGCCGCCGCCGAGGGCCAGCTCCGCCGGGTCGCGGCCGAGCAGCGCGGCCGCCTCGGCGACCCCCGGCGCCAGCGGCAGCGCCGCGTCGCGGATCTCGACCCCGACCCCGGACGCCTCGGCCAGATGCGCGGCGTCGCCGGCCAGCCCGTCGGAGACGTCGATCATCGCCGTCGCGCCCGCCAGCGCCAGCCGCGGCCCCATGCCGAGGTCGGGCGCCGGCCGGCGGTGGGCGGCTGCCAGGCCCGGGAAGCGGCCCAGCAGCGCCCTGGCCGGGCCGTCGTCCCGCGCCAGCAGGGCCAGCCCGGCGGCGGCCGCGCCCAGCGGGCCGGTCACCACCAGCCGGTCCCCCGGCCGGGCGCCCGCCCTGGTGACCACCTGCTCGGCCTCGCCGAGGGCGGTCACCGCCAGCGACAGCGCCGGGCCGCCGGAGACGTCGCCGCCGACCAGCGCCACCCCGAACGCCCGGCAGGCCTCGCCGACCCCGGCGTAGACCCGCTCCAGGGTCGCCACCTCGGCGGCGTCCGGCACGGTCAGGGCCAGCACCAGCCAGCGCGCCACCGCGCCCATGGCGGCCACGTCGGAGACGTTGACCGCCACCGCCTTCCAGCCCCAGTCCTCCGGGCCGGAGGTGGCGGCGTCGAAGTGGCGGCCCTGGACGAGCACGTCGGTGGTGACCACCAGCCTGCGGCCGGGCGTCGGCCGCACCACCGCGGCGTCGTCGCCGGCGCCGACCTCGACCCCGGCGCCGGGCGCGAGGCCACCGGTGAGGCGGGCGATCAGCCCGAACTCACCGAGCTCACCCAGCGAGCCGGTCAGCTCACCGCCTTGACGATGGCGTCGTCCAGGCCGGGGAAGTCGGCGAGGTAGGCGGCCCGCTCGGCCTTGAGGCGGTCGACGTGGCGGCGGTAGTCGTCCATGCGGCCCTGCCGCTCGTAGAGCCGGCGGGGCTGGAGCAGCTCCCGGTCGTCGATGCCGGGCACCTCGGAGGCGACCTGGTAGCCGAAGTCGGGGTCCTCGTCCCAGGTGATCGAGCCCTCGGCGATCGCCCGCACGACCGCCGAGGAGTGCGGGATGCGGACCTTCTTGGAGCGGTCGTCGGCCTCGGGGCCGCCGACCCGCCCGGTGTTGAGCAGGAACACCTCCAGCGGGTGGGTCTCCAGCAGCGCGGCCAGCCGGTTGCCCTGCTGCTCGTGGCGCAGCGGGAAGAACGGGTTGGTGCCCGGCACCCGCAGGGACCTGCCCTCCTCGTCCTTGCCGCCGGCCGAGGTGCCCTGGGTCTCGCCGAGCATGAAGTAGCCGGCCGCCTGCTCGATGTTGAGCCTGGCGACGGCGGGGATGATTTTCTCGTTGCGGTTGAGGATCAGCAGGAACGACGCGGGCGGCACCCGGTCGGCCGGCCAGTTGTCGATCGAGCGCATGTTGAACACGGCCCGGCCGTTCTGGGTGTAGGAGGTGTCGAAGAAG
>Ga0081538_10005166_pt1 | contig 11819 bp, 9 predicted proteins | sample TabmetS5T2R1_FD_71022 | JGI IMG/M metagenome (GOLD analysis project Ga0081538, IMG submission 71022) | Tabebuia heterophylla rhizosphere microbial communities from the University of Puerto Rico - S5T2R1 | ecosystem: Host-associated > Plants > Roots > Rhizosphere ... | reverse complement strand
GGGGGTGGGGGGGTTGGGGGCCGGCGCGGAGGGGTTGTCCCCCCCCCGGGGGCCCCCGCCGCTGGACCGGGCGCTCCAGCTGCGGGGCGCCGCCGTCGGCCGGGCCGGCCATGCCGTCCTGCTGCTGGCCGAGCCGGATGCGGCCGTCACCAGGCTGGCGGTGGCCACGGCGCTCCACGGGGCCTGGCTGCTGGCCTACGGGCTGGTCCCTGTCGACCCCGACGACCTGCTCGTCGTCCCCTACCCCAAGGCCCTGACGCTGTCCCGCCAGGCCCTGGAGGACCTGGGGATCGACCTCGCCCACCCGGCGCTGGTGCCGTTCCGGACGGCCGCGGGCGGGATCGAGTGGTACGCCCAGCCGGACGCGCTGCTCGGCTCCTGCTGGTCGCGGGTGGCCGCCGAGGCCAGCGCGATGGTGTTCCTGGAGCCCGGCGACGCCGGCCGGGGGGCGCGGCTCCAGGAGCTGCGGCCCCGGGAGGCCCTGGCCCGGCTCACCGCCAACCTCCTCCGGATGCCGGCGGACTTCCAGGCGGGCATGGACGCACTGGTCCGTCTGTGCGGCCGGACACCGGCCTACCGCCTGCTGGCGGGGCCGCCGGGGTACGCCGCCCGGCTGCTCGAGGACAGCCTGCTGGCCTGAGGCCTGCGGGAGCTTCGTAGTCGGCCAATACGCCGATGGGGCGTCGGTCCGCCGCCACCCGCAGCCTAGGCTGGTCGCGGGAGGAGTCGGTGGAGGCCGGTGGAGGCGGTGCCCATGGCCAGCAGCGCTACGGCCTCGCGGGCCGGTGGGGTCGTGCTCATCGGGCTCGACTGCGGGACGCCTGAGCTCCTGTTCGAGCGCTACGCCGACGACATGCCGACCTTGAGCGGCCTGCGCCGGCGGGGGGTGTGGGGGCCCCTCAAGAGCACCCAGCCTCCGCTCAGCATCCCGGCGTGGCTGTCCATGCTCTCCGGCCTGACCCCGGGCGAGCTGGGGGTGTACGGCTTCCGCAACCGCGTCGACCACGGCTACGGCGGACTGGCCTTCGCCACCTCCCGGTCGGTCCGGGTGCCCCGGGTGTGGGACCTGGCGGGGCAGGCCGGGCGCGAGAGCGTGCTGGTCGGGGTGCCCGGCACCTACCCGCCCTCGGCCGTCCGGGGCTGCATGGTGTCCTGCTTCATGACCCCGTCGACCGACGCCCAGTTCACCTTCCCGGCGGCTCTGAGCGAGGAGGTGCAGCGGGTGACCGGCGGCTACACCATCGACGTCACCGGCTTCAGGTCGGACGACAAGGCCCGTGTCGCCCAGCAGGTGTTCGACATGACCGAGCAGCGCTTCGCGCTCGCCCGGCACCTGGCGACCACCCGGGAGTGGGACTTCCTGGCCATGGTGGACATGGGCCCGGACCGGCTGCACCATGGCTTCTGGCGGCACTGCGACCCCGCGCATCCCCGGCACCGTCCCGGCGGCCGCTACGAGCACGTGGTCCGGGACTACTACCGGGCGCTCGACCGGCATCTGGCGGCCTTCCTCGAGGTCCTGCCGGACACGGCGGCGGTGATGGTGGCCAGCGACCACGGCGCCCGCCCGATGCTGGGCGGGTTCTGCCTCAACGAGTGGCTGGTCCGCGAGGGCCTGCTGCGGCTGGCGGCCAGGCCGGCCGGCCCGACCCCGATCGCCAGGGCACGCGTCGACTGGTCCGGCACCACCGCCTGGGGCGACGGCGGCTTCTACGGCCGGGTGTTCCTCAACGTCGAGGGACGCGAGCCGCAGGGCACCGTCCCGGCGCGCGACTACGAGCGGGTCCGCGATCAGCTGGCCGGCAAGCTGGAGGCGCTGGCCGACCACCAGGGCCGGCCGATGGGCAACCGCGTCCTGTACCCGGAGGCGCTGTACCCGGAGGTGCAGGGCCTCGCCCCGGACCTGATCGTCTACTTCGGCGGTCTCGCCTGGCGTGCCGTTGGCTCGCTCGGGCTCGGGCAGGGCCTCTACACCTTCGAGAACGACACCGGTCCCGACGACGCCAACCACTCCGAGCACGGTGTCCTGGTGGCGGCCGGGGACGGGCTCGGGGGCGGCCGCCGCGAGGACCTCTCGATCTACGACGTCGCCCCCACGCTGCAGTCCCTGCTGGGGCTGGGCCGGTCGGCCGGCCAGCGGGGAAGGGAGCTGGCATGAGCGGCGGCGGGACGCCGGCCGACCGGTGGCCCCAGCCCGAGCCGGCGGAGCCGGTCGCGCCGGTGGCCGACGAGGAGGCGTACTCGGCCGAGGAGGAGGACGAGGTGGCCGCCCGCCTGGAGGCCCTGGGCTACCTGGACTGAGGGGAGAGCATGCCACGCTTGCGCCAGCGCCGGGGTGCCCACCGTCCCCGCGTGTTCGTGCTCGGCCTGGACGGCACCCCCGGCAGCTACCTGCGGGCCGAGACCGCCGCCGGCCGCCTCCCCAACCTGGCGGCGCTGTTCGCCGACGGCGGACCGGTGCCGATGCGCTCGTCGCTGCCGTCGGTGTCCTCGACCGCCTGGACGACCTTCCTCACCGGCCGCGACCCCGGCGGCCACGGCGTGTTCGGCTTCATGGACTGCAAGGCGGCCAGTCACGACTTCTACTTCCCCAACCTGGAGCACGTGACCGCACCCACGCTCTGGGACGTGCTCGGCTCGGCGGGCCGGCGCTCGGTGATCCTCAACGTCCCCGGGACCTACCCGGCCCGGCCGCTGGACGGGGTCCTGGTGTCCGGCTTCGTCGCCCCCAGGATCGAGCGGGCCGTCCACCCGCCAGGGCTGCTGTCCCGCCTCCGGGCCATGGGCTACCGCATCGACCTCGACACCTGGGCCGCCCGGGCCGAGTTCGAGGCGCTCCGCCACGACCTGTTCGCCACCCTCGACCGGCGCCTGGACGCCGTCCGGATGCTGCTCGCCGAGGAGCCGTGGGACCTGTACGTGGCCGTCATCACCGAGACCGACCGGCTCTACCACTTCCTGTGGAACGCCATGGCCGCCGGCGAGGAGCGGGCCGTTGACCTGTTCCAGCGCCTCCACGCCGCCGTCGACCGGTTCGTCGGCTGGCTGGTGGACAGCCTGCCCGACGGGACCCATCTGGTCATCCTCTCCGACCACGGGTTCGCGGCCGAGCGCCGGAGCGTGTTCACCAACGCCTGGCTGCGCGAGCGGGGCTTCCTCGCCTTCGACGTCGACGAGCCCAAGGGCCTGAGCATGATCAGCCCGGCCTCGACGGTCTACTCGCTCGACCCGGGACGCTTCTACGTCAACCGGGCGGGCGGCCGGGTCCGGGGTCGGGTGCCGCCGGAGCGTGCCGGTGCCGTGGTCGACCGGCTGGTCGAGGAGCTGGCCGACCTCCGCGACCCGGAGACCGGCGAGCTGGTCTACGGCCAGCTGGTCCGGCGCGAGGACGCCTACCACGGGCCGTACGCCGCCTTCGGCCCGGACGTGGTGCTCACCCTGCGGCCCGGCTACGAGCTGAAGGGGTCGACCGCGGCCCGGGCGGTGCTCGGGCCGCCGCCGGCCGGCCTGGGGGGCATGCACACCTCCGACGACGCGTTCCTGTGGGTGCGCGGCGCCGCCCTGCGCGAAGGCCGTCACGACCTGCACGACCTGGCGCCGACGATCCTGGAGCTCCTCGGGATGGCGCCGGACGGCTTTCAGGGCCGCAGCCTGCTGGCCCCGGCCGGCGCGGCGGTGGGGCGATGACTCCGAGCCGGAGGGGTTCGAGGAACCCCAGGGGGGTGCCCCGATGAACCGGGGGCCGCACGTCGTGCTGCTGGTGGTCGACACCGTCCGGGCCGACATGGCCGGCCTGGGCGTGCCCGGCCGCTCGGCCATGCCGGCCCTGCAGGAGTTCGCCCGCGCCGCCGCCGTCTACCCCGACGCCTCCACCACCGCCCCGTGGACGCCGCCGGCCCACGCCAGCCTGTTCACTGGCGCCTGGGTGTGGCGGCACGGCTGCGGCGGCGGCCGCCAGCGGCTCGACGCCGGCCTGCCGACCCTGGCCGAACGCCTCGCGGCCGCCGGCTACGCCACCGGCGCGGTCTCGGCCAACGCCTGGCTCGGGCCGGGCTCCGGCTTCGAGCGCGGCTTCGACCGCTTCGTCAAGGCCTGGCAGCTGGTCGACCGGGGCGGTGACCTGGCCGGCGTCCGCCGGGCCGGCCGGGCCAGCGGCCGCACCGACCTGGCCGAGGCGGTGCGCCGGGCCCGCGCCGGTGGGCTGACCGCCACCGGCGTGAACGGGCTGCACCACCTGCTGTGGCGCCGGCGCGGGCGGCTGGGCGGCGGGCGGGTGGCCCGCCGCTCGGTCGACCTGGCGCGCGAGCTGGCCGCCGGCGGCCGCCCCGTGTTCCTGTTCGTCAACTTCCTCGACGCCCACCTCCCGTACCGGGCGCCACGCCGCTTCCGCCGGGCCGTGCTCGGCCGGCGCGCCGGGCCGGCCCGGCGGGTCAACCAGGACCCGTGGGCCTTTGTGGCCGGCGCGGTGCGGATGACCGGCGACGACCTGGAGCTGCTGCGCGGCCTGTACGCCGCCGAGCTGGCCCATGTCGACGACTGCGCCCGGCGGCTGCTCGACGGCGTCGACGGGGTGCTCGGGCTGGACGACACCCTGGTGGTGGTCGTCAGCGACCACGGCGAGCACCTGGGCGAGCGCGGGCTGATGGACCACCAGTACTCCCTCTCCGAGACCCTGCTGCGCGTCCCGCTGGCCGTCCGCTGGCCGGGACGTGAGCACGCCGGGGTCCACGCCGGCCTGCGGCAGCTCGTCGACGTCGCCCCGACCGTCCTGGACGCGGCCGGCCTGCCGGTGGCCGAGGAGCCGGGGCTGGGCCGGCCACTCGGCGGGCCGGCGCGCTCCTGGGCCCTGGCCGAGTACCCCGAGCCCCAGCCGAGCATGGCGGCGCAGGCCCGGCGGGGCGACGCGACCCCGTTCCGGCGCTTCGACCGCGCCCTGCGGGCCCTGCGCCTGGCCGACGGACGCAAGGTCGTGACCGGATCCGACGGGTCGCTGGCGCTGTACGACCTGGCCGGCGACCCAGGCGAGCTGCTCGATCTGGCCGCCGCCAGGCCCTCGGAGGCGGCCGAGCTCGCCAACCGGCTGGCCCGGCTCACCGGGGGGGCAACAAGCGCCCCCCCGGAACCGAGCCGTGCTTCCGAGCACGAGGTGCGGCGGGCCCTCCAGAGCCTGGGGTACCTCGAATGACCGCCCGGACACGGGTGCTGCACGTCATCACCCACCTGGACCGGGGCGGCGCCACCGACAACACGCTGCTCTCGGTAGCCGGCCTTGACCGCTCCCGGTACGAGGTGGACCTGGCCGCCGGCCCCGGCGTGCTCGAGGCCAGCGCCCGGACGGCCGCCGACCGGCTGCTGGTCGTCCCGGCCCTCGGCCGGGCGCTGCGGCCGCCGAGGGACCTGCGGGCCGCGGTCACGCTGTGGCGGCTGGCCGCCGGCTACGACATCGTCCACACCCACACCGCCAAGGCCGGGGTGCTCGGCCGGCTGGCCGCCCGGGCCCGCGGCGTCCCCGTGGTGGTGCACACCATCCATGCCTTCCCGGTGCACGACGACATGCCGCCGGTGCGGCGCCGGCTGCTGCTGTCGGCCGAGCGGCTGGCCGCCGCCTGCGCCGACCGGATCATCGCCGTCTGCCAGGCCAACGCCGCCGAGGCGCTGGCCCTCGGCATCGCCACGCCCCGGCAGCTCCGGGTGGTGCCGAGCGGGGTGCCGGTGGCGGCGGTGCAGGCCGGCAGCGGCCAGCGGGTCCGGCAGGCGCTGGGCATCCCGGCCGGCGCGCCCGTGGTCGGCACCGTCACCCGGTTCATGGCGCAGAAGGCCCCGCTCGACCTGATCGCCGCCGGCCGCCTGGTGGCCGCGGCCCGCGCCGACGCCCACCTGCTGGTGGTCGGGGACGGCCCGCTGCGGGCCGAGGTCGAGGCCGCCGCCGCCGGCCAGCCCCGGATCCGCCTCCTCGGCTACCGCGACGACGTCCCCGACCTGCTGGCCGCCGTCGACGTCGTGGCCTTCAGCTCGCGGTGGGAGGGCCTCGGCCGGGCGCTCACCGAGGCGGTGGTGGCGGGCCGGCCGGTCGTGGCCACCGCCGTCAACGGCGTCCCCGACCTGGTCGTGGAGGGCGTGACCGGCCACCTGGTGCCGCCCGGGCGGCCCGACCTACTGGCCGACCGCGTGCTCCGGCTGCTGGCCCGCCCCGACCGCGGCGCCGCCATGGGCGCGGCCGGCGCCGCCCGCGCGGCCGACCGCTTCGACCTCGGCGCGATGCTGGCCGGCCTGGACGCGGTGTACCGGGAGGCGTCCGGAGGCCGGCCGGGGGCGCGGCTGGCCGGCGTCGGGACGGCGCGGCCGTGACCACGCTGCTGCTCTGCGCGACGACCGTGCTGCTGCCGCTGCTGGTGCCGCGCGGCCCCGGCAACAGCTCCCCGGCCGACCTGTTCGCCGCCGCCTTCATCGTCCTGGCCCTGCTCGCCCTGCTGCAGCCGGGCCGCCGCCTGGAGGTGCCGGTCCCCCTGGCCCTCGGCCTGCTGCTGGCCGGCAGCCTGCTCGGCCTGGCCCTCGGCGGCCCGACCCAGGTCGGGGCGCTGACCCTGGCCGTCGACCTGTACCTGACCCTGCTGCTCGTCGCCGTCGTGAACCACCTCCGCGGCGACCCGGCCACCCTCCGGCTGGTCCTGGTCACCTGGACCGTGGCCGCGCTGGCCTGGGCGGCGCTGCTCCTGAGCGCCCACTACCGGCTCCTCCCGGCCGGGCTGGCCGGCATGCTCGAGGTTCCCGTCGGCGCCAGGCGGGCCGCGGGCCCGGCCGGCAACAACGTCAACCTGGCCGGCAGCTACCTGATGGTGTCGTTCTTCGTCCTGGTCGCCTCCAGCTGGCCGCGGCGGCGGCCGCTCCGGGTGGCACGGGCGCTGGCCGGGGCCCTGCTGCTGTGGGCCCTGTTCGCCACCGGCTCCCTCGGCGGGCTGCTCGGCCTGGCCGCCGGCGGCTGTGCCATCGCCATCGGCGCCTACCTGCGCAGCGGCCGCAGCCGGCGGCAGGTGCAGGCCCTGGCCGGCGCCGCCCTCCTGGCCGGGTCGCTGGTCCTGGCCTCGCTGCTGCTGGTGGCCGGACTGCCGCGGGCCGGGGTGGCCGAGGTCCGGGCGGTCTCCGAGCGCGCCCGGGGCAGCGTCTTCCAGCAGACCGTCGGCCGGGCCGGGGACTCCCTGGCCGGCCGCATCGCGCTCTGGTCGGCGGCGATCGACAAGGCCGGGGCGCGGGCCGTGGTGGGGGTCGGGCCCGGCGAGGCCAAGGCGGAGCTGCGGATCTCCACCGGCGCCCTGGCCCCGGACGGGACACCCGAGCTGAAGTCCCTGCACAACGACTACCTGGCGTTCGCGGTGGAGCGCGGGGTGCTGGGCCTGGCCGGCCTGCTGATCCTGTACGCCGTGCTGCTGTACCGCGCGCTCGGGCTGCTGGTGGTGGGCACCTGGAACGACATCGGCATGGCGGGGCTCGGGGCGGCGGCCGTGGGCAGCGCCGCCGACAGCTTCTTCCACGAGATCCTGCATTTCCGCCACGCGGTGGTGCTGTTCGCCCTGGTCTGGGTGGCCAGCGAGCTGGTCCGGCCCGGCCGCGACATCCCGGCGACCGTGGAGCCCCGGCATGCTGCCACTTGAGCGGCGCGACGCCTGGCTGGTCAAGGGCGACGGCAAGGCGGCGGAGGCGCTGGCGGCGCTGCTCCCCCGGGTGCCGCTGCGGGTCCTCTCGCCCGCGCTGGTGGCCGAGCGCCGGCACCGGCTCGGCAACGGGCCGCTGGTGGTGACGGGCCAGGCCCTGGGAGACCCGCACACCGCCGACAAGCTGACCGAGCTGGCCCTGGCCGGCGTCCGGCTGCTGCGGCTGCGCGACTACTACGAGCGCAAGCTGCGGCGGGTCATGCTCGACGACCTGGACGACACCTGGTTCCTGTTCGACCGGCCTCTGCGGCGCCGGCCCGTCTACGAGGCCGTCAAGGCGGCCGTCGACCTGCTCGCCGGCCTGGTCGGCAGCCTGCTGGCGGTGCTCATCGCGCCGCTGATCTGGGTGGTCTACCGCTTCGAGGACGGCGGCCCGCTGTTCTACCGCCAGGAGCGGATCGGCCTTGGCGGCCGGCCCTTCGGCATGTGGAAGTTCCGCACCATGCAGGTGGACGCCGAGAGCAACGGGCCGGTGTGGGCGTCGGTCAACGACCAGCGGGTGACCAGCCTGGGCCGGCTGCTGCGCTCCACCCACCTGGACGAGCTGCCCCAGTTCTTCAACGTGCTGCGGCGGGAGATGAGCCTGATCGGTCCCCGGCCCGAGCGGCCGGCCTTCGTCCGCCTCCTCAGCCGGGCCATCCCCTACTTCGAGCGGCGCCACCTGGTGCGGCCGGGGGTCACCGGCTGGGCCGTGATCCGGTTCGGCTACTCCGACAGCGTGCGCGACAAGTGGACCATCCACGAGTACGACCTCTACTACCTCAAGCACCGCTCGCTGCTCCTGGACACCGAGATCGCCCTGCGCACGGTGCTGGTGATGCTCACCAGGAAGGGCCAGTGAGCAGCACGGTCGGCCAGCGGCCGGGGGGGTCCCGCGGCGATCTCCCGCGGCGGGTCGCCGGCGGGGCCGTCCTGGCCCTCGGCGGCAACGGCGTGTCGTTCCTGATGACCACCGCCTACCAGATCGTGGTGGCCAGGCACCTCGGCCCGGCCGGCGTTGGGGTGCTGCTGCTGTCGCTGGCCGTCTCCACCCTCCTGGCCGAGGCCAGCGACCTGGGGCTGGACTACGGCGTGCTCCGCTTCGGGGCGATCGCCCACGGCGCCGCCGAGCCCGGCCGCTTCCGGTCCGTGGTGCGACGGGGCCTGGCCGGGGCCTTCGCCGCCGGAGTCCTGGCCGGCGCCCTCCTGGCCGCCGGCGCGACCGCGGTCGCCGGCGTCTTCGACGAGCCACAGATGGCGGCGGTGCTGGTCCCCCTGGCCCTGGCCATCCCCTTCACCGCCACCGCCGGGGTGGCACGCAACTGCCTGCGGGCCATGGGGAGGGCCGGCCCGTCGGTCGCCTCCGACTCCCTCGTCGGCCCCGGCGTGCGGCTGGCCACCGTCGTGGTGGCGCTGCAGGTCGCCGCCGACCCGCGCCACGTCGCCGTCGCCTACGCCGCCAGCGAGGCCCTGGCCCTGGTGGCCACCCTGGCCATGCTGCTGCGCCTCCTGCCGCGCGGCGGCGAGCCGGCCCGGCCGAGCGGCCTGTACCGCTACTCGCTGCCGATGTCGCTGAACCGGCTGATCCTGTACACCAACAACCAGACCGAGGTGCTCGTCCTCGGCCTGCTCCAGACCGCCGGCGCGGTCGGCGTGTTCGGGGTCACCCGGCGGCTCTCCATGGTGCTGGCCGCCCTCCTCGGCTCCATCAGCGTGCTGCTCATCCCGATGGTGGCCGACCTCCACCACCGCCGCGAGCAGGTGGAGCTGGACCGCCTGTTCCGGACGGCGACCCGCTGGCTGTTCACCATCGGCTTCCCGCTCTGCCTGGTCGAGATCCTGTTCGGCCGCGACCTGCTCGCCCTGTTCGGCCAGGGCTTTGTCAGCGGCACCTCCGCGCTGGCCATCCTCGCCCTCGGCCAGCTGGTCAACGTGGGCACGGGCGCGGCCGCGGGTGTGCTCGCGATCGTCGGGCGGACCCGCCTCAGCATGCTGGACTCCCTGCTGTTCGTCGGCCTGTCCCTCGGGCTGGACCTGCTGCTGATCCCGCGCTGGGACATCGTCGGCGCCGCCGTGGCCAGCGCGTCCGCCCTCGCCGCGGTCAACCTGCTCCGGGTCGTGCAGGTCCGCCACGTCCTGGGGATCGTCCCCTACGACCGCCGCTTCCTACGGCCGCTGGCCGCCGGGCTGGCCGCGGGGGCGGTGGCCTGGCTGCTGCCGCTGGCCGCGCTCGACCCGGTCCCGCGGCTGAGCCTGCACGTCGCCACCCTCGGGCTGGTGTACGCCGCGCTGCTGCTGGCCTTCGGCATCGACCCGGTGGACCGGGCGGTGGCCGCCGCCTTCCGGACCTCGATAGCATCTCGGGCGTCGCGGGCGCGAAGCTCCGGTGGAGGAGCCCATGTCGGGCACGAGCGGGACCCCTGACCGGCGACCACCCGGGCCGGCGGGCGCCGGCCCCGGCCGGCTCCGGCTCCGCCTGTGGCCGGTCCTGCTGCTGGTGCTGGCGGTCGGCGCCGGCACCGTCGCCGCCGTCCAGGTCGCCGGCCCGTCCCGGCCGCCGGCCGCCGCGCCCCAGGCCACGCCGGCCACCAGCGCCACCACCCGCCCGGCCACCACCCGGGCGGAGCCCACCACCACGACCGCCCCGGCCGGCCAGGTCCCGCGATCGGCACGGGAGTGCCTGGCCCGGCCCCGCACCATCCGGCCGGACGTGCCGGCGACGGCACAGTACCTGGTGGACGTCCCGGTCGAGGGCGCGACCTACGACCTGCGGGGCGTGGTGTCCACCGCCTACCCACAGAGCCGCTACCCGCTGGTGTTCGGCAAGGTCCGCCACGGGAAGGCGGTCCACGAGGTCAGCGCACGCCTGTGCGTGGTGGGCGGCGAGGTGGCTGGCCAGCAGCCCCGCACCCTGACCTGGCAGCAGGTCAAGGACCGGCACGACGGCGACGGCCTGCGGATCCTGTCGGCCGACTGGTACGTGGTCGACGGGCTCCGCGTCGACAATGTCGAGGACGGCATCGCGCCGTTCGGCGACGGGTTCGTCGGCCGCAACCTCTACTTCACCTACATCCGCGACGACTGCATCGAGAACGACGCCGTGGCCGGCGGCGTGGTCTCCGACAGCCTGTTCGACGGCTGCAGCATGGGCCTGTCGGCACGGCCGAGCAAGGGCTTCAGCCCCCAGCCGGCGCCTCCCGGCGAGACCTTCACCCTGGACGGCGTGCTCCTGCGGCTTCAGCCGATGCCGCGGGAGGAGCGGAGCGAGACCCCGGACGGGCTCGGCCACGGGCAGCTGTTCAAGTGGTCCAGATGGTCCAACCGCCTGGTCCTGCGGAACTCCATCTTCCTGGTGGAACGGGTGTCGATGAACGGCCGCAAGGCCATGCGCTTCCCCGACCGGACCATCGCCGAGAACGTCACGCTGGTGTGGACGGGCCCCGGTGACTACCCGGCGCCGGTCCCGCGGGGGGTTCGGGTGGTCAAGGACCGCAAGGTGTGGGAGGCGGCCCGCCGCGCCTGGCTGGACCGCCACGGCTACGGCTAGCGCCGGCCTCGAGCAGAAAGGCGGACCAGGTGAACGTCGTCGTCGTCGTCCTCGACTGCGTCAGGGCCGACCGCCTCGGCTGCTACGGGTACGCCAGAGACACCAGTCCCAACCTGGACGCGTTCGCCGCCGAGGCCACCCGCTTCGACCAGGCGGTCACCGCCGGGGTGTGGACCCTGCCGTCGATGGCCTCCACCCTGACCGGCCTGTACCCGTCCCAGCACGGCCTGAACCGCATCGACCGCGGGCTCGGCCGTCACCTGCCGACGCTGCCGGAGCGCCTGGCCGCGGCCGGCTACCGCACCGCCGGCTTCACCGCCAACCCCCACGGGGGCCGCAGCTTCGGCCTGGACCGGGGCTTCGGTGAGTTCCACGAGTTCTGGGCGGCGCCGGGGGTGGCCGGCGGCGGCCTCCTCGGGCGCACCTACCGCCGCGTCCGGCCCGGGCTGCGCCGGGCCGTCAAGCGCAGCCAGGCCCTCACCTCGGCCGCCATGCGGCTGCGGCGGCGCCGGGCCGAGGCCACCGGCGGGAGCGGCCCGCGCCCGGCCGCCCCGGCCCCGGGCCCGCGGGGCCCCGCCCCCCCC
>Ga0081538_10005165_pt1 | contig 11821 bp, 7 predicted proteins | sample TabmetS5T2R1_FD_71022 | JGI IMG/M metagenome (GOLD analysis project Ga0081538, IMG submission 71022) | Tabebuia heterophylla rhizosphere microbial communities from the University of Puerto Rico - S5T2R1 | ecosystem: Host-associated > Plants > Roots > Rhizosphere ... | reverse complement strand
GCCTGTAATCCAACCGCAACCTCATGGCTGCAAAGGCGAGGGGAATGTGGCTGAACGAGAGCTTCGCTCACATCGCGATCGGGCGGTGCCGGTCTTGGTCGCTGCGGGTGCGCAGGCGCGGTCGCCCGGCGCGGGAACCGGCCTATCGAACGCCGCGACCGGCACCGGGCCGAGCGTGGGAGATAGTGTGACTTCCAGCCGACGAAAAACCGTCCGTGACGGCACATGCCGTCTGGCTATTCCCAATAGGCGTGGGCGCCATAGTAGTCGTGCACGCGCCGGCCCCAGGTCGGATCGGCCCAGTCGGGCATCTCGCTGGCACCATAGGTCGGCGCCGCTTCCAAAAGGTCCCGGTCGAGATCGACGACGTAGCCCCCCTGTCCGGGATCGTAGGTGAGTACGCTCCAGGGTAGCGGATGATAGCGGTCGCCGATCCCCAGAAATCCGCCGAACGACATGACGGCGTAGATCACCCGTCCCGAGAACTTGTCGATCATCAAGCCGTAGATCGAGCCCAGCTTCTCGCCCTCACGGCTGTATACGGAAGTCCCCTCGACCTTGTCCGCCGAAATCAGATCAACGGTCTCCTCGGTCGCGACAGCATCACCAGACTGCGTTGCCATGATGGTCTCCTGATCGTCGAGCACCGGAAATTGCAGTATTGCATGCCGGCACTGTGTGCCATAACAGCCATGGCTAAGTATGGTTCCGAGATGATCTGACGCCCTCTTTGCATATACAGTGTGTTCAAAAGATGGGACATTGCGACAGTAGAGCATCACGCCTTTGAAGCGGAGAATGGAACCATATTACTGATTTTTTGTTCTTCCGCGCGGCTCGCGGCAGATCGCTGCAATAGCGGCGCTCACCCGCTCAGTCGTAGGTGATCAGGGCTGCTGCCACCTGGCGATCGTAGCCTTCGCTGCTGCGCAGCAGTTGCTGCGCGTAAGGGTTGGCCAGCGCACCGGTGGCGAGCGCCGAGGTCGCAATCTGCTCGACGATGCGGCCGGCGTTCATGATCGCGACCCGCGCGCACATATGGGCGATCACCGCGAGATTGTGGCTGACGAACAGATAGGTGAGGCTGCGTTCCCACCGCAGCGCGCTGAGCAGGTTCAGGATCTCGGCCTGGACCGAGACGTCGAGCGAGGAGGTCGGCTCGTCGAGCAGCAGGACCTTTGGCTCAAGCATGAGCGCGCGTGCGATCGCGATCCGCTGCCGCTGACCACCCGAGAGCTGATGCGGGTAGCGGTAGCGAAAGCCAGGGCCCAGCCCGACGGCGCGCAGCGCCCGCTCGACCCGGCGGCCGACGTCGCCCTGGCCATGGATCGCCAGCGGCTCGGCGAGGGTGCGATCCACCGTATGGCGCGGGTGCAGGGAGCCGTACGGATCCTGAAAGATCATCTGCACTTTGCGGCAGAACTGCGGGCTGCGCGCTGCGCCAAGCGCCTCGCCGTCGACCGTGATCTGACCCTGCCAGTCGCCGATCAGCCCGGCGATCGCCTTCAGCACGGTGGTCTTGCCGGAGCCGGATTCGCCGACCAGGCCGAACGCCTCGCCCGCGGCCACATGGAACGACAGATCGCGCACGGCATGGAACGCGCCGAAGCGGACATCCAGGGATTTGATCTCGATCATGCGGCCTGCCGGCATCGACCTTCGCGATACACGATCATGCCGCCGCGGGCGCGTCAATCGGGCGGGGTGCAGCAAGATGCCGGCGGCACGCGCTCACGCCTTGAGCCGGTAGCCTCGGGCGAGCAGGCGGTGCGCCAGCAGCCAGAGCGCGGCGTTGACCGCGATCACCATGAGGATGCCCAGCAGCAGTGAACCGTCGGCGTGGCCCGTGAAGCCAAAGCGAATGCCGTCGATCAGGTAGAAGAACGGGTTGATGGCCGCGACGGTGTGAAACGGCTCGGGCAGCTGCGCGATCGAATAGAACGTGCCGGACAGAAACGCGAGCGGGGTGATCACGAAGTTGGTGAGCGCCGCCATCTGATCAAACTTTTCCGCCCAGATGCCGCCGAGGAGCCCCAGCAGCGCCATCATCAGCGAGCCGCCGAGCGCATGAAACACGATCAGGCCCGGATGCCGCGGCACGAGCGCGACGAACGGCAACATCGCAAGAGTCACGGCGATCGCGACCAGGAGACCGCGCGTGACCCCGCCCGCGATCAGGCCGAACATCAGCTCGCCGGGGCGCAGCGGCGGCATCAGGAGGTCGACGATGTTGCCCTGGATCTTGGCAATCAGGATCGAGGACGAGGTGTTGGCAAACGCGTTCTGGATGATCGCCATCATGATCAGGCCAGGTGCCAGGAACGCGAGGAACGGCACCTCGCCGATCATCCGGCCGCCGCGACCGAGCGCCAGCGAGAAGATCAAAAGGAACATCAGGGTCGTGACCACCGGTGCCGCCAGCGTCTGTCCGGGCACCTTGAGAAAGCGCCGCACCTCCTTGAGGTAGAGCGTCGAGAGGCCGATCAGGTTGAGATCGAGCGGCGTGCCGAAGGTGGTGTCACGCGCGACCTTGCGTCTTTCGATGTCCTGCCTCCACTGCCTGATGCCGGCCAAAGCCGCGGCCCCCATCTCGCCGCGCTCGGGTGCCGCGGCATTCAATAGTCGAACTGCCACTTGAGGCCGACCCCGCTGTTCGCATCGGCACCGGTCTCCGCCTGGAGCGAGACGTTCGGCAGGATCTCGACCTCGACCCTCGCCTTGCTGCTCTGAGCGGCGGTGCCGGTCTCGCCCTCGACGTAGACGCCTTCGGACAGGTACTTGCCGGCGCGGACCGTGGTCCCGGCAGTACTGGTCGTGTCGTCGCCGCCACCGCCGACGTCGAGCGTGTCGACACCGAGCGCGGTGCGCAGCCGGTCCAGGACACCTGGGCCGCCACCCCGCAGGCGATTGACGGCGGCCGCGAGCTGAACCGCCTGGAGCGGCGTGATCGAGTTCGCCGGGCGATTGAACATCAGCCGCGAGAGCACCTCATCCTGCGGCAGCGGCGGCTGGCTCTCGAGCGCGAAGGTGGGTTGCTTCGCGTCGCCCCCGATCCGGACGATCGCGGTGATGTCGGACGTCGTCGCGACCGCCTCGATGTCGATCTGGGGATTGGGCGGCGACGACCCGATGAAGGTGATCACGCCGCGGCGAAGGTCGAAGCGACGGTCGAGCAGATCGAAGGTGCCGCGCCGGATCTCCAGCCTGCCGATCAGGCGCGGCTCGCTGGCCGTGCCTTGCGCCTCGATCCGGCCCTGCCACTCGGACTCCAGGCCGCGACCGCGCACGAACACCCGCCCCGGCAGGTTGACGACCACGGCAAGACGCAGGTCGAAGGCCGAGCCGCCGCCGGCGCCGTCGATCGCGACGGGCTGGGCATCGCCGCCGATCTCCACGACCTCGATGGTCGGCACGCTGGGGCCGACCTGATCGGGCAACCTGACGTCGGCAGCCTCGACCTCGAGCTGCCCGGTGACGCTCGCCGCGCGCGCGCTGCCCGCGAGCTTCAGGTTGCCGCCGAGCGTGGCGTCGGCCTCGTTGGTCTGGACCAGGCGGGCGCTCCGCAGCGACAGGCTCACATCAAAGGGGAACGAGGCCGCGGGATCGACCTCGACGAAGCCTTGACCGGTGATGCGACCGCTGCCGCCGTCGTTGGCGGACAGCTCCTCGATGGTCAGGCGCTGCTGGTGCGCGCGGGCGCGCAGGCTCAGATTGTGCAGCACGGTTCCGGTAAGGCCGTTCTCGTAGATGCCGTCGACGATCTCGACTGTGCCGTCGAGCTGCGGATCCTGTAGCGTGCCGCCGAGGTTCAGCCCCGCATCCAGGAGGCCCTCCAGGCGGTCGTCGTCGAGGCCGGCGACGGCCTCGAAGCGAGCGAGCTGGACCTCGGCATCAAGCCGGCCGGCAACCGGCCCGTCCGGTGCCTCGAACAGAAACGGCTGCAGCTGCAGCACCAAGGGCAGCTGCGCCGTGAGCGTCAGGGGCTTGTCGGTCACGCCCTCGCCGCGCACGTCCAGACTCAGGCGGCGGGACGCCAGCTCGGCCTTGGCGGTAAGCTGGGCCGGCGGCAGATCGTCGAGGGTCGGGTCCGCGGCGCGCAGGTCCGTGACCGTGAGGTCGAGCGTGGCGCGCGGGTCGCCGACCGCACCGCTCATCTGCAACCGCGCGCCCGCCTGCCCGATAAGATCGGGCGCACCGAACTCGGCCAGCGTCGCCAACCCCAGATTCTGCAGGGTCGCATCGGCCGCGACCTGGCCGCCAGCCAGCGAGGCGTCGGCGCTGAGCCGGGCGCCTGCGAGCCGCAGATCAAGCCCGGACAGACGAAGCTCCCGTTCGCCCACCGTGATCTCGGCCGCCTTGGCCAAGCGCAGCTGCTGGCCCGCAACCTCGCCGCTCAGCTGCTCGAGCCGCACGCGCACGGCTTGCGCCAAGGCTACATCGGCGCGGGCCTCCAGATCGAACGGCTCGGTCGCCTCGCCGGCCGCCGTAAGGCGGAGCCCGAGCTGCTCGCGAGTCCCGCTCGCCTCCACCTGCGCCCGCGCGAGATGCAGGGTGTCCTGGCGGGCGTCCTCCGTCGAGGCGCGCGCCTGGAGCCTGGCATTGCCGAGCGCGTCGGTCACGGTAGCGTTCGCCTCGAGCCGGCGGACGCGACCGGGCCCGGCGACGAGGTCGCGCCCCGCGAGCGACAGCTGCACGGTCTGCTTCGTGCGGTCAGGACGGAGCGTGGCGTCCAGGTCGAGCTCGCCTTGCAGCGGCATCGCCACCACGGGTCGCAACCACGCCAGATCCTGGACCCGGCCGCGCACCGTGCCATCGATCAGCGTCCGCTCGAGGTCGACCGTCAGCGTACCGTCGACGCGTGAGCGCGGCGCCCGCAGGGCCAAGGCCGGCAGCCGCAGCGTCTGATCCTGAAGCTGGTAGGGCGTCGCCAGGGTCGCATCGATGCCCTTAGTCGCTACGGCGAGCTCAACCTTGCCCGCGGGCTCGGCCGGCAAGCCGCGTGCCTCGGCGAGCAGGGCGAGCTTCTGGATCGCGAGGTCCGCGAGCCGAAGGTCGTGCGTCTGCGCCGCGAGCTTCACTTCCGGGGCCGCCACGCTGCCGGCAAGCGTGGCATCGATCGCGAGCGCGCCGGACAGCTTCTGGTCGAGCAGGGGTCCCAGCACCGCGAGCCGCGGCAGATCAACGGAGACAGCGCCATCCAGGCGATGGTCCGGCAAGGTCAGATCGAGCGCGCCGCCGAGCGTCGCTGCAGCCCCTTCGAGCGCCAGATCGGTGATCTGCAGGTGACGGGTCGGCTGGATCGCGGCCGTGGTCGTCAGCTCGACCTTGGAGCCCAAGAGCTCCGCCGCGCCGGGCGGCAGCCCGGTCAGCCGATCGAGCGTGCCGTGCAGCTGCGCATCGATCCGACGGGCCTGCTCGGCGGCCACGACATCGGCCCGCAGCCGCAGGGCGCCATCGACCGGCTGGCCCAATGGTGCTGCCAGCGTGGCGAGCGATCCCACGCTGAGGTCGACCTGACCCGCCGCAGCGAAGGTCTGCGGATCGACCTCGCCGCGCAGCTCCAGCGCGATCTCCGAGGTCGACAGGCGCACGAGGTTCAGCTCGACCGCATCCTGTTCCCGTGCGAACGCGTCGATCCGCCAGTCGACGCGGTCCAGCGGCAGGGGCATGGTCTCTGGCATCTCCAGTCCCTCAAGCCCGCCGCTGCCGGCGAGCTGCAGACCGCGGAGCCCCTCGCGGAGCGGCTCGTGCGCCGCGAAATCAATGCTGGTCGCGAGGCGCTGAGCCCTGATCGCACCGAAGGCGAGACCGTCGCCCTGCAGCCGGGCGGTGCCTTGCGGCTGCTGCAGCTTGCCAGCCGTCGTGACCTCGATCCGGGCGCTACCGGCGACCCTGTCGCCCGCCAGGCCGGCGAGCGCGCCGAGATCCGCGACCGAGAGCGACGCATCGGCGCGATAGTTTTCGCTGTCGAGATCGGCCCAGGCAGTCCCTGACAGCTCCGCGGCGGCGGTGGCGATCTGCAGACGTTCGAGGTCGACCTCCTGCGGCCCCGTCTGCGTGACCGTCGTGCCGAGCCCGATCCGGTTGCCGACGATGGGCGCCAGATCGCCCGGCAGCAGTCCCGGCGCAGGCAGCACCTCGCCATCCAGGGTGAGACGCGGCACATCCTGAAGCGCTATGCCGATCGCAGCCGTGGCGCGCGCCAGGCCTTGGGCGTTGATCTCGAGGTCGCCTTTCCAGCCATCGAGGGGCCCGTTGCCGGTCAGCGACAGCGTGAAGGTCCCGGCCGCCGGCTCGCCGGTCACCGCGGCAAGGAGCCCGCCCGTCTCCTGTGCCCGGAGCGCGAGATCAAGGACCGCCGGCTGCAGCTGCAGCGTCGCGTCGAGGATGACGCTCGCGGTCGACTGGTCGGTTCGCTCCAGCGCGAGGTTCAGGCTCGCCGAGCCGCCATCCTGCGTCGTGCCCATATAGCCGCGCAGGGCGAAGCTCGCGGTCTGCCCGAGCACCTTCTGGCCGAGATCGAGCCGGGCGACCGAGAGCTGCTCCAGCGTCGTCGCCGGCAGCCAGTCCGGCAGCTCCGGGATGCGCAGCGGCTCGGGCTCAGGCTCCGGCTCGGATGGCGGCAGCCGGTCTACCGCGATCCGCGCGGCGCTGAGCTCGTCGATCCAGATGCGGCCGCGCAGCAGCGCGCGCGGTGACCAGGCCAGCCGCGCGTTCTCGACCGTGAGCCAGACGCCATCCGGATCGGCGGCCGTGACGCGGCCAAGCCGCATGTCGAACGGCACCGTCCCCTGCAACCCGGTGAGCTCGACCATCGTCTCGGGCGTGCTCAGCAGGTCGCTGAGCTGGGCCGCGATCATGCGCTTGCCAAAGCCAGTCTGCGCGAGGCCGAGAAGGCCGGCGATCAGCAGGATGACCAGGACGAGCGCCGACAGGAGTGCCAAGCCGGTGCGACGGATTATCATTCATTTCACTATAGCGCAGCCGGCAGGGCAGGCTAGAGCAGGCGCCGGCCGGCGAGCGGCTGCCGGTCCGATCGTCGGTCCGCTCAGATCTCCTGGAGGGCGTCGAGATCGGTGATCAGGATCCGCCCGTCCTCGATCGCCACGATGCCGTCATCGCGCCATTGACCCAGCTGCTTGTTGATGCTTTCGCGCGACATGCCGACCATGTTGGCGAGCTGCTGCTGCGACAGCCGGATCCGCAGCTCGATACCCTGGTCGACCTTATGGCCATACAGGCTGGCCAGATGGACCAGGACCCTGGCGAGCCGCGATGGTCCCTCGAGGAACAGGGCCGCCTCGAGCACGCCCGTGGTCCATCGAAGCTTCTTGCACAGCACCTCGAGCAGACGCAGGCAGGCGTCCGGATGGTCGCGCAGGAACGGCATGAAGTCGCGGCGCTCCAGGATCATCAGCTCGCAAGGATCCATGGTCACCGCGTCGGCGGTCCGGTCTGAACCGTCGAGCAGGGCGATCTCGCCGAACAACTCGCCTGGATTGATGATGTTGACGACGAACTCCCTGCCCTCCTCGGAGCGCGTGCAGATCTGCACCCGCCCCTCCAGCACGACCATCATGCTCGTGCCCGGGTCGCCCTTGCGGACGAGCACCCGGCGGGCCGGAAAGCGCTCGATCCGCATGAAGCTCACGAGCCTGTTGAGCTCTTCCGGGCTGAACTGGCTGAACAACGGAGTTCTGGCCAGGAGGTCCCGTTTATCGAATGCCGGCATCAGAGCACTCCGGCGCGGCGCCCGCGCGTAGGTTGCTCTATCGATTTGTCGGAAATTGTCGCGAGTATTGGCTGGATTGCCAAACTCCACAAGCCTTTTTGGTCACTCCCGTCGGCGCGATTGACGGCTGCGCCGGTGGCAGGCGCTCAGAAAGCCTGCCCGATGCTGATGTAGAGCTGCCAGGTATCGTCCGAATTGCGGGGGTTGAGCGGAAAGCCGACGTCGAGGCGGATCGGCCCGATCGGGCTGAAATAGCGCAAGCCCGGTCCCGCGCCGACCCGCAGGGTCTCGGAGAAATTCGGGTAAGACGAGCTGTAGACCGTGCCGGCGTCGACGAACGCGACCGCACCGATGGTTTCCGTGATGCGGAGCCGCACCTCGCCCGACAGCTCGAACAGCGATCGGCCGCCGATCGGCTTGTCGTCCTCGTTGAGCTTGCCGGCCAGCTGATAGCCAAAGCCGCGCACCGAGCCGCCGCCACCGGCATAGAAGCGCAGATTGGCCGGGATGGCGCTGCGCGGCTCACCTACCATCGCACCGAGCGCGGTGCGACCGGCGAGCACGATCTGCGGCTCGTCCAGAACCTGGAGATAGTGGGCGTAGTCGACCCGCGACTTGTTGAACACCAGGCCGTTGCCGATCACATCGACGAAAGGCTCGTTCTCAAGGCGCAGCCGACCGCCTTTGCTGGGGTCGAGCAGGTTGTCGCTGCGGTCCCACTCGAAGCGCGCCGGCAGCGAGAGCAGGCCGAAGCTTTGGGTGCCCTCGTCGACGGACTTGTCCTCCACCTCCTCGCCCAGGAACGAGATCCCGATCGCTCCGATCGTCCGTTCGGCGAAGCGGCGCTCGAGCCCGACGCGGGTGCGCACCGATCTGCTCTTGAAGGCATCGGTGTCGTCGTACGCTAGCCGGACGTCGGCGAGCAGCGCCTGATTGCGCTGCCCGAAGTCGGGCTTGCGGAACGCGGCGATCAGAGACGCGCCGATGAAGGAGCCGTCGGCTTCAACACTAACCTGCTCTCCCCGGCCGAACATGTTGCGGTGCTCCCAGCTGATGTTGCCGCCTGGCCCCTCGTCGGTGCGATAGCGCACGCCGACCCCGAACGAGCGATGCTTGCGCTCGATCAGGTCGATGGTCACCGGCAACTGGCCCTGCGCGTCGGGCGTATCGGCGATGTCGATCTGCACGCTGGTGAACAGCCCAGTGTCGCGCAGCGAGTCGCGGGCCTCGGTCAGGCGCGTCGGGGTGATCAGCTCGCCCTGCCGCCAGTCGAGCCGGTTGGCGACGAAATCCTGCTCGACCGTGGTGACGCCCTCGATGGCGACCGGACCGAAGCGGGACAGCGGGCCTGGCCGCACGCGCAGCGTCAGGTCCATCCTCTTGGTGTCGCGATCGACCACCGCGCGCCGGGAACCAAGCTCGGCGAGGATGAAACCCTGCGCCCGTACCCGATCCAGGAGGCGCTGCTCGCCGTCGAGAACGGTCCTGGCGGCCGCAGGTTCGCCCGGACGGAGGCCGATCTCACCGGGGCTCGGCACGACCAGCCCCGGTTCGGGCGGCTCGGTCTCGATGCTGATCGAGCCAAAGCGATAGAGCGACCCCAGCTCGATCCGGAAGGTCACCTCGATTGGCTTGACGTCGCTGTTCAGGGCCACCTCGACCTGTCCGTCATAGTAGCCCTCTGATCGCAGGACCTCGAGCAGGCGCGGGCGATCGTCCTGAGCGCGGCGGCGCAACCGCGCGAGGCTCGGCGGCGGACGATCGACCAGGCGCTCAGTCTCCGAGACCTGCTGGAGCAGCGTCCGCAGCGCCGCATCGTCGACGCCCTCGATCGCGACCACGTAGCGCAGATCCTGTGCGCCCTGCGCGGGCTGCGCTGATGCTGGAGACGGTGTCGGGTCCGTCTGCGAGCGGCCCCGCTCGGCGTCAGCCACGACGAGCAGCACCACGCAGGCGAGCCCGATCTTCCAGGGCCGAGCGCATCGCAGCGACTCTGGCTGCGGCCTCGATGGCGCCGAGGTGCAGCGTGTCACGATCCGGATCGCGGCCGCGGATGGCGCCGACTGGCTGGACCGTCGCTAGCGCGCACCCTGCCTGCTCCGCTCCACGCGAGCCGGCCCAGATCCAGAGCCGCGTTCGCTCGCCGCCGGTTGGATCGGGCGGGCGGTGCTCAGGAATCTGTAGTCGCCTTCCTCGAGCACGAGGCAGGTCAGGCAACCGGTCCAGCAGGCACCGGTGTCGATCCCGATGCGATTGTTGCGGATGATCGGATCGGCGCCCACGGTGTGCCCGTGGACCACGACCTTGTCGAGGTCGCGGCGCCAACTCAGGAACGGCTCGCGGATCAGGAGCAGATCCTCCGCGGTTTGCCGATCGAGCGGCAGGGTCGGACGGACGCCGGCGTGCACGAACAGGAAATCGCCGGTCTCGTAGCAGAGTTCCAAGTTTTGCAGGAAGTCGACGTGCAGACGCGGCACGCGCTCCCGAAGCTCGCCCTGCAACTTGTCATAGATGCGGGCATCGTCGCGCTGCAGACCGACCGAGACGCCGTAGCTGTGCAGGGTCGCGTCGCCGCCATAGCGCAGCCAGGTCGGGCCGATCTGCGAATCGACCAGAAAGCTCAGGAGCCAGGCGTCGTGATTGCCGAGCAGGTAAACCGGCGAGAAATCGCGCAAAGGATGCTCGAGCAGAAGATCGACGACCTGGCGGCTTTCCATGCCGCGGTCGACGTAGTCGCCGACGTACACCACGAGCTTTTCGGTGCCTGGCGTGAGCTGGCTGGCGTCCTCGCTGATCAGGCGGTGCAGTTCAGCCAGCAGATCGACCCGGCCGTGAATATCGCCCACGGCATAGACGCAGACGCCCGGCGGGACGCGCGCAGGCCGGCCTGCCGCGGTCGGCCGCATGGCGCCCACGTCGGGACTGCGGCGAAAGAAGCTCTTGAGCAAGGCGAAATTGGACCAGCGTTGTGGTCAAACGTTGCGTGATAGGCGGTCGCGCGACCGCAGCAACCATGGGTCGAACAACCGTACCCGTCGTTGCAAGATGCTTGCAATCGCGTTAAGATTTAAGGTATCGAGCCAGCTAGTTGGAAAGTCTGGCAATTTTGCTGGACGACGGACGGTTTGCATGGCGACAGTCCACGGGTTCCTGACCGTGCGGCGAGGGCAGTCGTTAGCCTCGCCGGTCTCGGCTGCTTTGGCAAGAGCGCAGCGACGGATCTGCGCCCTGCCGGCCACAGTCCGCTGCTTCCTGCCATTCTGGCCGCGACCGGCGGTGTTTGCCGCCTTGCCTTTGACCCAACCAGGGTTATAAGCGGGCGATTGGCCGACTTGGACCTGCGAAATGTCCGACCGAGTTCCGACGCACAACCGTCACCATGACCAAGGAGATCCGGGGTGAACTGCAAGCCGCTGTACGTCATCGCCGCCGCTTTGACCGTGACTATACCGGGTACCCTTGCAGGCCAGGACCTCGGCCCGTATGACCCCCTGGGCATCCGCGCTGGCGCCTTTCGAATCTTTCCCTCGACCGACATCTCGTTAAGCTACGACACCAACGTTAACGCGACCAAGGATGACGAGAAAGATGACTTCGTGGCCACGTTCGGGCCGAGTGTCGCGGTGCAATCCGATTTCTCGCGCCATGCCGTCGGCTTCAACGTGTTCAGCACGGTGGGTCGCTTTTTCAAGGAAACCAAGGAGGACTACTGGGATTTCGGCATCCAGGGCAACGGCCGCCTCGACATCACGAGAGACAATAATCTGCAGGGAGCCTTCACGGTGGCGCGTCTGCACGACGCTCGCGACGACCCCGAGGATGATGCCTCGGTTGCGGAATCCAGGCGCCCGGTTCGCTACATGAACTACAACTCCTCACTGGCCTACAATCATCTCTTCAACCGCATAACCTTCCGGGTCACCGGCGTTTTCGATCGGAACGACTATCGCCAGGGCGCTGGCACCGCGAACCAGAACGACCGCGACATCAACACCTACACGGGTGCGCTACGGGTCGGCTACAACGTCTCACCCCGCATCAACCCCTTCGTCGAGGGCGTGGGCTTCGCCCAGCGGCGCGACGTGCACC
>Ga0081538_10005164_pt1 | contig 11824 bp, 14 predicted proteins | sample TabmetS5T2R1_FD_71022 | JGI IMG/M metagenome (GOLD analysis project Ga0081538, IMG submission 71022) | Tabebuia heterophylla rhizosphere microbial communities from the University of Puerto Rico - S5T2R1 | ecosystem: Host-associated > Plants > Roots > Rhizosphere ... | reverse complement strand
GGGGGGGCCGCGCGGAGGGGGGGGTGGGGGGGGAGTCGGGGACGCCGGCGGGTGGGGGCGTTGCGGGCCCGCCGGGTGGGAGGGGCGGCAGGGTGGTGAGCGGCGGGTCGGCGGGACCGAGGTCGGCGGCGGCGGCCAGCGCCGCCATCCGCTCCAGGTGCAGGCCCAGGTCGCGCTCCATCCGGCCGGCGTCGTCGGCGGGCACGGCGAGGCCGGCGACGGCCAGCCGCGCCCGCAGCGCGGCGGCCAGGTCCGCGGGGTCCCGGTGCTCCATGCCGTCGATGCTACGTCGCCGGCGGCCGGTGGTCCGGTCCCCATGCCCGGAGCCGGCCGCCACCACCGCCCGGCTTGGGTGCGCGACGCCGCTCAGGGCGTGGGCGGGCCCGGGTCGTCGGGCAGTGGCTTGGGCAGCGTGACGACGGGGAGCGGCTCCGAGGTCAGGCGCTCGCCCGGGCAGACGACGCATCCCGAGCCGGAGCGGATGACCGTGACGGGCTCAGGCTCGCCCGGCAGGGCGGCGGTCGGGGCCTGGTCGGGCTCGGCCTGGGCGGTTGTGGGCACCGCCCAGAGCAGGACCGTGGCCACGACGGCGATGACGACCGCGACCGCGGCGCTGAGCATGACGGTGAGCTGCATCCCCTGGGTGAACGCCTCGCGGGCCGCCACCAGCAACGCCGTGCCGACCTCCCCGGGGAGCTGCGCGGCGACGCCCAGGGCGCCGCCGAGGGTGTCGCGCGCGATCGTGACGGCCTCGCTGGAGAGGCCCTCCGGGAGGGTGTCGGCCAGCTGGCCCCGGTAGACGGCCACGCCGATGCTGCCCAGGATGGCGATGCCGAGCGCGCCGCCGAGCTCGGCGCCGGTCTCGGAGATCCCCGAGGCCGCCCCCGCCCGCTCGGGCGGGGCCGAGCTGACGATCAGGTCGGTCGTCGCGGTGAACACCGGCGCCAGCCCCAGCGAGACGAACAGCGAGGCGGTGGCGAGGAGCGCCAGGTCGGCGTCGCGGCCTCCGCCGACCTGGGTGAGCACGGCCAGGCCGACCGCCGCCATGGCGAGGCCGACGCCGATCACCAGCGCCGGGCGGACCCGCCGCAGGATGCGGGGCGCCAGGTTGGAGCCGACGATGAACCCGACGGCCGACGGCAGCGACCACAGGCCCGCCTCCAGCGGCGAGAGCCCGAGCACGAGCTGGAGGTACTGGGCGATGAACAGGAAGTAGCCGACGGCGATGAAGATGCCGAGCAGGTTGGTGGCCAGCGAGGCGTTGAACGCCGTGGAGCGGAACAGCCGCAGGTCGATCATGGGGTCGTCCAGGGCGAGCTGGCGGCGCACGAACAACGCGCCGACCAGCAGCCCGACCAGGATGGCGGCGCTGGCGAGCCCGCCGATCCCGTCCTGGGCGATCAGCTTCAGCCCGAACACCACCGCCAGCACCGCCACCAGCGACATGGCCGCGCTGATCAGGTCCAGCCGGCCGGCGTTGGGGTCGCGGTACTCGGGCAGCACCCGCGGTCCCAGCGCCAGCAGCAGCGCCATCACGGGCACCGCCAGCAGGAACACCGAGCCCCACCAGAAGCGCTCCAGCAGGATCCCGCCCAGCACCGGGCCGATGGCGCCGCCGGCCGAGAAGCTGGTGATCCAGACGCCGATGGCGGTGGACCGCTGCGCCGGGTCGGTGAACATGCTGAAGATCAGCGACAGCGTGGACGGCGCCAGGGTCGCCCCGGCGATCCCCAGCAGCGCGCGGCTGGCGATCAGCGTCTCGGGGCTGTTGGAGAGGGCGGCGACCACGGACAGGACGCCGAAGGCGGTGGCGCCCAGCATCAGCAGGCGGCGGCGGCCGATGCGGTCGCCCAGCGTCCCCATGGTCACCAGGAACCCGGCGACCATGAACCCGTAGATGTCGGTGATCCACAGGAGCTCCGCGCTGCTCGGCTGCAGGTCCGCGCTGAGGGACGGCACGGCCAGGTGCAGGACGGTCAGGTCCATGGCGTAGAGCAGGCAGGCGAGGGCGAGCACGGCGAGCCCGATCCACTCGCGCCGGCCGGCCCGTGCGGTGGTGGCAGGAATGGTCATGACTGTGGATGGTAGGACAAGCCCACGACACCCGAGGCGAGCGGCCTGGTGCCGGCGAGCCGCAACCTCGCGCTGTTGCCTTCGCGGAACAGCATGTCGCCAAGGCCGCCGGCGCCGACGAGCACGGGGTGGACCCACAGCCGGAGCTCGTCGAGCAGCCCGTGCTGGAGCAGCGTCTGCGCCACCGGCCCGAACCCGTACATCAGGATGTCCTGGCCGGGTTGCCGCTTGAGCTTGGCGACCTCCTCGGCGAGGTCGCCGTCGATGACGACCGAGTTGGCCCAGTCGGGCCGCTTCAGGGTGGTGGAGGCGACGTACTTGGTCATGCCGTTGATCTTGTCGGCGAAGTCCCCGTCCCGGGAGGGCCACACCTCGGCGAAGCCCTCGTAGGTCCGCCGTCCCATCAGCAGCGCGTCGCTGGTGGCGAGCTGGTCCCATTGGACCTTGTTGAAGGCGTCGTCGAGGTAGTCGAAGTGCCAGCGTTCCAGGAGCTCGATGAGGCCGTCGAGGCTGACATAGGTCGAGTTGATGACGCGCCGCAAGCTGCCTCCGCTCCCGCCAGAAGATAAAATCCCGAGAGACTATCAACACGAGTCTCTCGCATTGCGAGAGGTTAGGGGACGGGCCCGGGCATGTCAACCAGCGACCGGCAGGCCCGTGTGCGGGAGATGAGCGAGGCCATGCGGATCTTCATGGCCCGGGCGATCCTGTTCCAGGAGGCCGTGGCCCGCTCCGCCGGGCTCAACGCCACCGACCTCCAGTGCGCGAACCTGCTCAGGCTCTACGGGCCCGCGACCCCGGGCGAGCTGGCCGAGCGCGCCGGCCTCACCGCCGGCGGCGGCATCACCGCGGTGCTCGACCGCCTGGAGCGGGCGGGCCTGGTCCATCGCACCCGCGACACCAGCGACCGCCGCCGGGTCGTCGTCACCGCCGACGCCGCCGCGCTGTGGCAGCGGGTCGGGGCGATCTACGCCCGCATCGGCCAGCGCTGGGAGGCCTACCTCGAGCAGCTCGACGACGACCAGCTCACCCTGGCGATCGAGCTGTTCACCCGCGCGGCCGAGCTCAACCACGACGAGACCGTCCGCCTGCGCGCGCAGGCCCGGCCGCAGCGCGGCGAGGAGGTCCCGTGACGACCCTTCGGCGGCTGGAGCGCCTCAACCGCGAGCTGGTCGAGTGCCGGCGCTGCCCCCGCCTGGTGGAGTGGCGTGAGCGGGTGGCCCGCGAGAAGCGGGCCGCCTTCCGCGACCAGGAGTACTGGGGGCGGCCGGTGCCCGGGTTCGGCGACCCGCAGGCCGGGCTGCTGATCCTGGGGCTGGCGCCGGCCGCCCACGGCGGCAACCGCACCGGGCGGATCTTCACGGGCGACCGCTCGGGAGACTGGCTGTTCGGGAGCCTGTACCGCACCGGCTTCGCCAACCAGCCCACGTCGGTGGCGCGCGGCGACGGGCTGGCCCTGCGCGACTGCTACATCACCGCGCCGGTCAAGTGCGCCCCGCCCGACAACAAGCCCCTCCCCGAGGAGCGCGACAACTGCGCGTCGTGGCTGACCATGGAGCTCGGGCTGGTCCACGTGCGGGTGGTGGTCGCCCTCGGCGCCTTCGCCTGGGACCAGGCCCTCCGCCACCTCGGCCCGGTCCGCCCCAAGCCCCGCTTCGGCCACGCCGCCGAGGCGCCCCTGCCCGCCGGCCGCACCCTGCTCGGGTCCTACCACGTCAGCCAGCAGAACACCCACACCGGCCGCCTGACCGAGGCGATGCTGGACGCGGTGTTCCGGCGGGCGCGCAATCTGCTCCAGGGTCGAGGTTGAGGAGACGGTCACGACGAGCATCGAGCCGATTGAACGCTCGACCCAGCTTCATTCCTCGGCCGCAGGAGATCGACCGGGGAACGCTCAGGTGCTTCATGCGGGCTCGGGAATTGCCTGGTAGACCACAGAAAGGCGTGCTCGGCCTAACACCGCTATCGGGCCATCAGCGCACGCACCGCGGCGTACAGCCACGCGGGGTCTTCCTGCTGCACCCGATGGCCACGCCTGTCGATCCAGCGCAGCGGGCGGCCGCTGAGGCGCAGCGCCGTGTCGCGCAGCTTCCGCACGCCGGGATGCGAGAGGCTGCTCAGTCGAGCCAGGCGGTCGGCGTCGTCCTGCACCCGGCGGACCGCCGCGCGGCGCCGGGAGGTGTAGCGTGCGAGCGCCTGCTCGACCGGTTGCTCGGCTGCCAACTCGACGCTCAGGACGGCGCTGTCGACGAGGGCGCTATTGGCGCCTTGGCCGAGGTTGGGTGCCATGGCGTGGGCGGCGTCTCCCACGAGCACGAGCCCACCGTCGGTCCAGCGGGCGCAGTCGACCCGGACCACCTCGTTGACCAGGAGCTGGTCAAAGGATCCCACCCGCTCCAGTACCTGCCCTGCCGGCGGTAGCACCGTTCCCCAGTGGCGCCGGAGGGCGTCAAGGTCACGGTGGGCGACCGCCGCGGCAACGGGCGGGGCGGTGGCTGCGGCGTAGAAGTAGGTGGTGCCGTCGCCCATCGGCAGGCCGCCGAAGAGGCCCAGCGGCGTCCAGTACTCATCGTTGAGCCCGAGATCGTCGCCGGCCACGAGCCCGCGCAGGTAGGTCGCGCCGCTGGCGCGCACCCGGGCGCCAAAGTCGCCGTGGTCGCGTACGGTCGAGCCGACCCCATCGGCGCCGACGACCAGATCCGCCTGGATGGTCCTGTCGCCATCAGGGCTGCGGACCCGGACGCTGCCAGCGCTGTGGGCCGCGACCACGGTGGCGCCAAGGCAGATCGTGATGCCGAGATGGTCGCGCGCCGCCCCTAGCAGGCACTCGTGCAGCCGGCTGCGGCGCAGCCCGAGCAGGCGGTCGAACCAGCGGCCGTGGCCCGGCGGCGAGGTCGAGAGGATGCGGGTGCCGTCCGCCGATCGAATGGCGGTCCCGACCGGGTGGTGGCCATGGCGACCGAGCGCCTGATCCAGCCCCAGCCCGGCCAGGACGGCCAGCCCGTTGGGCTGCAGCAGGATGCCCGCTCCGACGGCGCTCGGCTCGGTGACCCGTTCCAGCAGCGTCACCGATGCGCCGGCCCCAGCCAGCAGCAGCGCGGTCGTCATGCCGGCGATCCCGCCACCCGCGATGGCCACGGAGCTCCCGTTGACGCTCATGGAGATGTCGCGAGCGTCCGGACGATTCCGTGAATGTCGCCTCCTACGACCCGCCGGAATACCGGCCGTAGCATCCGCAGCGCCTTCGCACGGTGGCACGGCAGTCCTTCCAGGTGGGCGTAGCGGGTCTGGTCCCCCAGCGGTTCGGCGGCCATGCCGACCAGGTAGGTGCGTGACCGCATCAGGCACCAGCCGTCGCGCAGCTCCACCTCGAACCGCGAGGAGAGCGGCAGGAACGACATCCGCGTCACCACGACGAGGCGGCTTCCCTGGTGGGAGAGCACGCGCAGCGAACCCACCATCGGGTCGAACGCGGGCACGCTGTGCTCGAGGTCGGTCAGGAACGACCAGACCCGCTCATAGGGGGCGTCGAGGACACGCTCGACCAGCCCGACGCCGGGGAGCACTTCGGCGAGGACCCGCAGCTGACGTACCGGGGTGAGCTGGGCGATGGGCCACTGGCTCATCCCTGCCACCTCCTCCTGAAGGCCCGGCGCGCCCGGTGGAGCCGCGACTTGGCCGTCCCGACCGGGATGTCGAGCAGCGCCGCGGCCTCGGCCTCGGTGAACCCCTCCAGCTCGCGCAGCACCAGGATGGCGCGCTGCTCGGGGGGGAGTCGCCGCAGCGTGTCCGCGACCTCGACCCGCAGCTCGGGGGCGATGCCGGCGGGCGGCTCGGGGACCTGCTCGACCGGGACCAGGGTGCGCCGCGTCCGTGCCAGCTCGAGGGCCTCGCGCACCGCGATCCGCCGCACCCAGCCGTGGAGCGCGGCCGGCTCCCGTAACCGGTGGATGCCCTTGAGCACCCGGATCATCGTCTCCTGCATGGCGTCGTCACCGTCGTCGAGCGCGATCGCGCCGCAGATCCGCCCCACATACGGGCCCAGGGCTCGCAGCAGCGCGGCGAGGGACAGCGGCTCCCCGCGCTGGGCGGCACGGACCACATCCTCGAGGTCCATGCATCGTAGAAGCGCGGAACCTTGCGGAGGTTCCCTCGCTCTCCGGGATGTTGGGGAAACCGACCGAGGAGTCCATCGCATGGCAGACATCACGGTAGTGGGGGGCGGCCTGACCGGCCTGGTGGCGAGCATCGCCTGCGCGGAAGCGGGGGCCAAGGTTCACCTGTACGAGGCGCATGCGACCCTGGGTGGTCGAGCCCGCTCGACCCCTCCACCCTTCATCGCCCACGACGGCCCCCACGTGCTCTACGCCGATGGGCCGTTGTGGGCCTGGCTGGCCGAGCGAGACCTGTGCGGCCCCGCGGCCCGTCCACCGCTCGGCGCGCTCGCCGGTATCCGCTTCCGCCGGCGTGGGACGCTCTGCCGCCAACCCCCGCTGAGCATCGTGCGCCTGCTCGCCCGCCGCCGGCGAACCGCGCCGGTGGACCGAGACTTCCATGGTTGGGTGGCGGAGTCCTACGGCGAGGAGGCGGCGAGGGCGGCCGGGAGCCTGATGGGCGTGGCCACCTTCGACGCCGATCCAGGGCGGCTGTCGGCAGCGTTCGTGTGGGAGCGGATGCTCCGCGTGTTCGGTTCGGTGCCGCCCCCGGCGCGCTACGTCATCGGCGGCTGGAGCAGCATGCTCGCGCGCATGGAGGCACGCGCCCATAGGCTGGACGTCGCCATCGAGGCGGGCAGCCGGGTGGACCGGCTCCCCGAGCCACCGGTCATCGTGGCGACCTCGTTGGAGGCGGCCCGGCGCCTGCTCGGTGACGACACGCTGCGCTGGGACAGCGGCCGGGCGATGCTGCTGGACCTCGGCCTACTGCACCGGCGTGGCGACGCCTTCCTCATCGCCGACCTCGACGAGGCCGGTTGGGCGGAGCGGTACTCGATGCCGGATCCCACAGTCGCGCCACCAGGGCACTCGCTGATCCAGGCCCAGCTCCCGCTCCGGACAGGTGAGGCCGCCACCAGCGGGCTGCGGCGGCTGGAGCGCATGCTCGACCTCGGCTACCCCGGCTGGCGCGACCGGCAGGTGTGGCGCCGGCGCGCCATCGCCAACGCCCGCTCCGGCGCACTCGACCTGCCCGGCCGCACCTGGCGGGACCGACCAAGGGTCGAGCGCGGGAATGGCGTCTTCCTGGCCGGCGACATGGTCGCGGCGCCGGGCCTGCTCAGCGAGGTCGCCTTCAGCAGCGCCCTGACGGCCGCCCGCGGCGCCCTCCGGCTGGCCGAGATCTCGCGTAGCGGAGGCCGGATAGAGCGGTCAGCAGCCACTCCTCCGGCGTAGAAACGTTCAGGTGTGGCAACAAAATACGAGCACAAGGAAATTGACCGAGGGAATGCTGGACGGGTGTTCCTCCGGGCTCGGGAATTACTTCGATGAAAGGTGGAGGCTGAGGAGCGGAGCCTGGCCGGCAGCCATCACCTTGCGACAGTCGGCCCGAAGGAGTGACCCGCAAGCGAAGGATGTCAGCGCTGGTGCGTCCAGCTCGCCAGGCGCTCGGAGAGCTTGTCCAGCTCCACGTGCCCGGCGGCCACCGCGACCACGAGCTCGACCGCCTCGTCGACCGAGGGTGGGTCCAAGTCGAGGCCGTTCAGGTCGTAGAAGACCACCGCCGCCGCCCAACCCAGCCGCTTGTTGCCATCAACGAGCGCGTGATGACGGACCACCGCGTCCAGCAAAGCCGCCGCCTTCTCGTGGATGGTCGCGTAGGCGTCCCGCCCGAAGACGCTCGCCTGTGGCCGGTGGGCCGCCGAGTCGAGCAGGCCGATGTCCATGATCGCCGGGGCTCCGAGAACCTCGTCCGCGATGCTCAGCAGGTCCTCGACCGTGAGATGCTCCATGGAACCCCGTCAGGCGTCCTTCAGCCGGTCGAGGATCTCGCTGTGCCGCGTCACCACGCGACGAGCGGCAACCCGCACCCGCTCGGTGTGCTCGTGGCGGGCGATGCGCTCCTGGATCGCCAGCCGCACGACCTCATGCATGGAGCGGCCCTCGCGCTCGGCCTGCCGTCGCAGGAGGGCGGTCTCCTCGTCGGAGAGCCTAAGGGTCATCGCCATGGCCAGCATGATACCACGGTGCTACCACAGGGCGCCTCGGCGTAGAAACGTTCAGTTATGGCAGCAGAATACGAGCACGAGGAAATTGACCGAGGAAATGCTGGACGGGGTGTTCCTCCGGGCTCGGGAACTGCTTCGATGACAGTCGTCAGGTGCCGTGCTCGGCGAGGACGAGCCGGACGAGCTCGGCGCGCGAGGCGATCGCGGTCTTCTGGAACACCTTGCGGAGGTGGTAGTCGATCGTCCGCGGGCTGAGGAACAGCTGGGCGGCGATCTGGCGGTTGGAGGCGCCCTCGCTGACGGCCACCGCGATGCGCAGCTCCTGCGGGGTCAGCGTGGCAAGCCTGTTGGCTGCCGGCCGGGGGCTGGCCTGGCCGGCGGCCCGCAGTTCGGCGCGGGCGCGGTCGGCCCAGGCGGCGCCGAGCCGGGCGAAGGTCTCCACCGCCGCCCGCAGGTGCCGCCGGGCGTCGGCCCGGCGGCGGGCGCGGCGCAGGTGCTCGCCGGCCAGCAGCCGGGTGCGGGCCTGGTCCATCGGCTGGGGCGCCAGGGTGTGGAGCTTGAGGGCGGCCTCGAACTCGCCCATGGCGGTGTCCCCGGTTGCCAGCAGCGCCCGGCAGCGGGCGGCAACGGCCTGCAGCTGCGGTGCGTTGGTGGTGGTGGCCCACGCCTGGAAGCGGGCGAACGGCTCGGCCGCCGGAGCCGGCTCGCCGACGCGAGCCGCCGCCTCGACAAGGTCCGGGACGGCGGCCAGCACGATCCCGGAAGGGGCGGTCGGCACGTGCATCGCCTGCAGGTGGCCCAGCGCCTCGGCGCTGTGGCCGGCGACCAGATCCAGCAGCCCCAGGGCATGACGGGCCCACGCCGCCACGTCGGGCAGGTCCCGGTCGGTCGCCGCCTGCAGCGCGCGCTCGGCGAGCTCCCGGGCCTGGTGTTCCCGGCCGCGGTGCGCCGCGAGCAGGGCAAGGAGGCTCCGGTGGCGGCAGGCCGTGTTGGGCTGATTGGTCTCGACGGCCAGCCGAAAGCCCTCCTCGGCGTCCGCTTCGGCGATCCCGAAGCGGCCTTGCCCGAGTTCGTCGGTGACCGACGACAGCAGGACCCACGCCAGGCTCCCGGCTGCCCCTGGGTCCTGGCCAGGCGGACCGCCCTGCTCCGCAACCGCCGGGCCAGGCCATGGTGGCCCACGCCCCAGGCCATCCCGGCCGCACGCACCAGCGGGACCGGCTGGTTGAGTCGTTCGAGGGCGGTCAGGTCGTCTGCCGCCAGCTCGGGGTCGGCGCCGGCCAGGGCGCGGTGGAGGGCGCCAAGCAGCCGCAGCAGGGTGTCGTCGGGCTCGCTGCCAGGCGCCGGGAGCTGCTCCACCGCGGTGGCGATCTCTGCCCATGTGCCGGGTGCGCCGGCCAGGATCCCGGCCTCGCCGTGCAGCACCAGTCCGCCACCGTGCCCGTCGCGGGCCCGCTGCAGCAAGGTGTCGATCGTCGCCTGCTCGGTCTCCCTGCCGCGCAGCATGGACCCCATCCTAGCCGCGGCCCTCGAGCTCAGACGGGTGATCTCGCCGATTCGTCGCGGCCCGGCCACGGCGCAGGAACTGGCGACTTCGCTGATTGCAACGGCGCCGGGACGCTCTACCCTCAGGACGCTCGGCAGATACCCCACCCCCGTATCCAAGGAGCGCAGATGAGAACGGCAGACCAGGCCCGCCCGCCGGGGCCGCAGACCAGCACGCGCCGCCGCCCCGACTACGGAGGTTCCGCCCATGGCTAGCACCACCCCGACCCGCCGACCCTGGACCGACCGGCTGACGGACGGCTGGCCGATCGCGCTCGCTCTGGCCATGGCGGCGGCGACGTTCGGCGGCAGCGAGACGGCCGAGGGCCTGGCGGCCCTCTCGGAGGCCCTGCTGCTGCTGCCGCTGCTGTACCTGCTGGTCGCCAAGCTGCGGCGACCCGAGGCGTCCTGGCCGCTGCTCGTGGTCCTGATTGCTCCCTTCATCGCCCTGCGGGCGCTGGACGTGATCGCGCCGGCTGCGGTCTACTCCGCCCTGGCCCTGACCGTCCTGATCTGGGGGGCGGTCGACGGGCGGCTGCGCCGGCCCGACCCGTTCCGGGTCCAGGCATGGGGGATGCTCGGCTTCGGCGCGCTGGCGCTGGCCGGGCTGGTCCTGGACCCGGACCTGGGCCGCTGGCTGGTGGCGGCCGGCTTCTTCGGCCACGGCGTCTGGGACCTGGTCCACTTCAAGCTCGACAAGGTCGTGGCCCGCTCCTACGCCCTCTGGTGCGGCGTCCTCGACATCGGTATCGCCGCCGAGCTCGCCTTCAGGCTGTAGCCGCACCCCCAGACCCCGGTCGTCCGGTTCCTGCGGGCCCGGGAGCTGCTCGCGGATGGTGGTGACCGGCCACCCGGGTGAGGGTGTCGAGGTGGTGGGAGATGACCGAGCGGACCCGTGACGGCGGGACCTTCTCCGGCCGCATCACGGCGTGCACGGCCAGACCGTCCAGCAGGGCGTGGAGGCGGGTCGCCTCCAGCGGGACGTCGAGGCCGGCGGGGGTCAGGCCGGCGTCGGCCAGGAGGGTGATGGCGGTGACGCAGGCGCCGCGGAGCTGGTCATGGATGCGCTGGTGGATGGCGCGCTGGTCGGGATCGACCAGGGCGTGACCGGTGTAGGCCAGCCAGACCTCGCTCTCGGCCCGCCGCTCGTCGTCGAGGGGGACCAGCTCGCCCAGGAGCCGCTCGGCGGTGCGCCGTGGGTCGGCCTCCGGCCCCAGGGCGCCGACGCGGGCCGCGGCCCGGTCGCCCACCAGCTCCATGGCGAAGCACAACAGCTCGGACTGGGTCGAGAAGTAGTGCCGCAGCGAGCCCATGGACAGGCCGGCCTCGCGGGCGACGTTGCGCACCGATGCCCGCTGGAGGCCGTCGCGGCGGATCACCGTCCACACGGCCTCGGCGATCGCCGCCCGGCGCTGCTCGGCATCGACCACTCTTGGCATGGTGCCTTTATAGCACAACTGTGCTACGATGTCGTCATGACACAACTGTGCTAGATCGGAGGAAGACATGCAGGCACGAGCACGGGGTCGGGCCCGCTGGGCGCCCTGGTGGGCCTATGTCATCGCGATCGTCGTCACCAACCAGCTGCGGGTGCAGTGGCTCCAGCCCGAGGACCTGGCGACCTGGCTCGAGGTCGTCATCGGGGTGGGCGCCATGGCCCTGGTCGCGGCCGTCGTCACCGCCGCCTGGCGGATGGCCCGGCGCTAGCGTCCGATGGAGCTGCTGGCCGCGATCGTCGGGCTGGCGGTGGTCGACAGCATCAACCCGTCGGCCCTGCTGGCCACGATCGCGCTCCTGCTCCGGGGACGGCCCGCCCGGCCGCTGGTCGCCGTGTACCTGGTCGCGGTGCTGGTCACCTACCTCGCCATCGGCCTCGCCCTCACCCTCGGCCTGGGGCTCACGCCACGGGCGGTCCTCCAGAGCGACGCCACCTACCTGGCCCAGGGCGTGCTCGGGGCGGCCATGCTGGCCTACGCGGTGGCCGCCCCCGGCCGGCGGCGCGAGCCCGGCCGGGCCGCACCACGGCGACTCCCGGCGGCCCGG
>Ga0081538_10005163_pt1 | contig 11827 bp, 20 predicted proteins | sample TabmetS5T2R1_FD_71022 | JGI IMG/M metagenome (GOLD analysis project Ga0081538, IMG submission 71022) | Tabebuia heterophylla rhizosphere microbial communities from the University of Puerto Rico - S5T2R1 | ecosystem: Host-associated > Plants > Roots > Rhizosphere ... | reverse complement strand
GGCGTCGGCCACGCTCCCACCCCGGCCAGGCGACAGGTTGAGGCGCCGGACCGTGGGCGCCGGTCGGGCTGGGGCGAGCAGCTCCCGCCACTCGGCGGGCAGGGCGGCGGGCTCTAGGGTGGGTTCGGCCCAGGTGTAGGGCTGGTCGGTGGCGGGATGCCGCGAGGGTGGTAGGAGCAGGTAGCCGGTGTGGGTCTTGAGGTCTACTCCGCCGCCCAGTCGGGCCGCTGACACTTGGCCGCCGGGATGCAGGAACCAGCGGTGCTGGCCGCCGTCGCCACGACCCGAGACGCTGACCCGGGTCGGCGGCAGCGGGCCGTGGTCGCGCTCCAGCTGGGCGAGGCGCTCAACGCCGCCGTGGCGGGGGTCGAGGTCGAGCACCAGCAGGCTGGCCGGCACCCGGGCGCCGATGTTGGCCTCCGGCCACCGGATCCACCAGCGCGCTATCCGTCCGGAGTCGCTGGTGGCGGCGTACAGGCCATGGCACAGCTCGTGCTCGCACTCGTGGGCCTGGTGGGGCCGGTAACGAGGCGACCGGGGCTCGCAGGCCGGGCAGTTGCCGTGGGGCAGCTTGCCGCGCAGCGGGAACACCTCGTACCCCGCTGTCGCGTACGCCACTGCTGCCTCGCTCAACCTGGTCACCGGCCGCACCCCAGCTTGGGGTCGAGCAGGCTCGCGACCCGGACTAGGATCGACACCGGAGGTGGGAGCGCTGACCCGCCCTGGGCTGGACCGCCCTTCCGGCAGCTCCTAGGCGCAGCGTCCGAGCCGGCCAGCAGCGGCCGAAGGGCGGGCGTGGTCACCAGCCAGCCTCCCCGCTATGGCCGCGTACTGGGTACTGGTCCCAGGTGCGCCCATCCAGCAACCGCCCGCCGGCACCAGGGGTCCGGCCGCCCCACTGCTCGAAGAAGAATGCCACCTCGGTGGCCGTGGCCTGGTCGCGCAGGAACCGGACCCAGGCGGGGTCGACCGGTCTATGGCCAGGGCCGCTCTCGCCGCCGGCGATGATCCAGTGGAGTTCGGCGGCGTACAGGGCGTTGCGACAGCAGTCGCCGAGGTGGACGGTGGTTCGGCTGAGGCCGCGACCATAGGCGGGGGCGGTCTGCTGGCAGATCGCCAACGCCAGGTCGATCCGGCCGAGCAGGGGTTCACAGGACAGGAACCGGATGGCTGCGGGGGCGGCCAGCAGCAGGGGGATGCGCTGGTCGGCGCGCTGCTGGTCCTCTACGGAGGTGCCGAGCCAGAGGTTGGACAGCGGCCAGGTAAGGCTGGTGAGGCCGTGAGTGGCGGCGCGTCGGTAGACCTGGTCGGGGAAGGCATCACCGTTGAGCAGGCGAGCCATGCGCCCCGGCCGCTTGGTGAGGACCTGGTAGGTGTGCTGGGGGGTGGCCGCCATGACCGCAAACACGCGGGCGATGAAGGCCTCGGGGACGCGGGCGTGGAACAGATCCGCCATGGAGCAGACGAAGATCCGCCGGGGCATCCGCCATGCGAGCGGCTCGCCCAGGACCTGGGGGTGAACGGCGACCCCGAAGCCGGGCCCGCTGGTGGGCGGGCGCCCGTCGGTCTGGTACTTGGCCTGGCCCATCGCCTTCAAGCGCTTGGCCAGGGTGAGGGCGTAGCAGTGCTGGCAGCCGGGCGAGATCCGGTCGCATCCGGTGACCGGGTTCCAGGTGGCCTGGGTCCATTCGATCGCTGAGCGGTCGGTCATGCCGCCTGCTCCTTCTTGGACGATGCGTTGGCGGTCTCGGCGGGTGCCTCGGCCCGCTGGGGCTGCCGGTGGTCGAGATCGCAGCAGTCGGCGCAGCAGGGGCCGACATCGGCGACCAGCCCGACCAGCTCGCCGGGGCGGATGAGCTGATCGCAGCCGGGGTGGGCGCAGGCGGCCTCATGCCACGCGGTGACGGTGGCCTCGGGCTTCAGCGGGCCGGGGCCGCTGGTGAGGGCGAGGCGCTGGTAGGCGGGGCCGTAGAGCTCGTAGGGGTGGCAGCCGAGCCGGTCGCAGATGCCCTCGACCTGGGCGAGGGTGGCGGTGTCGGCGTGGCGGGCCCGGGCATAAGCCTGCTGGCCGGTGTCGCCGAGCAGGGCGGTGACGCTGACGCCTCGGTCGTGGGCGGTCTGGTCGACGGCGGCCAGTAGGGGGCCGGCGGGCAGCCGCTGCGCCTTGAGGGTGGGGGCGTGGGCGGCCATCAGCCATCACCGCCCAGCAGGGTGGGGGTCCCCCGGGCGTAGGGGTGGCGGGGTGGGGTGGGGCAGGCTGGGCACAGCAGTCGGGGGACGGCCTTGCGCTGTTTGAGTTGGCGTTCCAGCTTGCGGGAGCCGACCCACAGGCGGGTCAGGGTGAAGTCGCCCCCGGCGGCCAGGGCGACCCGCAGCAGCCGGGCGCCGGCGCGGTCGTTGGTGGCGTGCTCGCGCAACCGCTTCGGCAATCCTGAACGCTCGGCGAAGCCGAGGTAGTGGCGAGCGTGGCGATAGGCGGGCAGCAGATGCACCAGGTAGACCAGGTCGACCGCGGGGATCAGCAGCGCGGGGCAGCCGGCTGGGCGCGGCGGCAGGTGGGCCCATGCCCAGGCGGCCCGATGTAGCCGCTGGCAGCCGACTGGGCTGCCGCAGGCCAGGCAGGCCAGCCCGGGGCAGGCCACCAGGACCGGCAGGGGGATGGCCGGAGCGCCCGGCAGGGCGCTCCTGGCCTGGTTGGCGCTCACGGGCTGGCCTCGGCCGGTTCGGTGTCATAGCCGGCGTCGCTGCGGCTGCGGGTGGCTTTGGTGAGGGTGGCGGTGTGGAACTTGAGGCTGGCGGCGAGCTCGTCGGCCTCGATCTCGATGCTCTGGCGGCGTTCGCCGTCGTCGGTTTCCCAGCTCCGCTGGCGCAGCCGGCCGCACACGAGCACCCGGGCGCCCTTGGTGAGCGATTCGGCGGCGTGCTCGGCCTGAGCGCGCCAGACGGTGACCCGGAAGAACGAGGTGGTGCCGTCGCGCCAGCCGCCGTGACCGTCGGGGGCGCGGGCGGTGACCGCGACCCGCAGAGTGGCGACCTGGTCGCCGGTAGGGGTGAAGCGCAACTCGGGGTTGTCGGTGAGGTTGCCGGCGATGGTGACGTGGGTGTCCATGGTGGCTGTCTCCTTCTTCGGGTGGGGTGATGGGACGTGGCTGGTAGTGGTCAGCGCTGGTCGCGGGCCCGCTCGGCTCGGGTGGCGCGCAGCTCCTGGACCCACACCGAGGCCAGGGCGGCGCCGAACACCAGCAGGGCGCCGGCCAGCATGCCGAGGAGCACGGCCATGGCGATCACCTCCCTTCCTGGTCGGTCGGGGGGAGCAGGGTGGGGGCCAGGTCGGTGGTGAAGCGGAACACCGCCAGGGCGGCCAGGAACGCCTCGAGCACGGCCCAGCCGATGGGGACCGGCAGCAGCTGGTAGCCACCGGGGCGCAGGTGCAGCACGGCCCCGGCCGCGATGGCCGGGAGGGGCTGTTCGGTGATGGTGTCGGGCTGGCCGATGAAGTCGGCGGCGGCGTAGGCGGCTAGTTGCAGGCAGACCTCGGGGTAGATGCGGTTGCCGGTCTTGACATCCAGCAGGGTGAGGCCGTGGCCGGGGAGGGTGGCGAGGAGGTCGAAGGTGCCGGCATAGCCGTAGCGGCGCGAGTAGACGGTCTGCTCGGCGGCCAGGAACACCGGGCTGTGGTCGGCTAGGAACCGGTCGAAGCCGGACAGGTACGGTTCGGCGTGGGGCGGGAGTTGGGGGCGGGGGCGGCCGGTGGCGTGGGCCTCGACCGCCGCGTGGACCAGGTCGCCCAGGTCGGCGGCGGCATCCCGGGTCGCCCAGGGGGCTTGCTTGACCTCGCGGATGGCCTGTCCGGCAGGCAGCAGCCGGAGGTGGTCGAGGTGGCTGATGGCGTACTCGGCGGCGGCCTTGGCCGCCCAGCGGGGCAGGAACGGCTTGGGCACCCCGCCGCTGAGGATGGCGGTCACACTCGGGAACTCGCGGCCTTGCCAGCGGTAGACGCGATGGCCGGCCGGGGCGGTACCGGCCAGGGTGGGGGTGGTCATGCGCCCTGCCCTCCCCGGTAGACCTCAACCACCACCCGGGCGGTGACCTCGGGCCCGCCGAGTCCGGCGATCAGCTCCTCCAACTCCTCCAGTTGCAGAGCGGGCTGTCGGCCCAGCGCCCGGATGAGCCGCCGGACTGCCGGGTCGGTGCCGGCCTCCTCAAGGACGCAGATGAGCTGCTGGTGGGTGGAGCGGGTCATCGGCCGGCCCCTTCCCGCCGGCGGGCCAGCTCGGCCCGCCAGGCGTCGGTGAGGGCCTGGTAGGCGGCCCGGGGGCCGGCCGAAACGCCCAGGTCGGTGTCGTCCAGGTCGAAGCCGTGGTCGACGGTCCAGGTGTCCACCTCGGCCTCGCTCCGGCCACCGGTGAGCTTGTGGACCCCGGTGCCGAAGCTGCCGTAGAGCTGGCCGAGGACGTCGGCGCGCCAGTCCTCCAGATCCAGCCGGTCGCCGTCGACCTGGGAGTGCCAGCCGGGCCGGCGCTGGTCGAGCAGGGCGGCCCCGGCCGCGGCGCGGGCGGGGATCGAGGGTAGGGTGGGGGTGCCCATCGGGTCCTCCTCGTGGGGTGGGCTGGTGGGTGGTTGGCGGTGGGGGGCGCGTCCGTCCTTCGCGGGGTTCCGGGTTCGCGCCCCACCACCGGGCCCCAATGGCGGGGCACGCGCAGGCAGCGGCGGCGGTCGGCTCGGGGTTCGGCGACGCAGCCCAAGCAGGGCTGCGGACAGTTCCCGGTCGCCGCTCACCGAACGCCGCCGCGGTCGGGCTCGGTCGATGGCGGCGCCGGATGGTCCACGCAGTGCGGGCGGTGGCAAGCGGCCGGTTGCGCTGCCCTACGGGCACCCGGTACAGGGCGGCCGGGTCGCGCCCGCAGCGGCTTGCGGCTGGTCGAGTTGGCCGTTGAGATGGCCGGGGGTCGGATGGGGCAGTCCATCAGCCCTCCAGGGGACGGGTGGTCGGCGGACGATGGGTCGGGGCGGTCAGCGGGTGCTGTCGTGGTAGAGGGCGCGCAGGTAGGTCCAGAGGCGGCGGCCGAGGCGGACGCGGCGGCCGGTGCCGTCACAGGGCCGGCACAGCGGGTCGGTGCCGTGGCAACGTCGGCAGGCGCCGAAGGGGACCAGGGCGCAGGCCAGCGTGTAGGGCAGGGCCAGGGCGAGGGCGGCGACGCTAGTGAGCAAGAGTAGCTCGGCCATCGGGGTGTCTCCTGACAAGGAATCGAAGCTGTGTTCGAGTGGGCTGCTAGGGATTAGGTGGCTGGTCGGCGGGCGGTTCCGGTGCTAGCGGGGCTGCTAGACCTAGCGGGCTAGGCGCTAGCCGACCGGGGCGCGGCGGGGTCATCCCGGGGCCGGGTCGGGGGGCCTGCGGTGGGCGCGCTCGGCGGCCTCGACCACTTGGGCGCGGGTGATGCCACGCCGGTTGGCGCTGTCGCCGGTGGCCGGGTCGGTGCCCCACACCTGCCCGCTGCTGACCCCGTGGGGCTTGAGGGCGGCGGTGAGCTGGTCGGGCTCCCAGCCGCCATAGACGTCGGGGCGGAGCTCGGCCAGCCGGGCGACCACGGTCTGGTTCCAGACCTTGGCCTGGTCGGCGGGGACCACGGCCAGGATGTCGGCCAGCAGCCTGGCGCCGGTGTCGGCGGGCTCGGGGTCCTCGCCCAGGGCGTGGCCGGTGAGGGTGCCGGCCCGCTCCCGCAACCCCCGGGCCCGGGCGATGATGGCTTCAGCGGCAGGGGCGTCGATGTAGAAGCTGCGGACGATCTGAGGGTCGTCGCCTTCGCCGGCTAGGTACCCGATGCCGCGGTCCGAGCGGGCGAACATGGTCGCCCTGACCCCGTTCTTGTAGGCCGAGGTGCCCAGGACCATGTCGTTCTCGGTCTGGCCCATGACCTTGAGGCAGAACCGCAGCACGGCGTTGGCGCTGATGGCGGTGGGGAGGCTGCGGGCGTCGGGCCGTTGGGTGGCGAAGATCGGGATGATCCCCAGGGCAGGGCCGCGGCGGACCAGGTCCTCGCCAATGCCCTGGAGCTCGCTTCCGTAGCTGGGGTGCTCGAACCAGCGCTGGCACTCGTCCACCTCCAGCACGATCGGGTGCAGCCGGTAGCCGCGCAGGCCAGCCAGGTGACCGGTGACCTTGCTCTCGGGGCACAGATCCCGGGGGAGGTCGCGGATGACCCGGGCGCGGCGCCTGAGCTCAGCCTGGAGTTCGCGCAGGTCGGCCAGGGCGTAGGCGATGTCGGGGTCGTCGTCGCCGGCCCGGTAGCGATGCGCCACGGGCTCCAGCACCGACAGGTCGCCGGTGCCCTTGAGGTCATAGACGTGCAGCTCGGCTCGGACATCCAGGGCGGCGGCCAGCAGTAGCAGTCGGGCGGCGAAGGTCTTGCCCATGCGGGGGATGGAGCCGATCACCATAGAGGCGAACATGAGCGTGAGTGGGACGGTCCGACCGCGCTGGTCGGTGCCGAACGGGAAGGGCTGGAACAGGTCGACGGCTCCGGTCTTGGCCAGGGGCCAGGGGGGCTGGCGGGTGGTGGCCATGTCCTGGTCGCCGACCCACAGGATCAGCCGACCGGGGTGGATCTCGGCGTTGCCTTCGGGCCAGACACAGCCGAGGGGGCGGCCCAGGCCGGAGGCGAGCTTGTCGCGCCGGTCGGCCACCTCGCCCACGGTGACGCCGGGGGGCAGGTCGAGGTCGGCCCGCCAGCCGGGGCCGTCGCGGTGGATCGGGGAGACGAACCCGACTGACTTGGGGTCACGGGCCAGGGCCTGGTTGATCCCGGCCAGCCCCAACACCCCCAGGGCGCGGACCACCATGTCGCTGGTCAGCCGGGCCGCCCGGGGAACGACCACGGCCCGCTCCAGCAGCGGCCGGTCGGCTGGCGCCCCGGCCGCTCCCAGGACGGCCACCAGCAGGGCCAGGACGGCCCAGCGGGCCGGCGCGGCTAACAGTAGAAAGGCGACCGCGGCCACGGCCGAGGCGGCGGCGAGCAGGCAGGAGAGGGTGGCGCGCCAGCGGACCCGCCGGTCGCGTTGGCGGGCCAGCTTGAGGTAGGCCTCGGCGTCCTGGGCCCGCACCGTGGCCTGGCGGACCGGCTCGGCCTCCAGGTCCAGCAGCCAGCGCAGCCAGCCGGCCAGCAGGCGGGCCGCCCCTCGGGGGGCGCGGGCGGCCAGCCGGCCGACATAGGCCGGGCTGCGGGTCAGGTGGTAGGCGCTGGTGTGGGCCAGGTAGCCGGCAGCCCAGCGGGCCAGCGCCGTCAGCTCGGCCCGGGACCCCAGCCAGGGGGGGAGGATGGGGCGGCGCTGGGCGGCCCGGAGCCCGGCCAGCCCGGGCCGGGGCGGCCGCTGGGTCTCGGGGGTGTCGACCAGCACCTGTCCCTGGTCCTGGGCCGCGGTCTGCGCATCCAGTTCGGCCTCGTAGCGGTCCCAGTCCACCCGCTCGGGCTCAGGGGTGTCGGCGTGCTCGGGGGTGGTCATCGCGGGAGCCTCCAGCGCCAACGGGTCGGGGCCGGATCGGCGGGCGGGATGTGGCGGCCTACGAAGGTGGTGGCGTAACGGCCCAGGGCCGTCAGCGACTGCTCCGGAGACTGGCCGGCGTCCGGCCACGGCCGCACGACCAGGCGGGCGCTGTCCTGCTGGTCGCCTTTGGGCCCGGTTACCCGCGTGCGGTCGGTTCTTGCCGTGCTCGGAGCCGGGCCGGGCAGCCGCACCCTGCCGGCGGCCAGGGCATCCGCGTGGCGCTGTACGGCGCGGTTGAGCTTGCGGACGGTGGCGTGTTGGGCGATCGCGGCCCGGTGGTGGCGGCCTGCCCAGGCCGCCCAGCCGATCACCGCCAGCCAGACCGCCGGGCGAATCCCGACCTGGGTGGCGGCCCAGCCCACCCCGATCCCGGTGGCGGCCAGGGCCGGCAGGCGGGCGCCGCGGAAGCCGGCCAGGGCCAACAGCCACAGTCCCAGCCGCCCCGCCCCGACCAGCAGCCGCACGACGAGGACGACTGCGGTGACGGTTCCGGCTACGGCGATGCGGACCGGCAGCGGGAGCAGCGGCCGGGTCATGCCAGGGCCTTGCGGAGCAGGGCCAGCAGAACCCGGCCGGCCTCGCCGATCAGGTCGACCAGTTCTGCCGACAGCGCCGTGGTGTTCTTCTTGCCAACCAGGATCAGGATCGCGAGGACCACGACCGCGACGTAGATGATGCGGGCCATGTCAGTTCCTCCTGCGGGAACGAGAACGGGAACAAAAGACGGAACCGGGAACGGGTCGGGAACAGGGATGGGGAACGGGACACGCGGCGGTCACCTCCTGGGCGCCGATTCGGCCGGTTCGGCGACGGGCGCCTGGGCCGTTGGTGGTGGCTGCTCGGTCCCGGCCGGTGGGGAGGGGGGAACGGGAGCGGGAACGGCGGCGGCCGACCCTCTGGCGGGAACGGGGACGGGTTGGGGGGCGTGGAAGCGCCCGGCGGCTTCTTCCCGCAGATACCGGGCGCGCGCCTTGCGGCCGGCGCCGTTGCGGGGATCCCGGCCGCACACCCGGTCCAGCTCCGCCCCGCTGGGCGTGCGGCCGGCGATCCGCTCGGCCGCCCAATGGGCCCGCATGCTGGCATCGGCCGCCCGCTCATCCCCGCCGGCGGTGAAGGCCGGCCGGGGCCGGCGCCCGTTCCGGACAGCGGGCGGCGTCGCCGTGGATGGCGGGTCGGCGGTGCCGATGGCTCCCACCGAGCCGGCCGAGGGCGGTGTCGCTGCCGGGACGGCCAGCACGGAGGCGGACCGCCCGGGGCTTGGCGCCGTGGCGGGGGCCGACTCGCCGTTCCCGCCCGATTGGTCAGGCGCCTCGACCCGGGGTGGGTTGCCCGTGGCCGCGGCATTCTCCGGCCGGGGGTCGGCCGTGTCGGCTGCTGGGCTCGCCGTGGGCCGGGCCGGGCGGCGGTGGGCGACGCGCTGTAGGAACAGGTGCCAGGCGAATACCGCCACCAGCGGCGGGAGCCCGTAGACCATCGAGCGCAGCCATTCGGGTGGCGGGTCGAGGGGGATCGCCGGGTGGAACCAGTTCAGCAGCAGCGACGCCCCGGCGGTCAGCCCGGTCAGGCTCCACGGATACCAGGGCACCCGCTGCCACCACTGGGTCAGGTGGCGGCGGCGGCGCTGCTCGGCCAGGGCGTTCAGCGCGGCCGAGGCCATGAACGCCTCATAGCCCAGCGGCCACAGGTCCGAGGCCCACAGCGGGAGCCCGGCCGCGGTGGCGATGGCGTGCAGCACCGAGTACGACAGGGCAAACCCGTAGGCGAACATCCCCACGGCGGTCGCCCCGCTGGCGGCCTCGATCGCCTGATCGATCCAGTCCCGGACGTCGCGGCGCCGGTTGCCGTCGCGGCCGAGCTGCTCGGTGCTCATGGCCGCCGCTCCGGTTTGGGCAGGGCAGGGCGGTCAGGGCGGCGTAGCTGCACCCGCTGGCGCGGCGGCGTGAGGGGTACGACCGGCTCGCGGACGGCTGCCTCCAGCCAGCCGACGCACTGGTGGTCGGGCGTCCAGGGGCTGGCGCAGTCGGCGCAGACCTCGCGGCGGGGCCGTCGGCGGATGATGCGGGGGCCGTCGAACAGGCCGCGGGCGTCCAGCCACGGCAGCAGGAACATGGCGGCGATGGCGGCCAGGCCGATCCAGGGGACGGGGTTACGCATCGGGGGCCTCCTTGCAGTGGTCGCCGGCCACCTGGCCGGCAGGGGCTGGCGGGGCGGGGAGGCGGAGGTCGAGGTAGACCCGGACCAGCCGGCTCGGCGGCCGATCCGGGTAGGGGCGGGACTGGTCGACCAGCTCGAAGCAGGCGGCCAGCCGGGGTAGGGCGGTGGCGACCTCGGCCGGGGTGCCGTGCAGGCGCAGCCTCACCGCCGCCCACCCCCTCGGGGGAGCCCCAGGGAGTCGGGGTCGAGCGGGTGCAGCAGCCGGGCGGCCCGGTAGTGGCGGCCGAACCAGGCCACCGCCGCCCGTACCGCCGGCACCCGCAGGGGGCGGGGAGCGTCGTAGGCCTCGCGGGCGATCGTGCTCAGCCGCTCGGCCTGGTCGGCGAGGTGGCCGGCCTTGTCGTGGAGGTAGAACCAGTCGCCGTGGTCGATGGCCTGGGCGCAGCGCGAGATGTAGTCCAGGACGCTCACGTACTGCTCGACCAGGCGCATCTCGGTGGTCGTCAGGCCACCCTGGTGGGAGCCGGTGGCCATCAGGGCCCACCGCCTCGGGTGCCCTGGCAGCTGGCGTCGACTGGTGTCCCGGGCCAGGGCCCGGTGTTGTAGCCGGCCGGCGGATGGGCGGCCAGCTGCTCGCGCAGGTACGCCGCGTCCCAGGCGAGGTCCGCCACGGGCGTCCCGTCGTGGGCCAGCACCTGCCGGAGGGTGATGGTGGCGTGCCTGACCCGCTCGGCCAGGACCTCGTGGTGGCGGGCTGTGTCGCCGAGCGTGGCCGGGTACGGGATGTCGATCGCCGCCAGCACCACGTCCAGCAGCTCGCGGACCTCGGTAGGCACGGCGGTATTCATGCGGCTACGTCCGGCGTCGGGATGGCGGCATCCAGGAGTGCGTCGAACCGGTTGACGGGTAGCTCGATCAGCAGGTCGTTGAGCTCCACGTCCCCCAGGGCCCGGGCGAATGCGGCCAGAACCATGCAGCGGGCGCCGCTGGCCGGGGTGACCCAGGCCAGGGCCCCGGCGGCATCGGCCCGGCGCCGCCACCAGCACAGCCCGCCGATGGCGACGGGATCGCCATGGCGGGTCCAGGCTTGCCAGCCCGTCTGACCGGCCTTGCCATTGGGGTGGCCGCGGGTCACCGTGCCCAACGGCCAAGCCGACTCGCCAGCCAGCACCAGCCATCCTGGGGCCGGCGCCGCCGACTCCAGCCTTAGCTCCAGCCTGGTCGGCACGACCGGATGGGCGAGGGCGACCTTGACCAGCGCGGTGAACCGGTGGCGAGGCAGGTCGACCAGCAAGTCGTTGAGCTCGTCGTCGTTGAGGGACCGGACGTGGGCGGCGAGGCGGTGGTAGCGGGTGGTGGTCATGCCACCTCACCCCCTGTGGGGAGGCCCTCGCGTTCGATGCGGCGCATGACTGCGGCGGGCACGTAGAGGCGATGACCGATGCGCGAGGTGGCCAGCCGACCGGACTTGGCGAGCTGGTAGGCCTGCCACAGGGAGATGTCCATGCGGTCGGCCGCCTCGGCGATGGGGATCTGAACGCGCGTGTCGCCGTCGAACACCGAAGTCGAGGTACCGGTGGACGGCCTGATGGGCACGGTCAAGAGACGCCCCCCTCTCCGACCAGCGTGGCCGCGAGTTCGCGGATCTCACGCTCGGGGTAGCGGCGGTGTCCGCCGAGGGTGCGCTGGAATGGCAGCTTGCCGTCCTTCGCCCAGCGGGCGACCGTCTTGGGCGAGACGTGCAAGAGGTCGGCGACCTGCGAGGTTCGCAGGTGGGTTGCGGTGCTCGACCCAGGCTGAACAAACTGGTGGCGCATCGGGGCCTCACTTCGATGCTCTGGGTGCCGGGGGCGTTGGCGCGCCCCCGGGCCCGACTTCACTAGGGCTGGTGATCCCGCGCTCTACGCGGCGGCGCTACGCCATCACCGGCTCCTTCCTCGAGGTTCCAAGTACGACAACGCGGTGCACGACTGTAAGCATGTGCCTTGCCATGCGTCAAGACTAGTACCACCACTGGAAGCGTGAGCCTTGCCAACTGGTTGGGTCGCCTCGACGCTCGGGGCGCTCATCAGGCATGCTGCGCTCGACGTCTTGACGGGGGAGGACACGCGATGGCGAGCCAGGCCCAGCT
>Ga0081538_10005162_pt1 | contig 11828 bp, 11 predicted proteins | sample TabmetS5T2R1_FD_71022 | JGI IMG/M metagenome (GOLD analysis project Ga0081538, IMG submission 71022) | Tabebuia heterophylla rhizosphere microbial communities from the University of Puerto Rico - S5T2R1 | ecosystem: Host-associated > Plants > Roots > Rhizosphere ... | reverse complement strand
TACGGGGCGGCGCGTCCGGCCGGAAGGTCGCGACCTGCCTGGTACACGACGCAAGCCATGGCTTGTTCTCAGATCAGGCGCTGGCTCTTGAAGCTGGTGTGCCGGTTCTTACCGACAATCACGTGGTCGTGGACCTGGATCCCAACGGCGCCGAGCGCCGTCACGACCTGCTGGGTCATCTCGAGATCAGCGCGCGAGGGCGTCGGGTCGCCGCTCGGGTGGTTGTGCACCATGATGATCGCCGAGGCCGCAAGCTCGAGCGCACGCTTGACGATTTCCCGAGGGTAGAGCGGGGTGTGGTCGACCGTGCCGCGCTGCTGCACCTCGTCCTTGATCAGGACGTTCTTGCGATCGAGGAACATCACGCGGAACTGCTCGATCGGCTCGTGCGACAGCGCCACCTGGAGATAGTCCAGCAGCGCCGACCAGGAGCTGATCACCGGGCGATCCTGGATCTGCTCGCGCAGCACGCGCTGCAAGAGCTCGGTCACGAGCTTGAGCAGCACCTCGGTCTCGCGCCGCCGCCACAGGCGCACGATCTCCCAGCGGCCATCCTTATCGTTCTCGAACGCGCGCCAGCGCTCGCCGGCCTCGGAGCACGCCTCCGGGTTCTGGCGATCGCGCTCGTACAGGTCGCTCAGCCGATACGCGGCGTAGTCGTCGATCGCGGGGTTCTCCTTGCGCAGATCGTGGAACTCGGCAAGCTGGCCCGGCGCCGCCTTCAACACCGCGCCGAGATTGCCGTAACGCGCCAGCAGGTCCTTGGCGAGCGGCTTGGTGTCCTTGACGTCGATGCTGAAGAACAGCAGGAGCTCGAGGAGCTCATAGTCGGGCAGGGAGGTGGGGCCCGCCTCGAGAAAGCGCTGGCGCAGGCGGTTGCGATGGCCCGACTGCTGCGCGCTCCTGCGGCTCCGGCTGAACGAGGCGCTCTCGGCTTCGTAGTGCGCGGGCGCATCGGCGAGGCCGGGCACACCTTCGGCCGGCAGCGCTGCGGCAAGCCGCTCGATCGGGCTCGAGGATTCGAACACCCAACCCTGCCGGCGCTGGCTCCAGCGGCCGCCGCAGCCTTTCAGGATCTCGCGATGGGCGAAGGTGTTGCCGGAGACCAGATAGGCCGCTTCGCCCTCGCCACTCTCCTGGAGCTCAAGGCCGGCACGGCGCAGCGTCGCCAGCAGGGTCGGCTCGAGAAGGCGGCGCTGCCCGTCCATGGCAGCGATCTATAACCAATAAGTGCAATGTCTTCCAGAGCGAAGCTACTTTAGAGAGAACTTGGTTACCAGGCCGGATGGTCCAGGCCCGCCGGTGACAGGGTGAACACCTCGCAGCCGGTCTCGGTCACGCCGACCGTGTGCTCGAACTGGGCCGAGGGCTGGCGATCGCGCGTGATCACGGTCCAGCCGTCCTTCTTGAGCTTCACCTGCCATGTGCCGAGATTGACCATCGGCTCGATCGTGAAGATCATTCCGGCGCGCAGCACCAGCCCTTCGCCAGGCTTGCCGAAATGCAGGACGCTGGGAGCGTCGTGGAACACCCGACCGATGCCGTGGCCGCAATAGTCGCGCACCACCGAGCAGCGCTCGCTCTCGACATGGCTCTGGATCGCATGGCCGACGTCACCGAGCGTGGCGCCTTCGCGCACCGCGCGGATGCCCTGCCACAGGCCCTCGAAGGTGACCCGGCACAGGCGCCTGGCTTTGAGCGGCGGCACCCCCGCAAAGAACATCCGGCTGGTATCGCCATACCAGCCCTCGAAGATCACCGTCACGTCGATGTTGACGATGTCACCCTCGAGCAGCCGGCGCTCGCCCGGAATCCCGTGGCAGACCTCGTGGTTGATCGAGGTACAGATCGACTTCGGATAGCCGCGGTAGTGGAGGGGCGCTGGCACCGCGCCATGATCGCGGATGAATTCGTGGCACAGCCGGTCCAGCTCGCCCGTGGCAACGCCGGGCACGACGTGCTCGGTGATCATGTCGAGCGCGCTCGCCGCGAGCCGCCCGGCACGGTGCATGCCGGCGAAGGCTGCGGCATCGTGCAGCGGCACCTGAATGTCTTGGGTGCCGAGCGCGTCGGCCCTGACCAGTTCCTGCATAGGCACTCTCAACGTTCCAGACCAAGGCCGGGGGAGATCGGCAGGGGCACGGCCAGCTCGATCCCCTCCAGGCTGATCGTGCACGCCCGGCACAGCGCCTCGACTCCGCCCGCGAGCGCCGAGCGATACGCCCCGGCATAGATCGGGTCGATGTCCTCGGCCACCGCAAACGCGGCACAGTCGGTGCGCTGCACCACGTACACTAGCACGGCACGCGCCCCCGCGCCGACCTGCCGGCGCATCGCCGCCAGATGCCTGGCGCCCCTGGCCGTGACGCAATCCGGAAACTCGGCTGCGGCGGCGCGCCTAAGATGTACGTTCTTCACCTCGACATAACAATCCGGGCGGCCAAGCTCGCGCAGCAGCAGGTCGATGCGCGAGCCGCCATCGTAGCAGACCTCGCGCCTGATCTCGCGATAGCCGGCGAGCTCCTCGATCCGCCCGGCGCGGATCGCCTCCTCGACCAAGCGATTGGGACGCATGGCGTTGATGCCGACGAGGCCGCCGTCCGCCTCGACCAGCTCGAGCGTGAGCGGCAGTTTGCGGAGCGGATTGGTTCCCTCCGACAGCCAGACGCGCGAGCCCGGCGTGTCCAGGCCGAGCATCCGGCCCGGGTTGGGGCAGTGCACCGTAACCTCGCCGCCGGTTGCCAGCGCGACGTCGGCCAGAAACCGCTTGTAGCGGCGGATCAGGCGTCCAGGGATCAGAGGCTTGGGCCAACGCATGCGGCCAATCTAGCCATGCCGAGCGCCCTACGACAACGACGCTGCACGGCGTCCGCCACGCCCGGCGCGAAGCGCTCTGGCCTGCCTTATGTTTCTGCGCTGGCGGCGCCCCCTTTGGCGTGCACGCGGCGCCGCTACCGTTAGCCGGCGGGGGCGAGGGCTCCTTGGCCAGCCTCGGCAAACACCGCCTCGACCACGTCTGCCGTGCGCCTCATGTCGGCGTCGCCAAAGGTCGGGTCGATCAGGAACATCAGCGCCGTCTCGCCGAGCTCCCGCGCCACCGGCAGGCGCCTGGCCGGCACCATGTCGGTCAGCGCGAACGCCTTCTCGCGATAGATCTCGGAACAGGAACCGGTGAGGCAGGTGACGCCCCTGGCCGTGATCGCGGCCACCAGACGGTCGCGGTCCCAGCCCCTGGCCAGGCGCTCCGGGCGCACGAAGGTATAGTACTTGTAGCACGCGTGGCCGGCGTGATTGGGCGCCCGCGTCACGCGCAGCGCCGGGATCGCCTCGAGACGCTCGGTCAGGATCGCGGCATTGCGCCGGCGGCGCTCGAGCCAGACCGGCAGGCGGCGCAGCTGCACGCGACCGATCGCGGCCTGCAGCTCGGTCATGCGCCAGTTGGTGCCGAAGCTCTCGTGCAGCCAGCGAAAGCCCGGCGGATGCGCCCGCTCATAGACCGCCTCGAAGCTCTTGCCGTGGTCCTTATACGCCCAGGCCCGCGACCAGAGCGCGGCGTCGTCGGTCACCAGCATGCCGCCCTCACCGGCGGTGGTCATGATCTTGTCCTGGCAGAACGAGAACGCTGCGACGTCGCCAAGCGAGCCGACCGGCCGACCGCGGTAGGTCGCGCCATGCGCCTGCGCACAGTCCTCGATCAGCTTGAGGCCGCGCTCCTGGCAGAGCGCCGTGATTGGCGCCATGTCGCATGGCCAACCCGCCAGATGGACCGCGATGACCGCGCGTGTGCGGGGTGAAAGCACCGCCCGGATGGTCTCGGCCGTGATGTTCTGGCTGTCCCGATCGACATCGGCGAACACCGGCCTGGCGCCGCAGGCCACGACACAGCTGGCGCTCGCCATGAAGCTGCGCGGCGTCACCACGACCTCGTCGCCCGGCCCGATGTCGAGGCAGCGCAGGGCCAGCTCCAGGGCCACCGTGCCGTTGGCGAGCGCAATGCCGTAACGGCAGCCGACCGCCTCGGCGAACTCCGCCTCGAACTTCCGTCCTTCGTCGCCGGTCCAGTAGTTGACCTTGCCCGAACGCAGCACCGCGGCCGCAACCGCGATCTGTTCGTCGTCGAACACCGGCCAGCCGGTCATGTCAGCGCCTCGTCCACGGTCGTTGGTCACCGACATCTAGCCGCAGCCAGCTTTCGCGAAGGTTAATGGCGCGCGTCGCCAGTCGGCGATCGCGGCGATCATCAAGCGGGGGGTTACCGCTCGATGATCAACGCAGGCCCATGGCCTCGAGCATGACGGCGTTGACCCGATGGACGTCGAAGCGCTGCAGGGCGATCGCGCGGCTGCGCTCGCCCATGGCGATCGCGAGCCCGGGGTCGACGATGAGCCGGCGCATGGCGTCGGCGAGCGCACCGGCATCGCGTGGCGGCACCAGAAAACCGTTTTCGCCCTCGACCACGGTCTCGCGGCAGCCCGGCGCATCGGTTGTGACGATTGCCCGGCCGACCGCCATCGCCTCCAGCACGGTGCGCGGCATGCCTTCGCGGTAGGACGGCAGCACATAGACCGTGCAGGCGCGCAGATGCGGCCGCACGTCGGCCGCTTCGCCCAGGTATTCGATCGCGCCCTCGGCCCGCCAGCGCTCGAGCACATCCGCGCTGAGCCCCGCGGGATTGGGATCCATGGGGCCCAGCAGGCGAAACCGCGCATTCGGATGCTCGGCGCGCAGCCGCCTGGCCGCCTCGACATATTCGACGATGCCCTTGTCGCGCAGCAGGCGGGCGATCAGAAGGAAGGTCGGCGGCTCCGGCGTCACGGGCGAGAAGCCGTAGTGCTCGGTATCGACGCCCGAGCCTTCGACCCGGATCAGCGGCTTGCCGGGGGCGACGATCGCGGCCTTGCGAAACTCGTCGAGGTCGTCCCGGTTCTGGAACAGGATCGCCTCGCAGCCGGCCAGGCTCGCGCGATACAGCCGCGTCGTCACCTGGCGCAGGATGCGGCGCTTGAGCTCGCGGCCCTCGATGAAGGCGTAGCCCAGCCCCGTGATCATGGCGAAGATGTGCGGCACGCCCGCGAGCCGCGCCGCCCCGGCGCCGTAGATCACCGCCTTGGCGGTATAGGCGAGCACGAGGTCGGGCCTGAGCTGCCGGAACAGCTGCCGCAGGCGCAGCAGGCTCGAGAGGTCGGCCAGCGGGTTGGTTCCCGACCGATCCAGCTCGACCGGCAGATAGCGTGCGCCACGTGCACTAAGCGCCTTTGCGACCTCGGGATGGTCACCGGGTGCGCAGGCGATCACCTCGTGCCCGGCGGCCACCATGGCCGCGATCAGGTCGCCGCGAAAGCTGATCAGCGCCGGCGCGAAGCCGCCGATGATCACGACCTTCTTGGGTGCGATCGAGACGCCGGGCCGCCCGTCGCCGGGTTCTGCCGCACGATCCGGGCGGCGCGGAGCGCGCGCGGCGATCGCCTCGGGAACGGTCGTCACGGTGTCGAGCAGCGAAGCGGTCACGGCGCAGAGCCCCTGGATCGACCACCCCGTCGATCGCCGCGGGGCGCGTCATGACCACTTCTGTAGCGAGGTTCCCTGAGCTTGCCGTTAACGGTGCCGCAGCCGGCAACCGGGCACTATCCCGGTGCGGGACCCCGGTCCTGGCGCAGCATCGAGCGCTTGATGCCCTTGATGAGCGCCACGAGCCTCGGATCGAGCAGCAGCAGCGGCTCGACCAAAAGATACTGCGTGCGCTCGCGAAAGCGTAGCGAGGCGAGCAGCTGGCGGTAGCAGCGCAGGCGCTCGGGTAGCTTGTCGACCCGGCGATGGACCGAGCGCACCGACGTGCCATAGAGGATCCAGGTCCTGAGCATGCGCCAGCCGGAAACGCTGCCGCGCCTGGCCTTGTCGGGGGTATACCAGGCGAGCTCCGACGACGGATAGCGATGCTGGCGCTTGAACCGCCGCGGGTGCTCCCGGTTCAGGAACAGGGGCTCCGGCACGAGCGCAAACCGGCCGAGCAGGGCAAGCTCGATCAGCAGGGTCCGGTCGCCGCCGAGGTGATAGCCGATCAGCGTGGTGCGGCGCAGCACGTCCGACCTGATCACACCAAACACCTCCTGGGTGTCGTGAGGCCTGAGGCGCGCGGCAAAGCGCACCGAGGCCTTGGGGCTGTCGGTGCCGAAGGCGGTATGATCGTATTCCTCCAGGCATTCGCCCTGATCGTTGATGATCTTGACCAGCGACTGGCAGAGCACCGCATCGGGCGTCCGGTCGAGCACGGCGACGCATTTCTCCAGATAGGTCCGCTCCAGCAGGTCGTCGTGCGCCGCCCACTTGAAGTAGACGCCGCGGGCCAGCTCGAAGGTGCGATTGAAATTGGCGGTGGCGCCAATGTTCTGCGCCTGCCGGTAGTAGCGGATGCGCCGGTCCTTCGCCGCGTGGTGCCTGCAGATCGCCTCGGTCTGGTCGGTCGAGGCGTTGTCGCAGATGATCAGCTCGAAGTCCTGGTAGGTCTGGTCGAGAATCGAAGCGATCGCGTCTTGGAGGTAGGCCTCACCGTTGTAGACCGGCAGTCCAATGCTGACCTTGGGATTCGTGGAAGACATGCAAAAACCTATAGTGTCGTCAGTGGATGGCTTCGCCCACTTTGCGCCGCGCCGTCGGGGACACGATTGAGTTTAACGATGGATCGAGGTGGTCGCGAAGAGGGGGTCTGCAGGCGAGCGTAGCGGAATACGCAGGATCGGAGCCGCCGGGATGCCCGCCGGCGCTGTGGCGCCCCGACCAAGTGCGCTCAGGCGCCGAACTTGGCGAGCCGACCGGCGTGGGCGAGCGCGAGCGGCAACAGATATTTGGCCTCGATCTGACCGAGACCGCCGCGCAGACAGGCGCGCTCGCCAAAGGTGGTCTCGGCGTCCGGCCGGCAGGTTCTCGCGGCCAATAGGACCGGCACGGGGTGCCAGCTGTGGCTGCGCAAGGCGCTGGGCGTGCTGTGGTCGCCGGTGACGATCAGCACGTCCGGCTTGAGATCGACGATCGCCGGAATTTTGGCGTCGAGCTCCTCGATGCAGGCGACCTTGCGATCGAAGTCGCCATCCTCGCCGGCGGCGTCGGTATATTTGTAGTGGACGAAGAAGAAGTCGGCATCGTCCCAGTGGCGGCGCAGCGCGTCGACCTGGTCCGCGAGGTCGGCGCCCGGCTGAAGGATGGTCATGCCGACCAGGCGCGCAAGGCCGCGATACATCGGATAGACGGCGATCGCGCCGGCACGCATCCGGTAGACCTCCTCGAACTGCGGAATCGGCGGCCGCTTGGCGATGCCGCGCAGGGTGATCATGTTGGCCGGGTCACGGTCCTTGAGAATCTCCGCTGCCTGCCTGATAAAGGCCTCCAGGATTGCAGCGGTGCGTTTCGATGCCGGATCGTGCCCCTGCGGCCTTTTCGGCGGCAGGTCGGCCGCGCCCGGATCGGTATCCTCGATGTCGTCGCCTAGGTCCGGGCCGCGGATCACCAGCACGAAGCGGTAGTCCTTAACCGGCCGGACGAAGATCTCCGCGCCCTCGATCCGCACAGCGCCAAGCTTCTCGACCAGCTCGCGGCCGAACTCGCTGCTGATCCGCCCGGCCCGGCGATCGGTGATCCTGCCGCCGGCGCCGACGGTGCAGAAATTGCCGCGTGCGGCGACGTCGTCAGGCCCCAGGTCGAAGTCGATGCCGAGCGCCTCGAGCACGCCGCGGCCGATCGTGTACGCGCGCGGATCGTAGCCGAAGAGGCCGAGATGACCGGGGCCGCTGCCCGGCGTGATGCCAGGCGCCACGGGGATCGAGAGGCCGCAGACATTGCGCGCCACCAGGCCATCCAGATGCGGCGTGGCGGCCGCCTCGAGCTCGGTCGGGCCGCCCGGCTCGCGCGGCAGGCCACCCAGCCCGTCGGCGACGAGCAGCACGATCTTCGATCGGCTCTCGGTCGCGAGCTCCCGCATCAGATCGAACATGTGCTCCTCCGCTTCGCGGTGCGCCTGGTTGCGCGAGATGGCCCAGTCCCGGGGCGCCAGTCATAGCGCTGCGAGCGTGGCCTGCGCTAGAGATAGCGCTGGCGGATCGCCGTCTTGACGCTGTCCAGCAGGACCGCGAGCAGCATCAGGCCGCCGCGAATTACCTGCATGTAGTAGGGCTCGATCCCCATCACGTTGATCGCGGTGTCGATCGCACTCAGCAGCAGCACGCCTGCGAACACACCGGACAGCCGGCCGACCCCGCCACGCAGGCTGACGCCGCCGATCACAACCGCAGCGAACGCCTCGAACAGCATGCCGAGGCCGAGATTGGCAGTCGCGCCATTGGTGCGGGCGGCCAGAAGCCAGCCCGCGATCGCCGCCAGCACGCCTGACAGGACGAACACCGTGTAGAGCACCCGATCGACGTCGATGCCGGCGCGAAACGGCGCGATGACGTTGCCGCCAACGAGATAGACGTAGCGACCGAACCGGGTGCGCGACAGGAGGATGCCGAACAGCACGTAAGCAGCGACCAGGATCAACACCAGGAGCGGCACGCCAAACAGCTCGGCGGTGGCGACGGTGCGAAAGCTGTCCGGCAGGCCGTACATCGAGCGCCCGCCGGTCAGCACCAGGCCAAGGCCGCGGATCGCGATGAAGGTCGCGAGCGTCACGATGAAGGCGTTGATGCGAAAGCGGATCACGAGCACGCCGTTGAAGACGCCAGCGAGCGCGCCGAAGCCGATCGCGATCAGCAGCGTGAGCCAGGGCGCCAGCGCCAGCCCCGACGCCGAGCCGCGGCTTGCCGCGAGCCACGCCGCCAGCATCGCGGCGAATGCCATGACCGATTCGACCGACAGATCCATGTGGCCGGCAATGATGCAGAACGACAACCCGATCGCGATGATGCCGACGAAGGTCGCGTGCTGCAGGATGTTGATGAAGATGCCGATCTGGAAGAAACGATCGATCGACAGCGACAGCACGATCAGGATGATCGCGAGGATCAGCCAGACCAGGTGATCCAAGAAGGCGTTCAGCAATGCGGCACGGCTCGGCGCGAGCGTCGGTCGTATGCTGCCCGTGCGAGCCGCCATTCGCGCTTCTCCTTCCACGATCGCACCCGGCTTCAGGCTTAGTGAGCGCAACGCGATTCGACAAGCGGCGCGGGACGGGCCCGCGGCGGTCGCCTCGGAGGCAACCGCCGCGCGCAGTGTACGAGGACGGGTTGAGCTAGTCCTTTTCGCGGAAGGTCTCGTGGCAGGCGCCGCAGCCTTCCTTGCCAACCACGCCGAGCTGCTGGCCGATCGCCACCGTGTCGCCGGTTTCGGCCACCTCGGCGAGCTTGGCGGTCTCTTCCTTGAAGCGCATCGCCACCTGCTCGAAGTCGCTCCATTTTTCCCAGATCGCCGGCAGGGCCGCGGTCTTCAGGCCGGCCGCCTTGTCCGTGCCCTCCGGAAACAGCTGCTGCAGATTGGCGTTCAACATCTCGCCCATTTCGGCAAGCGCTGCGGCGTTCGGCGCGAGCTCGTCGGTAAGGCTGACCTCGCCCTTGACCAAGGCGGCGATCATGCCGAGGTGGGCACTGTTGCCCTTCATGAAGTTCTGGCGGTACTTGACCAGATTGGCAGGCTCGTCCGCGGCAAAGGTCACGCTGCTGCCCATGGTCAGCAGCGCGAGCACGGCGCCGGCCGCAAGCTTCCTCGAGCATGGCGACATTTTTGGGATCCTCCCTGCTGTCTGCGCCGGCGCGATGGTTGCAGAGATCGGCCGGCTTGGGAACTGTTCTAAGGGATGGCGCGATCGGCCGGGCGCCGGCGCGGTGTCCTCTTGCCGGACGCGGCGGCATCGACCAGATCGCTTGCCGTTGGCCGTAAATTGCGGCAAGGAGCGGCCCCGACGGCGCTCGGGAACCTCACGGGAGGCTCACGCATTGGTGAAGCCGGAACTCAGGCTGAGACTCACATCCATGCGCGTTCTGGGTGTCGTCGCCCTGCTCGCGCTCGCGATTGCGACGCGCGTCTGCGCCGGCTGGGCGGCCGAGGCGGCCACGCCCGTGCCCGGGCCGGTCTCGCCCGGACCCGGCCGCGCGGTGCTGGAGGTTGATCGGTTCGTGGCCGAAAGCGGGCCGGTGTGCCTCGATCGGCCGGCCGCGGCGTGCGTCGACGCGGGCTGGGCGTTTGCCGATCGCAACGAGGACCAGGGCCTCTCGGTGGTCGAGCTGGAAGAGGTTCGCGACGAGCTGAGAGCCTGGGCACAATGGCGTGCCGATGACCTCTATCCTACGGAGCGATCGCTGCTGGCCCTAGGCTTCGTGGTGGTGGACGGAGTGGGGATCGAGCGCCTGCACGGGCTCTACGACCAGGACGGCGACGGCCTGGTCGATCGTGCCGAGCTGCTCGCCGACGTACGCCTCGACGAGCGGCCCCTCGGCGAGGTCTTGCTCGATCCTGAGGCCGTGGACCGTGCGGCGATCGCGGCGCGCCTGGGCCTGCCGCCGGCCCTGCTCGAGCGCCTGCAGCCCTAGCGCCACGCCTGGCGAGCGTCAGAGTCTGAGGCCGGTACGCCGGGGGCTCACGGCGTGAGCGGCGGCCCGATGAACGCGTGGCCGTGGCTGGCTGCCATCTCCATCAGCTGCTGGATGTCCTGGGGGATCTTGAAGCCCTTGGTCTCGACCTCGGCCATGAAGTCGTCGAGCCCGCCCGGCACCACGGTCGTCAGCATGCGGCCATGGCCCGGCCCGAGACAAAGGAAGGCATGCGGCATGCCCTTGGGCACCATGGCGACCCCGCCCGGCTCGAGGTCGTAGGTGCGGCCATCGCACCAGACGCGGTAGCGGCCCTCCAGGATCTGGAACGCCTCGTCGACGTAGTGATGGATGTGGCGCGGCGGCCCGCAGTTCGGCGGCGACTGCTCCTCCCAGATCGCGAAGTCACCGCCGGTGTCGATCGACGCGATCCTGACCGTGAGCATCACTCCGAACACGTGGATTTGCCGGCCCTCACCCGCCTTGCGGGCGATCTCCTGCAGCGCTCGTTGCATCGTCCGTCTCCCGGATCGAAGAATTCTTTTGCTCGAGAACTGATCCTTATAGCTGGCGATGAGCCGCATCGCCTAGCGGTTGCTGCTTCCGCCATACGGTCGCGAGCCAGGGCTGCTGGTGGCGGGGCTTGCCGGCTGGCCGATAGTAGTGGTCGACAAGGACGAAGCCCGCGTCCCCGACCAGGCGCCGCCAGGTCGGCAGGTCCCAAAAGCAGGCGTAGCGCCCGTCGGCAAAGCCTTCCTCGTTGTTGCCGCGCGGGTTGGAAGTGAACAGTACGCCGCCCGGCCGCAGCGCTCGCCAAAGGTCGCCCAGCACCCGCGGCAGCGCCTCGCTCGGGACGTGGAACAGCACGGCGTTGGCGAACACGCCATCGAAATGGTTGCCCGGCAGATCGAGCGTCAGCATGTCCTGCAGCCAGACCTCGCAGATCGCGAGCCGGCGCGCCATGTCGACGAACTCGGGACAGGCATCGAGCCCGACCGGCCTGTGACCGAGGCGGCAAAACGTGACCAGATCGCGGCCGGGACCGCAGCCGAGATCGAGGATCCGGAATGGCGGGCTGCCCTCGATCGCATCGAGCAGGGCGGCGACGTTCTGGCTGACGTCATGATCCCAGGTGCCCTGCCGGTAGGCTTCGGCGAAGTTGCGATAATGCGCGATGGTGCCGATGCTGATCCGCCGCAGGGCGTCGGTCGGCCCGGCATCGTGAGGGGCTGCGTCGGAGTCGGCCATCGCGCGAGTGCGGCCCTCGGGCACTTGGCCGTCAGCGCGCGGCACTCTGCGACATCGCGACGGGCG
>Ga0081538_10005161_pt1 | contig 11829 bp, 7 predicted proteins | sample TabmetS5T2R1_FD_71022 | JGI IMG/M metagenome (GOLD analysis project Ga0081538, IMG submission 71022) | Tabebuia heterophylla rhizosphere microbial communities from the University of Puerto Rico - S5T2R1 | ecosystem: Host-associated > Plants > Roots > Rhizosphere ... | reverse complement strand
GCGCTTTGTTGACCAGGTAGCTGGCGCAGGTGTCGGCGTTGGCGCGTCGGGCGGCGTCCAGACCGTGGTAGGTGGCTTTGCGTCGGATGGCGGCTGCGACCCGGCTGGCCTGTCCGGCCAGGATCGCACGGGCTTTTCCGGCGACCCAGGCCTCGGCGTCGGGGTCGGCTTCGTCAAAGAGCGACCATGCGGCCTTCCACAGATACTCCAGGACGTGGACGAAGTCGACGACGATCGTCACATTGATTCCACGCGCTTTGGCTTCGGTCTGGATGCGTTGGATCTGGTGGTTGTTGCCGTCGACCAGCGCCACCCATTGACGGTGATGGCCGGGATCACGACGGCAGGCCTCGTCAAAGGCCTGTCCTAGGACCGAGGCGGTGTCCTGGGCTACCGATGCCATCAGCCACTTGCCCTTGGCGGCCGGTCCGGGTGTGGCATCGCGGGCTTGGTCAGCGGTCGCGGGGAGGATGCCAGCCGGGGCGCGGGGGATCGGGGTGAGGTCATAGACGCTGGCCACCTCGGCCATGCGCTTGCGGTTACGTTTCTCGCCTTTGGACAAGCGGGTGGCCAGCTTCGTGGTGTCCTGAGCCGCCGCCTTGGCCGTGGCGGGGCGCAGCGCCTCGGGGCGCATGACGATGCCTTTGCCGTCAACCGAGAGGACGACCACGTCGCCATGCTCGGCCTGCGGTGGCACCCGTGTGGCGTAGAAGTCGTCGAAGTCGGCCGCCGAGCGGACGGCGAGCTGCTCTACCTGGCGTTTTGCCCAGCTGTTGCCCGGTGACCCGGCCGATCGCCTCGACCGCGCCGTCGTACGAGCCGCGTGCGGCTTCGACGGCAGCGAGCCGGCGAAGGCCGTGGGAATGCCTCTCGGCGGGAAGGTTCAGTGTCCCGTCCGTGGGGTGCAGGTTGGGACGGCCTCGTCGACGATAGGCCAGACGCCGGACCGTGACCTGACCGAACACGGTCGCCAGCGTCCGCTCGTGGCCGGCCTCGACGGCGCCCCTGTCCACTCCGGCCGCGTCGACGACCCCGTCCAGGCGGATTTCCCTATGGGCGCGCAGGTCCAGGTGGTCTTGGAGCAGTTGGCGGAGCAGCTCGCGGCCGTCGACCTCGAGCCGGCGCTCCAGCTCGGCGTGGTCGGACCCTGTCGCCTCGTCGCCCTCGAGCCAGCCCAGGATCGTGTCGGACCGATCCCGCGATCCCGCAAAGCCGGCCGTGTCCGCCTCGGCGGGCTGCCCCGTCACCGACGACGCCGTTCCCGGCGGGCGCGCAGCGCCGCGATACCGGCATCGGCTGCTCGGTCGAGCTCTGCTTTGGCGTCGGCGTAGCGGGCCAGCGCGGCGGCGACTTCGGCGACCTCGGCCTCGGTCAGGGTGAGGGTCTTGGTGCGCCCGCCCTCGGTGTAGGCCAGCGCTGGGCTGGCGTGCGGCTCGCCTGCCGCGCAGCGACAGTTGGGCTTGCCGCACCGGCGTCGGAGCGTGGTCAGCGCGCCGCGCAGCACCAAAGGTTGGGATCGCCGTGCGATGGCAGGCATCCTATCCCCTCTCTGTAGATTTAGATCACTACAGATAAGGGAGCCGCAGCGGCGCCTGGAAGTGGTGGATGTCGTGTCAGGAAGACCTCAGGCGGACAGCCGCCACCGCCAGTGGGGGCGCCACTTCAGAAGAGCTGCACCCAAATGATCATGGCCTGTTTGCCTCGGTATCAGGCACGTATGCGGTCCTTAATCCGCCGTCGCGCTCCTGCGAGCCGAAGGACTCACCGAGCACAGCCGCGGCACCCTCGTCCGCGCCCACCGGCCACTTTGCCGGCTCGCCTCAACCCGCTACGTCAAGTAGGACAGCGCCACAGCACGCCGAGGCCGCCGAGCAACACGCCACAAACGGCTTGTCATCGACACCCAGCAGCCGTTTTGCATATCCTGACACCAACGCCGTTTCTTCGCCTCCATAGCCGACCGTTGAACTGCAGAAAACATAGGCAGGAAATGGCGTTTGCTCACGAATTCCTGCTCACAGACAGATGCCATGGGCCCAAAAGCGTCCAGACGCCGCCGCCAGCTTGTGTGGGGATTTGAAGCGGCCTTGACGTCACCCGGCTCGGGACCACTGGACGCTGCTCAAGACCGTCGAGTCAACCAATCCGGTGGAGTCGATGATTGAGATGTCCGTGATCGCTCGCGACGGGTGAAGAGCTGATCGAGCAATGAGATGATGCTGGGCAGCGGCCGGATGCTAGCCGCTCAGTGCCAGTTCCGCCGAGTCAAGGGTTACCGGCAGCTGCCGCAACTGGCAGTCGCGCTCGAGACAGCCACGGCTAACGAGCCTAGTCCGCTCGACCTCCATTACTCTGCCTAAGCCTGAACATGCGATGCAACCACATGGAGGATATAGTCAAAATCACACTAAGCGGACATCTTCGCTTTGGTGCGGTCGGAACAAGCTCCGGATGTAAGCATCTGGTCAGCATGCAGATACGCCAACTGCACGATGTGAGCGAATGAGGCTTACGAATAACATCTAGAGTGTTACCCGCTGAGACTCTAGGAGCAATCATGAACAAGCGGATGGTCCTCGTAGTCGCTACCGCATGGCCCTGACGGGAGCCGTAGAGGAGCCGGGGTTTGTGCCTGCTCGACTGGTGCGCGGCGCTGTTACCGCTAATATCCCATCGCCGAAATTATTTGGATGTGAGGTCAGATAGATAGTGGCGTATCTATTCAAGACATAGTACGCGGCGTTCGCACATTCGAGCGATTTAGCGCTGCTACCGTTAGCGTTGCGGCGGTTGGGGCTCGCGAGTTCGTGCAATGCAGTAAGCATAGCTTATCCTTTGAGGTGGCTCGCAGCACAAGTACTACGTCAGGTTCCTACTTATATTCTACATCCTAAAGCACTGACTTAAATTTCTCTCGCCAGCAACCGTGATGAGGCAAAGAATTAGCATGGAAGGAGATATCCATGAGGGCAGCACAAAATACCTCAGGCTACCCGTCTGATTCCCTCGCCATCGTGGGTGTTGGCTGCCGTCTTCCGGGTGGGATCACCGACTTGGATGATTTATGGTCTACATTGGCGGCGAGTCGTGATCTGGTGACAGAGTTGCCGCCAGATCGTTTCGACGGCGATCGGTTCATCGACCGAAACATGAGGCGTCCTGGAAAGACTTACACACTTGCCGGTGGTTTTCTCGATGACATCAAGGGATTTGATGTTGGCTTCTTCGGCATCTCGCCTCGCGAGGCGAGCCGCATGGACCCGCAGCAGCGTCTGCTGTTGGAGATGGCGGTGGAGGCGTTCGACGATGCCGGCATCGACCCGGCGCAGTTGGCCGGCTCGGACACCTCAGTCTTTATCGGCGTGTCAAGCTTCGATTACGGTGCGTTACAGTATTCTGCTTCGCAAACAATCAGCCCCTACACTAACTCGGGAGCCGCAGCCTCAATCGTGCCCAACCGCCTCTCCTACTTCTTCGACTTTCACGGTCCCAGCATTGCCGTTGATACTGCCTGCTCATCAGCGTTGGTAGCGTTTCACGAGGCGTGTCAGAGCCTGCGTGCGGGCGAGAGTCAGGTCGCGTTGGCTGGTGGTGTCAATATCTTGATCAACCCGTACTGCTACGTGGGTTTCGCTAAAGCGGGTATGTTATCTCCAACCGGCCGGTGTCGGACATTTTCGGCTGAGGCTGACGGGTATGTCCGCGCCGAGGGTGGCGGGTTGGTGGTGCTCAAGCGTCTGCCTGATGCGCTGGCGGATGGTGATCGCATCCACGCGATGGTGCTGGGGACCGGGGTAAACACGGACGGACGCACCATGGGAATGGTGTTACCGAGCCGCCAGTCGCAGGAGACGCTGCTGCGCGAGGTATATATCCGCAACGGGGTTGACCCCGACGGGTTGGTGTATGTGGAAGCGCACGGGACCGGGACTGCGGTGGGGGACCCGGTGGAGTGCGAGGCGATCGGACGCGCCCTTGGGTTGCGTCGCCGACCAGGCTGTCCGTTGCCGATTGGCTCGGTAAAAACCAACATTGGTCACCTGGAGCCGGCGTCGGGCATGGCGGGGTTGCTGAAGTCGATGCTGGTGTTACGTCATGGGACGATTCCAGCGTCGCTGCATGGGACCCCACCCAATCCCAAGATTGATTTCGAAGGGCTGCGGCTTGCGCCTGCGCATGAGGCCTGTCCGGTGGAGGTTAATGGTCATCGCGCCTTGGTTGGGGTGAATTCGTTCGGGTTCGGCGGCGTGAACGCGCATGTGGTGGTGGCGGAGCCGCCGGAACCAAAACCTGTGGACCCGCAACCGTCTGGTCTCCTACCGGTGGTGGTCTCAGCCCGCTCCCAGGCTGCATTCACTGAGATGGCGCGACGGTTTAGTGAACGGTTCAGTAATGCAGGACCTGATGAGTTTTATGATCTGTGTTATACGGCGTCTCGCCGACGGGGCCATTATGCCCATCGTGCGGCTGTACTCGCCGGTAACGGTGGCGAGGCCGCGGAGCAGCTATTACGTCTCATCGGGGAAGAGCCTGGACTGGGTGGCGCTTTCGGTACCGCGGTTACTCGCGGAAAAGTGGCGTTCGTGTTCTCGGGGAACGGCTGCCAGTGGGCCACCATGGGCGCGGACCTGTTAGCCACGCAGCCTACTTTCCGTAGCGCGGTGGAGCGCATGGACGCGCTGCTGCATAAACAGTGCGGCTGGTCCGTGCTGGAGGAGCTAGCGGTCACCGAGGAGGAGTCGCGCCTGGACCGTACCGAGTTCGCCCAACCTATGCTGTTCGCGGTGCAGGTCGGTCTGGTAGAGCTGCTGGCCGAGCGTGGCATCCGGCCGGCGGCGGTGCTCGGGCATAGCGTGGGTGAGGTCGCGGCGGCGTACGTTGCTGGCGCGCTCGACCTCGATGGGGCCGTGCGCGTGATCGCAGAGCGGAGTCGCGTCCAGGCGTCTACGGCCGGCCTAGGGCGGATGGCGGCCGTGGGGTTGCCCGGGGACCAGGCGGAGGAGGCGCTCAGCCGGTACGCCGGACGGCTGGAGCTGGCCGGCGTCAACAGTGACCGCGACGTGACTATCTCCGGCGATGTCGCAGCACTACGCAGGTTGGGTGAGCAGCTGGCGGCTGGTGAGGTGTTCTTCCGCGAGCTTGAGTTGGACTACGCGTTTCACAGCCGGACCATGGATCCGATCGAGGAGCCGTTGCGGGCTGGCCTGGCGGGACTGCAATCAGATAAAACTCGGATCCCCTTGGTGTCGACGGTCACGGGGCAGCTGGTGCGCGGTGACGAGCTAACGGCCGAGTATTGGTGGCGGAATGTTCGGCAACCGGTCCTGTTCGCCGCGGCCGCTCAGCATCTCATCGCGGAGGGGTTTGACGTTTTCGTCGAGATCGGCGCCCATCCGATCCTCGGGGGCTACCTGCGGCGCCTTGCCGTCTCGGCCGATGATCCCGTCGCGGTCATTCCCACGCTCTCCCGTGGGTGTGACGGTCCTGGCGCGGTCCAGACGGCCGTCGCCGCGCTGCTGGCCGCTGGAGCTGACGTCGATTGGAGGACGTATTTTCCGCGCCGGGGTCATGTGGTCGATCTGCCCGCGTACCCGTGGCAGCGGGAGGTCCATTGGAACGGCAGCCCGGACTGGTGGACCAGCGGCAAGATCGACCACCCCCTGTTGGGCGTGCGGCAGCCGATCCTGGAGCCCACCTGGCAAGCCTCGCTCGACCGGTCCCGCGTGCCTTGGCTGGCCGACCACAAAGTCGCCAACACTGTCGTCATGCCGGCCGCGGGATATGTGGAGATGGCGCTGGCCGCTGGCCAGCAGGCATTGAGCCTTGACGCGAGCGGCGACGCTCATGCTGGTCTCGAGGTCAGCAGCCTCGACGTGACCAGGGCACTGGTTTTGCAAGAGGACGACACCGCCGAAGTATGGCTTCAGGTGTCGGTGTCAGACGAGGACGGCGTGGTCCGCGTCGCCAGCCGAACGGGCACGGCCGAGGACTGGCAGACGCATGCGCGAGGCCGCGTCCGACGACTTTTCGCTGACCCGCCACCGCCCATCGACGTCAACGCCATGCGGAAGCGGATGGGCGTGCGTCTGGACGGGGCGATGCACTACGAGCTGGCCGAGCGGGCCGGCCTCGACTACGGACCCGCGTTCCAGGTATTGCGCGAGCTTCATGCCGCGAACAACGAGGTGTTGGCCGTCTACGCACAGAAGCGGCCGGTGGCCGGATATCAGGCGCACCCCACGATCCTCGACGGTGCGCTGCAAGCGGTCCTGCCGCTCATGACCGAGGTCGCCGACGGTCAGCCGTTCCTGCCGACCTCGGTCGGACGCGTGAGATGCTGGCGGCCCCCCAGATCCATGGGCTTCGTGCACGCCAGGACCCGAGTGCTCGCTGAGCGCGAAGTCAGCTTCGACATCACCGTCACCGACGACGCCGGTGTGGTCGCCGTGGAGCTGCACGGCTGCCGGCTGCGACGGGTTGACATGCTCCAGCCCGACACGCCGGTGCACCATGTCACCGTGTTGCGCGCCGCCCCCTACCCTGACTTGCCAGGGGGACGCAGCCCCCTGGCAGTCCCGGCGGCGCTCGTCGAGGCCTCCGCTGACCGCCTAGCTGATGTGGTCTCCGCATGGCGGCGCGAGTCCCGCTACGCCAGAACCGAGAAACTGGGCAAAGAGCTGACAGCCCATGCCGCGGTACGCGCGTTTACCCAAATCCTGCCTGAGCAAAAAACGTTTACCACTGATGACGTGTTGGCGGCGGGGGTGGTCCTTAAGTATGCGAGGCTGGTCCGCGCGCTGGCCTCGATGGCACACGCGCAGGGGCTTTTGGAGCGAGTCGACGATGCGCCAGGCCAGACACGGTGGCGTGTCACAGGAGACGCAAGGCTAGAGGCAGCGGCCCAAGCGTTCGTCGCTGAAGCTCCGGAGGAGATAGCTGCTACGACGCTGTGGGGCAGATGCGGACTGCATCTCCCCGAGGTGCTGCGGGGCGAACTCGATCCGCTCGAGCTGCTCTTCCCTGGATACGCCACAGAGACGATTGATCATTTCTACGCGAGAAGCCCGGTGCTGCGGTTTCATAATCGGCTTGCCCAGGCGCTTGTGCGCGCCATGGTTGAGGCGTGGCCGGCTGACCGTCCGTTGCGAGTGCTCGAGGTCGGTGCGGGAACGGGCGGAATGACCGCCGCTATGCTTCCCCTGCTGCCCGCCGAACGCACCCGCTACATCTTCACCGACATCTCAGAGGCATTCTTTACGCGGGCTGAGGGCCGTTTTGCCCAGTACGATTTTGTCGAGTACCGCCGCCTGGACCTCGACCGAGACCTTTTAGAACAGGGATTCCACCAGGGCAGCGTTGATCTGGTCATCGCGTCATACGTGTTGCACGCGACGAAAGATCTGAAACGTTCGCTGCGCCGGCTTGGCGAGCTTTTGGCCGATGGTGGGCAGCTTCTCGCCGTCGAGCCTCACGACCCTGAGCTCCTGGCGCTGGCTTTCGGGCTTCTCGATGGCTGGTGGGCCTTCACCGACCTCGAGTTGCGGACAGACTCGCCCCTCCTGGCGAGGGATGACTGGCCTCCGTTGCTGCGTGACTGCGGCTTTACCGAGGTCGTCCAACTAGGCGACGAGGACGAGCCCGCTCGCGGCGACTGCTCGGTCATCTTGGCCCAACATGCTGGCACGCCAACCTCCGAACTCGCCCTTCTTGCCCCAGACTGTGACGTGTCCTGGATGGTTACAGCCCAGGATGCCGGGAACCCGGAGCTGATCTCAGAACTCGTGGCTGCCTTGGCCGACGCCGGCTGCCAGCGGGCAAAGGCGGTGACGGCGACAGACGACCCAGACGAATGGTCCGCGCAGATCGGCGCCGACGCTCCTGCGGTCGGGGTCGTGCTGATCCTGGGCGAGGCGGACAGCCCAACGCAGAGCGTGGCCGATACCGCCCGCGTCGTCCGTCAAGCTGCGGTCATGAGGGCGATCGCTGGCGCTTGCGCGGGACTGCCGTCGACCGTCACCCCGACGCTCTGGTTGGTCACCCGTCCTACCGGGGCGCTGCCCGCCCCGGAGGCCCCCCAAGCGCCCGCTGACGCCGCCCTGTGGGGCGCGGCCCGTTGTCTGGCTAACGAGCAGCCTGGACTGAGCGTGAGGCGCGTCTCGTTCGAGCGTGGGGATTGCGCGGTGGAGGACGCGCGTCGCCTTGCGCGGGAGTTGTTGACGGCCTCGGACGAAGACGAGATCGTGTTGACTCGTAGCGGTCGTTTTGTGCCCCGCGTCGTGGAGACAACCGCAGCCGGTCACGCCCTCGGCGAGACCGAGCTTGTGCCCTACACGCTCAAGCTTCGCGATCAGGGGTCGGGGTACCGGCTGGCTTGGCGGGAGGCAGACCCGGTTGTTCCTGGGCCAGACCAGGTGGCGATCGCGGTCCGCGCCGCCGCGCTCAACTACCACGACGTTCTGTGGGCAATCGGCCTGCTTCCAGATGAAGCCGTGGAGGACACCTTCTTCGGCCCGCGGATGGGATTGGAATGCGCAGGCGTGGTCACCGCCGTCGGGTCCGACGTCACCGCGTTCCAACCCGGCGACCGGGTCTTCGCCGCCGCACCCGGCTCATTTGGCTCTGATGTGGTCACTAACGCGGGCCTGATCGGACACCTGCCTGACGGCATGAGCTTCACTGAGGCCGCGACGCTGCCGGTGGTGTTCTCTACCGTCCATCACAGCTTGTCCAACGTCGCGCGGCTGGCGTCCGGCGAGGTGGTCTTGGTCCACGGCGCTGCCGGCGGTGTCGGGTTAGCGGCGTTGCAGTACGCCCAGCGCGTCGGCGCTCACATGATCGCCACCGCCGGCACGCCCGAGAAACGGGACTTCTTGCGTTTGTTGGGCGTGGAGCATGTGCTGGACTCCCGCAGCCTAGCCTTCGCCGACCAGGTGACAGAAATCACCGACGGTCGAGGTGTGGACGTGGTGCTCAACTCGCTGGGCGGCGAGGCCATCCCGCGTAGCCTGGAGCTGCTGCGCCCTGGCGGCCGGTTCGTCGAGCTTGGCAAGCGGGATATCTACGCGAACAAGCCGTTGTTGCTCCGCCCGTTCCGTAACAATGTCAGCTTCTGCGCCGTGGATGTCGATCAGTTGCTCCACGAGTTTCCGGCGGGCTCCTACGCGATGTTTCGCGAGATCGCCGAGCGTATTCAGGCTGGTGTGTACCGTCCGCTGCCTCATTGGGCGTATCCGGCGGCCCGTATCGAGGAGGCGTTCCGCCTGATGCAGCACTCGCGACATATCGGCAAGGTGGTCGTCGCGCTCGACGAATCCGTCCCGATCGAACGGCGGCACGCATCTTTGGCGCTCGATCCCGACGCCGCCTACCTGGTCACCGGCGGGCTGGGCGGGTTCGGGGCGGCCACCGCCTGGTGGCTGGCTGACCGCGGCGCCCAGCATCTTGCGCTGGTCAGCAGGCGCGGCTCGGACGCCACAGAAGCCCAGGCCACCATCGATGCGCTGGCGAAGCGGGGCGTCGAAGCCACTGCGTATGCGGCCGACGTCACCGATCTCGAGGCTATGCGCAGCCTTATCGACGCCGTCGATGCCACAGGTCATCCCCTGCGTGGTGTGGTCCATGCCGCCATGGTCCTCGACGACGCTCTCATTGCAGACCTGGACCTGGACCGTTTCCGCAGCGCGCTGGCCCCCAAGATGCAAGGCGGGCTGATACTCGACCAGCTCACCCGCGACCGCCAGCTCGACTTGTTCATCGCCTTCTCTTCAGTCACCGCTCACGTAGGACAGATCGGGCAGGCTAACTATGCCGCCGGCAATCTTTTCCTCGAAGCCTTGATCCGCCAACGTCGATGTGCCAACCAGTCGGGCTTGGCGGTCGCGTGGGGAGCCATCGGCGACGTGGGCTACGTTGCCCGCCATAAGCAAATAGAAAAAATAGTGACCAAGTATTTACCTTTTGTCTCTCCCGCTGAAGCCTTCGCCGCGCTTGATGCGCTACTCGCCCAGGACTTCGATGTCGCGGTGGTAGGCCGGTACAACTGGGATGCCTTACGAGACCTTCTGCCTCATGTAGCCTCGCCGAGACTGGCGGGAATTATGCCGGAACGCGACCGCGAGACTGGCATGAGCAAAGACGAGCTTCTCAGACTTCTAGCCAACGCGACGCCAGAAGAGGCTCCAAAGCTGATCGAGGACCTCATTGCTGGCCTCGTCGCCGGCGTTCTCCATACCACATCCGAGCAGATTGACCGCACTCGCCGGCTCGACCAGCTCGGCCTCGACTCGCTGATGGCAACAGAGCTGCTGTCCGCGGTCCGACAACGATTCGGGGTTGACATCCCGATTATGCAGCTGGCCGCCGGAGGCCGGATCCAGGATCTCGCCCAGCAGGTCCTCTTACGAGTGCGAGTTTCCTTATCCCAGCCGATTGCGTCGGTCTCCCACAGCGACGGTGGTCAGCCATGAGCGGCGCAACGTACAGCCGCATAGTCGATGTCGCGGTACATCTTCCGAACGAGGGGCTATCCACGTCCGCCGTGGAAGAAAGGATCGCCGCTGCCAATCCTGAGTTCGAGGTGCTACGCGGCGTGATTCAGAAAGTCAGCGGAGTCGCTTACCGGCATATCGCCCCAGAGGGCTGGATGCCGTCCGACCTTGCCGTCGTGGCCGCTCGAAAACTTTTGGCTGCGGTCGGCTATGGGGCTCATCAACTGGACTTGATCATCTTCGCCGCTGTGGGTGGAGACACGTTGGAGCCGGCGACGGCGCACATCGTCGCTGACAAGCTGGACGCGAAATGTCCCGTGTTTGATCTTAAGAACGGCTGTAACGCGGTCATGAATGCGATCGAGGTCGCGGACGCGCTGATCCGCGCAGGCACGTACCAGCGCGTACTCATTGCCTACGGTGAGATGCCCTCGCGGGCTCTGCGATGGAGGTTCCGGGACACCAGGGAATTCCTGGAGCACAGCGTGGTCTTCGTGGCCTCGGATGCGGGAGCGGCGCTTTTGCTTGAGGCAAGCCCGGAGCCTGGCGTGCTGCGGCATTGGTTCTCCGCCAAGTCGGACGCCTGGCCCCTCATGACAATCCCCTATGTGCGGTTGGACGATGGCAGACAGGCGTTGGGCGTTCCGCAGGTCAAACCTTTCGAAATCCTCACGGCCTTGAACGCGATCGACACCGGTCCTCTCTTCCCGACAGCCCCCATAGGGTCTAAGCCCGAGTGCGGCCACTGGGATGAGGTGGTCGTAGTCTGCGTCCACCAGGCCACGCTCCAGGACTTTGACATATTATGTAGCAGGCTGGGCATTCCTGCCGAGAAGCTCGTCCCCACAATTGCCGACCACGGCAATCTTCAGGCAGCAACGCTGCCTGTGCAGTTAGCCCAAGCTGTGGAGACCGGTCGTGTCCAGCGAGGCGACACCGTTGTCCTGATGGGCGTGGCGGCCGGTCTTAGTTACGGCTTTGTCGTGCTTAAGTGGTGAGGTCTCGGCGAGCAATCTTGCCTATCGGCATAGCTCCGGGTAACCCCCGAGGCTGTCCTATCTTGACGTGCATCGCTGATGACGGTGGGATGCCGACCCGGCTAGAGGAGAGAGCGCGGGAATTGTGCGCCGGGACACGACTCTCCGTGACGAACCTGCTGACACCTCAGCATGCGGGACCACGCTGCCCGCTCCGCGCGCCGGTGCGCGCATCAACCCGTCAGGGCGATCGGCAAAGTCGGGGGACACTCGTGGACGCGCAGAGACATCCGTTCGAGCTGAGCGCTGCAAAGGCGCCTGCAGGCCCGCGAAATCTCCTTTATGGCGGTAGATAGCAGGACTGA
>Ga0081538_10005160_pt1 | contig 11830 bp, 12 predicted proteins | sample TabmetS5T2R1_FD_71022 | JGI IMG/M metagenome (GOLD analysis project Ga0081538, IMG submission 71022) | Tabebuia heterophylla rhizosphere microbial communities from the University of Puerto Rico - S5T2R1 | ecosystem: Host-associated > Plants > Roots > Rhizosphere ... | reverse complement strand
GGCCCCGCGCCCGCCGCGCTGGCCCCCCTGCCCGACGGCGTTTGGTTCGTCGAGCTGGGGAGCCTCAGCGACCCCGAGCTGGTGGCGCAGGCGGCGGCGCTGGCCGTCGGCGTGCCGATCCCCGCATCGCGCTCCGCCTTGGAGGCGCTGGTCGCGCATCTCGCCACGCGCGAGGCGTTGATCGTGCTCGACAACTGCGAGCACCTCATCGATGCGTGCGCCCGCCTGGCCGAGGAGGTCCTGAGCGCCGGGCCCGGCGTGCGCGTCCTGGCCACGAGCCGCGAGCCGCTGCGCTGCGCCGACGAGGTCGCCTGGCGGGTGCCCTCCCTGGCCGAGGCCGAGCGGCTGTTCTGCGAGCGCGCCGCCGCGGCGCGGCCGGGCTTCGATCCCGCGGACAGCGGCGCCGGCGCCGTGGAGGAGATCTGCCGGCGTCTGGACGGCATGCCGCTGGCCATCGAGCTCGCCGCGGCCCGCGCGGCCGCGCTGTCGCTCGACCAGATCGCCGCGCGCCTGGGCGAGAGCCTCGACGTGCTCGGCGCAGGCCGCCGCACGGCGCTGACCCGCCAGCAGACGCTGCGGGCCACGATCGACTGGAGCCACGACCTGCTCACCGCCGAGGAGCGCGTCCTACACCGTCGCCTCGCGGTCTTCGCCGGCGGCTTCACGCTCGAGGCGGCCGAGGAGGTCTGCGCCGACGATGCGATCGCCCGCCGGCGGGTCGTCGATCTGCTCGCCCGGCTGGTCGAGAAGTCGCTCGTCGTCGCGGAGGGCGAGCGCTTCCGCATGCTCGACACCGTGCGCCAGTACGCCTCCGAGCGGCTCGAGGCGGCCGCCGAGCGCGAGACCGTCGCGCTGCGCCACCTCAATTGGTGCCTCGCGCTCGCCGAGAAGCACGACCCGCTGTCGGCCGGCCCGCGGCGCGCGCTGCACGTGCTCGAGCGCGAACACGACAACCTTCGCGCCGGTCTCGCCTGGGCCCTGCGCCGCGATCCCCAGGCGGCGCTGCGGCTGGCCACGCGGCTGTGGCGGTTCTGGCTGGATCGAGGGTACTTCGCCGAGGGCAACCGCTGGCTGCAGACGACGCTGGCCGCGGCCCCCGAGCAGACGCCGGTGCGCGTCGAGGCGCTGCTCGCGGGCGCCGGCCTGTCGCTGCGCCTCGGCGACCCCAGAGCCTTCCTGCGCCACGTCAGCGACGCCGTCATCGCCTACCGGCTGCTCGGAGACGAGCGCGCGACCGCCGCGGCGCTCTACCAGCACGCCATGCTCGCCCAATACGTCCATCGCGCTGACGCCGAGGCGCTGTTCGCCGAGGCGCTGGCGCTAGCACGGCGCCTGGAAGACGACCGCCTGCTGGCCGTGGCGACACACGCGTCGGCGACGCTGCCGTGGTATCGCGGCGACAACGCGGCCGCTCGCGCCCGTGTGCTCGAGGCCCTCGCTTTGCTCGACTCGGCGCCCGACGACGACACGCCGTTCTTCGACGGGGTCACCTTCGGGGTGTGCCTGCTCGACGAGGGGCCGCAGCGCCGGCCGCGGATGGTATGGGAAGAGACGATCTTCCTCTTTCACCGCTTCGCCCGCGCTCAAGCGATCGCCTACGCGCTCAACAACCTCGCCTGGGTCGCCCGCGCCGACGGTGACCTCGAGCAGGCGCAGGCCACGCTCGACGATGCACTCGCCCGCTTTAGGCGCGTAGAGGACCGGCGCGGCGAGGCGCTCACCCTCGCGCACATCGGCAACCTCTCGCGCTCGCTGTGCGACTTCGAGGCCGCACGGTCGCGTCTGGAGGAGGCACTCACGATCCGCAGCGACCTCGGCGATCGCCGCGCCATTCTCAGCACCCGGATGGGACTCGGCCTGCTCGCCATGACGGCCGGCGACGCTCAGGCGGGTCGCGCGCTGCTGAGCGCGGCGCTCGCCTACGCCGAGGCGGTCGACGACCTGCCGGCGATCGCCTGCGTGCAGACCAATTGGGCGATCGGCGAGGAGCACCTCGGCGAGCTGGAACAGGCCGCGCGCCTGTACGAGGACGGCTGCGCGCTGCTGGGAACCCAGGGGCTTCAGCGCCCTGAGGCGTGGGGCCGCCTGGCGCTGCACGACGTCTGCGTGGCGCTCGGCGACGCGCCCCGGGCGCAGACGGCGCTGCAGCGAGCACGGGCGCTCTTCGTCGCCGTCGGCGACGCGCGCGGGGTGACCTACACCGACGCTAAGCCGGTGCTAAGCGCGGTCAAAGACCCCGGCGCGTAGCTTCGCCCCCTCTACCTCACCACCCGAAGGGGGCACCAAGGACATGACGTCGAACCAGGAAAGCAACCCCGCGTCGTTCTACGCGTCACCTCAAGATGCGCGTCAGGCCAGGCCCGAGGAGTTCCTCTACCTCGCCTGCCTGCACGAGGGCACCGGCGTGGACCGGCCGGACTTCCTCGCCGTCGTCGATGCGGAGGACGGGCGGATCGTGCACGAGACGCCGATGCCGAACGTCGGCGACGAGCTGCATCACTTCGGTTGGAACCGGTGCAGCTCGGCGTGCCACGGGCCGGATCGCACGCATCTGATCGTGCCGGGCTTTCGCTCGTCGCGCATCCATGTGATCAACGTCGCCGACGATCCGCGCCGTCCGCGAATCGAGAAGGTGATCGAGCCGCGGGAGCTGGTCGAGAAGACCGGCTATACGCGGCCGCACACGGTCCACTGCATGCCGGGCGACGACGTCGTGATCAGCATGCTCGGCGACGCCGACGGGAACGGCGCCGGCGGCTTCGCCGTGCTGGACGCGCGCACGTTCGAGGTCAAGGGCCGGTGGGAAAACGGCGGCCGAAAGCCGAACCTCAACTACGACTTTTGGTACCAGCCGCGCAAGAACGTGCTCGTCTCGTCCGAGTGGGGCGAGCCGAACGCGTACGAGCTCGGCTTCGACATCGACGACGTCGGCGCCGGCCGCTACGGGCGGCGGCTGCACTTCTGGAACCTCGCCGAGCGGCGGCTCGAGCAGACGCTCGATCTCGGCGAACAGGGCCTGATCCCGCTCGAGCTGCGCTTCCTGCACGACCCCGAGGCCGACCAGGGCTTCTCCGGCGTGACGCTGTCAAGCAAGATCGTCCGCTTCCACCGCACGAATGGCACCTTCCAGGCCGAGCCCGTGATCGAGGTCGACAACGAGGAGCTCGAGGGCTGGCCGCTGCCCGGCGGCGTGCCCGGCCTGATCACCGACCTGCTGGTCTCGATGGACGACCGCTTCCTGTACTTCTCCAACTGGCTGCACGGCGACCTGCGCCAATACGACATCTCCGACCCCGCCAACCCGAGGCTGACCGGCCGGCTCTGGCTCGGCGGACTGCTCGGCAAGCCAAGCGACGCCGGCCGCGAGCTGACCGGCGGGCCGCAGATGATCCAGCTCTCACTCGACGGAGGCCGGCTCTACGTCACCAATTCGCTGTACTCGAGCTGGGACAACCAGTTCTACCCCGGGCTCCGCTCGTGGCTCCTCAAGGTGAACTGCAATCCGAACGGCGGGATGAAGGTCGACCCGGACTTCTTCGTCGACCTCCACGACCGACCCGACGGCCCCGCCCGCGCCCACGAGGTACGCCTCCAAGGCGGCGACTGCACCACCGAAATCTTCCAATGATCGGCCTGCCCTCCGCGCACGTCGGCGGCATCCCCATCGAGGAGACGCTCGGAGCCCTCGGCCCCGCACTGCTCGTGGGGGTCGGGGTGGCGTGGGCGCAGCTGCGCGACCGCCTGTGCCGAGTGCGCGCTCGCGCCGGCGCCCACGCCCCCACGCACGAAAGGGGGGCGCGCAGCGCGGGCGGGCCGGTCTGAATAGGACCTTCCGCCCTGCGAAGGGTGGGGCGGCGTCGGTGCGGGTAAAGGTGACGGGCGATGGCTGTGATCGGCCTGCACTGCTCGCACGAGCAGATTCCACCGAGTCGCCTGCTGGGGCACGTTCGCGAGGCCGAGGCGGCGGGCTTTCGCGTGGCGATGTCCTCCGACCACTTCTCGCCCTGGAGCGAACGACAGGGCGAGTCCGGTTTCGCCTGGTCGTTTCTGGGAGCGGCCCTGCAGGCCACCGAGCTGCCCTTCGGCGTGGTGAACGCCCCCGGCCAGCGTTATCACCCCGCGATCATCGCCCAGGCCGCGGCCACGCTGTGCGAGCTGTTTCCCGGGCGGCTGTGGGTCGCGCTCGGCACCGGCGAGGCCTCGAACGAGCACATCACCGGCGAGGAGTGGCCGTCGAAGCGCAAGCGCAGCGCTCGGCTGCGCGAATGCGTCGACGTGATGCGGGCGCTGTTCGCCGGCGAGGTGGTCGACCACGAGGGCCTCGTCCGCGTCGACCGCGCTCGGCTCTGGACGCTTCCGGCTGAGCCGCCGAGCCTGGTGGGCGCCGCGGTCAGCGCCGATACGGCGCGCTGGTGCGGCGGCTGGGCAGATGGGCTCGTGACCATCAACCAGCCGCGCGAGACGCTCGAGCGTCTGATCTCCGCCTTTCGCGAGGGCGGCGGCGAGGGCCGGCCGATCTACCTCCAGGTCCACCTCAGCTGGGCGCCCACGGAGGACGAGGCGCTGCGGATCGCCCACGATCAGTGGCGCACCAACGTCTTCCGGCCGCCCCTTTGCTGGGATCTGGAGACGGTGGAGCAGTTCGACCTCGCCGCGCAGCATGTGCGCCCAGACGATGTGCGTGAGAGCGTGCTGGTCTCGGCCGATCTCGGGCGGCACACGGCCTGGCTTCAAGAGCTCGGCGAGCTCGGCTTCGAGCAGATCCACCTCCACCACGTCGGCCGCGACCTGCGCCCGTTCATCGACGCGTTCGGGGAGCAGGTCCTGCCCGAGCTGAGAGCGTGAGCCTCAAGGCCACAAGCGACGTGTGGTGGAAGAACGCGGTCTTCTACTGCCTCGACGTGGAGACCTTCCTGGACGCCGACGGCGACGGCTGCGGCGATTTGCGCGGCCTCTGCGACCGGGTCGACTACCTGGCGGGGCTGGGCATCGGCTGCCTCTGGCTGATGCCCTTCATGCCGTCGCGCCAGCGCGACGACGGCTACGACATCACCGATTTCTACGGCGTCGATCCTCGCCTCGGTACCCACGGCGACATGGTCGAGCTGATACGCACGGCGCGAGACCGCGGAATCCGCGTGATCGCGGACCTGGTCGTGAACCACACCTCCGATCGGCATCCCTGGTTCCGCGACGCCCGCCGCGGGCCGGGCTCGCCGTTCCACGACTTCTACGTGTGGAAGGACGAGAAGCCCGAGGAGAAGCCGGGCGACGTCGTCTTTCCCGACCGCGAGCGCTCGAACTGGGCTTTCGACCAGGAGGCGGGGCGCTGGTATCTGCACCGTTTCTACTCCCATCAGCCCGACCTGAACGTGGCGAACCCGGAGGTCCGCGACGAGATCGCTCAGGTCGCGGGCTTCTGGCTCGAGCAGGGGATCAGCGGGTTCCGCGTCGACGCCGTCCCGTTCCTGATCGAGCCTGTCGGGATCCCGGAGGAGAAGCGCGCGGACCCGCACGAGCTGCTCCGTGACCTGCGGCGCTTCCTGGGCAGGCGCAGCGGCGAGTCCGTTCTGCTCGGCGAGGTGAACCTGGTCCCCGACCAGCAGCGCGAGTTCTTCGGTGACGAGGACGGCGACGAGCTGCAGCTGATCTTCTCGTTCACCGTCAACCAGGCCATGTATCTCGCCCTGGCGCGGCAAGATGCGGGGCCGCTGGTGCGAGCCCTGGAGGCGCTGCCGCCCATCCCCGAGGACTGCCAGTGGGCCAACTTCGTCCGCAACCACGACGAGCTGACCCTGGACAAGTTGACCGACGACGAGCGACAGGAAGTCTTTGCGGCATTCGGACCCGATGAGGAGCTGCAGCTCTACGGCCGTGGGCTGCGGCGGCGCCTCCCCACCATGCTGAACGGCGATCAGCGCCGCATGCGGATGGTCTACTCGCTGGCCTTCTCGCTACCCGGCACGCCGGTGCTGTTCTACGGCGAGGAGATCGGGATGGGCGAGAACCTCGCCATCGAGGGCCGCTACAGCGTCCGCGCGCCGATGCAGTGGTCGGGTGAGCCACAGGGCGGCTTCACCGCCGCCGCCCAGCCCTGCCGGGCCCTCGTCGAGGATGGTCCTTTCGGCTCTCGCGAGGTGAACGCCGCAAGCCAGCGCCGCGACCCCGCGTCCCTGCTCAACTGGATGGAGCGCCTGATCCGGCGCCGGCGCGAATGTCCGGAGCTCGGCTGGGGCCGCTGGGCGCTGCTGGAGCCGGGCGACGAAGCGGTCTTCGCCCACGCGGCCGAGTGGGAAGGCTCCACCCTCGTGGCCGTCCACAACCTCGCCGACCGCGAAGCCCGGGCGCGGCTCGAGGTCGGCGGCGAGGGGACCATGGTCGACCTGTTCGAGGACCGGGCGGCCGAGCTCGAGAGGGGCGCCGTCACGTTCGAGCTGGGTCCTTATGACGCCCGCTGGTTTCGCGTTCGCCGGCCGGGACAGCGACTGCCGCCCTAACCGCTTTCCGATGTGTACTCGAGCCTGCCCTCGAGCGGCATCGCGGCGGACAAGAGCGGCGCCGGCGCGCCGGGGTCGTCCTGGTCGCACACGAACGTGAAGTCGAGCACGCCGGTGTCGATCGCGGCGTGCACGCCCTCGACCTTCCAGCGGCGGTCGATCGTGCGCAGTCGCCGCACGCTGCCGTCGAGCCCGAGCGTGCCGACCACGGAGCCGCGAATCTGCCCGTCGTCGGCCTCGGCGGACGCCGTGAAGACGAGCAGTTGGTCTGCGATCGGTGTGGCGTCGCTGAAGCTGAGCCGAACGCCGTCGATTTCGCCGAGCTCGTAGATGCGCACGTTTTCGAGCTCCTCGGCGTCGAGGCACCGATCCTCTCGCAGCGAACGCATCAGCCGTTCGAGCGACAGCTCGGCGACGAGATTCGGCGCTTCCCCCGTCGTGCCTCGATTGAGCAGCCAGAGGCGCTCGCCCATCGTCGCTGCGCCCTCCACGTTCAGGTCGGCCACGTGCTCGCGCAGCAGCCGATAGAGCGGGCCGAGGGCGAGCTCGTCCGGCTCACCGTCGATCGACCCGTCGGCGGCGAGGGCGCAGACGAAGCCGCGGTCGCGCTCCGGCGCCGAGCCCGAGCCCAGCCCGAGCAGCGCTCCGTATGGGTGTCCCTCGAATGGCGGCAGCAGGGTGAGCGCCTCGAGGTCGGGCTTTCGGTCCGAGCGCTCGCCGTCATCGCCGGGCAGATCTCCTTCGAGCACGCGTCGCAGCCGACCCGGCTCACTCGAGGAGAGCCGGAAGACGCCCAGATGCAGCTCGTCGTCGCCGATCACGTAGACGAACTCACCCCGTCGAACGACGCCGCTCGCGGCGCTCAGGTGAGCCGGGCGGCCGGGGCCGGACGGCTCCTCAACCTCCAGGTCGCGCAGCTTGCGCAGATGGAGCGGCGGAAGCTCTTCCGGCTTGGCGCTCTCGCGATCCATGCGGACCCGGTGCCCGCCGACGTGATCCTCAAACGCGCCTCGACGCGCCGCTCAGGCTCCCAGCTCTCTCCTGTCCTCGCCGTAGATCAGGAGGCCGTGAACGATGTATACGCACAGGGCGAAGATTCCCAGCGACCACCACGGGTAGGCGCCGCCGATCGACAGCAGGGCGCCGATCGCACCCAGGCTGCCCCCGATGACCCCGATGACTCGGCCGAATGTGTTGCCGGCCATCAGCGAGAAACCTCCCGCGAGCTGGATCACCCCGAGGACGATCAGAACCCATCCCAGGGTGTTGAGGTTCGTGAATATGTACCTCTTGTCGTTGACGAAGATGTTCGCGTCGTCCAGCGATCCAATGCCATAGATGATGTTGAGGGTGCCCGCGATCAGGAGCAGCACTGCTGCGAACACCACTCGGCCCGCACCTCGCATTCCTGTACCTCCTTAGGTTGGTCGGCCGCTGGACCCGATTACAGACGCACGGCGAAAGTCCCGCCTCATCCCGACCGGGTGAAACCGGCCGGCTCCTTCGCCGGCTGGGGCGGAGGCGCCTCCGGGACGCCCACCACCACGCTGCCGCCGATCCAATCCTGAAGCCCGCGACGGCGATCGTTCAGCAGGATTGGGAGGAAGCCGAGGAAGAGCGGCAGGGCCGCCAGCATCAGCCCGAAGAGCCGAAGCAGCGACCGCCACGGGCGCAGCACGCGCCCGTCATCCGCGCGCACGACCCGGATCTCCATGAGGCGGTTTCCGGGCGTCTGGCCCGTCGAGGACCAGAACACGACGAAGTAGGCGGCGCTCCACAGGAAGAACAGCCAGGCTGCCCCGGCTGCGAGCACGGTATCCAGGCTGTCGGACAGCCCTAGGGCCGACAGGGTGAGCGCGACGGCTGCCGCCACGACGACCGCGACGGCGTTGACCACGAAGGCGTCTATCGCGAACGCGATCCCACGTGTGACGAGTCCCTGGTACTCGAGCGCGGGCGGCGGCGGTTCGCCATGGACCCGGGTGGCGACGACCTGCGCGCGCGCTCCAAGCCGCGGCGCGGCGGACGGGCGGTCCGCAGTGGAACTCACGGCGGAGGCACCCCCGGGGTCGCGGGCCCGTCGCCGGTCGCGGGCTCGTCGGCGGCCGCGGCGCGGCGCAGCGCCCGCCGCGCGGCGCGCTCCAGCCAGATGTCCGCACGCCGGGAGCGCGCCCGGACGCCGTCCGCTACCTGGTCGGCAAACCCCATGCTCTGCTGGGTGATCGCCTCGGTCACCGCCGGGCTGCGCGCGATCTCCTCGACCAGCAGCCATAGGTCCTCGCTCTCGAGAAGCCGGTCCACGGCCTCGTCGAGCAGCCTGCTCTCGATCACCTGGCGGACGAGACGCTCCGCGGCGGCGCTTTCGAGCACGGTCTGGGCGGCGCGCTCCAGCTCGGGCCCTTCGAGCACGCGCGCGGCCGTTTCCTCGACGATGCCGTCGACGAGCATCCGATCGACTACGCGTCGAGGCACGTCGGCGGCGTCCACCCGCTCGAGCACCGACTCGAGCGCGTCACTGCGCAGAATCGTCTCCGCCACGCGGTCGAGGACGGCATAGCGAACGACGTCCCGGCTCACAGCCTCGACGAGCGGGCCGGCCAGAGCACGACTCACCGCCCGCTCGAACAGCGGACTGTCGGCAACCTTGTCGACGACTTCGCCCGCGACCTTGGAGTTCAGCACGAGGTCGGCGGTCCGGAGCGTCGCGCCGTCCACGGCCCGGGCCGTGACCCGCCGCCCGAGCCGGGCCGCGCCGACGGCCGGGCGCAGTGCGGCCGCCCCGATCGCAGTGAGGCCCGAGCGCCGCGGACCGGCAGAGCGAGGCGCGTCTCCCTCGTCGGACGCTGATGCCATGGCGCCAGTGTGGCGCGCGCAGCGCAAAGGGGCAACTGGGCTATGGTCATCTCGTGGCGATCCGCGTCGTCGTGGCCGAGGACAGCCTGATCGTCCGCGAGGGGCTCCAGGAGCTCCTGGCGGCGTCGCCGACCGTCGACGTGGTTGCCGCGTATGGCGACGTCGAGGCCGTGCTCGGCGGGGTGGAGCGCGATCGGCCCGACGTCGTCCTGACCGACATTCGCATGCCCCCTTCGAACACGGACGAGGGCATCCGCCTGGCGAACCACCTTCGACGTAGCAGCCCGTCGACCGGAGTGGTGATCTTGAGCCAGTACGCCGAGCCTCCTTACGTTCTGGCGCTGCTCGAGAACGGATCGGATCGCCGCGGCTACCTGCTGAAGGAGCGAATTCACGACCGCGGCCAGCTCGTGTCTGCGATCGACACGGTCGCGCGCGGCGGGTCGGTTGTCGACCCGAAGGTCGTCGAGGTGCTCGTGGAAGGGAAGAGCCGAGCCCGGCGATCGCCGCTGGCCGAGCTCACCCCGCGGGAGCGCGCGGTGCTCGCCGAGATCGCCGAGGGCAAGAGCAACGCCGCGATCGCCGAATCGCTCGTGCTTACCAAGCGGGCGGTCGAGAAGCACATCAACTCGATCTTCACCAAGCTCGGTCTCGCGGCCTCGGAGGATGTGTCGAAGCGCGTCAAGGCGACGCTGATGTTCCTGTCCGACGGTTCACCCTGAACGGATGAGGCGGGCCGCCGGACAGGGTCTACAATCGCCGCGCCCCGTGGAGTACGACCGGCACGCCGACGACGGAGGTACTGAATGGAAGCGCACGAGGAACTGGGCCCGATCGACATCGTTGTGATCGCCTATCCCGCCGACGCGCCGATGACCGGCGAGGCCGTCCCGATCCTCTTGGACCTGGTCGAGCGCGGGATCATCCGCGTGCTCGACGCCCTGTTCGTGATGAAGAACGCCGATGGCACGTTCTCGGGGTTCGAGGCGACGGACCTCGACGACAAGGGTTTCGGCGACTTCAAGGAGTTCGAGGGCGCCTCGTCGGGGCTGCTCGGCGAAGAGGACGCCGCGACCGCCGCCGAGGCCCTCGAGCCCGGGAGCGCGGCGGTGCTGATCGTCTACGAGAACCGCTGGGCGGCGCCGTTCGCGGCCGCCGTGAGGCGCAACGGGGGCGTGGTGATCGACAACCAGCGCATCCCGGTCCAGGACGTGATGGACGCCCTCGACGCCGTCGAGTCGACGGCCTGATTGAAAGGACTGTCCCGATGCCAGGATTGCTTCGCGGCATGGCGCGCACCGCCGTCGTCGCCGGTACCGCCACCGCCGTCTCCAACCGCGTGAGCCGGCGCCAAGCGCAGCGCTGGGCCGAGAGGGACTATTACGAACAGCAGCCGCAGGGGTACGCGGAACCGCCGCCCGCTCCTGCGGCTCCCGCGGCTCCGGCGGCCGGCGGGGAGGACCGCGTCCAGCAGCTCAAGGATCTGGCCGCCCTGAAGGAACAGGGAGTGCTGACCGACGCGGAGTTCGCGGCCGAGAAGGCTCGTATTCTCGGAGGCTGAGCCCGGCCCGCTAGTCGGACGACGCCGGGCCCTCGGCCAGGAACAGCAGGGCTGCTTTCACCCGCTTGCTCACCTCTGCCGAGCCCGCCAGCCCGAGCTTCGTGAAGATCGAGTGCGTGTGCTTCTCGACGGCGCGCTTTGACAACTGCAGGGAATCGGCGATCGCGACGTTGCTCTTCCCCTGCGCGATCTCGGCCAGGACCCTGCGCTCGGCGTCGGTGAGATCGGCCAGCGACGAGCCGTCGCCGCCCGCCCTGGCCGCCACGAGCACCTCGACGATCTTCGGGTCGATCACAGATCCGCCTCGGGCCACCGCCTCGATGGCGGACATCAGCTGCCCGAGGTCGTGCACCCGCTCCTTGAGCAGATAGGCCCGACCGTCGGACCCCGACTCGAGCAAGGCGAGCACGTACCCGGGGTCCGAGTACTGGCTCAGCACCACCACGCCGACGCGCGGGTGAGACTCGCGCAGCGCTGCCGCGGCCCGGATGCCCTCGTCGGTGTTCGACGGCGGCATGCGAATGTCCGTGATGACGACGTCCGGATCGTGCTCCCTCACAGCCTCGAGGAGTCCGTCGAGGTCGCCAGAGGTTGCTGCGACGTCCACCCGAGGTTGTGCGGCAAGGATCTCTCGAAGGCCCTCTCGGACGATGAAGCTGTCCTCCGCGAGGATCACCCGCAGCATGGGTCGGAAGATACCCCCAACTCGGGGACGACCCGTGTAGATTTTGCTTGCCACTGGGCGCTGGTGGCTCGCCGCCCAGGGCGCACGGATGCGCTCGGACTCGACCCCCTTCCCGGCCGCGACGGATCCTCCCCGGATCGGACTGCGCCTGCTGCTCGCCCTGGCAGCGGCGGGCGCGCTGCTTTCCCGGGCGGCCGCCGCAATCGCCCTTGCCCGCGACATGCCCCACCAAAT
>Ga0081538_10005159_pt1 | contig 11837 bp, 12 predicted proteins | sample TabmetS5T2R1_FD_71022 | JGI IMG/M metagenome (GOLD analysis project Ga0081538, IMG submission 71022) | Tabebuia heterophylla rhizosphere microbial communities from the University of Puerto Rico - S5T2R1 | ecosystem: Host-associated > Plants > Roots > Rhizosphere ... | reverse complement strand
GAAGAAGGAGATCGCCATGTACATCAATTCGCCGGGCGGCGTGGTGACGTCCGGCATGGCGATCTACGACACCATGCAGTTCGTGCGGCCGCCGGTGTCGACGCTGTGCATCGGACAGGCGGCCTCGATGGGTTCTCTGCTGCTTGCCGCCGGCGAGAAGGACTTGCGCTTTGCGCTGCCCAACGCGCGCATCATGCTGCATCAGCCGTCCGGCGGGTTTCAGGGCCAGGCGACCGATATCATGCTGCACGCCCAGGAAATCCTGAACCTCAAGAAGCGGCTCAATGAGATCTACGTGCGGCACACCGGCCAGTCGCTGAAGAAGATCGAGGACGCGCTCGAACGCGACTATTTCCTGACCGCGGAATCCGCCAAGGAATGGGGCGTCATCGACAAGGTGGTGGAAAAGCGGCCCGAGGAGGCCCCCGGCAAGGCGTGAGGTCCCTGAAACGGAGCCCTTCCTTAACCCAGGAATCCATTGGCTGGAGGCTCGACTCCCGCAAGAGGTGTGACGTACTTCATATCTGGAGCGCCGGAGCACTAGGTAAAAGCCTGTAGCCACAAAGGTATTTATCGTTAATAGATTCTTGATTGTCCTTGCCTTAGCGTGCTTCGTTAGGGTGCTGGTGTTGCCCGGCCCGGGTCTGGGCGGATTGTGCCGCCCGCGCTACAGTTTCTTAGCGCGGATTCGGGTATGACAGGTTCATGACGGTCGCCGGGTTGGGGACCGAACTGAGGTCTTGAGATGAGCAAGGTCGGCAGCGACTCGAAGAACACGCTCTATTGCTCGTTCTGCGGCAAGAGCCAGCACGAGGTGCGCAAGCTCATCGCCGGCCCGACCGTGTTCATCTGCGACGAGTGCGTCGAACTGTGCATGGACATCATCCGCGAGGAGAACAAGTCCTCGCTGGTCAAGTCGCGCGACGGCATCCCGACCCCGAAGGAGATCCGCAAGGTCCTCGACGACTACGTGATCGGCCAGGATCATGCCAAGAAGGTGCTCTCGGTCGCGGTCCACAATCACTACAAGCGGCTCAACCATCAGACCAAGCACAACGACGTCGAGCTCGCGAAGTCGAACATCCTGCTGATCGGCCCGACCGGCTCCGGCAAGACGCTGCTGGCGCAGACGCTCGCCCGCATCCTCGACGTGCCGTTCACCATGGCGGACGCGACCACGCTCACCGAAGCCGGCTATGTCGGCGAGGACGTCGAAAACATCATTCTCAAGCTGCTGCAGTCGGCCGACTACAATGTCGAGCGCGCGCAGCGCGGCATCGTCTATATCGACGAGATCGACAAGATCAGCCGCAAGTCCGACAACCCCTCGATCACCCGCGACGTGTCGGGCGAGGGCGTGCAGCAGGCGCTGCTGAAGATCATGGAAGGCACCATCGCATCGGTGCCTCCGCAGGGCGGCCGCAAGCATCCGCAGCAGGAATTCCTGCAGGTCGACACCACGAACATCCTGTTCGTGTGCGGCGGCGCGTTCTCAGGCCTGGAGAAGATCATCTCGGCGCGCGGTCGGTCGACCACGATCGGCTTCTCCGCTCGGGTCCTGGCGCCCGAGGATCGCAAGCAGGGCGAGATTTTCCGGGAGGTCGAGCCCGAAGACCTGCTGAAATACGGCCTGATTCCGGAATTCGTCGGACGTCTCCCGGTGGTCGCCACGCTCGAGGACCTCGACGAGACGGCGCTCAAGCGCATCCTGACCGAGCCCAAGAACGCGCTGGTGAAACAGTATCAGCGCCTGTTCGAGATGGAGAGCGTCGATCTGACGCTCGCCGAAGAGGCGCTCGGCGCGATCTCCCGCAAGGCGATCGAGCGTAAGACCGGCGCGCGCGGCCTGCGGTCGATCATGGAGGGCATCCTGCTCGACACCATGTTCGACCTGCCGAGCCTGGAAGGGGTCGAAGAGGTCGTCATCTCGAAAGAGGTGGTCGAGGGCACTGCCCGGCCGCTCTACATCTACGCCGACCGCGCCAGCGACGCCGGGGTGAGCGCCTGACGGCCCTGACCTAGGGTGCCGAAATACCCGTTTTTCGTTGCCAAAATGCCGTCTTGGGCCGCCCGGGACGGCATTTTGCACTGCAAATAGGGCCGACTTGACACCCTGCCGGCTGGGGGCCACCTAATAGCGGCGAACTACCCACTGAATGATTCCGGGACAGGGTGTCGTAACCCCGGCCGCGGCGCGCGGATGTGGAAGGTCCAGCGCTCCCTTGCCGGCCCACCAAGCACTGCGCCGCGACCGCGCTTGCCGGGTCATGGCGGAGGGGCACAAAACAAGGATTTCGGGACATGACATCGTCATCCGCCAAGCCGAGACCTACGCTGACCCCGGGCGAGATCCGCCCCTATCCGGTCTTGCCGCTGCGCGACATCGTCGTATTCCCGCACATGATCGTGCCGCTGTTCGTCGGCCGCGAGAAGTCGATCAAGGCGTTGGAAGAGGTGATGCGGTCGGACACCTTCATTTTGCTGGCGACGCAGCGCAACGCCTCCGACGATGACCCGGCCACCAGCGCGATCTACGAGGTCGGGACGCTGGCGAGCGTGCTGCAGTTGCTCAAGCTGCCGGACGGCACCGTAAAGGTTCTGGTCGAGGGCGCCGAGCGCGCCAAGATTCTCCGCTACACCGATCGCGCCGAATATTACGAGGCGAATGCCGTCCTGCTCGAAAACGAGGTCGGCGAGCGGGTCGAGGCCGAAGCGCTGGCGCGTTCCGTCGTCAACGAGTTCGAAGGCTATGTGAAGCTCAACAAGAAGGTTTCGCCCGAGGTCGTCGGCGTGGTCCAGCAGATCGAGGACTATGCCAAGCTGGCCGACACGGTCGCCTCGCATCTCGCCGTCAAGATTCCCGACAAGCAGGGCGTGCTCGAGACCACGAGGATCGCCGAGCGGCTGGAGAAGGTGCTGCACCTGATGGAGAGCGAGATCTCCGTCCTGCAGGTGGAGAAGCGCATCCGCACCCGCGTCAAGCGGCAGATGGAGAAGACGCAGCGCGAGTACTACCTCAACGAACAGATGAAGGCGATCCAGAAGGAGCTGGGCGACGAGGAAGGACGCGACGAGCTCGCCGAGATCGAGGACAAGATCAAGAAAACCAAGCTGTCGAAGGAGGCGCGCGAAAAGGCCACCCACGAGCTCAAGAAGCTGCGCCAGATGTCGCCGATGTCGGCGGAAGCCACCGTCGTGCGCAACTACCTCGACTGGCTGTTGTCGATCCCGTGGGGCAAGAAGTCGAAGATCAAGAAGGACCTGGTCCACGCCCAGGAGATCCTCGACAACGACCATTACGGGCTGGAGAAGGTCAAGGAGCGCATCACCGAGTATCTCGCGGTGCAGAGCCGCGCCAACAAGTTGACCGGGCCGATTCTGTGCCTGGTGGGCCCGCCCGGCGTCGGCAAGACCTCGCTCGGCAAGTCGGTGGCGCGCGCCACCGGCCGCGAATTCGTGCGCGTGTCGCTCGGCGGCGTGCGCGACGAAGCGGAGATCCGCGGCCACCGCCGCACCTACATCGGCTCGATGCCGGGCAAGATCATCCAGTCGATGCGCAAGGCCAAGACCAACAATCCGCTGTTCCTGCTCGACGAAGTGGACAAGATGGGCGCCGATTTCCGCGGCGATCCGTCGTCCGCGCTGCTCGAGGTGCTCGATCCGGAGCAGAATCATACGTTCAACGACCACTATCTCGAGGTCGACTACGATCTCTCCAGCGTCATGTTCGTGACCACGGCGAATACGCTCAACATCCCGCCGGCGCTCATGGACCGCATGGAGATCATCCGGATGGCGGGCTACACCGAGGATGAGAAGATCGAGATCGCGCGCAAGCACCTGATCCCGAACTCCATCGCCAAGCACGGTGTCGACGCCAAGGAATGGGCGATCGACGAGGAGGCGCTGCAGACGATCATCCGCCGCTACACGCGCGAGGCAGGCGTGCGCAACCTCGAGCGCGAGCTCTCCACCCTGATCCGCAAGGCGGTGAAGGAGCTGATGATCTCCAAGAAGAAGTCGGTGAAGGTGACGGGCAAGAACCTCAGCGACTATCTCGGCGTGCCGAAATACCGCTACGGCGAGGTGGAAGCCGAGGACCTGATCGGCGTCGTGACCGGCCTCGCCTGGACCGACGTCGGCGGCGAGTTACTCACCATCGAAGGCGTGATGATGCCCGGCAAGGGCCGCATGACCGTCACCGGCAACCTGCGCGACGTGATGAAGGAGTCGATCTCGGCGGCGGCATCCTACGTGCGCTCGCGCGCGGTGGCGTTCGGCATCGAGCCGCCGCTGTTCGACAAGCGCGACATCCACGTGCACGTGCCGGAAGGCGCCACGCCCAAGGATGGCCCGTCGGCCGGTGTCGCCATGGTGGCGGCGATCGTGTCGGTGATGACCGGCATCCCGGTGCGCCGCGACATCGCCATGACCGGCGAGATCACGCTGCGCGGCCGGGTGCTGCCGATCGGCGGCCTCAAGGAGAAGCTGCTCGCCGCGCTGCGCGGCGGCATCAAGAAGGTGCTGATCCCCGAGGAGAACGCCAAGGACCTGGTCGAGATTCCCGACAATGTGAAGAGCGGACTGGAGATCGTTCCGGTCTCGCGCATGGACGAGGTCGTGGTGCACGCGCTCGTGCGCATGCCCGAGCCGATCGACTGGGACGAGGAGAAGGCCGCCGAGGCCGCCAAGGCCGCGGCCCCGGCCGAGGAGGAATCCTCCGCCCTCACGGCGCACTGAGCAGCCGGTAATCCACGCAATGGCGGCGCCGTTTGGCGCCGCTTTTGTTGGGGCCCGGGGCGGTATAGGCTTGGCCTCAGCCGCCGTGTAGGGCCGGATGCCAGCCGATGTTCGCGAAACTCAGAGCCGCGTGGAGCCGGCTGGTCTCCGGCAGCGGCGCCGGCGAATCCGGCGGATCCGCCGTGGCGCCGGTTGAATACAAGGGCTACCGGATCCGGCCTGCGCCCTATCGCAACAATGGTCAGTACCAGACCGCCGGGATCATCGAGAAGGATGACCCGCAGGGCGTCAAGCAGCATCGCTTCGTCCGAGCCGACACGCATCCGACCCGGGAGGCCGCGATCGACTTTGCGATTTCCAAGGCGAAGCAGATCATCGATCTACAGGGCGATCGCATCTTCCTGAAGGGCGAATAGCGACAGAGCGAACAGCGAATAGTGATGAGCCTGGAGCGAAGCGCCGCGGCCTTGAGCAAACTGCCGCTATTCGCTACTCACTATTCGCCACCGGGCGGTTAGCTCAGCTGGTAGAGCATCTCGTTTACACCGAGAGGGTCGGCGGTTCGAGCCCGTCACCGCCCACCACCCGCCGAACCTGGACGCTTCAGCGGGCGAGGCCGTGGAAGGGGCGTGTGCCCGTCGTAGCCCGCAGGGCGAAGACGTTCGCCGCTCCGCCGCTGCGGCCGCTTTTGCCAATTGTTTTCGTCGCAAGCCCGGCGGCAAACAATCCGCCGATGCGCGCGCCTCGCGTGCGCCATGGCAAACGCCCCCGCGGGATCGCCGTCGCGATCCCTTTCCCACGCATCACGACTCACAGATTGCCGTCGCCGTAATGAAAGCCCTGCCGGGCGCGAACGAACGTCAGATCGATTCCTTCAGCTCCTTGGCGGCGCGGAAGGCGACCTTCTTGCTCGCCTTGATCTGAATCGCCTCGCCGGTGGCCGGATTGCGTCCCATCCTGGCGGCCCGTTTCCTGACCTGCAGGATGCCGAGGCCACCGATGCGGATCCGGTCGCCTTTCTTCAGGTGCTTGGTAATATTGGTAACCAGGTCGCCGAGCACCGCCTCGGTCTGCTTGCGTGACATCTCATGGTCTTCCGCGAGCTTGGCCGCGAGATTCCGCATCGTGACCGTGGTCTGCTTACTCGCCGCTGCTGCCTTGGCCATTGCCTGACCTCCTCGTTCCGTTGGTTTGGGAAAGCCCCGATAGACGCTCGTCGAATAGACGATTCGGGGCGGGTCTGACTATCGATTATTCGCGGAAATTCGGGGTTTTTTCATGGTAGATAGCGAAAAACTGGGGATTTCTCGCGCCTCCAGGCGCCAAAACCCAGATGGCGCAATGGCTTTTTGCGCTTTCCCGCAAGCATTTTCTGCTGCTGGGGTCCGCGGCCTTGCCCGCCCGAAGCTTGAACGAAGGCGGGGCGGTTGGCGCGGGTGGCGGGAGCGACGGGACTCGAACCCGCGGCCTCCGGCGTGACAGGCCGGCGCTCTAACCGACTGAGCTACGCCCCCGCGGCAACGGCGGACTTAAGACTGAGCCCAACGCAAGTCAAGCAGCGTGGCAGCGCGGCCGCCGGCGAAGAAGGAAGCCTGGCCTACACGTTGCGTCCGTTCAGCCCGAGGATGTGCCGCGCCTCGGCGGGCGTGGCGACGTCGTCGCCCAAGACCTCAATGATCTTCGCCGCCTTGTCCACCAGCGCGGCATTGCTGGGCGCGAGCTTGCCCTTGGCCAGGTAGAGATTGTCTTCCAGCCCCACGCGCGGGTGCCCGCCCAAGAGCACCGCCTGCGCCACCATCGGGAACTGGTGCAACGAGATGCCGAACGCGAACCACGGCGAGCCCTGCGGCAATAGGTTGCGCATGTACATCATGGCTTCCGGTGTCGCCGGCTGGCCCCAGGAGATGCCGAGGCAGATCTGGAACAGGCTCGGCGTCTTGACGTGACCGGTCTCGATCAGGCGCTTGGCCAGCAGCAAGTGGCCCGCCTCGAACACCTCCAGCTCGGGCATCACGCCGGCATCGCGGATCGCCACTGCCATGGCTTCGAGAATGGGTGGCGTGTTGATGAACGCATATGCGCCCATGTTCATGCTGCCCATATCGAGGCTGCAGATCTCAGGCTTGAGCTCGACCACGTGGCGCACCCGATCCTGCGGCGGTTTCAGCGTGGTGCCTTGGCCGGGCTTGAGCGGGTCGTCGAGGCTCGGCACGTAGCGGGCGCCCGGGCCGGTGGTCAGGTTGATGAGCACATCGGTGCCGCTCGATCGGATGCGGTCGACCACCTCGCGATAGTGCGCCGGGTCCATGCTCGGCCGGGTGGTCTGAGGATCGCGCACATGGATGTGCACGATTGCCGCGCCCGCCTTGGCGGCATCGATCGCCGCGGTCGCAATCTGTTGCGGCGTGACCGGGACGGCCGGGTTCTTGGCCGGCGTATCGGCCGAGCCGGTGACCGCACAGGAGATCATCACCTTCCGTTGCATCGTTTGCCCCCAACTTGGCCGCTTGGAAGCGGACCAGTTACCATCGCGCACTCTTGGCTGGGAAACAATTCGCCTTGATCGACGTTTTTCATCAAGGACATAAGTGAGGTTCGCGATGCCCATTCAGGTTCCCCTTGAGATCGCTTTCCACAACACCGAGAGCTCGGCCTGGGCCGAGAACGAAATCCGCGCGCGGGTGGCAAAGCTCGAGAAGCTGTACGACCGCCTCGTGTCGTGCCGCGTGCGCGTTGATCAGCGCGCCAACAACAGCAACGGAACGATTCCCCCCGTGGTGCACATCGAGCTTGGCATTCCCGGTCGCAAGCCCATCGTGGTCAGCCACGAGCCCGATCACCTGCAGCGCAAGTTCCAGGCTCCCGACCTGCACAACGCGATCAACGAGGCCTTCCGCATCGCCGAGGACCGGCTGGCCGAACTGAAGACCAAGCGCGAGGGGCGCACAAAGGAAGGCTACCACGACGCCGAGAATCAGTTCCTCGGGCAGGTCGCCGAGATCACGCCCGCCGAGGACTTCGGCTTCCTCATGACCAACGAAGGCAGCCTTCTGTACTTCCACCGCAACAGCCTGCTGTCGGGCGAATTCGACGCGCTCGAGCGGGGCGACGAGGTCTATTACGTGGAGGACATGGGCGACACCGGCCCGACCGCCAGCAAGGTGTGGGTCCGGAAGTAGGCAACCTGACCGGATCGGCGCATCGGCTGCTGGGTTGGAGTCTGCGCCTTTCGCCGCCTTGCCACCTCTTGTGCACTGCGCTAAGCCTCGCCTTAATTCCCGCCTTGGAACGAGTCCGAACTGCGTCGGGACATTTGCGTGCGGTCTCCCGGCGGGCCGGAGCGCTTGGAATGCCGATGCTGGACACGATCCTGCAGGAGTGACGGTCATGAGCAGCCTCCTGATGGACTATCTGCCGCTGGTCGTGTTCATCGGCGTGGCGCTGTTCATCGGGCTGGCACTGATGGTCGCCCCCTTCGTGGTCGCCTACAAGCAGCCCGACCCGGAAAAGCTCTCGGCCTACGAATGCGGCTTCAATGCCTTCGACGATGCCCGCATGAAATTCGACGTGCGGTTCTATCTTGTCGCCATCCTGTTCATCATCTTCGATCTGGAAGTCTCGTTCCTGTTTCCATGGGCAGTCGCCTTCGGCCAGGTCGGCCTGTTCGGCTTCTGGTCGATGATGGTGTTCCTTGCGGTGCTCACGATCGGCTTTATCTATGAGTGGAGAAAAGGGGGGCTCGAATGGGATTGAGGCTTAGCCCATGAGCGTTGTTGGCCCTCCCGCGGCCGGCATTCTCGACTCCCGCACCGGCCGGCCGGTCGGCGCCGACGATGCGTCGTTCGTGATGCTCAACAACGAGCTTGCCGACAAGGGTTTCCTCGTCACCGCCACCGACGATTTGATAAATTGGGCGCGCACCGGCTCGCTCATGTGGATGACGTTCGGGCTCGCCTGCTGCGCGATCGAGATGATGCAGATGTCGATGCCGCGCTATGACGCGGAGCGCTTCGGGTTTGCGCCGCGCGCCTCGCCCCGCCAGTCGGATGTGATGATTGTCGCCGGCACGCTCACCAACAAGATGGCGCCGGCGCTGCGCAAGGTCTACGACCAGATGCCGGAGCCGCGCTACGTCATCTCCATGGGCTCCTGCGCCAACGGCGGCGGCTACTACCACTATTCCTACTCGGTGGTGCGCGGGTGCGACCGGATAGTGCCGGTCGACATCTATGTGCCGGGCTGCCCGCCCAGCGCCGAAGCGTTGCTCTACGGCGTCATGCTCCTGCAGAAGAAGATCCGCCGCACCGGCACGATCGAACGATAGGGCGAGCGATGGACGAGAGGCTTCACGAGCTCGGCGCGGCGATCGTCGCGGCCCTGCCCGGCTCGGTTCGGGACTACAGCGTTGCCTTGGGCGAGCTCACGATTCGCGCCGAGGCCAAGGACATCGTGAAGGTCGTCACCTTCCTGCGCGACGATCCGCGCTGCCAGTTCTGGAGCATCGTCGACGTCACTGCGGTCGACTGGCCGTCGCGTGACAAGCGCTTCGACGTGGTCTATCACCTGCTGTCGCCCAAGCAGAACGTCCGCATCCGCATCAAGGTGGAGACCGACGAACTCACGCCGGTGCCCTCGATCATCGGCCTGTTTCCAGGTGCCGACTGGTTCGAGCGCGAGACCTACGATCTCTACGGCGTCCTGTTCACCGGCCATCCGGATCTGCGCCGCATCCTCACTGACTACGGCTTCGAGGGACACCCGCTGCGCAAGGACTTCCCGCTCACCGGCTTCGTCGAAGTGCGCTGGGACGACGAGCAGAAGCGCGTGGTCTACGACCCGGTCCGCCTCGCTCAGGAATTCCGCAATTTCGATTTCCTCTCGCCGTGGGAAGGGCCCAACTATCCGCTGTCCGGCGACGAGAAGGCCGAGGCGAAGCCCGGCAAGCCAGAGTGACCGAAATGGCTGAAGCGGAAACAGGCCTGCGTAATTTCACGATCAATTTCGGCCCGCAGCATCCGGCCGCGCACGGCGTGCTGCGCCTGGTGCTCGAGCTCGACGGCGAGGTGGTCGAGCGCGTCGATCCGCACATCGGCCTGCTCCATCGCGGCACCGAGAAGCTGATCGAGCACAAGACCTACCTGCAGGCGATCGGCTACTTCGACCGGCTCGACTATGTCGCGCCGATGAACCAGGAGCACGCGTTCTGTCTCGCCATCGAGAAGCTCCTCCGTATCGAGGTTCCCAGGCGCGGCCAGCTCATCCGCGTGCTCTATTGCGAGATCGGCCGGCTGCTCTCGCACCTGCTCAACGTGACCACCCAGGCCATGGACGTCGGCGCGCTCACCCCGCCGCTGTGGGGCTTCGAGGAGCGCGAGAAGCTGATGGTGTTCTACGAGCGCGCCTCCGGCGCCCGCATGCATGCGAACTATTTCCGCCCGGGCGGCGTGCACCAGGATCTTCCGCCCAAGCTCATCGACGACATCTGGGCCTTCTGCGATCCGTTCCTGAAAGTGTGCGACGACATCGAGGGGCTGCTCACCGACAACCGCATCTTCAAGCAGCGCAACGTCGACATCGGCGTGGTGAAGCTCGAGGACGCCTGGAAGTGGGGCTTCTCCGGCGTGATGGTGCGCGGCTCGGGCGCCGCCTGGGACCTGCGCCGGGCGCAGCCCTACGAGTGCTATTCCGAGCTCGACTTCGCTATTCCAGTGGGTAAGAACGGCGACTGCTACGACCGCTACCTGATCCGCATGGAGGAGATGCGGCAGTCGACCAGCATCATGAAGCAATGCCTGGAAAGGCTGCGCTCTCCGGAAGGGCAGGGGACGTTCGTCATCGACGACAACAAGATCACGCCACCGCGCCGTGCCGAGATGAAGCGCTCCATGGAAGCGCTGATCCACCACTTCAAGCTCTATACCGAGGGCTTCCGCGTGCCGGCCGGCGAGATCTATGCGGCGGTCGAGGCGCCCAAGGGCGAGTTCGGCGTCTATCTGGTCGCCGACGGCACCAACAAGCCATACAAATGCAAGATCCGCGCGCCCAGCTACCCCCACCTCGCGGCGATGGATTTTCTCTGCCGCGGCCACATGCTGGCCGACGTCTCGGCCATCCTCGGCTCGATCGACATCGTGTTCGGCGAGGTGGACCGATGAGCGTCCGCCGCCTCGCCGACAAGCAGCTCCAGCCCAAGGACTTCGCATTCACGGCGGAGAACCTTGCCTGGGCGCGGGGACAGATCGCCAAATATCCCGAAGGCCGGCAGGCCTCCGCCGTGATCCCGCTGTTGTGGCGTGCGCAGGAGCAATGCGGCGGCTGGGTGCCGGAGGCGGCGATCCGCTACGTCGCCGACATGCTCGGCATGGCGCATATCCGCGCGCTCGAGGTCGCGACCTTCTACACCATGTTCAATCTCGCACCGGTCGGGCGCTGGCACGTGCAGCTGTGCGGCACGACGCCGTGCGAATTGCGCGGCGCCAACGACCTCAAGAAAGTGTGCCATGAGCGCATCGGCGAGCAGATGCGCGTAACCGCCGACGGCAAGTTCTCCTGGGTCGAGGTCGAGTGCCTAGGCGCCTGCGTCAATGCCCCGATGGTGCAGATCAACTACGACTTCTACGAAGACCTGACAGCGGACAGCTTCTCCGGCATCCTCGACGAGCTCGCCGCCGGGCGCACGCCGAAGCCGGGCCCGCAGATCGACCGGCAACTCTCCGCGCCGGTGGGCGGCCCGACCACGCTCACCGACCCGGAGACCTACCGCACCAACGGACGTTCGGGCGGCGGGCAGCCTGTGCAAGACCAATCCGCCAAGCGCCCGGGCGCGGCCGCCAATGTGCGCGAGGCTGCGGTTCCCCAACCACCCGTCGGCGACAAGTCGCTGGAGCAGAAGAAAACCAGGCGCGAGTGATGCTCGAGGACAAGGACCGCATCTTCAGGAATCTCTACGGGCTGCACGACTGGCGGCTTGCCGGCGCGCGGGCGCGCGGCGCCTGGGACGACACCAAGGCGATCCTGGACAAGGGCCGCGACGCTATCATCACCGAGGTCAAGGCCTCCGGTCAGCGCGGACGCGGCGGCGCCGGCTTCCCCACCGG
>Ga0081538_10005158_pt1 | contig 11838 bp, 14 predicted proteins | sample TabmetS5T2R1_FD_71022 | JGI IMG/M metagenome (GOLD analysis project Ga0081538, IMG submission 71022) | Tabebuia heterophylla rhizosphere microbial communities from the University of Puerto Rico - S5T2R1 | ecosystem: Host-associated > Plants > Roots > Rhizosphere ... | reverse complement strand
TCTGGACCCGCCCGGGCCTGGACCGGCGCACCCGCTCCTGCATCACCCTGGCCATGCTGGCCACCCTGGGCCACGACGAGGAGCTGGCCATGCACGTCCGGGCCGCCCTCCGCAACGGCCTCACCCCCGACGAGATCAAAGAGGTCCTGCTCCAGGTGGCCGTCTACGCCGGCGTCCCGGCCGCCAACCGCGCCTTCAAGGTCGCCCAGCAGGCCCTCGACGACCCCGGCCCGGGACCTGGCTCGCCGCGGCGTGTGGAGTGACGCATGCGGGAGCTGTCGGCCGAGGAGCTCGTCCATCGCTCGGGGGCGAGCGCCGAGCGGGTTCGACGCCTGGTCGAGCTGGGCATCATCACCCCGACGCCGCAGGGCCGCTACCGCAGCCCCGACATCCAGCGCATCCGCGTGGTGGACGCGCTGGCCGACGCCGGCTTCGCGCCCGAGCAGCTGGCCGAGCTGATCGCCGCCGGCGCCTACAGCCTGGACTGGACCAGCGTGGTGTTCCCCGAGCCGACGGCGCGGGTGGCGACCACGCTCGAGCAGGCGGCGGCCGACGCCGGCCTGCCGGAGGACCTGGCCCGACGCCTCTTCGACGTCTGGGAGCTGCCTCGGCCGCAGCCGGGCCAGGCGCTCCGGGCCGACGAGGACGAGCTGCTGCACCTGGCCGTGGCGGCGCTGGAGGGCTTCGGGCGCGACGAGACCGCGCTGCTCGGCTCGGCCCGGCAGCTCGGCGACAGCCTGCGGCGGCTGGCCGAGTCGCAGGTGCGCCTGTTCCACACCCGCGTCGACGAGCGGCTGAGCGCCGAAGGCCACCCCGAGCAGGCCTGGACCGACGACCTCAACCAGGTGGCCGCGTCCATGATCGCCAGCCTGGAGCGCACCGTGGTCCTGCTCTACCGCCGCCACTTCGAGCACTACGTCCTCGACGTGACCGTGCTGCGCGCCGAGGCGGGCCTGGAGCGGGCCGGGCTGGCCCGGCGTCGCCCGGTCCGGCCTCCCGCCATCGCCTTCCTCGACCTCACCGGCTACACCCGGCTGACCGAGGAGCGCGGCGACCGGGCCGCCGCCGAGCTGGCCGGCCGCCTGATCGAGATCGTCCACGACCGCGCCCAGGCGCGCGGCGGCCGCCCCGTGAAGTTCCTCGGCGACGGCGTCATGTTCCATTTCCCCGACCCGGCCCGGGGTGTCCTGTGCGCCCTGGAGCTCGTCGGCCGCATCCCCGAGGTCGGCCTGCCCCGCGCCCGCGTCGGCCTCCACAGCGGCCCGGTGGTGTTCCAGAACGGCGACTACTTCGGGCGCACCGTGAACGTCGCCGCCCGCATCGGCGACTACGCCCGCCCCGGAGAGGTCCTGGTCAGCGAGGACGTCGCCGCCGCCGACGGCGCCGATGCGGTCCGCTACGAGCCGGTCGGCCCCGTCTCCCTCAAGGGGCTCACCGCGCCGATCACCCTGTACACCGCGGTTCGCGCCGACTGACGCCGCGCTCAGCCCGGCCGGGTCGCGGTCGGGTGGCCCTGGTCCCTGATCGGCCTGGCCACCTCGATCCCTCGGCCCGCAGCGCGTCCACCGTGGCGGCCACGTCGTCGCACATGAGGGCGAGACCCTTCGGCGCTAGCGCTCGACCAGCTTCCAGTAGGAGTCCTTGCGGGCGATCTTGCCGCCCCGGAACTCGAACAGGTCGCAGCCGCGCACCTCGACCTGCTCCCCCTTCGCGGTCGTCCCGGTCAGCAGCCACTCCGAGCAGCCCCGGTCGCCGTCGACCCAGTGGCGGTCGTCGCCGTAGTGGACGTCGGGGATGCCGGCGAAGCGGCTCGCCAGTCCCGAGCGCACGGCCTCCCACCCCTGGAACCTCTGCCCCCAGGGATGGGGCCCCCGCGGCATCTCCAGCACGCAGTCGTCGGTGAAGAAGCGCATCACCGCGTCCAGGTCGTGGGCGTTGAAGGCGTCAACCAAGCGTTGCAGCGTCTCCACGGTTACCTTGCTCGGGTCCGCCATGCGGACGCACCTCCTTGATCGCGCCTGGCCTCCGTCGTACCCCGGCCAGGGTATTCAAGCCAAGCACGTGAGCGAAGGAGGACGTCGAGGACCACCGAGGCCCGTAAGCGCTCAGCCGAGGGTCCGCAGGAGCTCGCCGGCGAGCAGGGCGACGGCCGGGTGGTGCGTCCACATGCCCTCCGGCCGCTCGCGCCCGAGGTCGGCCAGCACGGTCTCCACGTTGTCGCCGACCACCACGGCCAGGCGGCCCTCGTCGGGCTCGCGGTCGGGGCGCCGCCGGGTCCGGACGGCCGCCCCGTCCGGGAGGTCGACGGCGGCCGCATCGTCGGCCACGAGCTCGACGGTGACCCCGCGCTCGGCGGCGGCGCGGAGGGGCTCGGCCAGCTCGGCCAGCTCGGCGGCCGGGATGGCGGCGGCCAGGCGCTCCCGCGACCGGTCGATCGCGGCGCGCATCGACTCGACCACATGCCCGCGCCCGGACAGGCTCCACGTCAACTGGTGGTCTTGCTCGTGGCCGAGCTGGGCCAGGCCCTGCTCGACCGCGCTGAAGGTCGACTCCATCCGCTGGCGCAGCGCGGCGACGAGGTCGCGGTGGGGGACCGGCGCCCACAGCGTGGGCTCGGAGCGCTGGACGAGCACGGCGCCCTTGTGGTGCAGCCGCTCCAGGGTCTCGTAGATCTTGGAGGTGGGGATGCCAGCGGTCTTGGCGACCTCGTGGCCGTTGGCCGGCGACTTCTGCAGCAGGGCGCAGTAGGCGCGGGCCTCGTACTGGGAGAACCCGAGCGCCTGGAGCCGCTGGATGAGCTCGTCGAGTCCGGCCACCGATCCTCCTTGACTACACTACCGGGGTAGTGTCATACTGCCCACTGAAACTACTACCACGGTAGTGTAGCAGAGAGGAGCTTGGACGATGCTCGATCCCATCGTCGGCCACCTGGCCGTCCAGCGGACCCGCGACCTCACCCACTCGGCCCTCCCTCACGCTCCGGTGCGCGAGGAAACCCCACCCGTCCCGACCCGGTCGCTGCGCCGACTGGCCGCGGTCGCCCTGCGCCGGCTGGCCGACCGCCTCGAGCCCCTCCCGACCCTCTCGGCCGGGGCCCGCTAGCGGCGCCCGCCCGGTCCGCGTGCGACTCACCCCTTGGTGAGCGGCGGGGCGGTCGAGCCGCGCAGGATCAGCCGGGTCGGTAACACGACCCGGCTGGCCGGGGTCGCGGCGCCGTCCAGCGCCTGCAGCAGCAGGCGGGCGGCGATCCGGCCCTTGTCGGCCAGCGGCTGGCGCACCGTGGTCAGCCCCGTGCCTGCGGTGTCGGGCAGGTCGTCGAAGCCGACGATCGACAGCGCCTCGGGGACCGGCAGGTTCCGCGCCCGCGCTGCCTGGATCGCCCCTTGGGCGAGCAGGTCGGTGGTGGCCAGGATCGCCGTGAGCTCGGGTGCTCGGTCCAGCAGGGCCGCTGCGCCCGCGTGGCCGCTGGCCCGGTCGGGGATCCCGCACTCCTGGGTTGGCACCGCCTGCCAGGCGAGGCCGGCGGCGCGCAGGGCGTCGGCATAGCCGGCCAGGCGCAGGTGGCTGGCCCGGAACCCGGACGTGCCGCGGCGCCGGTCATCGACCGGCCCGCGGTAGGCGTCGGCGGCGACCCGGTCGACGAGCACGCCGATGCGGCGGTGGCCGAGGGCCAGCAGGTGCTCGGCGGCCTGGCGCGCGCCGCCGCGGTCATCGACGCCGACAAGGGGGACGCCTTGGAGGTCGGGACCGTCGACCACCACGGTCGGCAGCCGGCGCGCGAGCACCGCCGGGGTGCTGGGGTGATCGTCGGGTAGGTGGTAGACGAGAAAACCGTCCACCGCCGCCCTGGTCACCGTCTGCGTGACCGTGGCCGCGCCGGCGGCTCGCTCGGGTGGCGACGGCAGCAGGCTGAGGCCGACGTCGGCGAGCTGGCCGACCTCGGCGACACCGCGCAGCAGCAGGACCGCTGCCGGGTCGTCGAACGCGAAGGTCAGCGCCTCGGCCAGCAGGACTCCGAGCATGCCGACGCGGCCGGTGCGCAGGCTGCGGGCGATCGGGTCGGGACCCGGGTAGCCGAGCTCCTGGGCGGCGGCCAGGACGCGCGCGCGCACGGCCGCGGAGAGCTTGCCGGGCTGGTTGTAGGCGTTGGACGCCGTCGTTCGGGAGACGCCCGCCGCGGCGGCGACGTCCTTCAGCGTCGTCACCGCTGCTCCTCCTGTGCCGCCATACCGGAGTCTGCTCCACGTCTTGTGAATCGATCAACCTCTACGGGGTACCCTCTGAGGTGAATCGATCCACCATAGCAGTGGAGGCACCATGGCCCGCGCAGCTCTCCAAGCCCCGGGCGCCCTCGGCGCCCGCCCGTGGGCCGCGCTGGCCCTGCTCTGCGCGGCGCAGTTCCTCGACGTGCTCGGCGTCACGATCGTGATCGTCGCCCTGCCCGCCATCGGGCGCGACCTGGGCCTTGCTGAGCAGGAGCTGCAGTGGGTCGTGAGCATCTACGCGTTGTGCTTCGGGGGGTTCCTGCTGCTGGCTGGCCGGGCGGCTGACCTGTACGGCCGCCGGAGGCTGTTCGCCGTCGGGCTGGCGCTGTTCACGGCGGCCTCGCTGGCCTGCGGCCTGGCCGGCTCCCCGGCGGTGCTGGTGGGGGCCCGCGCCCTGCAGGGCCTGGGGGCGGCGGTCGCCGTCCCGGCGGCGTTGTCGCTGCTCACCGCCACCTTCCCCGACGGCCGTGAGCGCGCCCGCGCGTTGGGGGTCTGGACGGCGGCGGCGGCGGGCGGCGGCGTCACCGGATTCTTCCTGGGCGGCGTGCTGACCGGCACGCTGGGCTGGCACTGGGTGTTCCTGGTCAACGTCCCGGTGGGAGCGCTGGGGCTGGCGTTGACACCGGTGCTGCTGGCCGAGAGCCGCGACCAGACCCCCAGAGGACGGCTGGACGTGGCGGGCGCGGTCACCGGCACCGCCGGCCTGGCGTTGCTCGTGTACGGCTTCGCCGACGCCCAGCAGGCCGGGTTCGCCTCCGCGGCCACGCTCGGGACGCTCACCGTGGCCGTCGCCCTGCTGGTCGGCTTCTGGCTGGTCGAGGACAGGGTCGCCGACCCCATCGTTCCTCCCCGCGTGTTCCGGTCGCGTGAGCTGGTGGGCGCCAACCTGGTCGCCTTCACGCTCACCGCCGTGACCAGCTCCGCCGGCGTGCTCAGCACCCTGTACCTCCAGCAGGCGCTCGGCTACCCGCCCACCGCCGCGGGCCTGGCGCTGCTGCCGTTCAGCCTGGCCGCCATCGCCGGGTCGTTCACCGGCGCCTGGCTCACCGCCAGGCTCCGGGCCCGGGCCACGATGGCGTTGGGGCTGGTCACGGTGGCCGGCGCGATGCTGGTGCTGTCGCGGCTTCCGGCCCACGGCCGGGGCGGCCTGCCGTGGCTGGTGACGGGCGGGCTCATCGCCGGGTGGGGGCTGACCTGCGCGTCGGTGGCTTCCACCGCCGCCGGCACCGCAGCGGTGACCGGCGATGCGCAGGGGCTGGCGTCCGGGATGCTGAACGCCGCCGCCCAGATCGGCACCGCCCTGGGCATCGCCGCGCTGGTCACCGTGGCGGCCGCCGGGACCAGCGCCCTGGCCGGGGAGGGCAGCCCCACGCCCACAGAGCTCGTCCACGGGTTCCGGCTGGCGTTCCTCACCGCCGCGCTCGTCGCCCTGCTGGGCACACTCGCCATGCTGCGCCTCGTTCGCAAGCAGCCATGACCATTCGATGCTGTTCCACCGGCATGCGATGCTGCGCGAGTCGCACTCGAGCTTGAGAGGAGTCCCCATGAAGACACCCCCGATCGTGTCGCGGGAGGAGTGGGAGGCTGCGCGCCAGGAGCTGCTGGTGAAGGAGAAGGAGCTGACCCGCGCCCGTGACGCGCTCGCCGCCGAGCGTCGGCGGATGCCATGGCTGGCCGTGGACAAGGCGTACCAGTTCGACGGGCCCGACGGCATGGTGAGCCTGCTCGACCTCTTCGGCGGCCGCCGTCAGCTGATCGTCTACCGCGCCTTCTACGGGCCCGAGGTCACCACCTACGCGGAGGGCGGCTCGTATCCGGAGCGGGCCTGCGTGGGCTGCTCGATGGTCGCCGACCAGGTCGCCCACCCCGGCCACCTGAACGCCCGGAACACGACGCTGGTGTTCGCCTCGCGCGCCCCCCAGGCCGAGATCCAGGGCCTGAAGCAGCGCCACGGATGGGAGCACATCCCCTGGTATACGATCACCGACGACTTCGACAAGGACTTCGACGTCGACGAGTGGCACGGCACCAACGCGTTCATCCGCGACGGCGACCGGATCTTCCGCACCTACCGCATCGACGCCCGCGGCGACGAGCAGATGGGGGGCACGTGGAACTACCTCGACATCACCGCGCTCGGCCGCCAGGAGGCATGGGAGGACTCGCCGGAGGGCTACCCGCAGACCCCGCCGTACGAGTGGTGGAACTACCACGACGCCTACACCAAGGGCAGGTGATCGAGCGCGCCTGGCGCAACCGGGCGCCGAAGCGCCTGGTCGCCGAGTACGACAGCCGCTGACCACGGCAGGTGGATCGCGCTCATCGCAGCACGAACCCGGGGACGAATGGGTCGCGCGGGTCGAAGGTGAACTCACTGGTCCCGCAGCGGTAGGCCATGCCGGTGATCTGCGGGATCACGGCCGGGTGGCCGTCGGCGGTCAGCGAGTCGACGACCCTGCAGGTGAAGGTCGAGCCGACGATCGAGTCGTGGACCAGCGTCTGACCCGGCCCAAGCTCCCCGCGCGCGTCCAGGACCGCGACCCGGGCGGCCGAGCCGGAGCCACACGGCGACCGGTCGACCTCGCCGTCGGCGAAGATCGTGACGTTGCGCTGGTGGAGCGAGCCGTCATCGTCCGTCCCGAGCTCGTCGAACAAGCAATCTCCACGTCCCGGGCCATCAGGTAGCTGGCGACGCTGACGAAGTCGACGGCGGTGACCCGGCCCGCCTCGGTGTGCACCCGGGCGACGACCCGACCAGAGGGAACGTCGATGGTCACCTCGGTCGCCCCGTCGGCGGGGGCCTGGACCCGGCCGCTCTCGACCGCCCACACGCCAAGGGCGATCGTCCCGTGCCCGCAGGCGGTCGAGAACCCGTCCTTGTGCCAGAACAGGACCCCGACGTCGGCGCCCGGATCGTCGGGCGGGATGATGAATCCGCCGTACATGTCGGCGTGGCCGCGAGGCTCGAAGCACAGGAGCTTCCGAAGCCCGTCGGCGTGAGGGTCCTGGATCGCGCGCACCCGACGCTCGGCCACGGTCGCGCCCGGCAGGTCGACCGGCGGCGCAGCCACGATGCGGAACGGCTCCCCACCGGTGTGGTAGTCAACCGTCGAGACAGCCCGGAACGACAGCGCGGTCATCGGTTCTCTTCCCCCACGTCGAGGCTGGCGGCAGCTGGGCGTCGGTGTCGCAGTGAAGGTGCGGCTGCTCATTTCACACGAACCAGCCTTGCCGAGAGGGGCTAGCCCCGCCCGGCGAAGGCGGTGTCGGCCGCGGCGGCGAGCTCGCCCAGTGACCGCAGCTCCAGGTCGTAGCTCCAGGCCCCGGACGGCTCGGGGGTGGCGCCCCAGCCGGGGCGGTCGTGGCGCCGGTTGATCCAGACCGTGGCCAGCCCGGCCCGCTTGGCCGGCAGGTGGTCGTGGAACAGGCTCTGGGCCACGTGCAGCAGCTCCCCGCGGTCGATCCCGAGGTCGTCGAGCGTGCCCAGCAGCGCCCGGAAGTGGTCGGCGGCCGGCTTGTAGGCGCCGACGTCCTCGGCCGTGATGACGGCTGTGAACCGTCCCCGCAGCTGGCGGTTGCTGGCCGCGAAGCCGTCCCGGTGGACGTTGGACACGATGATCAGCTGGTAGTGGGCGGCCAGGGAGCCCAGGGCGGCGGCCGAGTCGGGGAAGGCCGGCCAGTCGGGCACCGAGTCGCCGAGGCGCCGCGCCCAGGCGTCGTCGACGGCCCGCCCCAGGGCCGCCCCGGCGCGGCGAAACGCCGTGGCCAGGACCTCGGGGTAACGGGCGGTCGGCCGCTCGCGCTCGACCGCGGCCTCGTGGCCGGCGTAGGCCTCCAGCAGGCGCTCGTCGTCCAGGTCGAGACCGACCGACCTGGCCCAGGGGCCGAGCACGGCGGCGATGCCGGCCTCCCAGTCGATCAGGGTGCCGTAGCAGTCGAAGCTGAGCGCCCGGTAGCGGGTCAGATCCACGGAGCAAGACTAACCCGGGCAGTCGCGGGCGGTGGACCGCCGACCGCGGTCTCAGGAGCGAGGAGGGCGGATGGACAAGCGGAGCAATTGGGAGGATGCTCCCGCGGTCCAACGGAGGATGCCATGCGCTACAAGCTCGGTGCCGAACAGCTGCGCCAGGTCCCGTCCCTGGTCCACCGCCCCAACACGGTGTTCCGGGTCGCCAGAACCGCTCCGGTCGGGCCAACCCACGCGGTCTGCGCCGCCACCGGCGCCACCCTCTGCGGCGTGAGGACCGACACCCTCCAGGTACTCGACGAGGACTGGGAAGCAGCCTGCTTCGTCGAGAAGTGCCCGGCGTGCTGCGCCGCGGTCACGCCCCATCACTAGTCACGGCTGGAAGACGTTGGCCACGGCCGTCGCCGGTGCGCTTCGCGCATCGTCACCTCCCCGGCGGCTGCGCCGAGGCGATCACCGCGACGGCCTCGACCTCGATGAGCGCGTCCTCCCGGAACAGCCGCCGGACCTCCACGGCCGTGCTGGCCGGTGGCCGCCGGGTGTTGACGTACTGGTCGCGGACCTCCCGGATCACTGGCAGCTGGGTAGCGTCGACCAGGTAGAGGTTGAGCTTGACGACCTGCTCGAAGCCGGCTCCGACCGCCTCGAGCGCGGCACGGAGGTTGTCGAACACCTGCCGGGTCTGGGCGCGGATGTCGCCGGCGCCGACGAGCGCCCCTGCCGGGTCCAGGGCGACCTGCCCGGCGATGTAGACCGGCCGCCCCGCCGTCACCTCGACCACGTGGCTGTAGCCGAACGGCGGGTGCACCGTCTCGGGGTTGATGAAGTTCGCGCTGGCTGATGGTCCCGCGGACGACGCCTCGGTCAACTCGGCGTCCCCCCTTTCGGTTGCGTTGGTCCCTGCCCGATGCGATCAGGTTGCCAGAGCAGGCCCCATGACTGTCCTGGCAGATGAGGTGCTGCATTTGACGCTCCTGTCTGAGGACGGCTCGCTAGAGGCGGCCGCGGCTCCCGGCCCGGTCGGGTGGCGACCAGTCCGATCCGTCCCGGGAGTCGACGCCGTAGCGGCCGGCCAGGATCGCCAGGGTCACCAGGCAGATGAGGAGGATCAGTAGCGCTTGCATCTCGGACGCTCCCTGCTCGTTCAGGCGCTCGATGGGGCGGTGCGGTGCCGTGCCCGGTCGCGGGCGACCGATTGGGCCACGATGGCGGCGTCCTCACCGACACCGAACAGCACCGAGGACTTGCGCTTGCGCAGGAAGTGGACGCCGCAGAAGAACAGGCCCGGGGCCACCGTGCTGGCACCGTTGTCGGTGAGCGGGAAGCCCATCGCGTCGAAGGCCGGAAACCGGATCCACTGCCCGTAGTCGGGGCGGAACCCTGAGGTGAAGATCACCACCCCGAATCCGTTGAGGTCCAGCTCGAGCGGCGGGTCGGCGTGAAAGGGCGGGGGGTCGGGCAGCTCGGGCGCCGCGATCCCTCTGGCGGCGAGCTGCTCGGTGAGCAGCTTTCGGATGTCGGCGTAACGGGCGTCACCGAAGGCGACCGAGTCGGCCAGGTCACCGGCGAAGGACGCCCGATGCCCTTCCACGCCGGCCAGGTGACCCAGCAGCTGCACCCCCATGGCCTGCAACGTGCGGTAGTGCAGGTCATGGCCGCCTCGGTGGCCGGTCACGAGCAGGTTGGCGCCCAGCCGGGCTGCCGGCGAGGGCAGGGCGCTGAGCGGGGTGTCGAAGAAGGTGGTCTCCCGCAGCCAGCTGACGATGTCGCGGCCGCCGGGCCGCCGCGGCAGCCACGGCGCCCGGCCGCAGGCCAGGAACACCTCACGGCCGGCTTCGCCCAGCTCCTCGGAGAGCTGGCAACCGGTCTGGCCGGAGCCAACGACCAGGATCCTCCCCGGCGGAAGGGCTGCGGGATTGCGGTAGTCCTGGGCATCGATCGCCAGCACATCGCGCGGAAACCCCGCCGCGATCTCGGGGCGATGGGGCCGCTGATAGGCGCCGGTGCACACGACAACCGATTCCGCCCGCAGCTCGCCGGCCGAGGTGCGAAGCAGGAACCCCCCGTCGGGTCCGGGTTCGAGGCTGTCCACGCCGACTCCCTCGCGAACGGGCGCACCGAAGCTCGACGCGTACCGCTGCAGGTATCGGACGATCTCATCGCGTGGAACGAAGCCCTCCGGGTCGTCGCCGGCGTAGGCGGCGCCGGGTAGGCTCATGGTCCAGTTCGGCGTCACCAGGCAGAAGCTGTCCCACAGACCCCGCCACATCTGGCCAACCCGTGCCCGCTCCAGCACCACATGCTCGACCCCGCGGGCTGTCAGCTCGTAGCTCACCGCCAGACCGGCCTGGCCCGCTCCGACCACGACCGCCGGGAACTGACCGGGCGCTCCGACCATCACGACGTTCCTCCCCAGAAGCCGTCAGCGAACACGAACGGTCTCGATGGTGCCGCCCGCAGGACCGCACAAGAAGTGCAATGTCTGAACCCGGTCCGGACGGTGGCGCTGCCCGCGGGCCTGTGGTCCTCAGGCGGAGGTGGTCGCCTGCCGCGCGGCAGGCGGGCGCCGGCCCGGTTCGACGCGGCGCTTCCAGGTGGGAAGCGCCCGCGCCAGCGCGCGTGAGCCCTGAACCTCGATCGCCCCGGCGCGCACGGCGTCGCTCCACTCGAGCTCTCCGAGATCCCAACGGGCGAACGCCACCGGATCGCTGACCACGACCACCAGATCTTCTTCCCCGCCGGGGTGCTTCTCGCAGATCTCAGCGTCGCCACGCTCGATCAGCAGCCAGCCACGGCTGCCCGGCCCCGACAGCGTGGGGTAGTCAAAGCGGACCAGGACCCGGCGGTGAGGGAGGCGGCCGCGGTCGAGGTGGCAGGTCACCCACCCCCACAGCACCACGCCGGGATGGGCGTGGTCGGGGGTCAGCTCCGCCCACTGCGACCCCCAGCGCTGCAGGGCCAGCATGACCTCGGACAGCTCACGGCCCGCCTGGGTCGGCTCGTAGGTCGAGCCCGGACCGTCAGGCTTGGGACGGATCTGGATCACCCCGGCGCGCTCCAAGTCCCGCAACCGCTTCGAGAGCAGGCCGCGAGACAGACCCGGAGCGCCGTCGGCGATCTCGTTGAAGGTCCGGCAGCCGACGAGGACGATGTTGCGCAGGATGATGAAGGACCAACGCTCGGCCAGGAGCTCCGACGCCCGCGCGATCGGGCAGTACTGCCCGTAGGTTCTCATCTCCGCAGTCTGTCACCGGCTGGCGATCGCAACTAGTTCAAATGCTGAACCCATGATCGCCCTATGCGGCCATGGCGCAACACTGTCATAGGATCTTGCTCTGTGGACGGGAACGACCGGCAACCGCGCGCGACGAGCCATCCGGGCCCGGGCTCCGCGCGGGATCTGCCTCTGGAACACCGAGTCGCACGCGTCGACTACGACGCCGAGCTCCGGCTGCACGACGAGGTCCTTCGCCGCTCGTACAACCTACGGGCGGACGACCGGGTCCTGGACATCGGCTGTGGCACCGGCCGGACGACGCGGGACGCCGCGCGGTCGGCCGGGGAAGGGAGCGCGCTCGGAGTCGACCTCTCCGCCTCGATGATCGA
>Ga0081538_10005157_pt1 | contig 11840 bp, 11 predicted proteins | sample TabmetS5T2R1_FD_71022 | JGI IMG/M metagenome (GOLD analysis project Ga0081538, IMG submission 71022) | Tabebuia heterophylla rhizosphere microbial communities from the University of Puerto Rico - S5T2R1 | ecosystem: Host-associated > Plants > Roots > Rhizosphere ... | reverse complement strand
GTGCGCCTTTAAGGTCGGGCTACGACGTCGCCAACCGACCAGCCGGGCGGGCGGGGCGTTGGCTTCCGAAGCGCCACCCACCCCACATCGCGGGCATTGCGATCCGCATTTAAGCTGCGCGGCGGCTATGGGTTATAATGCGACAACGTTCAGGAGGACGATGCAATGCACGACACGACGGCGGCGGTGGCGCTCAAGAAGACGGCGACCGGGAACCTGGTCAGCGCCCGTTACGAGGCGCTGCACCGGCGCTTTCCCACGGTCGCGTATTTGCGCGACTACGCCCGCCGTCACGTTCCCAATTTCGCCTTCGAGTACATGGACGGGGGCGCCGGCCAGGACGGCGGCATTGCCCGCAACTGGAGCGCCCTCGACGCGGTCGAGCTGGTGCCGCGCTACGGCGTCACCCTCGGCCTGCCGCCGGTCGAGACCGAGCTGTTCGGCCGGCGCTATGCGGCGCCGATCGGGATCGCCCCCATGGGCGGCCCGTCGATCGCCTGGCCGGGCGCCGACCAGTACCTGGCGACGGCCGCGCAGGCGGCGCGCGTCCCTTACACCCTGAGCACAGTCGGAGGCATCCCGATCGAGCGCGCCGCCGAGCTTGCGCCCGACGTGTTCTGGTTCCAGCTCTACCGCTTTGCCAAGGACGACCACCGCGTCGGCCTCGATCTGGTGCGGCGCGCCGATGCGGCCGGCGCCCACGTGCTGATGCTCACCCTCGACGTGCCGGTGCGCACCACGCGCTCGCGCGAAGTGGCAAGCGGCATCACCTATCCTTTCCGCGTCGGCCCGCGGATGGCGGCGAGCGCCATCGCCTCGCCCGGCTATCTGTGGTCGCTGTGGAAACACGGCATCACCCGCTTCGCCTGTCTCCAGCCCTACGCCGGGGAGGAGGCGAGCGTGAACGCGATGGCGCAATTCATGCAGGGCGAGCAGCGCGGCGCCTTCACCTGGGACGAGGTGGCGCGGTTCCGCGAGCGCTGGAAGCGGCCGCTCGTGGTCAAAGGCACCATGCATCCGAGCGATGCCGAAAAGGCGGTCTCGCTCGGCGTCGACGGGCTCGTCGTGTCCAACCATGGCGGCCGGCAGGTCGAAGGCCTGCCGGCCGCGATCGACGCCCTGCCGGCCGTGGTCGCGGCCGTCGGCAAGCGCGCCACCGTCATGATGGACAGTGGAATCCGCAGCGGCCTCGATGTGATCCGCGCGGTAGCGCTCGGCGCCGAGGCGGCCTTTGCCGGCAAGGCCTTCCTGTGGGGCGTGGGCGCGCTCGGCGCCGACGGTCCCGGACACGTCATCGACATCATGGTGGACGAGATGCGGGCAGCGCTCGGCCAGATCGGCGCCCGCACGCTGGCGGAGGCGCGCTCGGTCGTCGTGCGCCATCCCGGTGCGCTCAATTTCCAGTCGAATATGACGCCATAATAATTTGATATACAATTATATTTTGTCATTTGCGCCGTTGCCCCGGCGCGCCAGAAAAACGCAACCATGCCGGGGACAAATCAGTCTTCTCTCGAAGCCACCGGGTCCGAACTCTGCCAGCTTGCCGATCCGGGCTGCGGCTCGGCGAGTAGAATCATCCCTGCCCTGCAGTTTCCACAGTGGTGTCGTGCTGCGGAGCCCGGTAGGAGGAGGCCCCTGTTCTATGAAAATCCCCCTCCGGAGAATCTTATGACGGCGGTCGCCGAGACGAGCTTCGCACCGGCGATCGACGACCGGCTCGCCCGGCGCAACGCGCTCATCCTTGCCGTCACCCAGGCACTCGCCGGCGCCAACAACACCGTCATCGTCAGCACCGGCGGCATCGTCGGCGCAGTGCTTGCGCCCGATCCCGGGCTGGCGACGCTGCCCATCAGCGTCATGGTGCTCGGCATGTGGGCCGGGACGCTGCCGCTCGGCGTGCTGTGCCGGGCCATCGGGAGGCGCTTCGCGCTACAGGTCGGATCGGGGTTCGGCGTGCTGTGCGGCCTCGTCGCCTGCGCGGCCGTGCTTAAGGGCTCGTTCGCCCTGTTCATTCTCGGCGCCTTCTGCGCCGGCCTGTATGCGGCCGCCCACCAGTCCTATCGGTTCGCCGCGACCGACACGGCGAGCGAGAGCTTCCGTCCCAATGCGGTCGCCTGGGTGCTCGCCGGCGGCGTGTTCGCCGGCGTGCTCGGTCCGCAACTCGTCATTGCCAGCAAGGACGTCTGGCCGCCGTTGTTTGCCGCGACCTTCCTGGCCCAGGCCGCGGTTGCGGCCATTGCGGCGCTGGTGCTCGCGTTCCTGAGGATCCCGCGCCCGGTGGCGCATCGCGATATCAGCGGCGGCCGATCGCTGGCCGAGTTTGTCCGGATGCCGCGCTTCGTGGTCGCGGTCGCATGCGGCGTCGCCAGCTTTGCCATGATGAACCTGGTGATGACGTCGGCACCGGTCGCCATGGTGGGCTGCGGCCATTCGGTCACCGATGCGACCCTCGGCATTCAATGGCACGTGCTGGCCATGTATGCGCCGAGCTTCTTCACTGGCGCCCTGATCCTGCGCTTCGGCCTCGAACGCATCATGCTCACCGGGCTGGTGTTCGTCGCCGTGAGCGCCGTCATCGGCCTTGCGGGCGTGAGCGTCGCCCACTTCTGGTCGGCCCTGGTGCTGCTCGGCATCGGCTGGAACTTTGCCTTCGTGGCCGCCACCACCATGGTCACCCAGTGCCATCGCGCAGAGGAACGCAACAAGGTTCAGGCCTTCAACGATTTCCTGATATTCGGCGCGATGGCGATCGCATCGTTTTCGTCGGGTCAGCTGCTGGCCGTCTTCGGCTGGAGCGCTGTCAACATCGTGGTGTTCCCGTTCATTCTCTCTGCCGGCGCGCTGGCGATCTGGCTGTTGCTGCGGGGACAGCCGCGGCCCGCCTGAAATTGCCTACGTTGCGTCACTGCATCGTTTTTGGCTATACGGGCGCCACTTCCGGGTCGGAGCTAGCCTTGCGGCGATTCCGGCGACCTCTCCGACGGCGGGCAAGCTTCCAGTGAAACGGGGTCAATCATGACTGCTTTGTGGGTGATCATCGCCTGCGGCGCGCTCGCCATCTTGTACGGCATCTGGGCGACCCAGTCGGTGATGTCGGCGGATGCCGGAAGCCAAAAGATGCAGGAGATCTCGGCGGCCGTGCGCGAGGGGGCGCAGGCCTATCTCAAGCGCCAATACACCACGATCGGCATCGTCGGTATCGTGATCTTCCTCATCGTCGGATTCCTGCTCGGCTGGCTGGTGGCGGTCGGCTTCCTGATCGGCGCGATCCTGTCCGCCGTGGCCGGCTTCATCGGCATGAACGTCTCGGTACGCGCCAATGTGCGCACCGCGCAGGCGGCCATCCGTTCGCTCGCCGACGGTCTGGCGCTCGCCTTCAAGGCCGGTGCCATCACCGGCCTTTTGGTCGCCGGCCTGGCGCTGCTCGGCGTCGCGGTCTATTTCAGCTTCCTCACCGGCACGCTGAAGCTTGCTCCCAACAGCCGCACGGTGGTCGATGCGCTGGTCGCGCTCGGCTTCGGCGCCTCGCTGATCTCGATCTTCGCCCGTCTCGGCGGCGGCATTTTCACCAAGGGCGCCGACGTCGGCGGCGACCTGGTGGGCAAGGTCGAGGCGGGAATTCCCGAGGACGATCCGCGCAACCCGGCGACCATCGCCGACAACGTCGGCGACAATGTCGGGGACTGCGCCGGCATGGCGGCGGACCTGTTCGAGACCTATGCGGTGACCACCGTCGCCACCATGGTGCTGGCGGCGATCTTCTTTGCCGGAACGCCGCTGCTGCTGCCGATGATGACGCTGCCGCTGGCGATCGGGGCGGCCTGCATCGTCACTTCGATCATCGGCACTTTCTTCGTCAAGCTCGGCGCCAGCCAGTCGATCATGGGCGCGCTGTACAAGGGCTTCATCGCCACCGCCGTGCTCTCCCTCGGCGGCGTCGCGCTCGTCACCTATTACCTCGTCGGGTTCGGCCCGATTGCCGGCACGCCCTATACCGGGCTGCATCTGTTCCTCTGCGGCGTGGTGGGGCTGGTGGTGACCGGGCTGATCGTGTGGATCACCGAATACTACACCGGCACCAATTTCCGCCCGGTGCAGTCGATCGCCACCGCCTCGAAGACCGGCCATGGCACCAACATCATCCAGGGCCTCGCGGTGTCGCTCGAGGCGACCGCGCTGCCGACCATCGTCATCATCGCCGGCATCCTCATCACCTATGGGCTGGCGGGCCTGTTCGGCATCGCCATCGCGGTGACCACGATGCTGGCGCTCGCCGGCGTCGTGGTTGCGCTCGACGCATTCGGCCCGGTGACCGACAATGCCGGCGGCATCGCCGAGATGTCGGGCCTGCCGAAGGAGGTGCGCAAATCGACCGACGCGCTCGACGCGGTGGGCAACACCACCAAGGCGGTGACCAAGGGCTACGCCATCGGCTCGGCGGGCTTGGGCGCCCTGGTGCTGTTCGCGGCCTACAATGAGGACCTGAAATTCTTCATCGCCAATGCCTCGGCCCACCCGTACTTCAACGGCGTCAGGCTCGATTTCTCGCTCAACAATCCGTACGTGGTGGTGGGACTCCTGTTCGGCGGGCTTCTGCCCTACCTGTTCGGTGCGCTCGGCATGACGGCGGTCGGCCGCGCGGCCTCCTCCATCGTCGAGGAGGTGCGCCGCCAGTTCCGCGAAAAGCCGGGCATCATGGAATACAAGGAGAAGCCGGATTACGCCCGCGCCGTCGACCTCCTCACCAAGGCCGCGATCAAGGAGATGATCGTGCCGTCGCTGCTGCCGGTGCTGTCGCCGATCGTCGTCTATTTCGCCATCTATTTCATTGCCGGCGGCGGCGCAGCCGGCAAGTCGGCGGCCTTCTCGGCGGTCGGCGCCATGCTGCTCGGCGTGATCGTGACCGGCCTGTTCGTCGCCATCTCCATGACGTCGGGCGGCGGCGCCTGGGACAACGCCAAGAAATATATCGAGGACGGCCACTACGGCGGCAAAGGCTCGGAGGCGCACAAGGCGGCGGTGACCGGCGACACGGTCGGCGATCCCTACAAGGATACGGCCGGTCCGGCCGTCAACCCGATGATCAAGATCACCAATATCGTGGCGTTGCTGCTGCTCGCCGTGCTGGCGCATCAGTAGAGAGTAGTGAGTAGTGAATAGTGAGCAGTGAATAGTGGCGCGCGGCTGCTACTCACCACTCACTATTCGCTATTTCACTAATTGCGGATGATCTGCCGCAGGATGAATTGCAGGTAGTTCAGCTCGGTTCCGGAGGTCGGGGTGGTGCGGCTGATGAAGTCGAACACCTGGCCGTCCCGGAGGCCGTAATCGGCCAGGCGCTGGACCCGCCGGCTCTTGTCGAAATAGATCGCGACAACCCGCCGGTCGACCTCCTTCTGCGGCAGAAAGGCGGTCCGCTCCGTGCGCTGGGAAATATAATAGAACACATCGCCGCTCAGGGTGGCGACCGTCGACGGTGTGCCCATGACGATGAGGACCTGTTCCTGGCTTGCGCCGAGCGGAATCTGCTCGAGCGCGCCTTCGGGCACGACATAGCCGCGCTGGAAGCTCTCGGTGAAAATGCACCCCGACAACAGCGTCGCCAGCGCCAACATGGATACGAGCAGCCGCGCGAACCGCACAGGCAGGCGAAACACTTGGAAGGAAACCGCCATCCCCAACCCTCTACCCCGGGAGACCGAGCACGCACGACCGCCGACTGTCCCCGGATGCCCCGTCACCCAATGCGATTCCAGTGACATGCCGGCCGTTTCGCCGCATTGGGGAGCGGCCGAGACTATTGTGATGCTCTGTGGCGCGATCGTGGCGCGCCCCCGGGGGGACCCGGCCGGATCGCTCGATTTTCCCGCCGCGAATACTATATTCGCCCCGAATACTGTATTTGGACTTGCCCAGAGCGCAGCGAGACAAGGCAGCGTTGGTCGCATGACCCACAACTCACTCCCGGGCTGGAGCGTGCCGATTCGACTGGACGAAGTTCCGGAGAGCGGCCTGCGGCGCGATCTTGCCGCCGACGCGGCGATTCGATCGGCGCTGGCGCGCGTGGCCGGGGTCGATGAGCTGCCGCGGCTGGAAGCGAGCTTCGATATGACCCGCAGCGGCCGCGCCGGGCTGCGCGTGACCGGCACTGTCTCGGCGACCGTGCGGCAGACCTGCGTAGTCCCCCTCGAGCCGGTGGAGAACGAGGTCGACGAGGCGGTCGACCTCACTTTCCTGCCGGGCCGCGAAGGCGAGCCGGCGGCCCGCGAAGAGGATGCCGCAGGCCAGGACCCGCCGGAACCGCTGGTCAATGCAACCGTTGATCTTGGTGCAATTGCAACCGAGTTCTTCATCCTGGGAATCGATCCTTATCCGCGCAAGGCGGGCGCGGTGTTTGAGGCTCCGGAGAGCGGCGAACCCGCTGACCATCCCTTCGCCGCCCTGGCGGCGTTGAAAAAGCGCCCCTGACCGAAGCAGCGACCGGTTGTGATTTGGGCTTTGTCAAGTCTTGTGAGTGGCTGCGTAACCGCTATTGTCGCCGCCCTGCGGCCGGTCATCGCTCCCGACGGACCGATTTCCCCGGTGTCTGTGGAGGCCAAGGCCAGGTTCATCCATGCACGACAAGGTGCGGATCGCGCTCGACGCCATGGGAGGTGACCACGGCGCGTCGATGGTGGTCCCGGGAGCCGAGGTGTCGCTGCAGCGCCAACCGGACACGGAGTTCGTCCTGTTCGGCGATGCCGGCCTTGTTGCGCCCCTGTTGGATGCGCATCCGCGGCTCAAGGCGGCGTCGCGCCTCGTCCATACCGAGGTCGCCGTGGCCATGAACGCCAAGCCGAGCCAGGCGCTGCGCGCGGGGCGCTGGAAATCCTCCATGTGGCTTGCCATAGACGCCGTCAAGAAAGGGGATGCGGACGTGGCGATTTCCGCCGGCAACACCGGCGCCCTGATGGCGATGGCAAAGTTCAACCTGCGGACCATGGCGGGAATCGAGCGTCCCGCGATCGCCGGGTTCTGGCCGACGCTGCGCGGCGAATCGGTCGTGCTCGACGTCGGGGCATCGATCGGCGCCGATGCTCAGCACATCGTCGACTTGGCTGTGATGGGCAGCGCGCTCGCCCGCATCGTGTTCGACCACGAGCGTCCCACCGTCGGGCTCTTGAACATCGGGGTCGAGGAGATCAAGGGACTGGAGGAGGTCCGCGAGGCTGGGCGAATCCTGCGCGAAGCGCAGTTGCCGGATTTCGAATATGTGGGATTCATCGAGGGAGACGACATCGGCAGAGGCGTGGTCGACGTCGTGGTGACGGAAGGATTCGCCGGCAATATCGCGATCAAGGTGGCGGAAGGAACTGCCCGCCAAATGGCCGCGTTGCTGAGAGATGCCATGAGCCGGTCGTGGCGGACGAAGCTCGGTTATCTGCTCGCGCGTGAGGGGTTCGCCGGGTTGCGCGAGAAGATGGACCCGCGCAAGGCCAACGGCGGCGTGTTCGTCGGCCTCAACGGCATCGTGATCAAGAGCCACGGGGGCAGCGATGTCGAAGGCTTCGCTGCGGCTGTCGACCTCGGCTACGAAATGGTACGCCACGGCCTGCTGGCCAGGATCAGCAACACCCTCGACCACTACGTCCGCCACACCAGCGAAGCCCGAGCGATCGGCGGAGCAGCCTCGTGACGGTGACGCGCTCCGTCGTGCTCGGCTGCGGCAGCTATCTTCCGCAGCGCATCCTCACCAATGACGAGCTTGCTCGCAAGGTCGACACCAGCGACGAGTGGATCATCCAGCGCACCGGCATCCGCGAGCGTCGGATCGCCGCTCCTGGAGAGGTCACGTCCGACATGGGCCTCAAGGCGGCCCAGGCGGCGCTCGCCGACGCCCGCATCGACTCCCAGGCGATCGATCTCATTGTGCTTGCCACCGCCACGCCCGACAACACGTTCCCGTCCAGCGCCGTGTCGATCCAGGCCGGGCTGGGCATTGCGCACGGCGCCGCCTTCGACCTGCAGGCAGTCTGTTCCGGCTTCGTCTATGGCCTGTCGGTGGCCGACGGCCTGTTGCGCGCCGGCAGCTTCAAGCGGGCTCTGGTGATCGGGTCGGAAACCTATTCGCGGATTCTCGATTGGACCGATCGCACCACCTGCGTGCTGTTCGGGGACGGGGCGGGGGCGGTCGTGCTCGAGGCCCAGGCGCAACCCGGCTCGCGCGAGGACCGCGGGGTCCTCACCACCCATTTGCGCTCGGATGGACGGTATAAGTCCAAGCTTTATGTCGACGGCGGGCCGGCATCCACCGGCACGGTCGGGCACTTGCGAATGGAAGGACGCGAGGTGTTCCGCCACGCCGTGGCGATGATCACCGACGTGATCGTGGACGCCTTCAACGCGACCGGGTACACCGCCGACGACATCGACTGGTTCGTGCCGCATCAGGCCAACAAGCGGATCATCGACGGATCGGCGCACAAGCTGGGCATCGCGCCGGAGAAGGTCGTCACCACCGTCGACAAGCATGGCAACACGTCGGCGGCCTCGATTCCCCTGGCACTGACGGTTGCAGTGGGGGATGGGCGCATCAAGCCGGGGGATCTGGTGCTCCTGGAGGCGATGGGTGGGGGCTTTACCTGGGCCTCGGCCCTGGTGCGATGGTGACCTGATCAATCGCGCCAACGCGCTGTCCCCGTTGACCCTGTGGCATGTTGTACATATCGTTGATTATTCAGCGAGATAGGTGATCGCCGAAAGCGGGGCTTGGCGATGGTGGGAAAAACGGTGACGCGCGCGGATTTGTGCGAGGCGGTCTATCAGAAGGTGGGGCTGTCGCGAACGGAATCCGCATCGTTGGTTGAGGTGGTGTTGAAGGAGATCACGGACTGCCTGGAGCGAGGCGAGACGGTCAAGCTCTCTTCGTTCGGCTCTTTCGTGGTTCGAAAGAAGGGCGAACGGGTTGGCCGCAATCCGAAGACCGGCAAGGAAGTTCCGATCTCGCCGCGGCGGGTCATGGTGTTCAAGCCATCTGCGATTCTCAAACAGCGCATCAACGCCGAGTTCGATGCTGGTTAGCACCTCCGCGCCGGCGGCTCGGCACACCGGCTCATAAGAGTAGGAGTAGACGGCGGTGGATAAAGCGCCGGACGCATTCCGTACCATCAGCGAAGTGGCGGAAGAGCTCGACCTGCCGCAGCATGTACTGCGATTCTGGGAGACGCGCTTTTCGCAGATCAGGCCGATGAAGCGCGGCGGCGGCCGGCGCTACTACCGGCCGGACGATGTCGATCTGTTGCGCGGCATCCGCCATCTCCTCTACGGCGAGGGCTACACGATCCGCGGCGTGCAGCGCATCCTCAAGGATCACGGCGTGAAGTTCGTGCAGAGCGTGTGGCAGGCCGGCGCGCCGCAGCCGGCCAAGGCCCCGGGCGATGCCGAGGAGGCCGAGAGCGTCGCCGCCAGGGACGAACGCGGGCGGCGACTGTTCGCGCTCTTGCCTTCCCTGCTCGGCAGCGAGGACCACGCAGAATCCGACGCGTCGCACGCGGTGCATCGCAAGCCGCCTATCGAGGATCTGACCGCGCTGACGTCCTCCGGCGAGAACGGCGATGAGCGGCTGATGGTCAAGACTTCCGGGCCGCGACCACAGAGGATGGGGCTCGCACCTACGCGCGACCATGACACTGCGGCCGGCGGGCTCACGCGCGAGGACGTGCGCAAGCTGCACGCGATGCTGGCGGAGCTTGCCGAGTGCCGCCAGCTTCTCGACGCGGTTCTGGCCGAAAAGCCTTGACCTGCCGGGTCGTCATCGCGGTCGCTGCCGCGCTGCTGGCGTCGGCTTCCCGGGCCCAGCCCGTTGAGGCGGATTATCCCGGTCGTACCGTCAAAATCGTTGTGTCGGCGCCCGCCGGCGGCGGGCTCGACGTGGCGGCGCGCATCATCGCCGAGAGACTGCGGCAGCGCCTCGGCCAGCCGTTCATCATCGAGAATCGTCCCGGCGCCGCCGGCAATACCGGAGCGGAAGTCGTCTTCGCGGCCGAGCCGGACGGTTATACATTGCTGGCGGCGCAGCCCTCGCCGCTCACCGTCAACCAGCTCCTCTACCGGAAGCTCAATTTCGATCCCGCCGCTTTCGTGCCGGTAGCGACCATGACCGCCGTTCCCAATGTGTTGGTGGTCCGGCCCGATCTTCCGGCACATTCGCTGCGGGAGTTCATCGACCATGCCAAGGCCAATCCCGGCAAGCTCAATTTTGCCTCGCAGGGCATCGGCACGACGCCGCATCTGTCGGGGGAATTGTTCAATCGGCTGGCCGGAACGCAGCTCGTTCACGTGCCTTACAAGGGGACCGCGCAGGCGGTGAACGACGTGGTCGCCGGCCACGTCGACCTGATTTTTCTGGAGATGGGATCGGCGTTCCAGCTTTACAAAGGCGGCAGGGCGAAGCTGCTCGCGCTCTCGAGCCTCGAGCGGGCGCCGCAGATGCCGGAAATCCCCATCTTTGCCGAGGCCGGCATGCCGGATTTCAAATCCGACACCTGGAATGCCCTGGTGGCTCCGCCAAAGACACCGGCCGCGATCGTCGCGAAGCTGAACACCGCGATCAACGAGGTCCTCAAGCTTCCTGACGTTCAGGCGCATTTCGCCGGCATCAGCATGCAGCCGGTCGGCGGTACGCCGGCGGATCTGGCCGAACGGATCAAGGCGGAGACGAGGCGCTGGGGCGAGGTGATCCGCGCCGCGAACATCACGGCGAATTAGAATCAATCGCGGTCGCGATGGAAATCCTCGGTCGGCGGCGGACCCCAGACCGTCGTCTTGCCCGGGATCCACACCTTCGGCCGCTGCGGCTGGTCGTGATGCCAGGGGCGCGGCTCGAAGTAGCCCAGTTCCTCGTCGAACATCTGGTCCATCTCGCAGAAGAACTCGACCACCTGGTCGTCGTGGTTGCGATGGTAGGTCGCGACGTTGTGGCCGGGCCCGTGACGCAAGGGTCCCCAGATGATCGGGATCTTCCTCTGGCCGAGCAGCTCACACGACTCCTGCAGGTGGGAGAAATCCTTCAGCTCGAAGGCGATGTGATGCATCTTGGTGTTGCGGCCGCGGATGAAGTTCACCGAGTGATGATCCGTGTTGCAACGCATGAAGACGAAGAAATCGCCGATCCAGTCGGACACGCGGAATCCCATGACCCGCTGGTAGAAGTCCGCCGTCTCCTGCGGGCTTTGCACCACGAAGGCCACGTGGCCGAGCTTCAACGGCCCGGCGCCGAACACCTGCTCGTGCCGGCCGAGATAGCTCCATTCCGAGAACAGCTCGATCGTCGTTCCCTTGTTGTCCTTGAAGGCAAGCACCTTGCCGATGCCGGGAACCGAGTCGTTGCGCAGCTCGCTCTTGACACCGTCCTTGGCAAGCTCCTGAGCCAGCTCGTCGAAATCCGAGTTCGGCGCCACCTCGAATGCGAGCCTGGTGCAGCATTCCCGGTCGGCCTGCTCGAGCCCAACGATGAGCTGGCCCACCTTGCTCGCCAGGAACGCCCGATTCTTCTCGCGGTCGGCGAGGAAGAGCCCGTTGATCTGCGTGTAGTAGGCGATGGCTTTTTCCAGGTCCGGGGTTTCGAACGTGGCGTGCCCGATTCTTCTTGGTTTGATCATATTCGCTTGTCTCCGCTTCCGTCCCTGCCGCGGCGGGCGCGCTCCGGCTGGCGCGCCACAAGGCCTCTAGTCTTAGTCTAGCGGCACATCAACCGTGCTTGAAGCCCGGCTTGAAGCCGGCGTCGGCCCGTCGGATGGCCGCGCCCGCCGCGCCCACGGGAACCTTTATCCACGCGATGGCATTGCCTTCGCGATCGA
>Ga0081538_10005156_pt1 | contig 11841 bp, 9 predicted proteins | sample TabmetS5T2R1_FD_71022 | JGI IMG/M metagenome (GOLD analysis project Ga0081538, IMG submission 71022) | Tabebuia heterophylla rhizosphere microbial communities from the University of Puerto Rico - S5T2R1 | ecosystem: Host-associated > Plants > Roots > Rhizosphere ... | reverse complement strand
CGATCTGCCCGTGCTCGCCCAGTACGTGATGCCGGGCGGGCGCACGCAGAACCTCCTCTTCCTCGCGTTCGCGCTGGCCTTCGCCATCAAGGTGCCGATGTTCCCCTTCCACACGTGGCTGCCCGACGCCCACGTCGAGGCGCCCACCCCGGGCAGCGTGATCCTCGCCGGGGTGCTGCTGAAGATGGGGACCTACGGCTTCCTGCGCTTCTGCCTGCCGCTGTTCCCCCAGGCGACGCTGGTCTTCGCGCCCTGGATGGTGGCGCTGTCGGTCATCGGCATCATCTACGGCGCGTGGGTGTCCACCGTGCAGGCCGACATCAAGAAGCTCGTGGCCTACTCGAGCGTCAGCCATCTCGGCTTCGTGATGCTCGGGGTGTTCGCCCTGAACGCGCAAGGCGTGGTGGGCGGCATCATCCAGATGGTCAATCACGGCCTCAGCACGGGGGCGCTCTTCCTCCTCGTGGGCATGATCTACGAGCGGCGGCATACCCGGCTCATCGCCGACTTCGGCGGGCTGTGGAAGGTCATGCCCGCCTTCAGCGTGCTCTTCATGATCGTCACCTTCTCGTCCATCGGGCTGCCCGGGCTCAACGGGTTCGTGGGCGAGTTCCTGATCCTCGTGGGCGCCTTCCAGTGGAGCAAGCTCGCCACCGCGCTGGCCACCACCGGGATCATCTTCGCCGCCGTCTACATGCTGTGGATGTACCAGAGGGTGGTGTTCGGAGAGATCACCCACGAGGAGAACCGGCGGCTGCCCGATCTCTCGCTGCGGGAGTGGGTGGTGCTGGCGCCGGTGCTGCTCTTCATCGTGTGGATCGGCGTGTACCCGGCGCCCTTCACCGGCCTCACCGAGGCGAGCGTCCAGGCCTTGATCAGCCAGGTGCAAGCGAAGGCAGCCGCTACCGCGGCCCTCGCCGCCCGTTAGCATGACGCCCGCCCTCGTCCCGCCGCTCATGAGCGTCAAGTCGATCGGCCCCGTGCTGATCCTGTCCGTCACCGCGCTCGTGCTGCTCGTCATCGATCTCCTGCCGCCCCGCGAGCGGAAGGAGCATCTCGGCGTGGTGGGCCTGGCCGGGGTGGTCGCCTCGCTCGTCAGCTCGCTCTACTTCTGGGGCGCCGACGAGCGCACGTTCAAGGGGATGGTGGTGCTGGACGGGTTCGCCATCTTCTTCAACCTCGTCATCGGCTTCGCGGTGGGGCTGGTCCTCCTGTTCTCCCTGGACTACGTGCGGCGCCAGGGAGCGGAGTCGGGCGAGTTCTACATCCTCGTGCTCCTCTCCGCGGTCGGCATGACCCTCATGGCGAGCGCGGGCGACCTGATCATCGTGTTCCTCGGGCTGGAGACGATGTCGCTGGCCCTCTACGTGCTCGCCGGCACCTTCAAGACCCGGCTCGAGGCGGCCGAGGCGTCGATGAAGTACTTCCTCCTCGGCGCCTTCGCCTCCGGCTTCTTCCTCTACGGCATCGCCCTCATCTTCGGCGCCGCGGGCTCCACCAACCTGGACCGCGTCGGCGCCGCCCTCGCCTCCGGGGCGGGGCGCGATCCGCTGCTCCTCATCGGGTTCGGCCTCCTCCTGGTGGGCTTCGGCTTCAAGATCTCGTCGGTGCCGTTCCACATGTGGGCGTCGGACGTCTATCAGGGCGCCCCGACGTCGGTGACCACGCTCATCGCCACCGGCTCCAAGGCCGCCGCCTTCGCCGCCCTCCTCCGGGTGCTGCTGAGCGCGCTGCGCCCCGCCCAGGGGGACTGGGCGCTGCTCCTGTGGGGGCTCGCCGTGCTGAGCATGACGGTGGGCAACGTCGTCGCCATCGCCCAGCGGAACGTCAAGCGCATGCTCGCCTACTCGTCCATCGCCCATGTCGGCTACATGCTGGTGGGCGTGGTGGCGAGCGGCTCGCTCGGCAACGCCAGCGTCCTCTTCTATCTCCTCGTGTACACCTTCACCACCGCGGGCGCCTTCGGCGTCCTCCTCCTCCTCGAGCGCCAGGGCCGCGAGGCGGTGGAGGTGGACGATCTCGCCGGGCTCGCCAGCCGTCATCCGGTGATGGCGCTGGTCTTCAGCATCTTCCTGCTCTCGCTCGTGGGCATCCCGCCCACCGCCGGCTTCGTGGGCAAGTTCTATCTCTTCGGTGCGGCGGTGCGCGAGGGCTGGATCTGGCTGGCCGTCATCGGTGTGCTGAACTCCGCCATCGCCGCCTACTACTACTTGCGCCTCATCGTGTACATGTACATGCGCGAGCCCGAGGGCGCGCCCACCGAGGTGGCCCCGTCGATGGCCGGCGTGCTCGCCCTGTTCATCGCGCTCTGCGGCGTGGTGTGGCTCGGCGTGATGCCCGCTCCCTACCTCGACCTCGCGCAGACGGCGCTCGCCCCGCTCCTCCGCTAGCGGGGGACCGCGCCGGTGGTCCGGCTTCCGTATCGCGGCTGGCTCTTCGACCTCGACGGCACCCTCTATCTCGGCGAGCGTCTCCTGCCCGGCGCGGCCGAGCTGGTGGGCGCGCTCCGTCGGGACGGGCGCCGGGTCGCCTTCCTCTCGAACAAGCCGCTCGAGACCCGCGCCGACTATGCCCGCAAGCTGACCCGCCTCGGCGTGCCCGCCGAGGCGGACGACGTCATCAACTCCTCGCTCGTCCTGGCCCGCCACCTCCGGAGCCTGGATCCCGGCGCGCCCGTCTTCGTCATCGGCGAGCCGCCGATGCAAGAGGAGATGCGCGCCCACGGCTTCGAGGTGCGCGACGACGCGCGCGTGCGCTGGGTGGTGATCGCCTTCGACCGCACCTTTACGTACGGCAAGCTGAACACCGCGCTCCAGGCGGTGCGGGGAGGCGCGCGGCTGATCGCCACGAACCCCGATCGCACCTGCCCGGTGGACGGGGGCGAGATCCCCGACTGCGCCGGCATGATCGCGGCGGTGGAGGCGGTGACCGACCGCCGGGTGGAGGCGATCGTGGGCAAGCCCTCACCCATCATCCTCGAGGTGGCCCTGGCCGCCCTGGGGGTGCCGGCGGCGGAGACGGTGATCGTGGGCGACCGCATCGAGACCGACGTGGCGATGGGAAAGCGGAGCGGGCTCGCCACCATCCTCGTCCTCAGCGGCGTGACGCGGGCCGACGACCCGCGAATCGCCTCGCTCGCTCCCGACCACGTGGTACGATCCGTTGCAGACCTGCTGACTTCCTGAGAAAAACGTGATTCAGAGCCGGCTCGCGGGAATCGATCAAGCGCCGTTCGACGTCGTCGTGATCGGCGGCGGGATGGCGGGAGCCGGCGTCGCCCGCGACCTCGCGCTGCGGGGCGTGTCGGTGGCCCTCTTCGAGAAGGGCGATTTCGCCTCCGGCACCTCGTCGAAGTCCTCCAAGCTCATCCACGGCGGTCTCCGCTATCTCGAGCTGGGCGACTTCAAGCTCGTGCGCGAGTCGCTGCGCGAGCGGTCCACCCTCGAGCGCGTGGCCCCGCACCTCGTCCGGCCGCTGCCCTTCCTCGTGCCCGTGTACAAGGGGAGCCGGCGCGGCCTCATCCTCGTGCGGGTCGGGATGTGGCTCTACGATCTGCTCACGCCCGGCAAGGCCACCGAGCGCTACCGCGTGCTCCGCCCCGTGGACACGCTTGCCCTCGAGCCCAGCATCCGGCCGGAGGACCTCAAGGGCGCCGGCTACTACTTCGACGACCTCCTCCTGTACCCGGAGCGGATGTGCCTGGAGAACGTGCTGTCGGCGGCGCGGCACGGCGCGCGCGTCCACAACTACTGCCAGGTGGAGGAGTTCATGAAGGGCGCGCGCGGCCTGGACGGGGTGCGCGTGCGCGATCTCCTCACCGATCAGGTGTTCGCGGTGCGCGCCTCGGTGGTGATCAACGCGACCGGGCCCTGGGTGGACCGCGTGCGCGAGCTCGCCGGACTCACCAGCGACCTGCCCCGGGTGCTGCGCACCACCAAGGGCATCCACTGCCTGCTCCCGCGGGTGACCGAGCGCGCGGTCTACCTCTCCTCCGACTCCGACGAGCGGATGATCTTCGTGATCCCGTGGCGCGACTTCTCGCTGGTGGGCACGACCGACACCGACTTCGACGGCGACCCCGATCGCCTGTGGGCGACCCGCGGCGAGGTGGAGTACCTGCTCGGCGCGGTGCGGCGAGTGCTCCCCGATCCGCGTATCTCGTTCGAGCACGTGGCGTACACCTATGCCGGCGTGCGGCCGCTCGCCTACGAGGAGGGCGCCGCTCCCAGGGTGTCGCGCGACCATCGCGTGGTGCTGGAGGGCCCGGAGGGCCGGCTGATGTCGATCACCGGCACCAAGCTCACGTGCTTCCGGAGCCTCGCCGAGGAGGTGGGGGATTTGGTCATGGCCCGCCTCCACCGGCGCGAGCCCTCGGTGTCCGCCCGCCTCACCCTCGACGGGCTGGACGAGGACGTGGCGAAGCGAGAGGTGCGCGCCTGGCTGGACGTGTCCGCGGAGATGGCGGCCACCGGGCTTCCCCGCGACACCCTCCAGGCCCTCGTGGACACCTACGGCCGGGGCTACACGCGCGTGCTCGAGCTCGCCAAGAAGTTTCCCGACGGCGCCGAGCGGCTCTGCCCGTCCAATCCCGAGATCGTGGCCCAGCTTCACCAGGCGGTGCGGGACGAGATGGCCGTGTCGCTCCAGGACGTCCTGATCCGGCGCACCGCCATCGGCCAGAGCCTCTGCCAGGGGCTCGACTGCGCGGAGTCCATCGGCCGGCGGATGGCCGATGCCGCGGGCTGGTCGTCCCGCCGGCTCACCGCCGAGCTCGAGGCCTACCAGAAGTACGTGGACCGCTCCCACCGGTTCCGCCAGCCCGCGTAATAGCCCCGTAGCCCGGGCGTGGCATCATCGGCCCGCCTGAATTAGAATACGCGCCGGAGCCGGCCCGGTCCCTGCGATCACCGGCGCTCACACTGACGCTCCCAGCAAGGGGGAACCCGGGATGACTCGTCGACGCCTCATGATGCTCACCGCCCTGGCGCTGGTCGTGGCCCTGGCCGCCGCGGTGTCACCGAGCCGCGCCCAATCCCGTACCCAGATCGAGTTCTGGTACGGGCTCGGGCAGCCCCTGGGCGGGCTCATCGAGAAGATCGTGGCCGACTTCAATGCCTCGCAGACCCAGTACCAGGTGAACCCGAGCTTCAAGGGCTCGTACCCCGAGACGATGGTGGGCGCCATCGCGGCGTTCCGCGCCGGCACTGCGCCCCACATCGTGCAGATGTTCGAGGTGGGCACCGCGACGATGATGTCCGCGCGCGGCGCGGTGAAGCCGGTGCACGAGCTGATGAAGGAGACGGGGGTGGCCTTCGATCCCAACGTCTACGTGCCCGCGGTGAAGGGCTACTACAGCCTGCCCGACGGCCGCATGGTGGCGATGCCCTTCAACAGCTCGACGACGATCATGTTCTACAACAAGGACGCCTTCAAGAAGGCGGGCCTCGACCCCGCGAAGCCCCCCCAGACCTGGCCCGACCTCGTCGCCGCCGCGAAGAAGATCAAGGCCGCCAACGCGGCGCCCTGCGCCTTCACCACCGCCTGGCCGACGTGGGCGCAGTTCGAGCAGTTCAGCGCCATCCACGACGTGCCTCTGGCGACCAAGGCGAATGGAATGGCCGGCCTCGACGCCGAGCTCAAGATCAACAGCCCGCTGCACGTCAAGCACGTGCAGAACCTCATCGACATGCAGAAGGAGGGGACGTTCAAGTACGGCGGGCGCGACGCCGCCGGCGACGCCCTCTTCCCGTCCGGCGAGTGCGCCATGATCCACGCCTCCTCCGGCCTGCGCGCGCGCATCATGCGGGAGGCGAAGTTCGAGTGGGCGCCCGCGATGCTCCCGTACTGGCCGGGCACGCCGAACGCGCCGAAGAACTCCATCATCGGCGGCGCCGCCTTCTGGGTGATGACCTCGCCCACCCGCAAGCCCGAGGAGTACAAGGGGGTGGCGGAGTTCTTCCGCTTCATCAGCCAGCCCGACGTGGTGGCGAAGTGGCACACCGACACCGGCTTCCTGCCCGTGACCGCGGCCGGCTACGAGAAGGTGAAGGCCTCGGGCTTCTACCAGCAGAACCCGGGCACCGACCTCCCGTATCTTCAGCTCACGCGGACCCAGCCCAGCGAGAACTCGCGGGGGCTCCGCCTCGGCAACATGCCGGAGATCCGGAACATCATCCAGGAGGAGCTGGAGAAGGCGTTCCAGGGTCAGCAGACGGCCCAGCAGGCCCTCGACAACGCGGTGCAGCGCGGCAACGTGGTGCTGCGAAACTTCGAGCGGGCGAACCGGTCGTAGGGGGAGCCGGCTCCGCAGGGGGATGGCCATCGAGACCCGCGCCGCGCGCATGGAGGCGCCGTGCAGCGGCGCGTGATCTTCGACGGCAAGATCCTGCCGTATCTCCTGCTGCTTCCCCAGGTCGTCATCACCCTCGTCTTCTTCTTCTGGCCCGCCGGCCAGGCGGTGTACCAGTCGTTCATGCTGCAGGATGCGTTCGGGCTCCGGCAGACCTTCGTGGGGCTCGAGAACTACCGGATCGTCCTCGCCGACCCCCTCTATCTCGCGTCGGCGGGGCGGACGGTGATCTTCAGCGCCGCGGTGACGGTGCTGGCGATGGCGAGCGCGCTCGCCCTCGCGGTGATGGCCGACCGCCAGATCCGCGGGGCCGCCGCGTACAAGACGCTGCTCATCTGGCCTTACGCGGTGGCGCCCGCGGTGGCCGCGGTGCTCTGGCTCTTCGTGTTCCATCCCGCCATCGGCATCGTGGGGCGCGGGCTGCGCGACCTCGGCCTGGCCTGGGACTACAAGCTCAACGGCGTGCAGGCCATGGGACTGGTGATCCTGGCCGCGTCGTGGAAGCAGGTGAGCTACAACTTCCTCTTCTTCCTGGCCGGGCTCCAGGCGATCCAGAAGCCGGTGATCGAGGCGGCGGCCATCGACGGCGCCGGCCCCGCCCGCCGGTTCTGGAGCATCGTCTTCCCGCTGCTGTCGCCCACCACGTTCTTCCTCCTCGTCGTCAACCTGGTCTACGCCTTCTTCGGCACCTTCGGCGTCATCCACGCGCTGACCGCGGGCGGCCCGGGCAAGTCCACCGAGACCCTGATCTACAAGCTCTGGGTCGACGGCGTGATCAACCTCGACCTCGGCGGCTCCTCGGCGCAGTCGGTCATCCTGCTGGTGGTGGTCATGGCGCTCACCGGCATCCAGTTCCGGTTCATCGAGCGCCGGGTGCACTACGGATGATCGAGTCCGGCGCGCGCACCGCGTGGCTGCCGCACGTGGTCCTCGCTCTCGGGGTGGCCATCTTCGCCTTCCCCATCTACATGGCGCTGGTGGGCTCGACCCACGACGCCGGCACCATCGGGCGCGGCGGCATGCCGCTCTATCCCGGCCATCTCGCGCTGGAGAACTACGCGCAGGCCTGGACGGAGGGGAGCGGGCTGCGGGTGAAGGCCCCGCCGGTCTCGCGCATGCTCCTGAACAGCATGATCATGGCGCTGGTGATCGCCTTCGGGAAGATCGCGGTGTCGCTGATCTCCGCCTATGCGGTGGTGTTCTTCCGCTTCCCCGCGCGGATGTTCTTCTTCTGGATGATCTTCGTGACCCTGATGCTGCCGGTGGAGGTCCGCATCATCCCGACGTTCAAGGTGGTGTCCGACCTGGGGCTCATCAACACCTTCCCCGGCCTCACCATCCCCCTCATCGCCTCCGCCACTGCCACCCTGCTCTTCCGGCAGGTCTTCCTCACCATCCCTGACAACCTGGTGGAGGCGGCCAAGATCGACGGGGCGGGCCCGTGGCGGTTCTTCACCGCGATCCTGCTGCCGCTCTCGCGCACCAACATCGCCGCCCTCTTCGTGATCCTCTTCATCTACGGCTGGAACGAGTACCTCTGGCCGCTCCTCATCACCACCAGCCGCAGCATGGACACCATCGTGATCGGCATCACCAAGATGATCGGCACCGGGGACGCCCAGACCGACTGGAACCTCATCATGGCCACCTCGGTGCTCGCGATGCTGCCGCCGGTGGCGGTGGTGGTCCTCATGCAGCGCTGGTTCGTGAAGGGCCTGGTGGAGTCCGAGAAGTGAGGCTCCTCATGATGCTGGGCCTCGCCCTCGGCTGCCTGGCCGCGCTGGCCGGCGCGGCGCCCGCCCAGACCACGGGCAAGACCACGCTGTTCGCCGCCCACCGCGGCGGCGCGCTCCTCTGGCCGGAAAACAGCCTCCTCGCCTTCAAGAACGCCGCCGAGCAGCTCGGCGCGGACTTCCTCGAGCTCGACGTGCATCTGTCGAAGGACGGCGAGGTGGTGGTCATCCACGATCCCACCCTCGAGCGGACCACCGACGGCCGCGGCCCGGTGCGCGAGCGCACCCTGGCGGAGCTCCGCGCGCTCCGGCTTCGCGACCGAACCGGCGCCCTCACCGAGGAGCGCCTGCCCTCGCTCGACGAGGTGGTGGCCCTCGCCGTCCGCACCGGCCGCCGCATGCTGCTCGAGATCAAGGTGGACGATCGACTCAAGCGCTACCCCGGCATCGAGGAGAAGGTGCTGGAGGTGCTGGACCGCCACCGCGCCGCCGGCGCGACGGTGCTGATGTCGTTCGAGCGCGACACGTGGAAGCGCATCCGCGCCATCCGGCCCGATGTCCGCGTGTGCGCGCTCTACTCGAAGCGCACCATCGGCGACCTCGGCTCGACGTTCCGGGCGGAGCTCCGGACCGCGAAGACGGCGGGCGTGGCCTTCATGGGGCTGCACCAGGACCTCGTCGACGCGCAGACCGTGGATCTCGTCCGCGAGGCCGGGCTCAGCATGAGCGCGTGGACGGTGAACGACGAGGCGGCCATTCGCCGCGTGGTCGGGCTCGGCGTGGACATCGTCATCACCGACCGCCCCGATATCGCCAAGCGCGTGCTCGGGCGGTGAGGCCGCGGTGAGCCCTGCCGGCCGCTTCGTCCTCGCGCTCGATCAGGGCACCACCGGCTCCACCGCGCTCGTGGTGGACGCCGACGGCACGGTGCGCGCCCGCGGCTACGCCGAGCTGCCCCAGCACTTCCCGCGCCCGGGCTGGGTCGAGCACGACCCCGACGCGATCTGGGCCACGGTCGAGCAGTCGGCGGCGCAGGCGCTGCGCGCGGCCGGCGTGGCCGCGACCGACGTGGCGGCGATCGGCATCACCAATCAACGAGAAACGGCGGTCGTCTGGGAGCGCGCCTCCGGACGGCCCATTCACCATGCCATCGTCTGGCAGTGCCGGCGCACCGCGGAGCTGTGCGACCGGATGAAGCGCGAGGGCCTGGAGCCGCTGTTCCGGCGCAAGACCGGCCTCGTGCTCGACGCCTACTTCTCCGGCACCAAGATCCGGTGGCTCCTCGACCACGTGCCGGGAGCCCGCGCGAAGGCGGAACGCGGGGGCCTCGCCTTCGGCACCGTGGACACGTGGATGCTCTGGCGGCTCACCGGCGGCCGGGTTCACGCCACCGAGCCGTCCAATGCCGCGCGCACCCTCTGCTTCGACATCGAGAAGCTCGCGTGGGACGGCGAGCTGCTCGCCGCGCTCGGCGTGCCCGCCGCGCTCTTCCCGGAGGTACGGCCGACCGCGGGCGTGTTCGGTGAGACGCAGGGCGGGGGCGTGCTGCCCGCGGGCATCCCGATCACCGGCATCGCGGGCGATCAGCAGGCGGCGCTCTTCGGCCAGAACTGCCTCGATCCCGGCTCGGCGAAGAACACGTACGGCACCGGCTGCTTCCTCCTCATGAACACCGGCGCGCGCCCGGTGGCCTCGACCCAGGGCCTCGTCACCACGGTGGCGTGGCAGCTGGGCGATGCGGTCACCTACGCCCTCGAAGGCAGCGTGTTCATCGCGGGGGCCGCCGTCCAGTGGCTGCGCGACGGGCTCGGCATCATCGCCCAGGCCGCGGAGACGCACGCCCTCGCGACGTCGGTAGCGGACACCGGCGGCGTCTACCTGGTGCCCGCCTTCGTGGGGCTGGGCGCGCCCTACTGGGATCCGTACGCGCGCGGCGCCCTGGTGGGCCTCACGCGCGGGACCGGGCGCGCGCACCTCGCGCGCGCGGCGCTCGAGGCCATCGCGTACCAGAGCCGCGACGTCCTCGACGCCATGGGTGCGGACGCGGGCGCGCCCGTGCGGGCGCTGCGCGTGGACGGAGGCGCCGCCGCCAACGACTTCCTCTGCCAGTTCCAGGCCGACATGCTCGGCGTGGAGGTGCACCGGCCCGCGGTGACGGAGACGACCGGACTGGGCGCCGCCTATCTCGCGGGCGTGGGCGCGGGGCTCTGGAAGCCGGGCGAGCTGGCGGCGCGCTGGCGCCTCGATCGCCGCTTCACGCCGTCCGTGTCACCCGCCGCGCGCGACGCCGCCTATCGCGGCTGGCGGCGCGCCGTCGAGCGGGCGCGCGCCTGGGTGGAGCCCGACGCATGAGACCCGACCTTCAAGGAGGCCTTGCATGACACGCATCCTCGGATCCGTCCTCGCCGTGCTCGTGGCCCTGGCTCTGGCCGGGCCCGCCGCCGCGCAGGCGCCCATCGAGGGCGAGCTGAACCTCATCACGCCGGTGTCCAAGTTCATTCACGACGCCGCCCTCAAGGCCTTCGCCGATTTCGCCAAGGAGAAGTGGGGCCTCACCGTCAAGGTGAGCGCCATCCCCGCGGGCACGCCGGTGGCCTACGGGCGCATCACCGAGTGGAAGGGCAAGCCCGAGGTGGACATCTTCTGGGGCGGCGAGTCCGCGCTGTTCGAGAAGCTGGCCGAGCAGAAGCTGCTGCAGAAGGTGGAGATCTCGAAGGAGGCGTGGGACCAGATCCCCGCCACCATCGGCAAGCCCAAGCCCATTCCGCTCAAGGACAAGGACGGCTACTGGGTGGGCACCGCGCTCGAGCCCTACGGGCTCGTCTACCATCCGCGGCGGCTGCAGCGGCTGGGCGTGCCCGAGCCCAAGGAGTGGGAGGACTTGCTGCATCCCAAGCTCAAGGGCGAGGTCGCGCAATGCGCGCCCACGCGCTCGTCGTCGTCCAACGCGACCTACGAGGTGATCCTCTCCATGCTGGGCGAGGACAAGGGCTGGGAGTGGCTCCGGAAGCTCGCCGCCAACACCGGCCACTTCACCGCGCGCAGCCGGGACGTGCCCACCGTGGTGGCCAAGGGCGAGTTCGCGGCCGGCTTCGCGGTGCCCTCCTACATGGCCTTCGAGGAGAAGCTCGCCGGCTTCGACCTCAAGTTCGTGGCGCCCAAGAACTCCTTCGTCACCCCCGAGCCCATGGCCATCCTCGCGGGCGCCCGCAATCCCAAGGCCGCGCGCGCCTTCATCGAGTTCCTCCTCACCGAGCGGGGCCAGCGCGTGTTCATGGAGCGCGGGCTCTTCCCGCTGACCCCGAAGTACAAGGTGCAGGGGCCGCCCGGCTCCACCGCGGAGCTCGCCGTGCAGTTCACCGGCGGCGTGCGCTCGTACTTCGACACCGAGGTCTCGAACGTCTACGACGAGGCGGTGGCGGCCAAGCGGTCGGAGGCGCTCAAGACCAAGTTCCGCTCCGACATCGAAGCCCAATGGGACCAGCTGAAGAAGTAGGATCGCCCGGAGTCCCGGGTCGCCGGCCGGCGTGAAGATCGCCATCCGCGGCGTCGTCAAGCGGTTCGGCGCGGTCATCGCGGTGGACCGCGCCGAGCTGGACGTCGCCGACGGCGAGCTCTTCACGCTGCTGGGCCCGTCGGGCTGCGGCAAGACGACGCTCTTGCGGCTCCTCGCCGGCTTCTATCAGCCCGACGCGGGCGAGATCCACTTCGGCGATCGGAAGGTCAGCGGGCTCGCCCCCTACGAGCGGAACATCGGCA
>Ga0081538_10005155_pt1 | contig 11841 bp, 9 predicted proteins | sample TabmetS5T2R1_FD_71022 | JGI IMG/M metagenome (GOLD analysis project Ga0081538, IMG submission 71022) | Tabebuia heterophylla rhizosphere microbial communities from the University of Puerto Rico - S5T2R1 | ecosystem: Host-associated > Plants > Roots > Rhizosphere ... | reverse complement strand
CTCGGCATTACAAGCTCGATGGGCCTGAACCAGGCGGTCCGGGAGCGGGTGAGGGCGATGTACGTGACCGATCCGCTCACCCGAAGGGTGCACATCAAGATGTCCGGCTGCCCGAACGGTTGTGGCCAGCACCACATAGCGAACATCGGCTTGTACGGCGCGTCGATCAAGGTGGGGGAGCACACGATCCCCGCGTACGTCGCGCACATCGGCGGCCACTACGAGGACGGGGAGGTGGTGTACGGCGACAGGCTGAAGGTCCGGCTGGCGGCGAAGCGGGTGCCGGAGGCGGTGGAGCGCTGGCTGCGCATGTACGAGGCCGAGCGCGAGGAGGGCGAGGAGTTCAACGCCTACGCCGGACGGGTCGGGAAGACGCGATTCGAGGACGAGGTCCGCGAGCTTGCCCTGCCGATCGAGTTCAGCCTCGAGAACATGAGCAACTTCATCGACTGGCAGCGGCGCGAGCCGTTCCAGGTCATCCGGGGTGAGGGCGAATGCGCGGTCTAGAAGCTCTCACCGCCCAGGAAGTGCTCGTGCTCGCCGTCGAGCGCCACCATCCGAGGCTGGTCATGGCCTGCTCCTTCCAGAAGGAGGAGTCCGTCCTGATCGACATGCTGATGAGCATCGAACCCCGGGCCCGGGTGTTCACGATCGATACCGGCGTGCTCTTCCCCCAGACATATGAGGTCTGGCGCCAGATCGAGGCCCGGTACGGGCTCACCATCGAGGTGATGGACGCCACGAGCTCGAACGGGCCCTGGACGGCCGCGCACTGCTGCAGCGCGCGCAAGGTCGCCGGCCTCGAGCACGCGCTCGCGGGCGCCGAAGCCTGGATCACGGGGATCCGCCGGGAGCAGTCGCCCACGCGGGCGGACGCGGCCAAGTTGGATTGGGATTCCCCCCGCGGGGTATGGAAATTCAACCCGCTCGCCGACTGGAGCGACTCCGACATCTGGCGCTACGTGCACGAAAACGCCCTCCCCTACCACCCGCTCCACGACGACGGGTACGATTCCATCGGCTGTGCTCCATGCACACGCCCCGGCAACGGCCGCGAGGGACGCTGGGCCGGGCAGGCAAAGACGGAGTGCGGGTTGCACGTATGAGCATCGCCGTGCGCCCGCGTATGCTGCGCGGCGATCAAATGAGCTACGAGATCCCACATCTGCGGGCGCTCGAGTCCGAGGCGATTCATGTGATCCGTGAGGTCGCTGCCGAAGTCGAGCGCGGCGTGCTCCTCTTCTCCGGGGGCAAGGACTCCGCAGTCGTGTTGCATCTCGCGCGTAAGGCCTTCTGGCCGGCGGCGCTGCCGTTTCCGGTCATGCACGTGGACACTGGCCACAACTTCCCGGAGGTAATCGCCTACCGGGACCGCATGGTCGCCGATCTCGACGCGCGCCTAATAGTGGCGTCCGTGCAGGAGTCGATCGACAACGGGCGCGTGGTCGAGGAGAACGGGCCGCGCTCGTCGCGCAACCGGCTCCAGTCGGTCACGCTGCTCGACGCGATCGAGAAGCACGGCTTCCGGGCCGCCTTCGGCGGTGCCCGCCGCGACGAGGAGCGCGCCCGCGCCAAGGAGCGCATCCTCTCCTTCCGCGACGACTTCGGGCAGTGGGACCCGAAGCGCCAGCGGCCCGAGCTGTGGAACCTCTACAACGGCTTCGTCAAGCCCGGGGAGCACGTGCGCGTGTTCCCGTTGTCGAACTGGACCGAGCTTGACGTCTGGCAGTACGTGCGCGAGGAGCGGATCGAGCTGCCCTCGATCTACTTCGCCCACCGGCGCGAGGTGTTCCGCCGCGACGGGATGCTCTACGCCACATCCGAGTTCGTCGAGCTGATCGACGGCGAGGAGCCGTTCGAGGAATCGGTGCGGTTCCGCACGGTTGGGGACATGAGCTGCACGGGTGCTGTCCGGTCGACGGCGGCGACGCTCGAGGAGGTCGTCGCCGAGATCGCCGTCACCCGCATCACGGAGCGCGGCGAGACCCGCGCCGACGACCGCATCTCCGAGGCGGCGATGGAGGACCGCAAGAAGGAGGGTTACTTCTAGTGTCCTCGACCGGCGCAGCCACGAACGGCCGCCCGACCGGCACGCGCCCCTCCGAGCTGGTTCGCTTCGCCACCGCGGGATCGGTCGACGACGGCAAGTCCACCCTGATCGGGCGCCTGCTCTTCGACACCAAGTCGATCCTCGAGGACCAGCTCGAGCACGTGGAGCGCACCTCGCTCCAACGCGGCGACGGCTACGTGAACCTCGCGCTCCTCACCGACGGGCTCCGCGCCGAGCGCGAGCAGGGGATCACGATCGACGTCGCCTACCGCTACTTCCACACGCCGCGGCGCAAGTTCATCATCGCCGACACGCCCGGCCATCCGCAGTACACGCGCAACATGGTCACGGGCGCCTCCACCGCCGACCTCGCGCTGATCCTGATCGATGCCCGCAAGGGCGTCGTCGAGCAGTCGCGCCGGCATGCCTTCATCGCCTCGCTACTGCGCATCCCGCACCTGGTGGTGTGCGTGAACAAGATGGACCTGGTCGACTTCGACCCGGAGGTCTTCGAACACATCTGCTCGGACTTCTCCGGCTGGGCGGCGAAGCTCGAGGTCTCGGACGTGACCTTCATCCCGATCTCGGCGCTGCACGGCGACAACGTCGTCGAGCGCTCGGATCGCATGGGCTGGTACGACGGCCCATCGCTGCTCTACCACCTCGAGCACGTGCACGTGGCCTCTGACCGCAACCTTGTGGACGCGCGCTTCCCGGTGCAGTGGGTGGTGCGGCCGATGTCGGACGACCATCACGACTACCGCGGCTACGCCGGCGAGGTCGCCTCGGGCGTCTTCCGGGTTGGCGACGAAGTCGTGGTGCTGCCGTCCGGGATCGAGACCCGCATCGCCGGCATCGACACCTACGAGGGGCCCCTGGAGGAGGCCTTTCCGCCGCTGTCGGTGACGCTGAGGCTCGAGGACGACATCGACGTCTCGCGCGGCGACATGATCTCCCGGCCTCACAACCGCCCGATCGAGGCGCGCGACGTCGAGGCGATGGTGTGCTGGATGTCCGAGCGGCCGCTCCAGCCGTCGGGGCGCTACCGCATCAAGCACACCACCCGCACAGTGCTGGCAAAGGCCGACGAGCTGCGCTACCGGATCGACGTGAACACGCTCCACCGCCACGAGGGCGCCGACGGACTGGCGCTCAACGAGATCGGCCGCCTGCGCCTGCGGCTCTCGTCGCCGCTGTTCCTCGACGAGTATCGCCGCAACCGCGCGACGGGCAGCTTCATCCTCATCGACGAGTCGACGAACGACACCGTCGGTGCGGGTATGGTCCTTTAGGCGGTGGATGCGGCCCTAATCGGCTTCGGCCTTGGAGTGGGGATCTTGGTCGGGATGACCGGCATCGGAGGCGGCTCCCTGATGACCCCGCTGCTGATCTTGGTGTTCGGGGTGAAGCCGATCACCGCCGTCGGCACCGACCTGGCTTATGCGGCTGTCACGAAGACGGTCGGCGGCTATAAGCACTGGCGCCAGCACACCGTCGATCTGAGGCTCTCGACCTGGATGGCGCTCGGGTCGGTGCCGGCCGCCGTGAGCGGTGTCGTCGTGCTGGACCTACTCGAGCGGGCGAGCGGACGCGACTTCGACGATCTGCTGCTCACCATCCTGTCGGCCGCCCTGCTGCTGACGGGCGTGGCGACGCTCGTGCGCTCGTTCCTGAAGAGCATGCACGAGCGGGAGCGCTCGACGATCCCAATGGCTACCCGCCACAAGGTCGCTGCCGTCACGCTCGGGGTGTTCGTGGGCTTCGTGCTCGGCGTGACGTCGGCGGGCAGCGGTGCGCTGATCGCCGTCGGGTTGATACTGCTCTTCCGGCTCGTGCCCACACGAGTGGTCGGCACCGACGTCTTCCACGCGGCGATCCTCCTGTGGGCCGCGGCCGTCGCGCACATCGTCGCCGGCAACGTCGATTTCCTGCTCGCGGGCAACATCCTGATCGGCTCCGTGCCGGGCGTGTGGCTGGGCAGTCACTGGTCCGTACGCGTACCGGCGAACGTGCTGCGCACGACGCTTGCGGTGGTTTTGATAGGCGCCGGCATGGCCCTGCTCGGCAAGGCCGGGCTGGGGATCCCCGCCGTCGCCCTGATCCCGTTCCCGGTCGCCGTGATCATCCTGATGCTGATCACGATGCTCCGCGAGTGGCGCTCAGGGCGAGAGGCCGCGACGGCGCAGCGCGCGGAGGCGGCACCTGCGTCGCCGGAGCCCGTGCCCGGGCCCATGCGGTGAGTGGGCAGCGTAAGTCGATGACGCGCGGATCCGGGTTGTAGACCTCGCGAGCGACGGCGCCGAACGCGTCCACGGTGGCGGATGCGCCGTTGGCGGGTACGATGCCGCCCGGGTGCGCGCGTTCCTTGTCTCGGCGGTGGTGTTGTTCGCTTTGGCGGCGACGGTGCCGGGCGCATCCGCACAGGTGGCCGACGGGCAGGGGACCGATCGCTTCGTGACTATCGCGGCGCGCGAGTGCCCGACCTACACGGACATCACCGCCAACCGGGCGCGCAACGACATTCAGGAGAGCCTCGAGGACCTTGGGCCCGACACGCCCTATGTCGCCGGACAGGCGATCGACCCCGCGATAGAGGCGGCCAATCAGCCGAACTGCACGCCGCTTCCCAACTGGACGTTCACGCTCGGGACTGGCATACAGACGCGCGCCGTGAGCGGTCCGTGGGGCTCTCTCTCGATCGTCACGAACCCCTACCCCCAGTCGATCGTGACGCAGGGGCAGGTGCCGCTGCTCGACTACCAGGGCCGGCCGACCAACGACAGCATCGACGGCGCGGTGACCATCGAACTGACCCAGGAACAGGCCAATCGCGCCGCCCAGAACAGCAGCCTCTGGATCCAGGGCGGCACACCCGAGGACCCGATTTTGAACGAGCAGTTCCCCGGTGAGTACGGCTTCGGCGCGCTGCGCTGCGCGATCGACAACCTGAACGGCGACAACGTCGAGTGGATCTCCTACCCGTCGGGGACGGAGCTCGTCTTCTGCTTCGCCTATTACGTCAAGCCGCCACCCACGAGCGGGACCATCGTCATCCGCAAGGAGGTGACCGACCCGCCGGGGGCGGACCAGTCCTTCGACTTCACGGGCAATCTGAGCTTCAACCCCGATGGTCGCTTCGCCCTGAACGTTCAGAACGGCAACCCGGCGCAGGCGAGGTTCTACCGCGCGGCGACCACGGGCCCGAATGGCACGGGGGTGCCGTGGAAGGTGGAAGAGGTCGTCCCGCCGGGGTGGACGCTCGAGAGCTTGAGCTGTGAGAGTCCGGGTGAGAGCACGGAGGTGATCGAGGGGGCGCGGGCGGTGATCAACCTCGCGGCGGGCGACACCGTCTCGTGCACCTTTACCGACGCCTTCCGGGTGCCGGCCGGCCGGCTGTTCCTAGCGAAGATCACGCGGGGCGGCACCGGGATCTTCGACTTCGACGTCTTCCCCGTGGGCGGCGGCGACCGGCTCGAGGCGCGGGCGGAGACCACCAGGCCGGGGGTCCCGGTACTCGCTAGACCGGCCCCGCTCGAGGTGTCGCCCGGGCGTTATCGGATCGAGGAGGAGCTGCCCGAGAGCCGACGCGGCGAGTGGCGGCTCAGCAGGGTGTTCTGCAGCGGGCAGCGCATCGACCCGGACCCCGTCGTCGTGGAGGTCGAGGATCAGGAGGGCTCGGGCTGCCTCTTCGTGAACCGCTTCATCCCGAGTGGTGGGCTGATCATCGACAAGGCCACCGCCGGCGGAGTCGGCACATTCGACTTCACGATCTGGCCGGTGGGCGATCCCGAGACGGTCTTCCACAAGACAGCCACCACCACGGAGCCCCTCACCCTGACGCGGGCACGCGGCGACCGAACACGGAACATCGAGCTCGGCAGATATGTGATCCAGGAGGTCGAGCCCCACTCCGACGACGGCGAGTGGGAGCTCAGGCTGGTCGTCTGCGACGGGCGGGTGATCCCCGCGACGGAAGGGCGGGTGACGGTGCGGCTCACCGAGAGGAATCCGGTGAAGCGGTGCGGGTTCCTGAACCTGTTCACCCCCCAGCCGCCCGACCCCGACCCCGACCCCGACCCGGGCCCCGGCCCCGGTCCGGGCCCCGGCCCCGAGCCGCCCGGCCCGAACCCCGCCCCACACCTCCCGGACCCCGACCTGGTCGTGACCAAGCGGCCCGACCGGAGGGTGGTGGCCGCGGGCGAGCGGATCAGGTACACGGTCACCGTGCGAAACCGCGGACCGGTCGCCACCGAACACGTGGTCCTGGGAGAGGCGCCGGGGCCGGGCGAGGCATTCGCTTCCGTCATCGGCCGCGGCAGCAACCGCTGTGGACGACTCGTCGTCCTTCGCAGAAGGGCGGTGATCTGCCGGCTCGGCCATCTCGCCGCGGGCGCTCGCCGCACACTCCGGTTCGAGACCCGGGTGACCTCCGCCACGCGGCGCGTGATCAGAAACGTCGCCGTGGTCGGCTCCGCTACCCCCGAGACCACCGCGGCCAACAACGTGGCCGCCGCGCGGGTCCGCCAGGCGCCGCGCCGGGTCGGTCGGGTGACCGGCTGAGCAGCGGCGCCGAGAGACCCGGCCGGAGCTCGTCCGCCGCCACGCGGGCGCAGGCCGGGAAGAGCCCGAACGCGTTCCTCCCGGCGTAGCCTTTCCAGCGCCATGATGGTCGTGATGACGCCGGATGCGACGGCCGCCCAGATCGAGGCGGTCGTCGAGCGGTTGGAGGCCGCCGGCGTGCACGCGAAGGTCATGCCCGGCGAGTTGACGACCGCCATCGGCGCGATTGGTGATCCCGAGGGCGTACGCGAGATGGGCCTCGAGGGGCTGCCCGGGGTGGATCAGGTGATCCCGATCAGTCGTCCCTACAAGCTCGCCTCCAGCGAGCTCTCGCACCACGAGCCGACGACGTTCGACGTCGACGGGCGGCGCGTCGGCGGCGGCGAGACCTTCTGCCTCATCGCTGGGCCCTGCACCGTCGAGACCCCCGACCAGACCCGTTCGGTGGCGCGCAGCGTCGCAGCCGCGGGCGCCTCGATGCTGCGCGGCGGGGCCTTCAAGCCGCGCACGTCGCCGTTCTCCTTCCAGGGACTCGGTTTCGAGGGCCTCGAGATCCTGGCCGAGGTCCGGGAGGAGACCGGACTGCCGGTCGTGAGCGAGATGACCTCGGCCGACCTGGCCGACCGCTTCGCGGAGTCGGTCGACGTGATCCAGGTCGGCGCGCGCAACATGCAGAACTACGGGCTCCTGGAGGTGGTCGGCAAGCTCGGCAAGCCGGTGCTCCTGAAGCGCGGCCTCTCCTCCACGCTCGACGAGCTGCTCATGGCGGCCGACTACGTGCTCAAGGAGGGCAACGAGCGCGTGATCCTGTGCGAGCGCGGCATCCGAACCTTCGACACCGCGATGCGCTTCACCCTCGATGTCGGCGCCGTGCCGTGGCTGAAGCTCCACTCCCACCTACCGGTGATCGTGGACCCGTCGCACGCCTCGGGCGACCGCCGGCTGGTCGGGCCGCTGTCACGCGCGGCGGCCGCGGTGGGCGCCGACGGCATCATCGTCGAGGTCCACGTGGACCCCGAGCTGGCGCTCTGCGACGGTCCACAGCAGCTCTACGCGGCCGACTTCCCGACCTTCGCACGGGAGGTCGAGGCGCACGCGCGGCTCCTGGGGCGCAGGCTGGCCTGAGGGGCAGGCTCTCCAGAGGGGGCGAATCCGGCCCGGCGCTCCCTTTGGGTGTCAAGGGAAGTGGGGGCTATAGAACCAAAACTCTTGACACCCCAGCAGGTGGACGCCGTGATCGTCCGCTTGGCCGCGGGTCAGCACCGGATCGTCGCCCGCCGTCAGCTGCTCGCAGCCGGGGTCGGCAGCGAAGCGATCAAGCACCGGCTCGCGAACCATCGCCTGCACCGAGTGCACCGGGGCGTGTACGTGCTCGGGACGCCGGATCTCGATCGCCTCGGCAGCTGGCTTGCGGCAGTGCTCGCGTGCGGTGACCGGGCGGTCTTGAGCCACGAGTCGGCGGCGGCGCTGTGGGGGCTGCTCGACCACCGGCCGGGCGCCGCCCACGTCACGGTTCCCGGTCGCGGAAGCTCACGCAGGGCGGGCCTCATTATCCACGCGACGCGGTCACTGCCGGCAGGCGAGCTCAAGCGCGTGCGAGGCATCCCGTGCACGAGCGTCGAGCGCACGCTCATCGACATCGCGGGCCGACCGGCGGTCGAGCTCGAGCGGGCGGTGGAGCAGGCGTTCGCTCTGCGCCTGCTTGGGCGCACGCGCGTGGCGGACGCACTTTCGCGCGCGGACGGGCGGCGCGGCGTCCGCGAGCTGCGCCGCATGCTCGCGCGGCTGCTCCATGACCAACCGCTGACTCGGAGTGAACTCGAGCGCCGCTTCCTGAAGCTCGTAGCCGCTGCGGGCCTGCCCGCCCCGCTCGTCAACCGTCACCGAGCTGCTCACCGAGTCGACTTCGTGTGGCCCGGGAAGCGGCTTGTGGTGGAGACTGACGGCCGCGCAACTCACGACACTCCCTTTGCCTTCCACCGCGATCGCGCGCGTGACCTCGACCTCGAGCTCGCCGACTGGCACGTGATCAGGCTTACCTGGTGGCAGGTGACCGAGCAGCCGGAGCGTGTGGTGGAGCTGCTCCGGCGCCGCCTTGCCTGAGGGGCTCACGATGACGGCGGCTCGACCCATTGCATACCCTTCGGTATTCGGATACTGTGCGGTATGTGACTGCCACATCCCCCACCCTTCCACCCGGACCCACTACCTCCCGTCCCCTCCAGACACTTCGCTGGCTCGCCCGGCCCGCGGCGATGATGGAGGACTGCTCTCGGCGGTACGGCGACATGTTCACGCTGCGAATTACTCACGAGGGCACGTGGGTATTCCTCACCGATCCGGACGCGGTCAGGCAGGTCTTCACCGGCGACCCGCGCCTGCTCCACGCCGGTGAGGCGAACATCGTGCTGCTGCCGGTGCTCGGCAGCCGGTCGGTGCTGCTGCTCGACGAGCCGGAGCACATGGCTCAGCGCAAGCTGATGCTCCCCTCGTTCCACGGCCGGCGCATGCGCCGCTATGAGGACGTGATGGCCGAGGTGGCCGCGCGCGAGATAGAGCGCTGGCCGCTCGGCGCTCCGGTGTCGGCTTGGCCGACAATGCAGACGATCACGCTCGAAGTGATCCTCCGCACCGTCTTCGGCGTGGATGAAGGCGAGCGCCTGCGCCGCCTCGGCGATGCCCTGCGCCACGTGCTGTCCTGGGGCACCCGGCCGCAGCGGTTGGCGCTGCTGGCCATGCTCGGCCCACGCCGGATCGTGGACCTGGGCGTGTTCCGGCGGGTGCTCGATCAGTCCGATGCGCTCATCTACGAGGAGATCCGGCGGCGGCGCGCGGCGCCCGACCTGGAGGAGCGCGACGACGTGCTCTCGCTCCTGCTCCAGGCTCGGCACGAGGACGGCAGTCTCATGTCGGAGAAGGAGTTGCGCGACGAGCTGATGACCCTGCTCCTGGCCGGGCACGAGACCACCGCTACGTCGCTTGCCTGGGCACTCGAGGCGCTGGTGCGCCACCCGGCCGCGCTCGCCCGCCTGCGCGACGAGGTCGACTCCGGGGAAGACGCCTACCTCGACGCGGTTATCCAGGAGACACTCCGGCTGCGGCCGGTGATCGCGCTCGTGCTTCGCCGCCTGACCGAGCCGATGGAGATAGGCGGACGGCTGCTTCCCGCGGGCGCGACCGTGGCCCCCTGCATCTATCTCCTCCACCGCCGGCCCGACGTCTATCCGGACCCGCGCGCCTTCCGACCCGAGCGCTTCCTCGAGCAGCCGCCCGGCACCTACACCTGGATCCCGTTCGGCGGCGGCGTCCGCCGCTGCCTCGGCGCGAGCTTCGCCCAGTTCGAGATGAAGGTGGTGCTCCGCGAGCTGGTGTCGCGGCTGGATCTGAGCGCGGCGCGCCCGCAGGGCGAGCGCCGCGTGCGTCGCGCCATTGTCTTCGCCCCCCAGCGTGGCGGGGAGATCATGGCCGCGCGGCGCGAGAGGGTGGAGTCGCCCCTGACCGCGGCCGCCGCCTGATGGCGCAGCGCCGACTCACTCGCAAGGAGCGCCAGGCCCACACGCGCGCCCGCCTCATGCGCTCTGGCGCGACCGTCGCCGCTCGTCGCGGCCTCGAGCGGGCGTCGCTCGACGAGGTCGCGGAGGAGGCCGGCTTCACGAAGGGCGCCGTGTACGCGAACTTCCGCAGCAAGGAGGACCTCTTCCTCTCCATTCTCGACGCGCGATTCGCCGAGCGGCTCGAGGAGCTCGACCGCGTGCTGGCGAGCGGCGGCACGCCCGAGGAACAGGCCCGCCGGGCCGCGAGCGGCTTCATGCAGGCGATCGAGGCCGAGCCCGAGTGGGAGCGGCTCTTCTTCGAGTTCGCGTTGTACGCATCTCGCAACGAGGCGTTCCGGCAGGAGCTCGTGAAGCGCTACCGAGGGCTGCGCGGACGGATCGCCGAGCTGTTGGCCCGGCGCGCGGCCGAGCTGGGAATCGAGCCGGCGATTCCGCCGGAACAGGTCGCGGCGATGACGTTCGCCATGGCCAACGGGATCGCGCTCGAGCGCCTGCTCGAGCCCGAGGCGGTCCCGGACGACCTGGCTCCCACGATGATGGCCACCTTCTTCAGGGGCCTGAGGGCACAGGCCGGGTCACGCGATCTGCGTTGAGGGTCATAGTGGCCCCCAACGCAGATAGCGTGGCCGAAACGGACCCGGCAGCGGGGAGGCGGCGGCGCGAGCTTGGGCACGGGACGCCGCCACCGCCAGCGGCAACCGCGCGCTCACCCTTACCCCGCCCAAACGCCCCGTAACGCCGCGGCGCCTCAAAACCAGCACCCCGTCCGGCGTCGCCGCCCCGCCGACGCGCAGCCGCCCCCGCTGGCGCCCCCCGGTAAACCGCACGATCCGGCCGCTCACCCGCACGCCCGGCACGAACGTCACGCCTTCGAGGTGGAGCGTCCCCTCGTCATCGATCCGGTAGCGCCCGGCGCGGAGACCCCCGCCGCGGGCCAGGTCTCGATCGCCTGCGAGGACGGGCTCGCTGAAGGCGTCCTCGGCCACGTCGCCAAGCGTTAGCACCACAGCGGTGAGCGCCCGTCCCCGCAGGCCGGCGACGGATGGCACGCGCGAGACCTGCCGGAGCGCGGTCGGCGGCGGCGGCGTCGCCGGGATGAGGCGCCGGGCGGACCGGCAGCGGGTCGGCACCCGCCGTCCCTGGAAGAAGCGCGCGAACGCCCGCGCCGCGCAGCCACTGCGGTCGGCGCCGAGAGTGCTGTGCCCGGTGGCGGGTGCCACGACGAGGCTCGAGCGGGGGAACTGCGCCGCCACACGCTGGGCGTTCTCCAGCGGGGTGCGCAGGTCGTCCTCGCCCTCGAGCAGGAGCACCGGTACGTCGGGCAAGGGACCGGGGCCGAACCCCGGGTCGGCCCCCGCCGTGGGCCAGCTGCCGCAGAGCGCGATCAGGTCGTTGTCCAGCGCGGTAGCCCTGTCGAACGGAAAGAACGCCGTGTCGGGCGTCCCGGCGGCGACCAGCGCAGCCTGACGCCGTCGCTCGGTGGGCATGGGCGGCGTTGCGCGAGCCCACGGGAAGGGGGTCTCCTCGCAGGTCGTGGCCGCATACAGGGCGGAGCTCAAGAGGCGCGCCGGCGGCGGCTCGCCGTCCAGAGCGAACGCTCGCCGGCGCAGGCGCCGGAGCGGAGCCTCCTCGCCGTCGAGGGCCGCCCGGACGGCGCCGGGGAAGGTCGCTCGCAGG
>Ga0081538_10005154_pt1 | contig 11843 bp, 10 predicted proteins | sample TabmetS5T2R1_FD_71022 | JGI IMG/M metagenome (GOLD analysis project Ga0081538, IMG submission 71022) | Tabebuia heterophylla rhizosphere microbial communities from the University of Puerto Rico - S5T2R1 | ecosystem: Host-associated > Plants > Roots > Rhizosphere ... | reverse complement strand
CGAGATCACTGTAGACACCGCACGCGGCCGGCTTAACTTCCGCAGCCTGTCCGAGCTCGATCCTCGGCAGCGACGGCTTCTGATAGTAGAGCAACACACACTTAAGACGAGTGACGCGGAGACTTCTTCATCTTACCACTTCATCATGCGCTGCTGGATGCAGGAGGAATTGTACCACCACCTCACACAGGCAGGGTTCAATGCCATTGAGTATTTCGGCGACTACGACCAGACCATGCCGCCGGGGTCGACCGATCGCCTGGTCAGTGTGGCATGCCTTCTTTGATGGAGAGATAGCGGACGTTAACACGCTGTGAGCTTCGATGGGAGCTGGTGGGCATTGGCGATGTTCGTTCGGGCGTGTCACCGCCGAGAGTCGACGGCCGCGAATAGAGACGGAGGGCAGGTGGAGAGAGGATGCACATGATTGAGACGGAGATCTTGATCATCGGTGGCGGTATCGCCGGTGCCTCGACGGCCTATCACTTAGCCCAGTACGGGCGCCATGTCATGCTCTTGGAACGAGATGAGATCGCCTCCGAGGCGTCAGGTGTGAACGCCGGAGCCATCGGAGCCATCGGTTGGGGCAATGTTCCGAACCTGGAATCGTACTTGACCATGGGCAGTCTGGAGATTTTCAAAAGCCTGCACGTCGAACTCGGCTATGACATCGAATTCCGGCGTTCCGGCGCGCTGCAAGCGATTCAGACCGAGGCTGAATATGCCTATACACAGAGGCGGGTGATGGAGCTACGCTCTCAGGGTTACACAGTTGACCTCCTATCCACTTGGGAGGCGCAGACCATCGAGCCGGAGCTCAGCCCAGCGTTGTTGGGGTGTTTATACATGCCCCTCCGAGCCCAAGCGGACCCCAAGAAAGCGACCCGTGCATTCGCGACCGCGGCAGAGCGGAGCGGGGCGCGTATCCTCTTGAATCATGAGGTCACGGAGATTCACCCTCATGGCGATGCTGCCTATCAGGTTGAGACCTCCCGGGAGCCCTGCCGGGCAGCGATCCTGGTCATCGCCGCTGGCGCCTGGTGTGGAGGCCTCGGAGCCATGCTGGGCTTGCGCATCCCGATCATGCCCGTGCGCGGCCAGATGTGGGCCAGTGCTCCCCTCCCACCACGGGTGTTCCATACCATCTCGGCGGCCGAGTCGTCGCTGCAATGGCATACCGCGCCCGGAAACGATAACCAGACCCCGCCCTATCTGACACATCGAGGCCAGCAGCGGTTGACTCGGCATCTGTACGGGCGCCAGACCCGCGCCGGCGAGATCATTTTCGGGGGGGACCGGCAATTAGCCGAGTATGACAAGACACCGGATGCCGCTGGCATTGAGGTGAACCATGGACATGCGGCGGAGGTTCTTCCATTGCTGCGAGAGCTGCCAATCACACGCACATGGGCTGGGCTGATGCCCTTCCCGCTCGACGGTGTCCCGATCATCGGAAAGATCCCACAGCGCCCCAATCTGTACGTCGTCAGCGGGTTGGCGTCTTCAGGCTTTGGTCGTGGGCCGATGGCGGGCAAGTTGCTCGCCGAGTATATCCACACAGGCCACCGGCCTCACGTTCTGGCCGAAGCAGACCCAGCTCGATGTGTCACCCTGGTCGAATAGGAGGTGCGATGCGGCTCAAGCGGCTAACACCGATGCTGAATGTATTGGACATCGAGCGCAGTCTGGATTTTTATCGGGAGATTGTCGGTTTCGAGCTGGCCAGTCCACGCCAAGCCGTCGAGGAGTGGCGGTGGGCCTGGATCAAAGCGGGCGATTGCGAGCTGATGCTCTCCGAATCGGGTGGGCCGGCGAATCAAGTAGCGCAGATCGATCCATCGCATGACGAAGGATGGCCAGCAATCTACTACTTCTATCCAGAGGACGTCGTGGCCTTGCATGCTGACGTGAAACGGAAAGGGTTCCAGGTGAGCGAGACGTCAGAGGCCGGCGAAACGATCGTCCGTCGTGGCATCGAGTTCTAAGAGCGCTTCGCCCTCGAGCCGTGACCGCCCCTGGTGCAAGCGCCAATGCGCTGCCGCAGCAATCATCGCGCCGTTGTCGGTGCACAGTCGTGGATGGGGAATCACCAGCTGCAGCCCAGCCTCAGCACACGCAGCATGCATCTCACGCCGCAGTTGCGAATTGGCGGCGACGCCACCGGTCACGACCACACGACTGGCCTGGCATTGACCGGCGGCCGCCAGCGTCTTCGCCACCAGAACATCTACCACCGCCTGCTGAAAGCTCGCCGCTAGGTCAGCCACCTGTTTCGGGCCGTGCTTGCGCACATAATGCAGCACCGCGGTTTTAATGCCGCTGAAGCTGAAATCTAGGGAATCTTTCTCCAAATACGTGCGGGGAAAACGAACGGCCCGTGCATCCCCCTCACGCGCCAGGCGATCGATCACCGGCCCACCGGGATAGCCAAGCCCTAACAGCTTAGACACCTTATCAAAGGCTTCGCCGGCGGCGTCATCACGCGTCTGGCCAAGAAGGCGATAAGTGCCCGGCGCCTCGCAGTAGTACAAGTCCGTGTGGCCGCCGGAGACGACCAGGCAGACGAACGGACAGGCCAGGTCGGGGGCTTCGAGAAATGCCGAGCAAATATGCCCTTCGAGATGGTTCACCGGGATGAGGGGTTTGCCGGTGGCATACGCCAGCGACTTGGCAAACGATAGGCCGACCAGCAGTGCTCCAATCAGTCCTGGGCCCTGCGTCACCGCAATGGCGTCGAGGTCCTCCAGCCTCAGCCCTGCCTCGTCGAGTGCCGACTGATACACCGGTCCGATGGCCTCAATGTGCTTGCGGCAAGCCAGTTCCGGAACCACCCCACCGTAGCGATGATGGATGTCGACCTGCGACGCCACGATATTGGACAAGATGGTCGTGCCGTCGGCGACAACGGCGATTGAAGTGTCATCACAACTGGTGTCGATACCTAAAATTCTTGCCATTTTCCTCTGACCAGCTCGACGCTTAATTATTGAAGGGACGGAACGTGAGGGCAACCACAGATGGACACAGATATACATCGATCATTTGTGTGCATCCGTGTGCATCTGTGGTTACAGGCACTATTACTCGGGCCTCATGGCTCATGACTGGGTTATTTCGTCCCCGCCTGGGCCGCTTGCGTCATGGGCAGCGTTTTCTTAATGATGGTCCAGCCTTTCAGCAGCTCCACAGCACGTTGGAGCTGGAGATCATCCTCAGGCGTCGGCGTCCCCGCCCGGCTTTCAGGGTCTGAGGGCTGGCGCTCTGGCTTGCCTTCAGACTCCTCTTTGTCCTTTTTCTCCTGATCGAGGTAATTGGGGAGATCTTTCTCTCGGATCATTTTACGGGGCGGTTGTGGGGCCTCGGCCTTCTCGATCGGCTTATTCTCGACTTTGATGTCTGGGCTAATGCCCTTCCCCTGGATGAGGAAACCCTTGGGGGTGTAATAGCGCGCCGTCGTCAGCCGCAGGCCCGACCCATCGCTGAGCGGGATGATGGTTTGCACGGAGCCTTTGCCAAACGTCTGGGTCCCCAGAACGATCCCCCGGCCATGATCCTGCAGCGCGCCGGCGACGATCTCGGACGCGCTAGCGCTCCCATTGTTGACCAAGACGACCAGCGGATACTCAAGGTGCGGATGATCCCCCTTGGAGGAAAACCGCATGTTCTGGTTACGCACGCGACCCTGCGTGTACACGATCAATTGCTCTTTGCTGACGAATTTATCCACAATGTCGACGGCTTGATTGAGCAAGCCACCGGGGTTATTACGGAGGTCCAGCACCAGCCCAGTGATCTTTTGCTCTTCCAGGTCGTGGAGGGCTTCCTCGAGTTCATCCGCTGTGGTCTTGTGAAAATTTCGCAGCTTGACGTAACCGATGTCATCATCCAGCTTGCGGTGGGAGACACTCCGAATCTTGATCACATCGCGGGTAATGGTAAAATCCTTTGGCGCCTCAAAATCTTCCCGCATGATGGTAACGGTGACTGGCGTGCCTCTGGGACCCCGCATCTTGCGTACGGCGTCGATGAGCGAAATGTCTTTCGTAGGCTCCCCATCGATCTTGAGGATACGATCACCGGATTTGAGCCCGGCGCGGAACGCCGGAGTGTCCTCGATCGGGGACACCACAGTCAAGTTATCATCCCGGATGGTGATCTCGATCCCCAGTCCCCCGAACTGCCCCTCGGTTTCGACCTGCATCTCCTTGTACATCTCCGGGGGCATGTAGGAGGTATGCGGATCAAGTGTCTTCAACATCCCCTTAATGGCGCCTTCGACGAGCTTCTTGTTCTCCATGTCCTCGACATAATTCGATTGCACAAGCGACAACACCTCGGTGAACACCCGAAGGTTCTCATAATCGTCACCGCGTGCTAAAACACGCCTGGCCATACCCGCCCCGCTGAGGAAGCTGGCTGAGACCAGCACCAGCACAATGAGTAAAACTCGTTTGCCCCCGAAGAACCTTGGCATGCCCTCACCCTCCTTGGTCCGTCCTGCCCATCGATCCTTGGCCGGCTTTCCACTCTCCCGTCTTCGCCGCTTCCACCACGCGTGTGCAGAGTCCTTCGGGGCTCATGCTATGGTCGATGATTGGCAAGCCATTCGAGCGGGTTTTCCGGTTTCCCTTGATGTCGAATCTCGAAATAGAGCGCGGGGCCGTTGAGCGATCCGCCCTCTCCAGTTTTCCCCACGACTTGATGCCGTGCGACCCGGTTGCCCACCTGCACCGATAACTCGGAAGCATGGGCGTATAGGCTATAATAGCCATCTCCGTGGTCGACAATCAAGAGGGTCCCGTAGCCCTTCAACCGGTCAGCGTAGAGCACCTGCCCTGCTTCGATCACACGAAAGTCGCTTCCAGGCGAGGCACTGATGCCGATGCCTTTATTGAAGGTGTATGTGTTGAAGGTGGGGTGCTTGACCTTGCCGTAGGTCGAGACCAGCCTTCCCGCTATCGGCCAGGCGAGTTGCCCTTTGAGCTTCGCAAACTTACTATGCCCGTCGAAGTAGCGCTCGACGGGAGGGGCTGGGGTGCTCGGTCTGGGGGTCGCCCGTGCCTGCTGTTGTCGTCGACGTTCTTCGCGGGCTTGTTGCGCCAGGGCGCGTTTCCGCTCGCGCTCGAGCTTGGCGATGAGGGCCATGAGACGTTTCGATGAGTCTTCGAGCTCCTGCATGGCGCTCTCGTAAGTTCCTTGCTCCTCCCGGATTGTCATGAGGAGCTGGTTTCGTTTCACCTGCTCTTGCTCGATTTCCCCCTGCTTAGCGGTCACCTGTGCACGTGCCTTTTGTAACTGATCGGCACGCGCTTTCACGGACCGCCGTGTGCGTTCGAGGGCCTCAAGGTTGCGACGGTGTTGTTGCAGCAAGTCAGCGTCGTACTCCACGAGCTTGACCGTGAAGCGGACCCGCCTGAAGAAGTCGGTGATGTCTGAAGCTGAGAGCAGAAACGGCAGATAGGCGACGCGCCCTTGCTTATAGAGGGCGCGCAGGCGCGTATGCAAGTACCCCTCACGCGCCTGCAATTGCCGGGTCAGCTCGTCCATTTCCCGGACCAGGGCGGCATGCTTTTCCGCCTGGAGCTTGAAGTTGCGTTCGTTGGACTGCAGTTCGCGCCGTTTTTGTTGGAGCAAGCGGTCGCTCTCTTCGAGGGCCTGCATCACGTTGTGCTCTTGTCGCCGGGTCTGGTCCAGGCGGGATTTATACCCTTTAATCTGGTCCTTGACCTCCTTCAGCTCCTGGCGTTCCTCTTTCAGGCGTTGATCGAGGTCGCTTGGGGCCGCAGCGCTCGGCAGCGTCCATGCTAGGAGCCGGATCAGCGCGATAGCGACCAGCCCGATGGCGAGCCGCAGGCCCGTGCTACATCTGGTCAGACGCTGGAACGGCTCTGGCCGATGGCGTTGTCGGCTCATCATGGTGTTCATGCAGGTGAGGTGGGGCGTCTGAGGGAGAATAGACTCCCCAATCCTCCCAAAACCGCCCCTGCCAGTAGCATGCTGGCGATGACCGGCAGTGGCAGGAACTGGAAGAGGGAGAAGTCGAGGAACAGTTCCCCCATCGGTTTGACCCAGGCCATCAGCAAGGCAAACAGACCATAGCAGAGACCGACGGCGAGGCTCGCCCCCAACATCCCCTGGAGAATGCCTTCGAGGAAAAAGGGGAATTTGATAAACCACAACGTGGCCCCTACCAATTGCATGATCTCGATCTCTTCAGCACGGGTATAGAGAGCCAGCCGCACGGTCGTGGCGATGATGAACATCACCGCCATTGCCATGATACCACCGATGCCGATCACGCCGATTTCCAATGTCCACACAAGGGTGTGGAAGCGTTCCAGCCAGCGCTCGCCATAATCAATCTCTTCGATCTCAGGTAATTGCTTGTAGCGCGTGACACTCTCGCGCAGAAGCTCGGGTCGTCGGAACTCATCGCGTATAGTGATGGTGAACGATGCGGGCAGCGGGTTGGTCTGCAAGCCTTCGAGAATTCTCGCGCCCTCCCCAAGGCGGGCCCGCAGCTGCTGCATGGCTTGGTCCTTCGAGGTGTATTCCAGAGAAGCGGTCTCCGGCGCTTGACTCAAGGCGAGGCGTAACGCCGCGAGGCGTTCTGGGGTGAGATCATCGCGCAGGTAAATCACCATATGCACCTGGCTCCCCCAATACGCGGCGATGTTTCGAAAATTCACGTAGGCGAGTGCCACGCCACTGACCAGAAGCATGCCCGTAGCGATCACAAAGATCGCCACCACGTTGACACGACGATGACGATAGAAGTTCCGTAGCGCTTCCCGGAGAAAATACATCGCAGTTCAGCAGAACCTTTGGCTAACTAGAGAGCAGGCGACCACGATCAAGGGTCAAGACACGCCCAGGGGCTGAAGCGACCAATTGACGGTCATGCGTGGCGATCAGAACGGTCGTACCATCGGCGTTCACTTCGTAGAGCAAGGCCATAATGTCCTGCGCCAGGGCGTCGTCAAGGTTTCCCGTCGGCTCATCGGCGAGGATCAGGGCCGGTTCGTTCACCAGGGCGCGTGCCAGCGCGACGCGCTGTTGCTCGCCGCCGGAAAGTTGTGGCGGCCGCGCGTCCTTTCGATGTGAGATGCCGACGCGTTTGAGGACATCTGCGACTCGTCTGCGGACTTCTCGTTCGGGAATCGCCAAGACCCGTTGTGCGAAGGCAACATTTTCAAAGGCAGTTTTGGTAGGAAGCAGCTTGAAATCTTGAAAGACGAGGCCAATCGAGCGTCGAAATTCTGGAATTCGGCGCCGGGCCAAGCGTGTGACGTTCCGACGATTGACGACGATACTCCCGCGATCCGGCCGCTCCGCCGCGTACAGAAGCCGTAGCAGCGTTGTCTTCCCCGCCCCGCTGGGGCCGGTGAGGACGGCGAACTCCCCGGCTTCTATCCGAAAGGTGATGTCCTCAAGAGCAACGGAGCTCGCTGCAAAGCTTTTGAAGACATGGAACATCTGGATCATGAGGCCACAGGCGGCGTCATCGCACCGCGTCTACGATCGTGTGCGCGGCTCACCATCATGCGCTCAGCCGTCGGGATGCCCCTGCTGCCATGAGGTCGGCTATGAGGACGTCCCCAAGCGCTTCGCCTGCACTTCTTTCCAATAATGGCAGGCAACCTGGTGTCCACCCCCGATGTCCTGCAGCGCCGGCTCAACCGTTCTACAATCGGCCTTGGCATAGAGACAGCGGGTATGAAAGCGGCAGCCGCTGGGCGGATTGATCGGGCTTGGCACGTCGCCTGGGAGGATGATCCGCTGTTTCTTGATGGTCGGGTCCGGACGTGGCACAGCCGAGAGCAACGCCTCTGTATAGGGATGGGAGGGATTTTGATACAGCTCCCGGTCGGTGGCAAGCTCGACGATTTTCCCGAGATACATCACCGCCACGCGATCGCTGATGTGCTCGACCACGCTCAGGTCATGGGCGATGATCAGGTAGGTTAAGTTGAACTCTCCCTGGAGATCCTCGAGCAGGTTGATCACCTGGGCCTGGATCGACACGTCAAGCGCCGACACCGGTTCATCCCCGATGATCAGCTTGGGGTTCAGAGCCAGCGCGCGGGCGATGCCGATGCGTTGGCGCTGTCCACCGCTGAATTCGTGGGGATAGCGCCGCATGTGCTCCGGACGAAGCCCCACTTTTTCGAGGATGTTGGCGACGACCTCCTCCTTCGCCCGGCCCTTGGCGATCTTATGGATTTCCAGCGGCTCACCGACGATGCTGGCCACGGTCATGCGGGGGTTGAGGGAGGCATACGGATCCTGGAAGATGATCTGCATCTGGCGTCTGAGGGAGCGCATCGGTTTCTTGCCGAGCTTGAGGATGTCTTGCCCCTCGAAAAACACCTCCCCACCGGTCGGTTCGATGAGTCGTAGGATCGTCCGTGCCGCCGTCGATTTGCCGCAGCCGCTCTCGCCCACCAACCCCACCGTCTCGCCAGGATAGAGATCAAAGCTGATGCCGTCCACCGCCTGTACGTAGCCGACGGTTTTGGAAAGGATCCCCCCTTTAATGGGGAAATGTTTTACGAGGTTTCTGACTTCCAGTAGTGGTTGGGCCATGGTTCATTCCCTATACCGTCGAGGTGTTCACCTGGATTAACCCGGGAAAAAGCAGGCGCTGTAATGGCCACCTGGCACCTTCTCCAGAGGGGGCTCCTGTTCCTGACAGATCTGTTGGGCTTTCGGACAGCGCGGGTGGAACGGACACCCGCTCGGCAAGTTGTAGGGGCTCGGCACGATGCCCGGGATCTCCATCAGCCGCTGTTTCTGGCCGGTCGCCTTTTCTTCAAGGCGCGGCAACGATTGCAGGAGGCCTTGGGTATACGGATGCTGCGGTTGTTTGAAGATCTCCAAAACGGGTCCTTCCTCCACCACTTTACCGCAGTACATGACGACCACACGCCGCGCCGATTCGGCCACCACCCCGAGGTTGTGGGTGATGAGGATGATGGCCATGCCGAGCTGTTCTTTCAGGCCGAACATCAGGTCGAGGATCTGGGCTTGAATGGTGACGTCAAGCGCCGTGGTCGGCTCGTCGGCCAAAAGAATCTTGGGATTGCAGGACAGCGCCATGGCGATCATCGCCCGTTGGCGCATGCCGCCGCTGAGCTGGTGGGGATACTCGTGCACACGGCGCTCCGGGGCCGGAATACCCACCTTCTGCAGCATCTCGATCGACTTCGTCAGCGCATCGCGTTTGCTGAGCCCCTGGTGCAGGATGATGGCCTCGGAGATCTGATTTCCGATGGTGAAGACGGGGTTCAGCGACGTCATCGGCTCCTGGAAGATCATGGAGATCTCGTTGCCGCGGATGCGCCGCATCTCACCGCGCGTGAGTTTGAGAAGATTGGTCCCCTCGAACATGATCTCGCCGCCGACGGTGCGCCCCGGGGGATCGGGGACCAAACGCAGGATGGAGAGCGCGGTGACGCTCTTCCCACAGCCGGATTCACCCACAACCCCCAGCGTCTCGCCGCGATGCAGTTGATAGCTCACCCCATCAACGGCCTTGGCGACCCCATCCGAGGTGAAAAAGTAGGTCTTGAGGTCACGCAGGTCAAGCAGTACGTCATTGTTCATGGGAGCCTACCTTTCATGACTGCCCTTGGATAGTCACCGATCGCGCGGCGTGGCGCGTCGTCTCCGCTCAGGTATCCCACTCTTAGCATATTTCGCCGTCGGTGACAAGGCTTTATATCCCACTCGCTCCCTCTCCAGTCGGGAGAGGGCTGGGGTGAAGTGACGAAAGGGATGATACCTAGTGAGCTCAGCTATGGTTAATTATCAGCCGCGGGAGCCTGGACTGACACACCGTCCTCCCCAATCAACGCCCCGTCGTCCTGACTCAGCCCATAGTTGAGCGCATACAGCCGCGCGTAGACGCCCTTGCGCTCTAGCAGCTCGGCATGCTTGCCGATTTCGACCACGCGTCCGTGCTCCAACACCACAATGACATTGGCATTGCGGATGGTGGAGAGGCGGTGGGCGATGACGATGGAGGTCCGACCCTCCAGGATGCGCTTCAGGGCGTTCTGGATGAGGATTTCGGTGTGCGTGTCGATGTTGGCGGTGGCTTCGTCCAGGATGAGGATGCGGGGATTGCCGACGATGGCGCGGGCGAAGCTGAGCAGCTGTCGCTGGCCCACGCTTAAATTAACCCCACGCTCGGCGAGCGGCGTGTCGTAGCCCTGCTTCAGGGCCGTGATGAAGTCGTGCGCGCCGACCGCTTTAGCCGCGGCGATCACATCTGCATCGCTGACGTCGGTGTGTGCGTAGCGGATATTTTCTTTGATGGTCCCGGAAAACAGGTAGGGTTCCTGTAGGACCATGCTCATCTGCCGCACCAGCGACTGGCGGCGTACTTGCCGGATGTCGAAGCCGTCGATGGTAATGCGGCCTTGGGTGACATCGGCGAAGCGGTGGATCAACGTGGCAAGCGTGCTCTTGCCGGCCCCGGTGGCTCCAACCAGGGCCACGGTCTCTCCGGGTTTGATGTGCAAGTTGACGTCCTTGAGCACGTCGACGCCTGGGACGTAGTGAAAGGAGACGTGGTCGAACCGGATCTCGCCCTGGATCGTCGGCATCTCCGGCGCATCGGGCGTGTCCTGGACCTCGGGCCGGACGTCGAGCAGCTCGAATATCCGCACCCCCGCTGCCATCGCGCGCTGCATCTGGCTGTACTGCATGGTCAGCTGACGGATGGGTTCGAAGAAGCGTTGCACCCACAGGGCGAAGGCCACCAGCACACCCCACTCGACCTGGCCTCTCTGGAGCAACATACCTCCCACAAAAATGACGCCAACTCCCATGCCGATTCCGGTGAGGCACTCGACGATCGGCTGCAAGGACCCGGAGAAGCGACTGGCCTCAAGGTTGGCGTCGAGGAATTCCTGATTCAGTCCGTTGAAGTGCCTGAGGTTCTCCTGCTGTCGGTTCAGGCTTTGTACGACCCGCACCCCGGTGATGTTTTGGTTATACTCGCCGTTGACCATGGCAATGGCGCGCCGGATGCGCATAAAGGAGTGGCGGGCGAAGCGCTGCCAATACGCCAAGACGAAAAAGAGTGGGGGGATGATCCCCAGGTTGACCAGCGCCAGTTGCCAGTCGGTGAACAGCATGGCGACGATAATCCCCCCTAGGCTAAGGAGGTCCGCTAGGGTCGTCACCAGCAGCTCAAACGTCTCTTGCAGCTGCATGACATCGCTCTGGCTGCGCGACATGATTCTGCCGACCGCGGTGCGGTGAAAGAAGGCAGGGGACAGGGACTGGAGGTGATTGAACAGCTGGGTGCGCAAGCTATACAACACCCCCTGCCCGACTCTGGCAATGGTGACGAGCTGCAGGTAATTCGCCCCGAAGTGCACGAAGGTGACGCCGAAAAAGATGAGCCCCACGATATGCAGCCGCCACAGGTCACCACTGTTGATCCCCCAGTTGATCCCGTACATGATCACCAGGGGAATGCCCACATTGGCCGCGGTATACACGAGCATGGCGGCTACGGTGATCAGCGCGTCCCGTCGATACGGCACAAGATAGGTCAGCAGGCGCATGACCACTCGATTGTCATAGACCTTGCCGATGACCGTGTCATCGCTCAGATTGTCGCGGGTGGGAGCAAACATGCTCCCAGCATTGGTACCGCGCCAACCGCTAAATATGTCCCCGCCACCTTGCATCTAGATTATCCCTCCGTGCTCGCCAGACCAAGCACCGTCCAACATGATCTCCTCTTGCGGACGTAGCTGCAACTCGTAGATGTCCCGGTACAGGCTGCGTTGGGCCATCAACTCCTCGTGCGTCCCCTGTTCGACAAT
>Ga0081538_10005153_pt1 | contig 11844 bp, 12 predicted proteins | sample TabmetS5T2R1_FD_71022 | JGI IMG/M metagenome (GOLD analysis project Ga0081538, IMG submission 71022) | Tabebuia heterophylla rhizosphere microbial communities from the University of Puerto Rico - S5T2R1 | ecosystem: Host-associated > Plants > Roots > Rhizosphere ... | reverse complement strand
GCCGGCAGGCCCTCCCATGCGGCGCGCGCCCGCGCCTGGGGGCGTCCCTCAGGCCAGCCGCCACCCGAGCCCATGCCAGGCTGGCGGCTCGCCTCAGAGGCGATGCCCTGGTACCTCCTGCCCCCTCTTGAGTTGTCAACGTGCTCGACTTGCTGGTGCTGCTGGTGGTGCTGGCCGACGCCCGCGCGCCCGATATGCAGTTGTGGGGTGGGGTTGGTGACCTCCTCTCCGATCGACTGACCCAACTTGGTTTACCAAGTGACCATACTCTGGCTCACTTGGTAAAGCAAGTGCCTCTGAGCTGCTCGTTCACGGCTACGACACGAGGAAGCAGCGGGGAAATGGGGGGACAGGCACCCATCGAGGGGCCTAGGCTAGACTTGGCTTACCAAGTTCAAGGAGACGCTGATGCGCCAGCCGTGGGAACTCGTCGCGGACGCGCTTCGGCGCGCCATCGCGGACCAAACGTACAAACCCGGCGATCAGCTCCCGTCCGAGAGTCAGCTCGCCGCGCAACACCACGCCAGCCGCCCGACCATCCGGAGAGCGCTTCAGGATCTTCGACTCAAGGGACTGATCGAAACCCGGCAAGGAAAGGGAGCGTTCGTACGAACGCCTCCACCGATTGCGATCACGCTGACCGCCGAGAACTACAACCGCCACCAACGGGAAGGGCGGCCAGGATTCAGCGCCCAAATGCACGAGCAGGGCTACACGTCGCACCAGGACATCCTTGAGGTTGCGACCGTCCCGGCTCCATCGGAGGTAGCCCAGCGTCTCGGCCTCGAAGAGGGTCAGGACGTCGTCATGCGACGGCTTCGCTTCCTGGTCAATGACATTCCCGTGCAGCTTGTCCGGGTCTATTACGACCCGGGGATCGCAGCCGGAAGCAAGCTGGAACAAGCCGAGTTCATCCCGGACGGCGTCCACGCCGAGCTGCGGCGCCTCGGTGTGAAGGTGACCCGGTTCGTGGAGGACTTCATGGGTGCGAGGTTGCCGAACCCGGAGGAGGAGCGAGCCCTTCAGCTTCCAAGCGGTGTACCGGTCACTCGAAACATCCGCACGGCCTACGCGGGCGATCGACCCGTCGAGGTGATGGACACAATCTCCCACGGCGAGGTGGTGTCGCACCGCTTCGAGATCACGCTGGAATTCTTGAAAGGAGCCGGGACGGCGTGAAATCACCAGCGATCACGGCCGCCTTGACGCTCAGCCTCACCGGCCAATATGAGCGCCAGGGAACCGAAGCAGCCGAGGGAGTACGTCTCTGGGCAGACGAGGCCGGCATCCGATTGACCCTCATCGACGACCACAGCTCAAAGGCAACAGCGGTCGACGCCTACACCGGATGGATCGGCGGCGTGGATCTGCTGCTCGGCCCGTACGCCAGCGGACTGGTGCGCGCGGTCGCCCCACTGGTCCGCGACGCAGGGCGGATCCTCTGGAACCACGGCGGTTCAGCCGACGACCTCGCGCAACCCGGAATCGCGTCCCTTCCCGCTCCCGCCTCAACCTACTTCGACGGAGCCGTCGACGCGGCGATCGAACGCAAGGTTCGCCGGCTCGTTGTGGTTCAAGGACCAGGACCGTTCGCACGGACTGTCGCCAAGGGCGCCAAGACCCGAGCGTCCGAACAAGGGATCGACAGCCAGACGATCGACGCGTCCAGGGCGGAGAACGAGGACCTGGACGAGGCGGCCCTCCTGGTCGCCGGACCCTTCGAGCATGACGTTGCCGTGGTTCGCGGTCTCCGGGACCGCGGCCAGTCCCCGGCGCTGCTGGGCGCCGTGGCGGCAGGAATCCCAGCGTTCGGTCAGGAACTCGGCGAGGCAGCCGAAGGCGTGCTCGCGCCTGTGCAGTGGTGGCCAGACTCACAGACACCGAAGATCGGCCCGTCTGGCACCGACTTCGCCGCCCGCTACCAGCATCGGACAGGGCGTGATCCTTCGTATCCCGCCGCCCAAGCTGCCGCCGCCGGTTACGTTGCTCATGCCGCCCATCGGCTCAACCTGGGAGTTGACGATCTGCCTCGGTGGACAACCTCAACCTTCTTCGGCGACTTCAGCCTCGATCCCGACTGGCGCCAGGTCGGCCATCACATCACAACTGTCCGCTGGCAGAGGGGTCGCATGGTTCCCGTCCTCGCTGAGGCTGAGCAGCGCGTCTCCTGAGCTGTGACAACTTTCTCTACGGTTTCAAGCCCGGCCCTGCGGGCGGCCGCCTGCGGCGGCCGTCCTCGGCCGGTAGCGCCGCCGCGGCCACCGGGGCATCGGCCTCGCCTTCGTCGGGGCGGAGCCAGAGCCGTCCCGGCCGCGACCCTGGGGCATACCCAGGGACTGCGAAACCTTCGCGAACCGCAGTGAACTGTCGGGTGGTGTGCGACAGTGCCGGTATGTCCGTCGCGGTCCGGGTCGCGCTTTCCTAGACCCGACGCAGCCCAGGGACGAGTGGGAGGAGCCCATGGACCCCGCCCAAGACGTACTGGCCACGGTTGAGCGCTTCAACGACGTCTTCAACCAGAAGGCCGTCGAGGCTGTGATGGAGATGATGACCCCTGACGTTGTCTTCGAGAACACGAGCGGTGGACGCTTCGAGGGCCAAGAGTCTGTCCGTGCCGTCTTGGACCGTGCCTTCGGGTTGATGTCGGCGGGATGGTTCGAGACCGAAGAGATCACGGCGCTCGGAGATCGTGCGGTCGTTCTCTGGAGGTACCTTTTTGACAAGGAGCACCCGGAGCGCGGTCACATGCGGGGGGCGGACGTCTTCCGCGTACGAGGGGATCGCGTCGCAGAGAAGTTCTCCTACGTGAAGTCGGAGGAGTTCGTTCAAAAGCTCGGGCTCCAGTTGCCGAGTTCGAGCTAGCGCCGTTCTCGCCGATCCTGCCACCCGCGTGCCACATCGGACGGTCAAGAGCGGTATCGAGCGGACAACCACGGGCACTGAGTTGTAGCCGGCGCTCGGCTCGACCTGCGGTCGGCGGGGCCCCTACCCCACCGTCCTCGGCCGGCCGGCGCCGGAAGCCGGGGCACACCACTCCCTTGGTCCCGTCATGCGGTTACTGCATCCCGGTGCTCAGGCAACACGCAGCGGCAGTCCGCGCCTCAAGAACGAATGGGTTCGCCCTGGTCGATTCGGCGTCTCGTGATCCCGGACATTCGCTCTTGACCCGCGAACGACGACCAGCCCGGGACGGTGGCTCAGGAGGCATGGTGTGTGGCCATCAGCCGGGGGGAGGTGTCCTCCCCCTCGACCCCCTCCTTCTCTCTCTGAGCGTCCCGGATGTGTCCCGTTTCTGTCCCGTCCAAGGTCGGGTTCAGCAAGGCAAGGAACAGAAGGACTTCCCAGCTCACAGCAAGTCAACCGAACGCATGTTTGGCAGGGGAAGGCAGAGCGCGAACCCGCGAATCACCGGGGGTCTCGTGAGCCATGAGCAGGGAAAACGGTCCGCGACCGGGCTCCTCGTTTCACCCCGCATCGCACAGCGGGCAGCAGACGGGCAGTAGGAGCCTGCCGCCGGCCTATCCCCATGCTGGTAACGCTGCCTGGCCGCCCTTGCATCGCGTTGTGTAGGACCATCTGGGCGTGGACGGCAACCTCACGCTGCGGGCGTTCCGGGAAGAGGATCTGGGGTTCCTGGACCGGTTGTGCACCGATCCGGCGGCCCTGGGCGGCTTTGAATGGTTCGGGTACCGCGATGTCCGTAGCTGGCGGCGGCGCTGGGAACAAGACGGCTTCGTCGCACCGGACTCCACGGCGCTGGCGGTCGTCGCAGCCGACGGCACGCTGATCGGCATCGCCAGCTGGAAGGCCGCATATCGCGGCGGGTCGCCGGGGAGCTGCTTTGAGATCGGCCTGGCACTGCTGCCCGACTACCGCGGCCAGGGCCTGGGCACCACGGCCCAGCGGCTGCTGGTGGATTACCTGTTCCGCTTCACCACCGTGCATCGGCTGGAGGCGGGCACCGACGCGGACAACGTCGCCGAGCAGCAGGCGCTTGAGCGCATCGGCTTCACCCGGGAGGGCGTCCTGCACGAGGTCGCCTTCCGCGACGGCGCCTGGCGCGACAGCGTGATCTATGCGTTGCTCCGCAAGGACTGGCAGCGACACTGAAGCATGCTCGCGATCCTCTCGCCGTGCACGCACGTACGGCTGTGGTCGTGGGCCTCCCGGGTCAACGGCTGGGTGTACGACCCCTGGACGACCGGACCCGACCTCACCGCCGTCGGGCTCGACCCTCCGGTCCCCTGAGGGCGGAGGCGGCGCGCTCCAGGCCGTCGAGGATGAGGCTCAGGCCGAACTCGAACTCGTCGCCGTAGTCGTAGCCGGGCTGGAGGACGTGCTCGACGGCCAGCTCGGCCAGGTGGGGGTAGGCGTCGGCGGCCGGGAACCCGTCCATGATCGACCGGGCCAGCTCGGCGGTCTCCTCCGGTGTCTGGAAGGGCAGGCTCGCCTCCTGGAGCGCGAACCCGTAGATGTAGGCGTCCAGGATCGAGTAGGCGTGGGCGGTCAGCGCGACCGAGAAGCCGGCCTGACGGAGGCAGCCGATCACGGCGTCGTGGTGGCGGAGGTTGGCCGGGCCGGGGGTCGAGCGCGACTCCATCAGCGCGATCGCCCAGGGGTGACGGCGGAGGGCGGCGCGGGCCGAGACGGCCCGCCGGCGCATGGCCGCCTTCCAGCCGCTCTCCCCCGCCGGGAGGTCGATCTCGCTGAAGACGTGGTCGACCATGGCGTCCAGTAGCGCGTGCTTGCTGGGCACGTGGTGGTAGAGCGACATGGCCTCGACCCCGAGCTCCTTGGCCAGCTTGCGCATGCTGAGCGACGCCACGCCGTCCCGGTCGGCCAGGGCGACGGCCGCCCGCAGGACCCGCTCCCTGGTCAGGGGGACGCGGGGCGCCGGGTCGGGGTCGGGCTGGGTCGCCATCTCGTGTCCTCCGCCGTGGTCTGGTTGCAGGGGTTGACAACCTTACACCGTAAGATTACCTTACATCGTAAGACTACCGGAAGGGAGCAGGACGATGCAGGCAGCGAACAGGACACCACCCGAGACCACCCCGGAGCGCCGGGACGTCGAGACCACCCGGGAGCGCGGGGGCACCATGCGGGCGATCGTCCAGGACACCTACGGCCCGGCCGAGGTCCTCGAGCTCAGAGACATCGCCAAGCCGGCGCCCAAGAATCGTGAGGTGCTGGTCCGGGTCCACGCCGCCGGGCTCGACCGGGGCGTCGAGCACGTCATGACCGGCCTGCCCTACCTGATCCGCCTCGTGCTCCCGAGCCTCGGGCTGCGCAGGCCCAAGGTCCCGGTCCGGGGCATGGACCTGGCCGGGCACATCGAGGCCGTCGGCCCCCAGGTGACCCGGTTCCGGCCCGGCGACGAGGTGTTCGGCTGGACCGACAACGGCGCCTACGCCGAGTACACGAGCGCGCCCGAGGACCACCTCGCGCCCAAGCCCACCAACCTCAGCTTCGAGGAGGCCGCGGCCGTCCCCATCTCGGGCCTGGCCGCCCTCCAGGCGGTCCGCGACGTTGGCGAGGTCCAGCCCGGCCAGCGGGTCCTGGTCCTGGGGGCGGCCGGCGGGGTCGGATCGTTCGCGGTCCAGCTCGCCAAGGCGTTCGGCGCCCGCGTCACCGGGGTCGCCAGCACCACCCAGGCCGGCCTCGTCCGGTCCCTCGGTGCCGACGAGTTCATCGACTACACCCACCAGGACGTCACCGACGGGTCCCGCCACTGGGACGTGATCATCGACACCGGCGGCCACCGCCCCCTGACCCGGCTGCGGCGCGCCCTCACCCGCAACGGGACCCTGGTCATCGTGGGCAGCGAGGGCCGGGGACGGTGGCTGGGCGGCTTCGACCGCAACCTCCGCGCGGTGGCGCTGTCACGGTTCGTGCCCCAGCGCCTGCGGATGCTCAGCTCCACCCCGAACCAGGACGACCTCCAGACCATGCGCCAGCTGATGGAGGCCGGGAAGGTCCGGGCCGCGGTCGACCGGACCTTCCCGCTCCCCCAGGTGCCCGACGCCCTCGGCTACCTCAACCAGCGCCGCACCGGCGGCAAGGTCGTCATCACGGCGTAGCCTCCGCCGGTGCCCGACGACTGCGTCGTCTCGGTGCTCGACGAGGTCGTTCTGCCCCTGCTGCGTCCCTAGTGTCGATCCGGCCCCGGCCTGTTCGTGTAGAGGTTGACAGGCGCCCTCGAGCGACGGGAGGAGCAGTCGGATGCGCAAGGTCGGCGTGTTCAACAGCGTGACCCTGGACGGCGTGATGCAGGCCCCGGGCCGGGCCGACGAGGACACCCGTGGCGGGTTCGCCCACGGTGGCTGGGCCGTGCCCTACAACGACGAGGTCCTCGGCCAGTTCGTGGCCGAGGGCATGGGCGACGCCGGGCCCCTGCTGCTGGGGCGGCGGACCTACGACGACTTCTACTCCTTCTGGCCCCACCAGACCGACAACCCGTTCACCGAGGTGCTGGACAACACCCTGAAGTACGTCGCTTCCAGCTCGCTGGCCGAACCGCTGCCCTGGCGCAACTCCGAGCTGCTGGCCGGCGACGCCGCCGACGCGGTGGCCCGGCTCAAGCAGGAGCCGGGCAAGGACCTGACCGTGCTCGGCAGCGGCGAGCTGATCCAGGCGCTGCGCCGGCGGGACCTGATCGACGAGTATGTGCTCCTGATCCACCCGCTGGTGCTGGGGTCGGGGCGGCGGCTGTTCCCCGACGGCGGCCCGGCCTCCACCCTGCGGCTGGTCGACGCCACGCCGACCACGACCGGCGTGATCATCGCCACCTACCGTCCGGCGGGCCGGTGACCTCGCCAGCAAGGAGGAGCGCCCGATGAGGCAGTACCTGCTCAGCGTCTTCCAGCCCGACGGGCCGCCACCGCCGCCCGAGGTGCTGGAGCCGGTCATGGCCAACCTGGAGGTCCTCAACGCCGAGCTCAAGCAGGCCGGGGCCTGGGTGTTCGCCGGCGGCCTGCACCCGCCGAGCACGGCCACCGTGGTCCGGGTCGCCGACGGCGACGTGCTCGTCACCGACGGCCCCTTCACCGAGAGCAAGGAGTACCTCGGCGGGTTCACCATCGTCCGGGCGCCCGACCTGGACGCCGCCCTGGAGTGGGCCCGCCGGCTGGCCGAGGCGACCACCCTGCCCATCGAGGTCCGCCCGTTCCAGGACGAGCTCGGGGACTGAGCTGGGCGTGCCGGCCGTCGACGCAGCCGAGATCGAGGGTGTCTTCCGCCGGGAGCACGGCCGGGCCGTGGCCGTCCTGGTCCGGGTCTTCGGCGACATCGACGTGGCCGAGGAGGCCGTCCAGGACGCGTTCACCGCGGCCGTGGAGCGGTGGCCGTCGGCCGGGCTGCCGGCGAGCCCGGCCGGCTGGATCATCACCACCGCCCGCAACCGGGCCGTTGACCGGCTGCGCCGCGAGGCGTCCCGGGAGGACCGCCACGCCCAGGCGGCCCTGCTCCACGGCCAGCTGGACGAGCCGGCAGCGGAGGGCCCGGTGCGCGACGACCGGCTGCGGCTGATCTTCACCTGCTGCCATCCGGCCCTCGGCCCCGGCGTCCGGGTCGCCCTGACCCTGCGGCTGCTCGGCGGCCTGACCACGGCCGAGATCGCCCGGGCGTTCCTGGTCTCCGAGGCGACCATGGCCCAGCGGCTGGTCCGGGCCAAGGCCAAGATCCGCGACGCCGGGATCCCCTACCGGGTCCCGGGCGAGGCCGAGCTGCCGGACCGCCTGCGGGCCGTGCTGGCCGTCGTCTACCTGATCTTCAACGAGGGGTACGCGGCCAGCGCCGGAGACGCGCTGGTCCGCCGGGAGCTGTGCGCCGAGGCGATCCGGCTCGGACGCGTCCTGGCCGAGCTGATGCCCGACGAGCCCGAGGTGCTGGGCCTGCTGGCCCTGATGCTGCTGGTCGACGCCCGCCGGGCCGCCCGCACCACGCCCGACGGCGCGCTCGTGCTGCTGGCCGACCAGGACCGGAGCCGCTGGGACCGCGACCGCATTGCCGAGGGCCAGGCGCTCGTACGCCGCTGCCTGCGCCGCAACCAGCCCGGCCCCTACCAGGTGCAGGCGGCCATCAACGCCGTCCACAGCGACGCCCCGACCGCCAGTGCCACCGACTGGCGGCAGGTCCTGGCCCTGTACGACCAGCTGCTGGCGCTCGCCCCGGGCCCGGTGGTGGCCCTCAACCGCGCCGTCGCCGTGGCCGAGGTCGAGGGGCCGGCGGCGGCGCTGGCCCTGGTGGACGAGCTCGAGCTGGACGGCTACCACCTCTTCCACGCCATCCGGGCCGACCTGTTGCGGCGCCTCGGCCGCGACGCCGAGGCCGCCCTCGCCTATGGCGCCGCCATCGCCCGGACCGAGAACGCGGCCGAGCGGGCCTTCCTGGAGGGCCGCCGCCGGGCCCTGGCGGGAGGCTAGCCGCCCGCTCAGACTGGTCATTGCGCCGGTACGACGGGCGCCAACGCCGCCCATGCTGGCGCTGACCGAGTGACCGGCCCTGGAGGAAGCATGCGCGTCCCCGTCCCGGCGAGGCTCCTGCTCGCCACCCTGGCCTGCCTGGTCGTCGCCGCCTGCGGGGGCTCGGGTGGCGACGACACCGGCAGCGCGGCTCCGGCCACCACCGCCGCCGCGACGACCACCACGGCCGCGGCCTCCCCGGCCTGCGCCGACGCCGCCGCCCTGAAGGCCTCGGTGGCCGAGCTCGACCAGCTCGACCCGCCCGAGGCCGGCAAGACGGGGACGCTGGCCGCCCTCCAGAAGGTCCGGGACAACCTGACCGCGCTCAAGGCCAGCGCCGGGACCGAGTGGGGTCCCCAGGTCAACGAGCTGGAGGGGGCCATCAACGAGTTCCAGACGACCCTGGCCGGGGTCAGTGGCGACAGCCTGGCCGGGGACCTGCCGACGATCGTCCGCAACCTCGAGCGGATCGACACTGCCTGGACGGCCCTAGACCAGCGTATCCAGACCGAGTGCGGGTAGCCGACCGGCCCGACCGGTGAACCTGCCGGTCGGAATCTGGCTGATCGTCCGCCGAAGGCCGACTCCAAGCCTTGTCCCGGTCTGGTTCAATCGTCAGCACGATGACGGCGGGCCTACTGGAGCGGGACGCCGAGCTTCGCCGGCTGCGCGAGTCGCTCAGGGGAGCCGGGCAGGGCCGAGGCTCGGTCGTGCTCGTCTCCGGTGAGGCCGGGATCGGCAAGACCAGCCTGGTCAGGGCGTTCGCCTGGGAGGCGGCCGGCCGGGCCCGGGTGCTCGCCGGGACCTGCGACGACCTGGTCACGCCGCGGACCCTCGGGCCGTTCCGGGACATGGCCCGCGGGGCCGCGCCGGCCCTGGCCGCGGCCGTCGAGCCGGGGGCGGCCCGGGACGCCGTGTTCGGGGCCGTCCACCAGGAGCTGACCGGCCGGCCGACGGTGCTGCTGGTCGAGGACGTCCACTGGGCCGACGACGCCACCCTGGACGTGCTCCGGTACCTGGCCTGGCGGATCCCGGAGCTGCCGTGCGTGCTGGTGCTCACCTACCGCGAGGACGAGCTGCGCGGCCAGCACCCCCTGCGGCGGGTCCTGGCCGCCCTCCCCCATCAGGAGGTCCGGCGGCTTCAGCTGCGGCGCCTGTCGGCCGGTGCGGTGCAGGAGCTGGCCGGCGCCCACGGCGCCGACGCCGCTGCCGTGCTGGCGGCCACCGCCGGCAACCCCTTCTTCGTCACCGAGGTCCTGGCCAACCCCGGGGTCGAGGTCCCGGCCACCGTCCGCGACGCGGTGCTGGCCCGGCTGGCCGGGCTGACCGAGCCCACCCGGCGGGCCCTGGAGCTGCTGGCCACCGTGCCCGGCCAGGCCGAGCGGTGGCTGGCCGAGGAGCTGCTCGGCGACCAGCCGGGGGCCCTGGACGAGGCCGAGCGGCGCGGCATGCTGGAGGCCGACCCGGGCTTCGTGTGGTTCCGTCACGAGCTGGCCCGCCGGGCGATCGAGCGGCAGCTGCCGGCCACCGCCCGGGTCGCCTGCAACCGGCGGGTCCTGGCCGCCCTCGCCGGCCGCCCGGACGTGGAGCTGTCGCGCCTGGCCCATCACGCCCACCGGGCCGGGGACCCCGAGGCCGTCCTCTGCCACGGCCTGGCCGCGGCCAGGGAGGCGGCCGGGGCCGGCGCCTCCACCGAGGCCCTGGCCCACTACGAGCTGGTGCTGGGCTGGTCGGACCGGCTGCCGGACGGGCAGCGGGCGACGGTGCTCGAGGAGAGCGTGTGGGTCCTCTACAACCTGTCCCGGTTCGAGGAGGCGGCGGACCGCGCCGGCCGGGTGGTCGCCCTGCGGGAGCGGGCCGGCGACCCGGCGAGCCTCGGGCAGGCCCTCACCACCCTGTCGCGGATGCGCTACATGGTCAACGACCCGGCCGGGTCAGAGGCGGCCGTGACCCGTGCCGTGGCCCTGCTGGAGCCGCTCGGCGACCAGGAGCGGCTGGGCCGGGCCTACACCTACCTGGCGGCCATCCTGAAGCTGACCGACCGCCCGGATGCGGCCATCGCCCTGGCCCGGCGGTCACTGGAGCTGGGCGAGCGCACCGGCCAGAGGGACGTCGTCGCCCACTCGCTCAACTATCTGGGGTCGGCCCTGCTCGACCTGGGGGATGTCGACGGTGCCGAGCAGCTTCGGCGCTCGGCGGCCGTGGCCAAGGCCGCCTCCTCCTACGAGTACGCCCAGCGGGCCTACACCAACCTGGTCGAGGGGCTGTACCGGCTGGGCCGGTTCGACGAGCTCGACGAGCCGCTGGCCGCCGGGCTGGCCTATGCCCGCGAGTACGGGTTCGCCTCCCATGTCTACAACCTGGAGGCGCACCGCTGCATGCTGCTGACCCTGCGCGGCCGCTGGGACGAGGCCGAGGCGGGGCTGCGGCGCCTATTGGCCGGCGACGACCCTGGGGTCCTGGCCAGCTTCGGCCTGTCGGCCCTCGGCCGGCTGCTGGCCCGCAAGGGCGACCCGGCCGCCGGGCCCCTGCTGGACCGGGCCTGGCGGACGGCCGCCCGGACCAACTCGGTCCAGCCGATCGCCCTGGCCGGCATCGCCCGGGTGGAGGCGGCCTGGCTGGCCGGTGACCACGCCGGGGCGGCCGAGCTGGCCCGGGTCCCGCTGGAGCGCACTGGCGGCCGCGGCGCCGAGCGCTACCGGGGCGAGCTGCTGCGCTACCTGGCCCGCTGCGGGCACCGGGTGGAGTCCCCGGCCGGCTGCCCGCCCGAGTTCGCACTCGGCATCGCCGGGGACTGGGCTGGGGCGGCCGAGCGCTGGCGGTCGCTCGGCGCCCCCTACGAGCACGCCCTGGAGCTGGCCGGCTCGGGCCGCCAGCCGGAGCTGCTGGAGGCCCTGGCCGTCCTCGACCGGCTCGGCGCGGTGGCCGCGGCCACCCTGGTCCGCCGCGACCTGCGCCGGATGGGCACGAGGCACCTCCCCCGCCGCCCCCGCCCCCGCACCCGAGCCAACCCGGCCGGCCTCACCGACCGCCAGCTCGAGGTCCTCGAGCTCCTGGCCGAGGGGCTCACCAACGCCGAGATCGCCGACCGCCTGGTCGTCTCGGTCCGCACCGTCGACCACCACGTCGCCGCCATCCTGGCCAAGCTCGGCGTGGGATCCCGCCGAGAGGCCGCCCGCGCCGCCGCCACCCTGGGCGCGTAGGGCTATGGAAGCCGCGCACGTCCACAGCCACCCTGGGCGCGTAGGGCTGTGGACAACCGCGGACGCCCACCGCCACCCCCGGCGCGTCGGGGCTGTGGACAACTCCACCCGCCCGTTCCCGTGGTGGGCTACCCTCCCGGAAGGGGCCCCAACAGCGGCGGGTCGGGGTGAGCGCTGCCCTT
>Ga0081538_10005152_pt1 | contig 11846 bp, 10 predicted proteins | sample TabmetS5T2R1_FD_71022 | JGI IMG/M metagenome (GOLD analysis project Ga0081538, IMG submission 71022) | Tabebuia heterophylla rhizosphere microbial communities from the University of Puerto Rico - S5T2R1 | ecosystem: Host-associated > Plants > Roots > Rhizosphere ... | reverse complement strand
AAGGCTAGCGACCGCCAGGTAAGCTAACGAGTGCCCGGTATCCCCACGGAACTGGAGCCCGAGATGGAATTCACGTCAGCCTGTGTCGTCGGCGCGGGACGCGTCGGGACCGCGTTCGCCGCGCGCCTCTCCGAGTCCCTGTCGACCCGCCTGACCGGTCGCGAGGTGGCGACCGGCGACGCAGACCTCGTCATCCTCTGCGTCCCCGACCGCGCGGTTCCGGAGGTGGCGGCGGCGATCCGGCCGGGGCCGTGGATCACGCATACGAGCGGGGCGCGTACGCTGGACGCGCTCTACCCCCACACCCGCCGCTTCGGGCTGCACCCGCTGCAGACCTTCGTGCGCCATCGCGGTCCCGAGCAGCTCGACGGCGCCTGGGCGGCGATCAGCGGAGAGAACGAGGAGGCCCTGGAGGCAGGCTTCCTGCTCGCCGAGCTGCTTCGCCTTCACCCCTTCGTCCTCGACGACGAGGAGCACCCGCTCTACCACGCGGCGGCGGCAATGGCCCAGGGGTTCCTCGTCGCGGTCCACTGGGCCGCGGGAGAACTCTTCGAGCAGGCAGGCGCGCCGCCCGAAGCGCTGCTGCCGCTCATGCGCCGCACGATGGACAACGGCTTCGAGCTCACCGGCCCCGTCACGCGAGGCGACTACGAGACCATCGAGCGCCACCTCGCGGCGATCCGCGAGCGCCGCCCCGATCTCGAGCCGATGTACCGCGAGCTCACCGAGATGATGAGCGCGGCGGCCGCCGCTCGGTGACGGCGCACCGGACGGTCGCCGAGCTCCGGACGGCGCTGGCCGCGGCGCGCGCGGGGGGGCCCGTTGGGCTGGTGCCGACGATGGGTGCGCTCCACGCCGGCCACGAGGCGCTCATCCGCCGCGCCCGCGCTGAGTGCGACGTCGTGGTGGCGAGCATCTTCGTCAACCCCATGCAATTTGGCGCCCTGGAGGATCTCGACCGCTACCCGCGCGACGAGGCCGGCGACGCGCGGCTGGCGGCTGAGTGGGGCGTCGACCTTCTCTTCGTCCCGTCCGTCGCGGAGATGTACCCGGCCGGATTCCAGACCTGGGTGGACGTGGAGGCGCTTGCCGAGGACTTGGAGGGAGCGGAAAGGCCTGGCCACTTTCGCGGCGTCGCCACGGTCTGCCTCAAGCTCTTCAACATCGCCCGGCCGGACGCCGCGTACTTCGGCCAGAAGGACGCGCAGCAGGCGGCGGTGGTGGAGCGAATGGTCCGCGACCTCGACCTGGAGCTCGAGATCCGCGTGGTGCCCACCGTCCGGGACGCTGACGGTGTGGCTCTCAGCTCCCGGAACGCCTATCTCTCCCCGGCCGAACGGGCCGCCGCCGGCGCAATTCCGCGCGCTCTCGAGGCCGGCGCCGACGCGTACAGGCGCGACGAGGACCCCGCCGCGGCGGCGCGAGCGGTCCTCCGAGAAGAGCCCCTCGCCGACCCCGAGTACGTCGAGGTTGCGCGCCTCGACGGGCGGCTCTACCTTCTGGCTGCTGTGCGCATCGGCACCACCCGCCTGATCGACAACGTCGTGCTCGAGGGAGCGGAGACGTGACGAGCCGGCCTGTGGCGAACGGGAAGCTTCCGCTCACGGAGCTCGGCGAGATGACCGGGCGCGGCGACCGAATCGTCATGGTCACGGCGTACGACCATCCGAGCGGTCGCCTCGCGGACGCGGCCGGCATCGACCTGATCCTCGTCGGCGACTCCGCCGCCATGACCGTGCTCGGCCATTCCTCGACGGTGCCCGTCACGATGGAGGAGATGCTGATGCTGACGCACGCGGTCACGCGCGCGGCGGAGCGGGCTCTCGTCGTCGCGGACATGCCCTTCGGCTCCTTCCAGGTGTCCGACGAGGACGCGGTGCGAAACGCAATCCGCTTCGTCAAGGAGGCGGGCGCGGACGCGGTCAAGCTCGAGGGCGCCGGGCCGAGCCTCTCCCGCGTCGCGGCGCTCGTCGGCGCCGGCATTCCCGTGATGGGCCATCTCGGCCTCACGCCCCAGTCGGCGACCATGCTGGGCGGCTTCCGCGCCCAGGGGAAGACCGCCGAGAAGGCCCGCCGGCTCGTCGAGGACGCCCTCGCCCTGGAGGACGCAGGCTGCTTCTCGCTCGTCCTCGAAGCGGTGCCCGCCCCTGTTGCGGCACGCATCAGCGAGCAGCTCTCGATCCCGACGATCGGCATCGGCTCGGGTCCCGACTGCGACGGCCAGGTGCTCGTCCTCCACGACCTGCTCGGCCTCTACGACGGCGGTTCGCCCCGCTTCGCCAAGCGCTACGCCGAGATCGGCGCCGAGATTCAGAGTGCGCTCGAGCGCTTCGCCCAGGAGGTGCGCTCCGGCGCGTTTCCGGAGGAGGAGCACACCTACGACATGCCGGAGGCGGAGCTGTCGGCGTTCCTCAGCGGCTCGAAAGCGGCGCCACGATCGCAACCGTGAAGATCAGGATCGCCAGCACGGGAAGCGCGACCGCGACGCCCGCCCGGAGCAGCCGCCAGCGCTCGACGACGGCGATCCCGTAGATCAGCAGCCCGACGGCCCAGACGACGAACGCGCCTTCCGCGAGATCGAAGAGGAGCGGGCCGATCCCGGTGTCGTCACCCCCGGTGCGGAACGAGTCGGTGCCGTAGACGAGCAGCCGGATCGGCCAGACCAGCACGAGCCCGAGCACGGTCGGCACCGCGGCGAACGCGAGGAGGTGGCGCGCGCGCTGGTAGCTCGTCTGCGAGCCGGCGCCGCGGAGGCCGAGGTAGAGCAGCGCGCCGCCGATCCAGTAGGCCGCGAAGCCATAGATCGCGCCCGTGAGGAAGACGAGCACTGCGAGGACGGCGACGCTGTCGTCGACGAGGGGCTCGTCGAGCAGCTTGCCCGTCTCCGGGGCGAGCAGGATGGCCGCGATCCCGGCGAGAACGACGATGGCGAGGATCGGCTCCTGCCGCGCCTCCGCCTCGCGCGGCGAAGGATCCCGGAGCGCGGCGAACACCGGCCGCGGGGACTGGAAGATCGCGAGCGTCCGCAGCCACCACCGCCTCTCGGGGCTCTGCTCCGGGGCAGGCTGCGCCTCGGCGTTCACGGGGTCAGGCTACCGAGCGGGCTCCGGGCGTGAGCTAGGCGGCCGCCGCGGCGGCGCTGGGCAGGAGCTCCCGCAGGAACTTGCCCGTGGAGCTCTCCTCCGCCTCGGCCACCTGCTCGGGCGTGCCGCTCGCGATCACTTCGCCGCCGGCCTCGCCGCCCTCAGGGCCGAGGTCGACGATCCAGTCGGCCTGCTTGATCACGTCGAGATTGTGCTCGATCACGAGCACGGTGTTTCCCGCGTCGACGAGCCGCTGGAGCACCTCGAGGAGCTTCTCGATGTCGGCGAAGTGCAGGCCCGTGGTCGGCTCGTCGAGGATGTAGAGCGTCCGCCCGGTCGCCACCTTCGAGAGCTCCGAGGAGAGCTTCACCCGCTGTGCCTCCCCACCCGAGAGCGTCGTCGCCGGCTGGCCGAGCTTGATGTAGTCGAGCCCCACGTCGTGCAGCGTCTGCAGCCGTCGCCGGATCTTCGGGATCTTGGCGAAGAAGGCGAGCGCCTCCTCGACCGACATCTCGAGGACGTCCGCGATCGACTTGCCCTTGAAGCGGACCTCCAGCGTCTCGCGGTTGTAGCGCTTGCCGCCGCACGTCTCGCACGGGACGTAGACGTCCGGGAGGAAGTGCATCTCGATCTTGATCGTCCCGTCGCCCTTGCAGGTCTCGCAGCGGCCACCCCGGACGTTGAAGGAGAACCGGCCCGGCTTGTAGCCGCGCACCTTCGCGTCGGGGGTCTGGGAGTAGAGCTCGCGGATGTGGTCGAAGAGCTTCGTATACGTCGCCGGGTTCGAGCGCGGCGTGCGCCCGATCGGTGACTGATCGATGTCGATCACCTTGTCGAAGCAGTCGATTCCCTCGACCGCGTCGTGGTCGCCGGGCTTCACGCGCAGGCGATGGAGCCGGTTGGCGAGCGACTTGTAGACGATCTCGTTGACCAGCGTGGACTTGCCCGAGCCGGACACGCCGGTCACCGCGATGAATTTCCCGACCGGGAACTCGACGTCGATGTCTTTGAGGTTGTGCATACGCGCGCCCAGGACCCTGAACGTCCCCAGGTCGTCCTTGCGCCGCTCCGGCACCGGGATCTCCCGCGCCCGTGAGAGGAACTCGCCCGTGATCGAGCCCTTGTTCTTCTCCACCTGCTTGGCGGGGCCCTCGGCGACGACGTGGCCGCCGTGCTCACCGGCGCCCGGACCCATGTCCACGAGCCAGTCGGCAGCGCGCATCATCTGCTCGTCGTGCTCGACCACGAGCACGGTGTTCCCGAGGTCGCGCAGGCGGTCGAGCGTCGCGATCAGCTTCTTGTTGTCGCGCTGGTGAAGCCCGATCGAGGGCTCGTCGAGGATGTATAGGACGCCGACGAGCTGCGAGCCGATCTGCGTGGCGAGCCGCAACCGCTGGGCCTCGCCTCCGGAAAGCGTCGAGGCGGCGCGGTCGAGCTGCAGGTAGCCGACCCCGACGTTGTCGAGGAAGGTCAGGCGCTCGCGGATCTCCTTGATGATCCGCGCGCCGATCAGCTGCTCGGTCTCGGTCAGCTCGAGCGCGTCGAGGAACTCGATCGCGCGCGTGACGGAGAGCTGCGTGAGCTCGTGGATGTTCCTGCCGCCGACCGTGACCGCGAGCACCTCCGGCTTCAGGCGCGCGCCCCCGCAGGCCGGGCAGGGCCGGAAGCTCATGTACTCCTCGATCCGCTCGCGCTGCTGCGAGGAGTCGGTCTCCTTGTAGCGCCGCTCGAGGCTGGAGACGATGCCCTCGAAAGCCAGCATGTACGCGCGCCGCCGGCCCATGCGGTTGCGGTACGTGACGTAGATCTTGTCGCCGTTCGTCCCGTAGAGAAACAGGTTCTGCTGCTCCTCGGTGAGCTCTTGCCACGGCTTGTCGACGTCGATCTCGTACCGCTCGGCGATCGCCTGGATGATCGACTCGTAGTAGCTCGAGCTCCCCACCGACCAGGGGACGAGCGCGCCCTCGGCGATCGAGAGGCTCGGGTCGGGAACGAGCAGGTCGGGGTCGATCTCCTGCTGCGCCCCGAGCCCCGTGCAGCGAGGGCACGCGCCGTGGGGCGAGTTGAAAGAGAAGACGCGTGGCTGCAGCTCCGGCAGCCCGACCCCGTGCTCGGGACAGGCGAAGCGCTCCGAGAACGTGAGCGTCTCGCCGTCGACGACGTCGATGGTCACGAGCCGGTCGGCGAGGTCGAGCGCCGTCTCGATCGAGTCCGTGAGCCGATGGCGCAGGTCGTCCTTCATGACGAGCCGGTCGACGACGACCTCGATCGTGTGCTTCAGCTTCTTGTCGAGCTCGATCTCCTCGTCGAGATCGCGCTGCTCGCGGTCCACCTTCACGCGCGTGAAGCCTTCGCCGCGCAGCTGCTCGAGCAGGTCCTTGTATTCGCCCTTCCGGTCGCGCACGACCGGCGCGTTGACGGTGAACTTCGTCCCCGTCGGGAGGCGCAGCACCTGGTCGACGATCGACTCGATGGACTGCCCCGCAATCGGCCGCCCGCAGATGGGGCAATGCGGCCTTCCGACGCGCGCGTACAGGAGCCGGAGGTAGTCGTAGATCTCGGTCACCGTGCCCACGGTCGAACGCGGGTTCCGCGACGTCGTCTTCTGGTCGATCGAGATCGCCGGCGAGAGCCCGTCGATCGAGTCGACGTCGGGCTTCTCCATCATCTGCAGGAACTGCCGCGCGTAGGCCGACAGCGACTCGACGTACCGCCGCTGCCCCTCCGCGTAGATCGTGTCGAAGGCAAGCGAGGACTTCCCGGACCCGGAGAGCCCGGTCACACAGATGAGCGCGTTCCGCGGGAGCCGAACCGTGATGTCCTTGAGGTTGTGCTCCCGAGCGCCGTGGACGACGAGCTCTTCTTGGGCCACCGGGTGAGTCTAGCCCGGTGAGCGGATAGAACAGATGTTCGTGTCGAGGAGACCGTAGGGTCGCAGAATGCCCATCTATCGCGCGGAGAACGTCGGCAGCCTGCTGCGGCCGGCAGCCCTACTCGACGCCCGCGAGCGGCACGCCCGCGGCGAGCTCTCCGACGCCGAGTTCAAGCGGGCCGAAGACCGGGCGGTCGACGAGGCGATCGCGCTCCAGGAGCGCACCGGGATCGACGTCCTCACCGACGGGGAGCAACGCCGAAACGTCTTCGCGAGCCAGATCGTCCAGGCCGCGGACGGATTCGAGGCGGTCGGCGGGAACGAGGTCGACTGGTTCCGGCTCGACGGGACGGTCGAGCGGAGCCCGGTGACCGTCGCGGTCACCGGGAAGATCCGTCGCCGGCGGCACTTCTGCGCCGAGGAGCTCACCTACCTGCGCGCCCGCACGGCGAAGCCGGTCAAAGCAACCGTGCCCTCGCCGACCATGTACGCGTACTACTGGGCGTCCGGGATCTCGGACGGCGCGTACCCCTCGCCGCAGGCCTACCTCGAGGACGTCACCGACCTGCTTCGCGACGAGGTGGCCGAGCTCGTGCGCCTCGGCGCCGAATACGCGCAGATCGACGCTCCCGAGCTGGGGATGCTCCTCGACCCCCATCAGCAGGCCTGGTTTGCCGCCAAGGGCTTCGACCCGGACCGCCTGATCCACGACGCGGTGGAGATGTCGAACGCGGTCGTCGCCGGCTGCCCGCTCACGGTCGGGCTCCACGTCTGCCGCGGGAACGACGCGAACCGCTACATGGCTCGCGGCGGCTACGAACGGCTCGCCGAGGAGGTCTTCCCGCGGACGGCCGCTGACGTGCTCCTCCTCGAGTACGACGACGAGCGCTCGGGCGGCTTCGCCCCGCTGGCGCACGTCCCGGAGGACAAGGTCGTCGTCCTCGGCCTCGTCTCCACGAAACGGCCGGAGCTGGAGCGCGAGGACGAGCTGCGCGCACGGATCGAGGAGGCGAGCGCCTACGTCCCGCTCGAGCGCCTGGCGCTCTCGACGCAGTGCGGCTTCGCCTCGGTGGCGAAGGGCAACGACCTCAGCGTCGACGAGCAGGAGCACAAGCTCGAGCTCGTCGCCGGCGTGGCCCGCGCGGTCTGGGCCTAGTAGGGTGACGCGATCCCTTTGCGGCGGCGTATGTCGCTGCGGTTGAAGGCGCGAACCCGGATGCTCGTCGGCCTCCTCGTGGTGGCTGTGGGTGCGAGTGCGCTCACCGCAGGCGTGCTCGCAGGTCGGGGCGGCGCCGGCCAGGCCGAGCCGGGAAGCGATGCCCTCAGCCGCGTGGAGCGGGTCTTCAACCGGCCCTGGTCCAGCTTCTGCGACTTCGACTTCTGCGCGATCTCGAGGCTCTTCGAGATCCCGGTCAGGACGCCGGCCGACGCGGCACGGGTCGACGTGACCCTGACGATGACTCTCGAGTACCGGACCACCCGCGGCACGGCCGCAAGCGCGGGGGCAGGCTTTCAGACCGGATCGTCCACGACCCGAATGGATCCGAGAGGCGGATTCCGGCTCGCGCCGTCGTCCCCGAGCCCGACGACGGCGACGCTCACATGGGTCAAACGAGGAGTCCCGGCCGCCGGGCGAACGCACACGTTCAGCGCGGGTGTCTCCCTGCGCTCACTCACCGGCGACGACACCATCTCGGTCCGCGGCCGGAAGCTGAGCGTCGTGATCGAGACCTGGAGCGCCGGCGGCTAGCCGACGAGCCGGCGGATCCGGCGTGCGTCCGGGACGTACGGGACCTCGAACTCGCCGGCTACCAGGGTCCCGTAGCCGAAGAGGCGGCCGAGGATGCCCTGCTCGAACTCGAGCGCCGGTGCGTGCGCGAGCCCGACGGACGCGGAGCGGCGCCGGGCGATCCCATAGCCGACCGCGAGCTTCCTCGTGGTCAGGAGGAGCCGCGTGCGGTCCCAGCGGAGGACGGCGCGGAAGGCGAGCAGAGCAGCGAGCCCGAGCAGCACCGCCCCGGCGACGCCCGCGATCCAGTAGGACTGGCCGACGACTGCGAGCACGGCGCCGGCGCCGCCGAGGGCGAGCGGCCGCAGCAGCGGCCGGACAAGGGCGGCGCCGTGCGGGCGTGCGTCGAGGCGCACCTCCTCCCCGGGCTCGAGCTGTGGCATCCGGCGCAATTCGCCGCGCGCCGCGTCGTCCCTCTAGGCGCGGCGCCAGCGGCCGAAGATGAGGCCGCCGAGGGTGAAGCCGAGGCCGAACGTGCCGACGGCGAAGGCACCCACCGCCAGCGTCTTGCGCCAGGCCGAGAGCCGCCGCCAGCGGCCCAGGACCTCCTGCTCCTCAGCCGAAAGCGGCTCCCCGCGCCGCTTCTTGCGCTCTGCCGCACCGGCCCGAAGGCCGAGGTACATGTCGTCGAAGATCTCCGCAGGTTCGTCGACCATGCTCTCACTATAGTCTCCCAGCCCGATGCCGAACCTCCGCGTGCTGCATGTTTCCGACCTTCATGCGGGAACGCACGAGGAACCGGAGGTCGAGGCCGACCTCGTCGAGCTGGTGCGGAGGACCGACCCCGAGGCCGTCCTGGCCACGGGCGACCTCTCACACCGCAACAAGCGGGCGCAGCAGGAGCGAGCGGCCGTGCTGTTGCGCTCGCTCGAGCGGCCCCTCGTCGTCATCCCGGGAAACCATGACATCCCGCCCTGGCCGCCTGCGCGCGTCCTGCGCCCCTTCGACGAGTTCAGGCGCCAGTGGCCGGACGTCGAGCCCGTCTACCGCTCGGAACGGCTCGTCGTCTGCGGGCTCAACTCGGTCCGGCCCTGGCGGCACCAGGGCGGCGCGCTGAAGCGCGCGCAGCTCGAGCGGGCCGCGGGCATCCTCGCCGGTGCGCCCGCGGGCGCGCTTCGCGTCGTCGCGCTCCACCACCACCTGGTCGGAGCGCCCTGGCGAAGCCGCAAGCGGCCGGTCGCACGGCGCGGATCGGTGCTCGGCGCGCTCGTGGACGCCGGCGCGGAGCTGATCGTCTCCGGCCACGCTCATCAGAGCGCAACTGCGGAGCGGCGCGAGTTCGAGGTCGCTGCAAGCCCCGTCCGCGGCACGACGGTCGTGACCGCGCCGGGGCTCGGCCAGCCGCGGCCGCGCCGACGCGGTGAGGCCCGCGGCCTCCATCTCTTCGAGGCGGACGAGCGCACGCTGCGCGTGCTCACCTACGCCTGGGTGGAGCACCGCTGGGCGCAGATCGGCGACCGTCTGTTTCCACGCGGTACCGAGCCGCTCAGCACGATCGGCTGAGCGGCTCGGCAACGCGGAATCGGGCTACGGAGCCGTAATCACGGGGCAGGGAGTCGCCCCGCTCGTCGTGCAGACGATGCGGCCCTGGATGGCGGGGCTGAGCGGCGTGTTCGCCGTGATGTAGTCGGCCACGGTCTGATCCATGATCTCGCGAGAGTGTGCGCGACCGGCCACGTTCGGGTAGCCGTCGCCTCCCGCCGCCATGAAGTCGTTGATGGCGATGTGGTACATGGACGCCGCCGTCAGGTCGACGGGAGCGCCCGTACACGTCCCGTCGGCGGCCTGCCGCACCACGCCCGTCACCCGGCTCCCGACCGGGGCCGAGATGTCGTACGTGAAACAGAGCCCGGAGACCTGCGGAAAGCGTCCGTTCGCGGCCGGCATCGAGGAGACGCCGTTCTCGAGGAACGCCTTCAACTCGGCCCCGTTGATGTCCACGGTCGACACGAGGTTCCCGAACGGCAGCACACCCAGCACCTGTCCCCGCGTGATCGGGAACGGCGGCGGCGTGAACGCCGGGCAGAAGTCGTCCGGGCTGTCGGTGGTCGGGCAAGTGAGGTCAGCACGGAGGCCGCCCGAGTTCGTGATCGCGAAGTCGGTGGAGAAGGTCGTCCGCATCGCGTCGGTGACGATGTTCCCCACGAGCGACTCGCAGAGCCGCCCGTCGATGCGCCCGCAGGAATCCGACCGCGGCACGGCCTTGTCCGATGTGCCGATCACGGTCGCCAGGATGGGCTGCAGAGCCGTGTTGAGCTCGTTGATCCGCGCCTGGATGGTCGGATCCGGCGCGACGCCGATGTTCCACGGCTTGTGGAAGTCCGCGGTCTTGTAGACCACCTCCTTCGTCCTCGTGTCCACGAGTAGGCGCACCCGCGTGAAGCGGACACCCCGGCTGAGGTTCTCGACGACGAGGACGCCGTTCGGCCTCGTCGAGACGACCTGGAAGTTCGTGTGGTCGCCGATGACGACGTCCACGCCGGTGAGCGCGTCGGCGAGGTCGACGATCGGCCCGGTCGGATTCGTCAGCGTGCCTGCTGTCGCCCCATCGTGGCCCATCACCACGATCGGGCCGATTCCCTGCGCGGTCAGCTTGTTCACCTCGGCTTGCACGCGCGGGATCCGTGGCTCGACGTGGAACGGATCGAGCGCCCCGGGTCTCGTGAGCTCGGGGATGTCCTCGTTCGAGAAGCCGACGACGCCTAGTCTGGCCCCGTCGAAGACGTCGAATACCTGCGACGGCTTCCATTCGGGTGGAGTCTTCCCGGTGGCGTCGACGATGTTCGACGAAAGGTACGGGAAGTCGGCCAGCGGGACGATCTCGGTGCGGAAGAACGTCGCGCTCTTGTCGAAGTTGTGGTTCCCGAGGCCGTCGGCGGAGAAGCCCATCAAGTTCATGAGCTCGATCGTGGGCTTGTCGTCGAAGAAGCTCGAGATCGGCGGCGTCGCTCCGATCGAGTCCCCCGCCGCCACCGTGATGGAACCGCCCGGCGCCTCGCCGCGGTAGACGTCGAACCACGGCTTCAGGAAGGCAGCCCCACCGATTCCGAACGTCGGGTTGGCCGCGCCTCCGCCGGTGAGCGTGTCGGCGGCCTCGGAGAGCGGCACGAGCTGCCCGTGGTAGTCGCTGATGTCGAGGATCGTGATCTCCTTCAGCTGCCCGGGGCTCGGGAAGAGCTGCCTGAAGATCCTCCCGCGGGCATTCTGCGGCCCAGGAATGTCCATCAGGTAGGCGATCGTCGGCGCGAGGTCGATGGCCCGGACGCCCGCGACCGGGCTCTGCCTGCGGATGCCCGGTCCGGAGGCGATGAACGTCCCGTGCATGTTGACGTTCCGGGCCAGATTGACGAGGTTCGGCAGGTAGCCGTGCTGACCGAAGAACTGCGACGGTGCGACGAGCTGCCCCGGCGTCTGCGCGTCGGTTTGGTACGGCGGCCGGAAGACGACGACGACGTCGCCGCTGCGGTTCGGATGCAGGGCATCGGTGCCGTCGACGTTCCGCAGCTCCTCCTTCTTCATCACCTTGGCAACGACCTGTTGCTGCCCGGGAAGATTGGGGTCGTCGAGATTCTGGAACGCCGCGACGATCTGGTTTCGGACAGCCTCGTAGTCCGCGGCCGGCACCTGCGGTGTGTTCCCGGTCGCCGGGTCGCGCCCGGCGAGGTTGATGTAGATCTGCGACGTGCCGCCGGCGTGGCACTCCTTGGCGAGGGTCGCGCCGCTGGCCGCCTTGCGGCAGTTGCCGGTCTGCTCCGCACCCTGTAGGCCGAGGTCGACGAGCACTTTGCTCACGTTGACCGCGTACCACTGGGGCGCGAAGCCGTGGTCGGAGGAGACGAAGACGTTGTGCTGCCGGTTCATCAGGTCGCGGGCGAGGTCGAGCGTGCCGTCGGCCTCGGCGTACGCGGCCCGGATGTAGCCCTCCCTGGCCGCGAGGCGACCGTCGGGGACGTCGTCGTTCGTGACGTCGTCGAAGTAGGGATTCGGATTCCCGTCGATGTCGGTCGGCGTGATCAGCCCCATGAACTGGTGGCTGAACTCATCCGTAACGGGATTGCCGACCAGCAGGAGGTCGGGCTTCACCCCGAGACCGGAGGGAGCC
>Ga0081538_10005151_pt1 | contig 11848 bp, 9 predicted proteins | sample TabmetS5T2R1_FD_71022 | JGI IMG/M metagenome (GOLD analysis project Ga0081538, IMG submission 71022) | Tabebuia heterophylla rhizosphere microbial communities from the University of Puerto Rico - S5T2R1 | ecosystem: Host-associated > Plants > Roots > Rhizosphere ... | reverse complement strand
TAGTAGCCGCCGCGGATCGACAGGGCGAACAGGAAGCCGCGGTCCATCTCGACCACGGTCTGCTTGACCAGGCCGCCCTCGAAGCAGCGGGCGGCGCCCTGGGTGAGGCTGGCCAGCCCGGAGGCGATGGCGGCGAGCTGGTCGGCCTTCTGCCGGTCCAGCCGCTCCGACAGCGCCACCGGCAGGCCGTCGGCCGAGACGACGATCGCGTGGGCCACGCCGGGCGTGCCCTTGGCGAAGTTGGCGACCAGCCAGTTGAGGTTGCGCGCCTCCGCGCTCAGGTCCGGCATCGCACCCCCCTTCCCGGCCTAGAGGTCGTCCTGTGGCCGCTCGTGCACGTCGGCACCGCCGGCGACACTGCGGCCACGCTCGAGCCCGGTGCGGTAGCTGGACAGCATGCTTCGGACCTCTTCGGGGGAGCGGCCGGACGACGGGGCCGCTTCGGGCTGGCTGGGCGCCTGCTGCGAGGCGACCATGCCGGGGGCGAGGTTGGCCTTGGGCACCCGCCGCGGCAGGCCGGCCTGGGTCAGCCGCGGCCCGGTGGTGGTGGCGGCGGCGGGCGGCTCGGCCGCCGCGGGCGTGGGCGCAGGTGCGGGTGCGGGTGGAGGCTCGGAGGACGCCCAGGCCGGCTCGGCGACCGGGCCGGCGGGCTCGGGCGGGCGGGGGGACGGCTCGTCAAGGCGCGGCGGCGGCTCGCCCGCGGCCGGCGCCGGCGGCCGCCGGGTCGGCAGCGGCTCCTCGGACGGGGCGGGCGCGGGATGGTAGGCGGGCGGCTCCGCGGCCGGCGCCGAGGAGGGCTCCGGCGGGTAGGGGGAGGGGTCCTGCGGCGTGCGGGCGGCCGGTGGCCGGCGGTACGGCAGGGGCTGGTCGTCGGCGCGGGCGTGGACGGGACGGTAGGGCCGCGGCTCCTCGGTCCTGGGGCCGGGGACGGGCCCCGGGGGCGGGCCGGCGGCGCCGTCGCCGCTGGCGGCGGCGTGCTGACGCTGCCGGTGCTGCATCGGCGCCGGCTCGGCCGCCTCGGTCGCGAACCAGTCGGAGCGGGCCGCCTCGAATATCGGCAGGTGGTCGCCGGGCCGTGGGGCGGCGGGCTCGGCGCTGCGCCCGGGCGGGGGCAGCTCGGCGCGGCCGGCGGCGCCGGCGGCCGGCTCGGTGAGGACCGCCGGCTCCCTGGGCCACACCAGCAGCGAGTGCGGCAGCAGCGCCAGCGCCGTCACCCCGCCGTACCAGGAGTGGCGGAGCTGCACCTTGATCCCGTGGCGCTGCGCCAGCCGGCCGACCACGTACAGGCCGAGCACGCGCGACAGGGCGAAGTCGATCTCCGGCGGGTTGGCCAGCCGCTCGTTGGCCTGGATCAGCTCCTCGTCGCTCATGCCGAGGCCGCGGTCCTCGATCTCGATCACGTAGCCGTGCGGCACCGACTGGCCGGCGATCTGGACCTTGGTGTTGGGCGGCGAGAACACGGTGGCGTTCTCGATGATCTCGGCGAGCAGGTGGATGACGTCGACCGAGGCGTGGCCGGCGACCTCCAGGTCGGCCAGGGGCAGGAACTCGACCCGCTGGTACTCCTCGACCTCGGCGGCGGCCGCCCGCACCACGTCGACCAGGGTCATCCGCTGCGCCCAGTGCCGGCCAGGGTCGGCGCCCGACAGCACGATCAGGTCCTCGGCGTTGCGCCGCATGCGGGTGGCCAGGTGGTCCAGGCGGAACAGGTGCTCCAGCGTCTCCGGGTCGGCCTCGTTGCGCTCCAGGTCGTCGATCAGCTCGAGCTGGCGGTCGATCAGGGTCTGGGAGCGGCGCGCCAGGTTGGTGAACATGTCGCCGATCGAGCGGCGCAGCGCCGCCTGCTCGGTGGCCAGCCGGACGGCGACCTCCTGGATCTCGTCGACGGCCTGGGCGACCTGGCCGATCTCGTCCTTGGAGCGGATCCCGAGCGGCTCGACGCGGACGTCGAGGTCGCCGGTCTCGGTGGTCCGCAGCCGCTCGACCGCCTCGGGCAGGCGGTGCTCGGCGATCTCCAGCGCGCCCGCCCGCAGCTGCTGGAGCGGCCGCGCCATCGACCGCGCCACCAGCAGCAGGGCCAGCAGCGCCACCGCCAGGATGACCGCGATCAGCACCGCGTCGCGCACCGCCTGCCGCTGCGCGGAGGAGCTGAGGTCGCTGGCCTGGTCGATCACGCCGTCCAGCAGCTGCGACTCGACGGTGCGCAGCAGCTCGATCTGGGTGGTGGAGGCGGCCAGCCACTGCTGCGCGTCGGCGGGGCCGGACTGGGTGTTGAGCGCCTGCTGCTGGATGCGGTCGACGGTCAGCACGGCCTGGCCCTGGACCACGTCGGCGAACAGGGCGCGCTGCGCCTCGTTGGCGTCGGCCTGGAACTGGTCGAAGGCGGCCCGCTGCCGGGCGAGCAGGTCGGAGAAGTCCTGGAAGCCGCCGAACACGAAGCCCTCGCCGAAGCCGATGCCGTACAGCGAGCCGCGGACCTGGGAGGCGACCTCCTTGGCGCGGGACAGGTTGTTGGTGGCGCCGACCGCCTGGGCGAGGTTCTCGTCGCCGCCGGGCTCGGCGATCTCGCCGTTGACGTCCAGCAGCACCCCGACGATCTGGGAGTACTCCTGGAAGGTCGCCTGGGCGGTGAGGGACTCCGAGCCGGCCGCCTCGCGCAGCCCGGGGAGCTCGTCCAGGCCGGCGCGGACGGCGTCGAAGCGGCCCTGGAGCCGCGCGCCGAGGTCCGAGTACAGCGGCTCCTCGGCGGCGCGGTAGGCCGACGCCGCCGAGTCGACGCGCTGCTGCTGGGCGGCCAGCGCGTTGTCGAGCTCGCGCTGCTCGGTGGTGGAGGCGATCACCCCGGCCGACAGGTCGCGCTCCGCCTGCAGCTCGTGGACCAGCGCGGTCACCTGGCGCCCCAGGCCGGCCAGCCGGCGCCCCTGGTCGAACTCCTGGGCGTTGCGGACCGAGGCGCCGATGCCGAAGCTGGCCAGCACCAGGAACGCGACCGCGGGGATGACCAGGACGGCGACGAGCTTGGACCGCACGCGCCAGTTGCGGAGTCCAAGGGACCGCCCACGGTTGATTCCGTGCAGAAGGGAGGCGTCCATATCGGGGGTCTCACTACCTCTCAAGCGGGAGGCCGGCTGGCGCCGGATTATACTCAGCCCGCCTGGCCATATCCGTCCCCACTCGGGAGAGTTGGCATCGATGTCCCCCATGCGTAGATCGTTCCGGGTGCTCGCCGCCGCCGTCGCGGTCCTCGCGGCCGCCGCCTGCACCAGCCGGCAGCCCGACGACCAGTCCGCAACGGTCGGCGAGGTCCGCATCGGCGTGCTCGCTCCACTGTCCGGGCCGAACAAGGCCGCGGGCACCGACGCGGTCCGCGGCGCGCAGCTCGCGGCCGCGCTCGTCAACGGCGAGGAGGGCCCGATCCGGCTGGCCGGGGTCGGCACCGCCGGCGTGGCCGGGCTCGGCGGCGCCAAGCTCGCCATCCTGCCCGCCAACACCCGCAGCGACCCGCAGCGGGGCGCCGACGAGGCCGCCCGCCTGGTCGACCGGGAAGGGGCCGTGGCGCTGGTCGGCGCCTACGACGCCCAGGTCACCGACGTCGCCAGCAAGCTGGCGCAGCGGCTGCGGGTGCCGTTCATCAACGGCGACGCCTCGGCCGACTTCCTGACCGAGAACACCCTCGACTGGTTCTTCCGCACCGGCCCGGCGGACCGCACCTTCGGCGAGGCGTTCTTCTCCGCGCTCCAGCAGGCGACCCCGGGCAGGAAGGTCGCCGTGCTGTACGCCGACGACCGGCCGAGCAACGTCATCGCCTCGCTGATCCGGGAGCTGGCCACCGAGGGCGGCTACCAGGTGGTCGGCGACCCGCGGCGGGACGACTTCCAGTTCCAGCCGGGCACCCCCGGCCGACCCGCCAACCCGGCGCCGGCCATCCAGCAGGTCCGCGCGCAGGCGCCGAACGCGGTGTTCCTGGTCGCCTCCAACCCCAGCGACGCCACCCAGGCCATCAAGACCTTCGGCGCGCTCAACTACGCGCCGCCGGGGCTGCTGGCGTTCGGCGCCGGCTTCGCCGAGTCGCCCGTGCTCCAGGCGGCCGGGCGGGACGGGCTGGGGGTGCTCTACAGCGCCGCCTGGTCGCGCGAGGTCGCCAGCCGCAACCCGGCGGCCAAGCCGGTCATGGACCTGTACGAGGCGCGCTTCTCCGCGCCGATGACGGAGGTCGCCGCCGGCTCGTTCACCGCGGTGCTGGCGCTGGTGCGCGCCGTCGACGAGGCCCGCTCCGTGGACCCGCAGCGGGTGCGCGCCGCGCTGCTCAACCTCGACATCCCCGGCCGCGACACGATCATGCCGTGGGACGGCATCCGCTTCGACGTGAAGCACCAGAACGCCGGCGCCGCCGGGGTGGTCGAGCAGGTGGTGCAGGAGGACACCTTCCGGGTGGTGTTCCCCGCCGAGCTGGCCGCCGACCAGACGGTCTGGCCGCTGTCGGCCGCCCGCTCCTAGGCGGTCGGAAGCCCGATCCGCGGGTCGATGAACTCGTTGGTGGCGAGGTCCTCGGCCCGCAGGTCCGCCTTGAGCGGCTGGCGCCGGCCGGCCAGGATCGGGCGGACGATCTCCAGCACGCTGGCGACCCTGCCCATGTCGAAGTTGCCGATGGTCTGGTCGGGGCCGTTGCCGACGATGCCCAGGCGGCGCTGCTGGCCAACCGAGAACTCCGCCATGTCGGCGCTGTAGCTCCAGATTTCGCTCTGGTAGTCGGTGACCAGCTTGACGATCAGCCGGTTGGTGCGCTGCGGCTGCTGGCTGTAGTCGACGATCGAGCGCTGCACCAGCGGCACCAGCTTGCGCAGGCAGGGGGCGAGCTTGTCCTTGTCGCCGGCGCGGACCGCCAGGGTCTGGGTGTAGCTCTCGAAGCCGGTGTCGTGGATGAGCTGGAAGGCGATCGGCTTGCCCCAGTTGGGGAGCTCGTTCTGGTACAGGTACGGCTCGGCGGTGGCGAAGCCGCCCTGGGCGATCTCGCCGCCGGAGTTGATGAACCTGTCGGGGCTGCCGTCGTACTCGGGCAGCAGCTGGCTCTCGCGCAGGATGCCGGAGCCGACCAGGTACTCGGGGAAGATGTCGTCCTTGGTGACGAGCACCTTGGAGTCGGTCTGCCCGATGTCGACCATGGTGTTCCAGTCGGGGTGGGTCGCCGGGTCCCACATGATCACGCCGGGGCTGATGTCCATCGGCGCGACCACCGAGATGGTCGGCTCCTTGGCGTGGAACTGGGCGGCCTGCTCGGTGTTGATGAACCCCAGGGTGATCGAGGGGTCCTCGTACATCACGCTGGCGATCGTCGCGAACTCGATCGCCGGGCCGCCGGAGCGCACCTCCACGTCCACACCGGTCTCGCGGCCCTCCACCACCAGCGGGCCGCGCACCAGGTTGCGCTCCGCGTTGACCCGGTAGCCGTCGCCGACCAGGTTGTAGCTGGCGCCGTACTCGGACTCGGGCATCCAGTCGGTCTGGATCACGATCGGGTTGGGGCACACGCCCGCGAGCTGGAACGGCTCGCCGTCCCCGGCCGGCGCGGCCGGCGCGGCCGCCCCGCTGTCGCCGCCCGGCACCAGGCCGCACGCCCCCAGCGCCAGAGCCAAGACGAGTCCACCCGCGATCAGCCGTAGACGCCGCACCCGCATGCCCGAGCTCCTGTCCCTTGCGAACACTCTGCGTGGTCGGCGGCACCTTAGCAGATCGGGTTGCTATGGTTGCACCCGGATCGGGGGCGATCCCCACCTTCGGCGCTTGTCAGCCGCTTGCGCCGGGGTCGATGATCTGCCGGACCTGCACGCTCTTGAGGAGGTATCCGACATCAACCCATGCACAAGGAGGTCTCGGTGAGCGCACCCACACCGCGGATGCGCCACCAGGGGGGGACGATCCGACTACGGATTGTGGTGGTACTCGCGACGTTAGCGATGCTTGCGGCCGGCTGCGGCGACGACGGCGGCAGCGGCAACCAGGCGGCGGTCGGCACGACCGCGCCGGCAGGCACCTGCGAGGGCCAGCAGCTGGCCAGCATGACCCCGGCGACGCTGATCCTTGACTTCCTGCCCAACCCCGTCCACATCGCCATCTACCAGGGCCTGGCCACCGGGACCTACAAGGGCGCCAACATCGACCTGAAGGTGCAGACCCCGACGTCGACCTCGGACACGCTGCGGCTGCTGGCCACCGACCGGGCCGACTTCGGGATCGTGTCGCTGCTGGACTTCCTCACCTCCTACCAGCAGCGGCAGCCGATCACCGCGTTCATGGCGCTGGAGCAGCGCCCGCTGGGGTCGCTGCTGGCGCTGGAGAAGTCGGGGATCGCCAGCCCCAAGCAGCTGGAGGGGCAGCTCGTCGGCGTCACCGGCGTCCCCAGCGACCTGGCGGCGGTCAAGTCGATGGTCACCTACGACGGCGGCGACGCCTCCAAGGTCAAGACCGTCACCATCGGGTTCAACGCGGTCCAGAACCTGATCTCCGGCAAGGTCAAGGCGGCCGTCGGCTTCTGGAACGCCGAGGGCGTGCAGCTCCAGCAGCAGCAGCCGACCAAGGTCTTCAAGCTGGACGAGTTCGGCGCCCCGCCCTACCCGGAGCTGGTCGCCTTCGCCCGCAACCAGACCCTCCAGAGCAACCCGGCGCTGGTGTGCGCCTTTGTCAAGGCCACCGTCGACGGCTACAAGTCGGCCACCGCCAACCCCGACCAGGCCCTCCAGAACCTGGCCGACCAGGCCGAGGGGCTGGCCCTGTCGGACGCCAGGCCGCAGTACGAGGCGCTCAAGCCGATCTACCAGGCGGACGCGCCGGTGTACGGCCGGATCGACCTGAAGGTGCTGGGCGACTACCTGACCTGGGCGAAGCAGGCCAAGATCCTGGACCTGTCCGACGACCCGGCCAAGTTCGCCACCGACAAGTTCCTCCCGAGTGCCTAAGGTCAGGCTGCGCACCACCGGGCTGGGCAAGCGGTTCGAGACCCGCGGCGAGGGCGTCCAGGCCCTCGCCGGTCTCGACCTGGAGGTCGCCGACGGCGAGTTCGTGAGCGTCATCGGCCCCAGCGGCTGCGGCAAGTCCACCCTGTTCAACATCCTGGCCGGCCTGGAGGAGCCGACGGTCGGGGCGCTGGAGCTCGACGGCTCGGCGGTGCACGGCCGGCAGCTCCTCGGCTGCGTCGGCTACATGCCGCAACGCGACCTGCTGATGCCGTGGCGGACGATCCTGGACAACACCATCCTCGGCCTGGAGGTCGCCGGCGTGCGCCGGGCCGAGGCGCGCCGCCGCGCGCTGGCGCTGTTCGCCGACTTCGGGCTGGAGGGGTTCGAGCACCGCCGCCCGGACGAGCTGTCGGGCGGCATGCGCCAGCGCGCGGCCCTGCTGCGCACCTACCTGGCCGGCCGCGACGTGATCCTCCTGGACGAGCCGTTCGGCGCGCTCGACTCGCTGACCCGCGCCGGCATGCAGCAGTGGCTGACCGGCGTCTGGGAGGAGCACCGCAAGACCATCGTGCTCATCACCCACGACGTCGACGAGGCGCTGTACCTGGCCGACCGCGTGTACGTGCTGAGCCCGCGGCCCGGCCGGGTGGTGCTGGCGCTGGAGGTCGACCTGCCCCGGCCGCGGCACTACGAGCTGATCACCACCGAGCCGTTCGTGCGGCAGAAGCAGCAGCTGCTCGCGCACCTCGGGCTGGCCGTCGCGCCGGGCGGCGTGGGCAGGTGAGGATGCCGGCGCGCCGGGTGATGCCCGCGGCCGTGTTCAGCGTGCTGGTGGTGGGCGGCTGGCAGCTCTACACGGAGCTGTCCGGCATCAGCCCGCTGCTGCTGCCGTCCCCGTGGGAGGTGGCGCGGTCGCTGGTCGACAACGCCGGCCTGTTCGCCGACAACGCCGTGGTCACCCTCCAGGAGATCCTCATCGGGTTCGCGCTCGGCAGCGCCGCCGGCGTGGCCCTGGGCGTCCTGCTGACCTACTCGCGGGTTGCCGAGCGGGCCGTCTACCCCTGGCTGGTGGCCTCCCAGATGGTGCCGATCGTGGCGGTCGCGCCGATCCTGGTGGTCTGGTTCGGGTTCACCATCGTCCCCAAGGTGGTGGTGGTCGCCCTGGTGTGCTTCTTCCCGGTGGTGGTCAACACCGTCGACGGGCTGAAGGCGGTCGACCCCGAGATGGTGCGGCTGATGCGCACGCTCGGCATGTCCCGCCCGAGGATCATGCGCAGCGTCCGCATCCCCTCGGCGCTCCCCTACATCTTCTCGGGCCTGAAGGTCGCCATGGCGTTGTCGGTGATCGGCGCCGTGTTCGGCGAGTGGGTCGGCGCCAGCGAGGGGCTCGGCTACCTGATGCTGGCGCTCAACAACCAGCTCGCCACCATCGACCTGTTCGCCGCCGTGCTGGTGCTGTCGATGCTGGGAATCGCCCTGTTCTTCCTCGTCGGGGTGGTCGAGCGCCTGGTCATCCCCTGGCACCACGAGACCCGCCGGGAGGCGAGGGAGTGAGCCGCCCCCCCACCGTGGTGCGGGCCGGGCACGTGCTGACGATGGGGCCGGCCGGCGACGTGGCCGGCGGGGCGGTCGCCTTCGCCGACGGCGAGATCCTGGCCGTCGGCGGCTTCCAGGAGGTGGCCAGGCGCTTCCCCGGCGCCGAGGTGGTCGGCGACGAGCTGGGGGTGGTGCTGCCCGGGCTGGTGAACGCCCACACCCACCTGTCGGAGGCGCTGATCCCCGGCATGGGCGAGGACCTGACCCTGTTCGAGTGGGGCGCCAGGCTGGTCACCCCGGCGGGACGGCACCTGACCAGGGAGATGGCCCGGGTCGGGGCCATGCTGAAGGGCGCCGAGCTGCTGCTGGGCGGCGTCACCACCGTCAGCGACATGTTCTGCCACACCAACATGGGCTCGCTGGCGAGCCTGGGGGTGGTCGACGGCCTGGAGGCGATGGGCCTGCGCGGGGTGGTGTGCTTCGGCGCCGAGGACGCCTTCGACCCCCACCCCGTGGCCGCGTTCCTGGACGAGCACCGGGCCCTGGCCGACCGCTGCGCCAGCGCCGCGCTGGTCGGCTTCCGCCTGGGGGTCGGCACCCTGCTCGGCCAGAGCGACGAGCTGCTGGCGGCGTCCGCGCAAGCCGCCCGCGAGCACGGCTGGGGGGTCCACACCCACCTGGCCGAGGTCAGGGAGGAGCTGGTCCAGGCCCGCCTGCGCTGGGGCCGCAGCACCGTGGAGCGGGCCGCCGACGTCGGGCTGCTGGCCGTGCCCGTGCTGGCGGCCCACTGCGTGTGGGTGGGCGGCGACGAGATCGGCGCGCTGGCGGCCGCGGGCGCCGGCGCCGTGCACAACCCGGTCGCCAACATGATCCTGGCCTCGGGGGTCTGCCCGGTGCCGGCGCTGCGCGCCGCCGGCGTCCCGGTCGGGCTGGGCACCGACGGGGCCGCCTCCAACGACAGCCAGAACATGCTGGAGGCGGTCAAGGCGGCCGCCCTGCTCCAGAAGGTGGCCAGGCTCGACCCCCGCGCCCTCACCGCCGGCGACGTGCTCGCCATGGCCACCCTGGAGGGCGCCCGCTGCCTCGGGCTGGACGGGGTGGTCGGCTCCCTGGAGCCGGGCAAGCGCGCCGACCTGGTCCGGCTCGGCGCCGACCGCCCCGGGCTGGCCAACGTCCACGACCCCCGCCAGCAGGTCGTGTACGCCGCCTCCACCGCCGACGTGGCCGACGTCTGGGTCGACGGCGAGCGCCGCGTGCGGGACGGCGAGCTGGTCGGCCACGACCTGGCCGCGCTGGTCCGGGCAAGCCGGCCACTCGCCGCGGAGCTGGTGACTCGCGCCGACCTGGGCGGATTCTCCCAGCTCGCCCGCTAGCACACGAGCAGGCTGCTGGTAACGCAGTGTCAATAGCCCATATTGACGATAGACGTCACATTTCATCATGATACGGCCGCCATGCCCCAGGAAAGGAGCTGCCCTCGATGTCCGCCTCGCCCCGCGGTCTTTCCCGGTTCGGCACGCTGCCGGTCGTCGTGGCGGTGTTCACGCTGATCACCGCCGCCTACTACACGTTGGTCGCCTTCAGCAACATCACCGACTTCGGCACCAACCAGGAGTTCGTGAAGCACGTCTTCGCGATGGACACCACCTTCAACGACCCGGACGTGACCTGGCGGGCGATCACCAGCAGCGCCATCCAGAACATCGCCTACGTGGCGATCATCGCCTGGGAGGCGCTGACCGCGGTGGTGCTCATCTGGGCGTTCGTGGCCTGGGTGGGCGCGCTGCGCCGCCGCGGCGGCTACCACCGGCCGCGGCAGCTGTCCACCCTGGGCTGGACCATGGTGCTGCTGCTGTTCGCCGGCGGCTTCATCGTCATCGGCGGCGAGTGGTTCGTGATGTGGCAGTCCAGCGACTGGAACGGCCTGGACCCGGCCCTCCAGAACGTCATCATCGCGGGGATCGCGCTCATCCTGGCGCACCTGCCCAGCCACGAGTGGGAGGTGCCAGGCGTGCGGGGTGACCAGGCCCCCGTCTCGGAGCGCTCCGAAGAGCTCCCGGCATGACCCCCCGGCGCCGAGGCCTCCCGAGGCCGCTGGCGGCGGGCCTGGCGGCGCTGGCGCTGGGCGCGTGCAGCCTGGTTCCCGGCGGGGGCGGGGGTGGCCCGTCGGGCGGTGGCCAGGCCGGCGAGCCGTTCCAGCTCGCCGGCGTGTGCCCCAACCCGATCGTGATCCAGACCGACTGGAACCCGGAGTCCGAGTACGGCGCCACCTACAACCTGGTCGGCGACGGCTACCGGGTGGACAAGCAGCGCCAGGCGGTCCGCGGCCCGCTGGTGGTGGAGGGCCGCCCCACCGGCGTGGACGTGGAGGTGCGCGCCGGCGGCCCGGTCATCGACTTCCAGACCATCAAGACCTTCTTCGACGACCGCTCGATCACGCTGAGCTTCATGACCACCGACGAGGCCGCCCGCAACTACGCGGCGATGCCCACCATCTCGGTGGTCGCCCCCACCGAGATCAACCCGCAGATCCTGATGTGGGACCCCGAGACCCACCCCGAATGGACCACCGTGGTCGACATCGGCCAGACCAACACCCCGGTGCTGGCCACCGCCGACAACGCCTACCCCGAGTTCATGATCGGCTCCGGCATCCTCCGGCGCCAGCAGGTCAACCCCAAGCACCTCGACCCCTACGACGGCGACCCCAAGCAGTTCCTGGAGTCCGGCGGGGAGATCGTCCAGCAGGGCTTCGCCACCGCCGAGCCCTGGCTGTACCGGAACCAGATCGAGGAGTGGCGCAAGCCGGTGGCGTTCCAGCTCATCCACGACACCGGCTACGAGGTGTACTCGCAGACCCTGGCGGTCCGCACCGGCGACAAGGACAAGCTCGCCCCCTGCCTGCGCAAGCTGGTGCCGCTGGTGCAGCGCTCGACCGTCGACTTCGCCCGCCACCCGCAGCGGGTGAACGACCTGATCGTCGACCTGGTGGAGCAGTACGACGCTGGCTGGGAGTACCCACCGCAGCTGGCCGAGTTCTCGGTGCGCCAGCAGCTCGCGCTCGGCCTCACCGGCAACGGCCCCGACCAGACCATCGGCAACTTCGACATCGGCAGGGTCGCCGGGGTGCTCGACATCCTGCGACCGATCTTCGCCGGCCAGAAGCAGCCCCTGCCGGACGGCCTCGGCGCCGAGGACCTGGTGACCAACGAGTTCATCGACCCCGCCATCGGCCTCTGAGCGGCGCCGTCAGCGCAGCCGGCGCAGCGCGCGGGCGGCGTCGCGGACCAGCGCGAGCCGGCGGCGCAGCCGCCGGCCGCGCGGCGGCCGCCGCGCGCCGCGCGTCTCCAGGACCCCGG
>Ga0081538_10005150_pt1 | contig 11848 bp, 7 predicted proteins | sample TabmetS5T2R1_FD_71022 | JGI IMG/M metagenome (GOLD analysis project Ga0081538, IMG submission 71022) | Tabebuia heterophylla rhizosphere microbial communities from the University of Puerto Rico - S5T2R1 | ecosystem: Host-associated > Plants > Roots > Rhizosphere ... | reverse complement strand
TTTCCGGACACCCACGATGGCTATAACTCGCCTTTCGCCGAGAGCCGAGAGCGCTTCGACGAGTACTTGGAGATCATCCTCAAGGCGTGGACCATGGAGCGGTTCTCCTTTGCCGGCAAGCATTATCATTGCGAAGACCTATGTGTCCGGCCCAAACCGCTGCAGAGCCCGCACCCGCCCATTCGCATTGGTGTGACCTCGGAAGTGACCTTTTCCCTGGTCGGACGCCTGGGGTATCCCATCATCATTAACCCCTCGCGGGTGTTTGCCTTGACCGAGTTGGAGCCGTACATCCAGCAATATCGCCAGGCGTGGCAGGAGGCCGGCCATACGGGGACGCCCCAGGTGGGACTGCGGGTGCCGCTGTATGTGGCCGAGACGACCGCACGCGCCCATGCCGAACCCAAGGCCAGCACCCTGGCAGCGGTACAGGGTCTGGGGAATCGTGTGGCCCACAGCGCCTCACGCACCGGCACGACCGGCGATTGGGGGGCGCAGGCAGAACACATTCGCCACATGAGCTACGAGGATTGGCTACGCGACAAGGTGGTTTATGGCACACCGGACGCGGTGGTCGAGCGGCTGCAACAGTTGCGGGATAAACTGGGTCTGACGCAGCTGCTGTATGAAGTGAACTTTGGGCGTCAACTTCCCTACGAGCTCCAAGTGAAGAACCTACGCTTTATCACGGAGCAAGTGATTCCTCAGTTGGCCTGATTGCGCCTGGCGTGGACAGAGACGCAACCTCAGGATAGATCACGGATCAGGAGAAAGACCGATGCACGACTTTTATCATGGGCAAGCGCACGACCATACGCACCTGGCAAGCTGGCGCGGTACGCTCGCCAAACCCATGACCATTGGCATTGGCGGGCCGGTAGGGTCGGGGAAAACGGCTCTGGTAGAGCGCCTATGCCAAGCGCTGCGGCACACCTATCGCCTGGCGGTGGTGACCAACGACATCTACACCAGGGAAGACGCCGAATTTTTGTGCCGCAGCGGCGCCCTGGAGAGCGAGCGCATCGTTGGCGTGGAAACGGGTGGCTGTCCGCACAGCGCCATTCGCGAAGACGCCTCGATCAATCTGCAGGCCATCGGCGACTTAACGAAACGCTTTGCAGACTTGCAGCTTGTCTTTGTCGAGAGCGGCGGCGATAACCTGGCTGCCACCTTCAGTCCGGAGCTGGCCGATCGTACCATCTATGTCATCGACGTCGCCGCCGGCGACAAAATTCCGCGCAAAGGCGGCCCAGGCATTACCCGTTCGCATCTGCTGGTGATCAATAAGATCGATCTGGCACCCCACGTCGGCGCCAGTCTGCAGGTCATGGAACGCGACGCCACCAAGATGCGTGGCGGCAGACCGTTTCTCTTTACCAATCTACGCGATGGCAGCGGCGTGCCAGCCGTCATCGCCTGGGTATGCAGCCAGGTTGACGCCTCGCTGGCGCCAAGGCTGGAGCAGGCTCACCCTTAGAAAAGCCTTACTTTTCTTCCCATACCCATACGCCGTCCCAGTCCGGACGCGGTGGCTTTTCCATGAAGTTCAAGCAGCGCGTCAGAAACACCCGGCACAGCCGATCATGGTCAGCGCTCTGGCCAAACCACTTGCAGGCTTTGATAAAATCTCGTTGGCTATACGCCTCAAAGCCCCGGCAGAAGTTCTCCTCCGTCTCACTCATGCGGTAGCCACGGTCCCCGAGCACTTCAAAGATCTGCACCGGCTCTTTCTTGCCCTTCACCAACACATGGTCGATCTGGCGGGTCACAAATTCCTGCCCAAGCTCCTCATGCGTCGAGCCGCTGAGCAGAATGTGGGTGCCATATTGCTTGTTGAGGCTTTCGAGGCGCGAGGAGACATTGACATAATCGCCAATGACCGTAAAAGCCATGCGCTTTTCCGAACCGATGTTGCCAGACACCACTTCGCCAGTGCTGATGCCAATCCCAATGGCAACAGGCTCGCGTCCTGCTGCCTGCCGCTTCTGGTTCAAGCGCTCTAAAGCCGCGGTCATGTCGAGAGCAGCGCGCACCGCGCGGATGGCGTCATCGTCCTGGACGTAGGGCACGCCAAAGACGGCCATGATGGCATCGCCAATGTACTGATCCAGCACCCCCCGATGCTGGAAGACGACATCCACCATATGGCCAAAGTAGTCATTGAGAAACTCGACCGTCTCTTCCGCCTTCAGGCGTTCGGTAATCGTGGTAAAGCCCCGAATATCCGAAAACAGGATGGTTGCCTTACTGTTTACCCCACCTAGCGCTTGCCGGTTTGGATCGGCGAGCACTTTCTCCACGATGTCTTTCGCCATGTAGCGCGTTAACGTGCCCTTCACGCGCTTTTCCTGGGTGATGTCTTCCAGAACCAGAATCAGGCCCTGATAAGCGCCAGCATGGTTTAACAGCGGCAGAAAATTCAGGTTGACCGAGTTCGTTTTGTTGTGAGACAGACACAGGTCGACTTCATAATCCACAAGCGTCTGGTGCGAGGCATAGACCTGGTCAATACAGCGCAGCAGATAGGCATTGTCCTCCCCGAGCAGGGTGCGAACGTCGGTGCCCACGATTTCGTCGGGTTTACGCTGCAACAATTCCCCCGCCGCTCGGTTGACGGTGACGATGCGGTAGGCATGATCAAGGGTGAGAATACCGTTGGAGATGCTCTCTTGCACGCTCTCCAGATAGCGCTTCATCTCGACTGTACGTTCGTACAGCTGTGCGTTTTCCAAAGTCATGGAAATTTGCGAGGTGAGCGCCAGGAGCAACTCTTCGTCTTCGTGGTCGAAGACGCCGTGATGCTTGTTGATCGCCTGGGTCACGCCGATAATCGTGCCTTCCCGGTTGCGCACCGGTACACACAAGACTGTCTTGGTGCGAAAACCCGTTTCCCGGTCGACTTGGGGATTGAAGCGGGGGTCGGCATAGGCATCGGTGATGTTCACCACTTCACCGGAAGTGGCGACCGCCCCAGCCAGGCCACGTGAGCGTGGGAAGCGGATCTCCACCACGCCAGCCCCCTCGGCTTTCTTGGACCAGAGCTCATCCGTCTGCCGATCGAGCATGAATAACGAGCTGCGTTCGGCGTGTAGCACTTCGGAAATCTTGGTGACGATCTTGTCCATCAGCACTTCGAGGTCCAACGTCTGCGTCACAGAGGTGACGACATCGAGAACAATGGCCATCTTCTCATGACTGTCCAGCATGCGCTTATGCATGTAAAAGTTTTCTACAGCAATGGCCGTCTGTGAGGCAAAAATGCGAAACATGGCTTCATCCTGCTCAGTGAACGTCCCCGTGGCCCTGTTGATGAGCTGAATGACACCAATAATCTCGCCCTGGAGGTTCTTCACCGGCCCGCACAAGATGGAGCGCGTCCGATATCCCGTACGCTGGTCAACGGCAGGATTGAAGCGAGAATCCGTATACGCATCCACAATGTTGACGATTTCGTCATGCTGCACGACCCAGCCGGCCACGCCCGTACCCGCAGGGACGCGGAGCTCATTGCTGCCTTCCCCCTGTGCCACCTTGGACCACAGGTCGCCGGAGAGCGGGTCAATGAGAAACAACGAGGCACGATCCGCCTGCATGACTTGACTGGCCGCACGCACCACACGGTCGATCAGGTTCTCGATGCCCATTCCCATGGTGAGAAGCTCGGAAATATCAAGGAAGCTCCGCAGGCTATGCAACGAACGTTCGGTGCTGCGCGCTTGATACGCCGTCTCTTGAAACCGTAGGTCAACGTGACGCAGTCGCCCGGTAATGATCTCAAGAAAATTCTTGGCGACCAGAGGGACGGCCTCAAAGGCACGCTTGAGATCGGGATAATAGATCTGCAAGAGCTGCACGTCGGTCAGAGCACGTACGGAAGCGGAGCGCCGGCCATCGGAAAAATACCCCATCTCGCCGACGCATTCGCCGCATTCGATGATTGCGAGAGGAATCTCCTCACCGTCCAGGTGTCGGCGAAACACCTGCGCCTGACCCTCGACCAGGACGTATAAACAGTCACCAAGCTCATCTTGATGGATGAGCTCACTAGTGGCTGCCAGACTCTTTTCATGGGCCAACTCGCAGACCATGGCCAGCTCGTCAGGACTCAAACCCGCAAAGACCTCGCAATTTCGCAAGCGATCCTGGCGTTGCGCCTGTATCGCCGTCTGTAACGTCGCAAAGGTCACGGCCCGTGCTTCGAGTAAGATATCGCCGAGTCGCTTTTGTATCCCCTGGCTCGCCAACTGTTTCTGACAGGCCAAAGCCCGCTCAAGGGCCTCATGCTCACAGGCCAGATACTGACCAATTTTTTTCGAGACCAGCGAACGTGTAAGATGCCCGTCCATACAGAGATGCTCCTCACTCCTTTGCAGACGACAGGTGTATCCCCTCATGGAAGCCAGCACGCTTACAGATGAGCACCCGCGTATTGCCCCACCGGAAGATCAGGCGATTGGATAGATTAGTTCATCATAACATTGCTATTATAGCATGGCGCAGTGAGGATAAACCGCATTTCGATCACCGACAACACATTGCTTACGAACTTTTGCTTGACTGCGCTGTGGACCAATTTTAGTATCGCGTTGATTCTAGTTATATAATCTCTCTGCGAAAGGAGAAGCGTAATGGGTAGTCGTTATCCCTGGTTGACGCGCCGCAGGTTCCTCGGGTCCACGGCCACCGCGCTGGCGGGTGCCTATGGCCTTTCCCTGGGGCGCAGCGAGGCTGCCATCCCGCACCAATACGACGGCTCGACGTTCAAACTCAGTGCCCCCGAGCCCAATGCCAAGCATGGCGGTGTCCTGCGCTACGGCGTCCTGAACGCACCGGCTCATTTTGACGTGCATCAGTCGGGAACCGTGTCCAACATGGGCACGCAAGGCGCCATGTATGACAACCTCATCCGACGTGACCCCAGGGATAGCGGTCAGTCCATCATTCCAGACCTGGCCCACAGTTGGGAAATTGCCAAAGACGGGAAGACCTATACGTTCTTCCTGCGCCAAGGCGTGCTCTTTCACGACGGTGCCGAGCTCACCGCGGAGGACATCAAGGCAACGTACGACCGCATCGTCAAACCGCCATCAGGTGTGAGTATCCCCCGCACCCCCCTGTTTGCCACGGTGAGCGAGATCAACGTGCGCGATCGCCATACCATCGAGTTCAAGCTCGCCGAGTCACGCCCCGTGAGTTTTATGATGGGAGCCTTTGCCAGTGGCTGGAACATCATTGTGCGCAAAAAGACGCTGGAGGACAATAACTACAACCTGCGGCAAATCCCTAACTTCCCTGGCACGGGCCCGTTCCGGCACGTCAGGCGCGTTGACAAAGAAGTGTGGGTGATGGAAAAGAATCCCAACTACTGGAACGAGGGCCTGCCGTACGTGGACGGGGTGGAATTCTACCATCTGCCGGCGTTCTCGCCAGAGCTGGGCGCCGCACTTTTGGCCGGTAAGGTCGACTACGCCCGCCTCCTCGATCCGGTGAGCGCCAGGAAGGTGAAAAACACCGCCGGCATGCACAGCACCGACTTCTACCAAAGCGTCATTCAGGCGGTATGGATGAACAACAACAAATCGCCACTGAACGATCCGCGGGTACGCCGTGCCATGCATCTGGTGCTCGATAAAGCGGCGCTCGTCGACGTGGTAAAAGACGTCGCCCCCATGCTGGTCGGCGGCTTTATCTATCCCTTCTCAGAGTTCGCCACACCCAAAGAAGAGCTCTCACAACGCTTGGGCTACCAGGCCGACCCCACCGCCGCCATCGCCGAAGCCCGCAAGCTCATGGCCGCAGCAGGCTATGCCAATGGCCTCAAGGGTCTTGACTTCATGGTCCGAGATGCAGCAACCTTCAAACTGTGGTCGCAGGCGATCCAGGCCATGCTCAGAGAGCTCCTCAACATCGAGAGCACGCTGCGCACCGTGCAGGTCTCGGTGTGGTTCGACGAGGCGCAAGCCGGCCATTTTGATCTGACCATCAGCGCCATTGTCTCAACGTTGATCGATCCCTCCGACTACTTTAACGCCTGGTACAGCAAAAACGGTCCCCAGAATTACTCCAAGTGGAACAACCCCACCTTCGAAGAGCTGGTCAAACAGATCGACCGCGAGCTGGACGAGGCAAAACGCAAGACGCTGATTCGCCAGGCAGAAAACATCATGGAGGAAGACCCGCCATTGCTTCCGGTCTCCTGGGAAAAGATCTACGATGGCTGGTACGACTATGTCAAGGGCCATAACCCATACAACTACTTCGGTATCTACGACGTGGTGCGCATGGATACATTCTGGCTCGATAAATAAGCATGTTTATCTGCCCTCACCCCATTTCTCCCCTGGGGTGGGGGTTGAGGGAGTCACACCGTTGTACAAGTACATTTTGCGGCGTCTCGCCTTTGGCGGGCTGACCATCTTTGGGGTCTCGGTCATCATCTTTATGGTGTTGCGTGTCCTGCCTGGCGATCCACTCGTCGCCATCTTTGGTATGGAAGGTTTTACCAAGCTCACTGCGGAGGAGCGCGCCCGCTATATGGCCGATCTGGGTCTGAGCGACCCGCTACCGGTACAGTATCTGCGTTGGCTACGCGACATCGCCGCGGGGAAACTGGGCAAGTCGTTCTTTCGTGACGAAAACGTCGCGGATCTGATCATCCGCCGTGGCCCATTGAGTGCCGAAATCGGCATCCTTTCCGTCATCTTCTCATGGATTCTCGGCTTACCGGTCGGTATCATCAGCGCCTTGCGTCCGAATAGCCTGGCGGACAATACAGCCCGGTTCTTCAGCATTCTGTTTCTAGCCGTCCCCGGTTTTTGGTTGGGTATGCTGATTGTGCTTGCCTTGCTGTTCTGGTTTGGATATAAGGCTCCCCTAATCGGTGTGCCATTGTGGGTGGACCCATGGACCAATCTGCAGATCGTCATCTGGCCAGCCGTGGTCTTGGCCGTGGGACAAGCGGCCTACATCGCCCGCATGGCACGCTCGTCACTCCTGGAGGTGATCCGTGAAGATTACGTGCGCACCGCCCGTGCCAAAGGCCTGGTGGAACAGTTGGTGGTGGTCCGCCATGCACTTCCCAATGCCTTGCTGCCGATCATCACGCTTTCCGGCATCCTGATGGGCTTCGTCCTGGCTGGCTCGATCCCCGTCGAGCGCGCCTTTGGCGTTCCTGGTCTCGGCCGCGCCATGTTCACCGCGGTGATCGAACGCGATGTCTTCGTCATGCAGAATCTGGTATTTCTCTATTCCGTGGTCTTTGTGGTCTTAAATGTCCTCGTCGATATTACCTATGCCTGGCTCGACCCACGCATCCATTATTAGTTGAGTTTGAAAATTATGGCACAACGCAGCGATACGTATCCGGTGGAACCCCTCCCGCACCACGTCTCTGACGCGCCCTCGTGGCTCGGTCGGGCTTTCCAAGGCCTACGCCTGTTCATCAGGCGTAATCCGCTTTCCGCCTTTTGGGGCGGCGTGGCATTGGTCATCATCACCATCGCCATCATCGCCCCGCTCATCGCCCCTTATGACCCACTCAGGGCCAATTTTCGCCGCATGACCAAGGCGCCCGACGCACAGAACTACTTTGGTACGGACCAAATTGGCCGTGACAATCTCAGCCGGGTGATTCATGGCAGTCGCTCGTCGCTGCTGGTGGCCATTTCTGCCGTGCTCCTGGGTACCACGACAGGTTCGCTCTGGGGTCTGGCAAGCGGCTATATCGGCGGGCGCTTCGACATTGTCAGCCAACGTCTCATCGAGTTTTTGCAGTCGTTCCCCGATCTCATCCTGGCCATGGCCATTTCCATGGCGCTTGGCACCGGGGTGGGAACGGTGATTGTGGCCATTGCCATTACGCGTATCCCCTTTGGCGGACGGGTCATACGTGCCGTGGCCTTGTCGCTCAAAGAAATTGCCTACGTCGAGGCGGCCCGCGGCATTGGGGCCTCGACCTGGCGCATCATGGCACGTCACATCCTGCCGCAGTGTGTGGCACCCTACCTCATTCTAGCGACCACGCACCTAGGCGTCGCCATCATCATCGAGGCTGCGCTCGGCTTTCTTGGCGTCGGTGTCCCCCCTCCCACCCCGACCTGGGGAAACTTGCTGGCAGATTCATTGAACTCAGGACTGGTGCCGCCATGGTGGCTGGTGGTCTTCCCCGGTCTGGCCATCACCCTCACCGTGCTCGCCTTCAACCTGTTTGGCGATGGCATTCGCGACATCCTCGACCCGCGCCTGCGCGGTTCCAGGTAAGTTAGGCCTTGGCCAGCTCGATCAGCTCAGGGGCGCTTTCCCACCAGTGGATCGGGCTGGGACGCAGGACGGTGCTCTTCGGCAACCGATACCAAAAATCTTCCTTCATCACGCCGACGATGCGCGACAGCAAAAAGACGAGAAAGCCCGCTTCCACATGCTCAGGTACCATCTGAATGAGACCGACGATGACCTTGGTCGCCCACGAATAGGCATCGACGTTGGCCTCTTGAAAGCCGATATGGGGATGACGCTTGAGCACCTCCTCCACCCCGACCTTGTAGTGGAGCCGCGCAAAACGCAGCAGTGGATGGCCGTTGTTGGGGAATTCGGCGTCGAGATCGTCAAGCAACCCGAGGGTGCGTGGGTCGCCGTCTGGACTGCGCAACACCCGATGGCCAACGGCCATGGCCGCATCGTATTGATCCAGCCAACGGATCCACCAGCCACGCAGCTTGTCCTCGTTGGTATCGAGGCCAACCTCGTTAATGGCAAAGAGCATTTGCCCGCCGGCAAACGGCGCCGCACCGCCATGATCCCGACCCCACAAACCCGACCCCGCCGAGGCATACACGTACCACGGTGAGACGGCACTCGAGCCCACCACAACCCCTGCGAACGTACTGACGTTACCAGGGTCGTGATAGGTCATATTGTTGAGGAGACGGTTGACGATGCGCAACTGCCGCTCGCGCTCCGTGCCGCTATCGCAGGTGCCCAAGGCATCGACAAAGGCGGACACGAAGTCGCCATCGGCGTCTGTCTCGATCAAATCCTTGCGCAGGTATTTGCGGCGAAAGTAGGCCGCCAGGAACACGGCGCTCTCCGCCAAGACTTTGAGCCAGTCCGCCATCACATCAAAAGGCGTCACCCCACCGGGTTGCCAGTCTTTGTAGACCCGCTCGACGTTCGATCCGTTCGACCGCACCATGAGGAAAGCGTTCAGCGCCGAGGTGATCGACAGCTGCGACGTGGCGTTGACAAACGCCACCAGTTCATCCTTGCGCTTACCCTTGACGAGATCCAAACGGGCGCGCTGGAGGATCTCTTCAAATGAGGAGAGCAGCTCGCTCGCCGGGTCACGGATGCCGAGCAGGATGGTGAGATTATTGACCGAGTAGGGACGGCTACCGAGCGCACGAATCGAATCCTTTTCCGGGTCGAGACCCAACACGTAGCCATGCATCGGATCGACGTGGGTAAAACACGGTCCCCGGTTGACCAGGTACTTGACGCCTCTACTCCCCGCCATATGGTCACTCAGCGGGGAGCCCTCAATGAGGAGGCCCCCGGCACTGTCTTTGGCGGTTAAGCGGCTATTAAGTTCCTCCCACACCCGCATGCGCTCTTCAAGAACGGCCTTAAACGTCGTGCCATGGAGCAGCTCGTCAGTTGAAAGTCCGTAGTGCGTAAGTCCTATATTCATGGAGAGGTTCCTTTCTCAAGAACGTTGATGCCCCGGACTTCGACGAAGACCCACAGAGCTCAATGAGACAAAGGTAACGGATATGCTATGAATAACACGAAGCCCCCAGGCGTGCAAGTCCGGATTACAGGCCGAAACGCCCTGCCATGCCGTTGCGGCCTCCGCCAGAACATGCCATGATCATATCAGCACTGCGTCATCGTCGCCCTGATAGCCCTTCTCTGCATGATAGGAGATGTCCATATGCCACGTGTCGCCGTCCCTGCTGACCTCGAAGGGCTGGAACTCCCTGCCATCGAAGTGGTGGACAACCTTGTCCACGAACGCTCTTACAGCGTCACCTTCACCATTCCCGAGTTTACCTGCGTCTGTCCTCGGACCGGCCAGCCGGACTTTGCCACCTTTCAGATTACCTACGTCCCCGATGCGTATCTCATCGAGCTCAAAGCCCTGAAGCTGTATATCAACGCCTATCGCAACGTCGGCATCTTTCACGAATTCGTCACCAACAAGATCCTTAGCGATTTGGCCGCCGCATGTGATCCACTGCGCATGGACATCGAAGGCGATTTCAACGTGCGCGGCGGCATCAAAACCGTGATCAAGGCGACGTACGAACGACAAGGATGAAGGATGAACGGGTTTCAGCCTTCCTCCTTGGCCAGCTTACGGGTGTTTGCAGATCATGTTCAACACCGCCTGGCGGCCCTCCTCACGCACCGCCTTCAGCGCCCGCTGCAGCGCTGGCCGCACCTCAGAGGCCCGTTCCACCCGCTCGCCATAGCCACCACAGGCGGTCACCAGGACTTCAAAGTGCGGTGACGGTTGCAACTCGCTCAGCGGAAAATGATTCGTCTTGGCAGCCCAGCCTTGCGGATACATGCCCAGATTCGCCCGGCGTACCGCATTCCAGACGCGATTGTTGAAGACCACCGTAAGGGTCGGCAGCCCCATGGCCTGCGAGACAAAATGACAGGGGGTGGGGTTGCCGAACATGTAACTGCCATCGCCGAGGGTGGCAATGACCAACTTGTCTGGTGCGGCCAGCTTGGCACCCAGGGCAGCGCCCAGGCCCCAGCCAAGCCCACCGGCCGGCGAGTTGCCGAAGATGGTGCCAGGTTGGGTGAAGGTAGCCTGCGTCGGTACCAGGTCATATTCGTTCACCACGATGCTATCGTCGTCCTTGATCTCATCAATACAGTGCGTCACCCACTGTGGATCCAATGGGGAATCGTCGCGCACGCCCTCCAGCGCCTCACGCCACGCCTCTCGCTGCCGCTCATGGATCGCCTGCAGACGCGCAAAACGCGCTTTGATGCGACTTTGTGCCCGTCTACGAGACGGCTGCAAGGCCTCGGTGAGCATCGGGATGGCCACGGAAGAATCGGCACGAATCGCCACATCGCAGGGGAAACTGCGAACCGGGTAGCGGCTGTAGATCGGATCAATCCCCATGTGGATGATCTTGGCAGCAGCGGGCGGATTTTTCACGCTCGGGAACCACGGCACGTCACAGTCTATGACCAACACGGCATCCGCGGTTTCCAGGAAAGGATCGGGAGCAAAGCCCAGATGCAGGGGATGGTTGGTGGGAAAGCACATGTAGCGTTGGCCGAACACCACCACCGGCATAGCAAAACTCTCTGCCAGGGCCACCAGGTGGCCAACCGCTTCTGCATTGCGCCCCGAGGTACCGGTAATGAGCAGCGGATTCTCCGCGGTCGCCAATATCTCTGCTGCCGCCTCGATCGACTGCGGGTCTGGATACACCCGCCCGCCAAGGTCGCGACGCGACGGCGAGGTCATGCTGAACTCGACCTGGGGCTCGCCGAGCACTTCGCGTGGCAGCGTCAGGTAGATCGGGCCGCGCGGTTCGGTCATGGCGATTTCCAGGGCGCGATCGACCACCGCTTCGAGCTGGGTGATATTGCGCAGCTCATAGTCCCATTTCACGTACTCGCGCACCATACCGGCCTGGTCAAAGGCTTCCTGCGCCCAATGAATATAAATGTTGCGCGCCCCTGGCAGGCCGGCTTCGGTAATCGGGGTGCGTCCGGCGCTAAACAGGATGGGGATGTGATCGCGCGCCGCATTAATGATGCCATTGATGGCGTTGCCCGTCCCGACATTGACATGCACCATGACCACTTGCGGTTTGCCGGT
>Ga0081538_10005149_pt1 | contig 11850 bp, 9 predicted proteins | sample TabmetS5T2R1_FD_71022 | JGI IMG/M metagenome (GOLD analysis project Ga0081538, IMG submission 71022) | Tabebuia heterophylla rhizosphere microbial communities from the University of Puerto Rico - S5T2R1 | ecosystem: Host-associated > Plants > Roots > Rhizosphere ... | reverse complement strand
GTGACGGTCCAGACATGCCCTCGGGCTGTCCGCCCGCATGTTCCGACGGTTCCAGGTTTTCCCTCTATTAACAGAGCCTTATCGTCTGCCTCTAGCTTAAATTTTTGAAGTGTGCCACAATGCGCCGGTCGCGAAAATCTATCGTTTACTGTCCATGCGTGATCAGATAAGGCTTCCGGACGGGAAGCTCAGGGAGGGACAGGCTATGGCGTATGACCTGCTCATCAAAAATGGTCGGGTGATCGATGGCTCTGGAATGCCCGCCTTCCGCGGGGATGTTGCCGTCAACAACGGCAAAATTGTGGCCACCGGCAAGCTGCGCGATTCCGCCACACGCACCATCGATGCCGACGGCCTGGTGGTGGCACCGGGGTTCATCGATAACCATTGCCACTATGACGCACAAGTGACCTGGGATCCGATGTGCAGCTTCTCGTGCTATCACGGCGCCACGTCGGTGATCATCGGCAACTGCTCGCTGGCCCTGACACCGGTGCGCCGTGGCCGCGAAGAACGGCTGGCCGAGTTCCTCTCCTATGTCGAAGCCATTCCCATGGAGGTGCTGCGCACCGTCAACATGAGCTGGGAAACGGTGGGAGAGTACATGGACACCCTCGACAAGCGCCTGGGGGTGAACGTCGGCACCCTCATCGGCCATTCGGCGGTGCGCTTTTACGTCATGGGCGATGACTGCCAGGGCCGCGCCGCCACCCCAGACGAGGTCGAGGCCATGCGTGGCATCGTGCGCGATGGCATGACGGCCGGGGCGCTGGGGTTATCCGTGTCGAAGAATCGTGGCCATTACGATCCTCAGGGTGTGCACATTCCGGCGTTCTGGGCCGAGGAGAGCGAGATCTTTGCGCTCGCGGACGTCCTGAGCGAGATGGGGGTGGGCACCATCCAGAGCGGCGGCGGTCGCGATGCCGAATTAGACAACCGCCTGATGACCCGTCTCGCCGAGGCCTGCGGCCGCCAGGTCGTCTACAACAACCTGGGGCAGTCGGTCCGACAGCCGGAGGCCTGGAAACAGCACATGGCGCTGATCGATGAGACGGCCCAGGCGGGCATTCGGGCCAACCCGCTGTGTAGCCCGAACAGCAATACGACCCGCTTCACCATGCGCAATACGCAAGCCTTCCGTGGCATCCCGACCTGGCATCCCATCCTGCTCGCCTCCGACGAGGAAAAACTGCGGGCCTACAGCGCCCCCGACGTGCGGCGCAAACTGCACCAGGAAGTCGTGGAGTGGAGGGCCGACCTGCCCGGCGCCAACATCGGCCGGCGCTGGTACGACTACATCTGGGTGGGCGAGACGGTCCTGCCGAAGAACAAGGGCTGGCAGGGCAAGTCCATCCGGGAAATGGCGGAGGCCCAAGGCAAGGGCATCATCGACGCCTTCCTGGATCTGGCGGTCGAGGAGAACCTCGACACCGTGTTCTTGGAAGGCTCGTCGAACGTCGATAAGGCAGCCATGGCGCAGATCCTCAACTACCCCAACGCCTACATCGGCCTCTCCGATGGCGGCGCGCACGTGCAGTTCCACGGCGGCTATGGCTACAGCACGCGGTTGCTCGGCTACTGGGTGCGCCAGGAGGGCATCATGTCGCTCGAGCACGCGGTGCGACGGCTGACCTTCGAGTCGGCCTCGACGTTCGGCATCTACGATCGTGGTCTGTTGCGGCCGGGCCTGGCGGCCGACCTCACGATCTTCGATCCCGACACCATCGGTCCCCTGCCGGAGGACACGGTGCACGACTTCCCGGCCGGGGGCTGGCGCATTCGGGAGCTCGCCGCCGGCATCAAGTACACCATCGTCAACGGCCAGGTGTTGCTCGAAGACGGACGCCATACCGGCGCGCTCCCAGGACGCGTGCTGCGGAACACGCTATACCACGAGCGGGTACCGGCGTAACGTCAAGAAGTGCCTTTTCCCCCTCTCCCCGGTTAGGGAGAGGGGCTGTCGGGAAATCGACGGTCTGCCTCCCGGAATCTACCGGTATTCTACCTCGCCCTGCATTTCCTCCAGATCTAGCGCCTGATAGATCAACATCCGTCCGCAGATGATCTCGCCAATCGAAGTGTGCTGCAGCGTATCGACAATCCCAGCATGATCTACTCCCCTGTGTTACGGTAGCAGAGCTCTGGCAGGTGCACCAGAATCCCTTTCCCCCTGACCCGGATCGTTACGGCATCGGCTGCAACCGGGAGATGTAGCGTGCCAGTATCTCGATGTCCTCGGCGGATAACGGTTGAGCAGCCATCGTCATGCTTCCCTCCATGTCAGGGCGCGTCTGGGCTTTGAAGGCGCGCAACTGTTTCAGGAGGTACTCGTAATGCTGTCCCGCCAGGCGCGGTATGTGTTTCTGCCCGACCAGCCCCGGTGCGTGGCAAGAATCACAGAAGTGCATCTGCACGAGCTTTTGGCCTGCCTCAAGCTCCCCCGGGTCGCCCGTACGGCTCGGCGGCACAGGCGTCTGCGCGGCATAGTGTGCGGCAATATCCTGCATGTCGGCATCGCTCAGACTCGCCGCGACCGGCGACATCTGTGGGTCTTCACGCTGCCGCTCTCGGAACTGCAGGAGCTGATAGTAAGTATAGAGCGACGGCTGGCCGGCCAGAGATGGAATGGCGGGCTCCGTGGAGTTGCCATCTGATCCGTGACAGGGAGTACAGACCTCGGCCTTGCGCCGCGCCGCCTCGAGATCCGCGGTGCCTCCTGCTCCTGGACTGATCAGCCAGACCAGCACAGCGAGGATGCCGATCAGGCGCAGCATGCCTCGGATAGGGCCTGGAGGTGAGCTGCGCCGGTTCGACCGTGACGGCCGGACACACACGACCCTACCGGCTCGGGTACGAGTGTCCGGCCGGGCCATCTCGGACTTCATCGCTGGTAGCTAATCCGATAGATGGCGCCGTTGTAATCGTCGGAGACCAGCAGGGCGCCGTCCGGCATGACATGCACGTATGCAGGCCGGCCCCAGAACTCGTCACCCTGCAGCCATCCCTCGGCAAAGACCTCGTACTTCGGCGGCTGGCCGGGCCTGAGGTCCACCTGCATCAACCCGAAGCCGCTCTTCTGGGTGCGATTCCAGGAGCCCCGCAGGGCGACGATGATGCGGTTCTGATATGCAGGCGGAAACATGGCGCCGGTGTAAAAGCGCATCCCCACGGCGGCCACATGTGGCCCGAGCTTCAAGAGTGGCGGCGCGAATTCGGAGCAGGAGCGGTCTCGTCCGAACTCAGGATCGAGCACATCCCCCTGGTGGCAGTACGGAAAGCCGAAGTGGAACCCAGGCCGCGGCGCGTGGTGCAGCGTATCGTGGGGTACGTTGTCGTCTAGCCAGTCGCGCCCATGATTGGTGAAGTAGAGTTCCTTAGTCACCGGATGGAAGTCGGCCCCGACGCTATTGCGCACCCCACGGGCGACGTATTCGAACCCCCGACCATCGACGTTGACACGAGCGATGACCGCGTGCGTCTCCGGCGGCAAGCAGATGTTACAGGGGGCGCCGATGTTGAAGTAGAGCTTGCCGTCCGGGCCGAAGATCAAAAACTTCCAGCCGTGGGGCAAGTCTCTGGGGAGCACATCGTACACCACCTGCGGTTCTGGCGGGTTGTCCAGTCGATCCTCGATCCCCTCATACTTGGTGATACGCGAGATCTCGGCCACGTACAGGGTCCCATCTCTGAAGGCCATACCGTTGGGCTGCTGCAGCCCCTTGGCGATGACCTTGCTCTCGCGCGTCTCCCCTTTGTCCACAACGGCATAGACGTGACCGGCCCCACGGCTGCCCACGAACAGCGTGCCCTTGCTGCCCAGGGCCATCGAACGGGCGTTGGGCAACATGTCCGCCCAGACCTCGATCTTAAAGCCGGGCGGCAGCTTCATCTTATCGATCGGGATGTCCTTGGCTGATTTCGGCGCCGGCGGTTGTGGGTGTGGCGCGAGCGGTGACGACGCCTGCTCAGGCGGGCGTCCCTGCGTCCACGGTGGCGGCGACGGCTGCTGCGCGAGCAGCAGCGACGTGGCCCCGAGTCCGAGCACGAAAGCGGTGCCAATCACACTGGCTGCGACGCGGCGGGTGATGCGGGGCTTCGACACTAACTGAGCCATAGCCATAGTGCCCCCTTTCTGACGAGTTCCCCAGCGACAGCTGCCCGAGGTCATGCAGGGTGAGGCCTCTCCACGCAAAGGCTTACGTCCCCTTCTGCAGCGCCGCCAGCATAGAAAAGGCCGGCATCGATGTCAAGGCATCACGGGGTGTTAGCGGGCAGGCGGCGGTGATTTTTCGCTGCTGTTTTGGTACACTCGCCGGCCATGACATGAGGGTGGCGGTGGGTGGGGGAACAGGGGAAGGGTGGGAGAACGGTAGGGGAGAATGGAGGTGTGACGTTGAAGATCACCGATGTCAAGGCGCATCCTATGTCGATCGCGCGGCCCCAGCCTAGTTGGACCGCACATGAGATAACCACCGAAGCGACGTTGATCCTGGTTGAAGTCCGTACCGATGCCGGTGTCGTGGGCTATGGGGAGATTCAGAGCGGTCCGCTGCCCCTGATTTGCCGTTTCATTGAACAATTCGAGACTATCATCCGCGGCATGGACGCGTTGGCACATCTTGAGGTGTGGGAGAAGCTCTTCGCGCTGACCTCGCCCCGGCCCGGTGGCATCGGCGGTCGAGATGGCCTGCCGCCGCCGCTGCCGCGCGGTCAACGCCCGCAGATCATGGCCGCCATCGGAGGGATCGACATCGCACTGTGGGACATCAAAGGCAAAGCCACCAACATGCCTGTCTACCGGCTGCTCGGGGGCTCCCGACGCGAGCTCTTTACCTATGCCACTGGCGGCTACTACGTCGAAGGAGCCCCTCTCACCGCCTGTGCCGAGGAGTTGGGGAGGTACGTCGCCGCGGGCTACCGCGCCGTCAAGCTCAAGACCGGCGGCATGTCTCTGCAGGAAGAACTCGGGCGCATCCGCGCCACGCGAGGGGCCATCGGCGATGCCATGCTGATGCTGGACATGAACGCCCCTTACGACGTGCACGACTGCATCGAGTTCGCACGGGCGGTTGAACCGTACAACATTTTCTGGCTCGAGGAGCCGCTGCATTGGTACCTGCAGCCGGCGGATTACGTCCGTCTGGCAGACGCCATCTCCATCCCGCTGGCGCACGGTGAGCGCGAGTGGACCCGCTTCACCATCCGCGATTTCATCACCTCCGGCGCTATTCGCTTCGTGCAGTTCGATGCCACCCGGTACGCCGGTTTCACCGAAGCCTTGCGCATCGCCCATCTGGCCGAACAGCACAGGGTCTTAATCGCCCCACACACAGCTCCCCACATTCACGGGCACATTGTATCGGCCTTTGGCGCCAGTGCGTTCGGCGTGGAGTCGCACGGCGACCCCGAGCGGCATCCGATCCAGCATGGGCTGTACACGCAGGGGCCGGAGGTGCGCGATGGTATGGTTTACCTGAATGATTTGCCCGGTCTGGGCGTCGAAATCGACTGGGCTTTCGTCAACAAGCACCGTGCCTGAACGTCACGCCGGAGCTCGCTTCCGCCGCGCGAGGCCCTCAGTGGAGGGGGTTCGACGTAGGAGGTGCGCGGAGTCTGGCTCTCGCCCGCCTTAGATGAGGATCAAGGACTGCAGCGGTGGCAGGCCCAGCAGCATGCGTCCCGCGGACTCAAACTGCGGCGCGGCTGTGCCCACATGCTGGGTGGCGGCATGAACGTCGCGGAGCGCCCGCTGCAGCGGGCTACGCCGGTAATTTGCTGAAGCCCCGGCTGCGGTGTAGAGGATATCCACCGCTGCGGCCGCACTGCGCGTCGCATTGGCCGCCGCCAGGAGCAGATCGGCGCGTTCGTCAAAAGAGACTTGCCCATTCGCGAGATGCGACTGCCAGGTCTGCTGGACCGCCGCGTGTAACCAGGCGCGAGCCGCCCGTACGAGCGCCACCGCTTCCGCCAGACGGACTTGGAAGAGCGGGCGGTCGCGCAGCATCTCCGTCCCGACGCTCGGCTTTTTCGATTGCGCCAGCTCGAGACACGTGTCCATTGCCCCCTGGGCGATCCCTAAGGCCACCGCGCCAATCGGCAGCGCGAATGAGGCGTACAGGACATAGCGATAGACGGGGCTCTGATAGCGAATACATCGGGGCGTGATCCCAGGCTTAAACGCGCACGTGTATGCCGATGGCACAAACACCTGGTCGATCACCACGTCGTGGCTGCCGGTCCCGGCCAGGCCGCTCACCTCCCAGGTATCCACGATGCTGACCAGCCCGCTGGGCACGAAGAACAGGCGCACGTCGGGCTGACCATCGTCTGTAAGGCGCAGCTGGTCTCCATCAAAGACCTGGCAGCAACAGAAGATCCAGGAGGAGTGCTGACAGCCGCTGGCATAAGACCAGCGCCCTGTGACGCGATAGCCTCCGTCGCTGACGACAGCCGCCCCATAAGGGTGTACGACGCCCGCCGTGATGACCTGAGGGTCGCTGCCGAAGATCTTTTCAGCGGCCTCGTCCGCCAGGAACGCCCCCAGCAAAGGGTTCCCCCCAGCGATAAAGACGCACCACCCGGTCGACCCATCAATGCGTGCAATCGCTTCTACCACCCGATAGAAGGTCAGGGGGTCCACCTCCAAGCCGCCGAGCGCGCGAGGCGTGTACATCCGAAAGATGCCTGCCTCTGCCAGCGCCATCACGACCACGGGCGAAAGGCGGCGATTCTGCTCAGCCTCATCGGCATGGGCACGTATCAGGGGCTTAAGGGCATGGACAGCCCTGAGAAGCTGGTCGAGACGCGGGACATCGACGTCTGGCATCAGACACCTCTGATTTCGACTGCCAACGGGGCGAAGAAGTCACGCATGGCCATACAACGTTGTTGCGGCATAAGGATCGGGCGACACGGCGAGCGTACTCGGAATCGCTAAAAGCCTCGTGCAGACCCTCGGCGAGCCGATGAGGTCCTACGCCAGAGCCTGCCTGAGTCGGGAAGACGATACGGCGTTGAACAGGCGTTTAGCCTTCGTTGAGCCCGCTGTCAAATTGGATCAGGATGCCATCGGGGTCGTGCACATAGAAACTACGCACACGGCCCTGCGCGTTGGTGAACGCCTCGCGCGGTCCCCCCAATGGCACGCCCTTGGCCACCAACTCTTGCATCAAAGCCTCGGTGTCTGGGACGGTAAAGGAGAAGTGGGTAATACCCATTTGATCCAACTTCAGTGGTTGCCCCGCGACCTCCTCACCAGCGTGGCTGGTAATGGTCAAGGTTGGCTTCTTGCCCGCTCCGAAACTGAGGCTGACCCGCCTGCGGCTCTTACGCACCTGCTGATAGTTGTGGGTACGCCCGCCCTCAGTGGGGTCGGTCGGGCCGTCAAATAGCACCTTCATGCCCAGAATGTCGCGGTAAAAGGCCAAGGATTTTTCCATATCCCTGGTACAGATGGCGATGTGGGAAATGGCGCTGGCTTCCATCCGCTGTGTTCCTCCGAGACGGTCGAGATGTCCGAGCGTCCTAGCTGTCGTCGTGGAGCTATACCACCGCGGCGCGCCCGCATGGACGCGCCGCCGCTATGGCAGGTCGTAGTGGTGCGAAGATCACGTGCCGTTTAGCGTTCTCGCACGACCGGATTGCGCAACACGCCAATCCCCGGGATCTCGACTTCCACCACGTCGCCATCCTTCATGTTCTCCGTCGCCCCGTCGGTGCCCATCCACAGGACGTCACCCGGAGACAGCGTCAAGTACTGACTCATGCGGCTGATAAACTGTCGCACGCCGAAAATCGCGTCTTTGACGGCATAGGTGAACATCTCCTTACCGTTGAGCCGAATCGTCACCTGGAGCTCATCGGGGTTGAGGCCGGTGACGATCCATGGGCCCATGGGCTTGAAGGTGTCGGTGTTCTTGCCGCGCCAGAGCGTCCGATCACCGCGCTGCCAGGTGCGCTCGCTGACGTCATTGCCGATCGTATAGCCGAACACATAATCCAGGGCCTTATCTTCTGAGACGCGCCTACACGTCTTGCCGATCACCGCCACCAGCTCGCCTTCGTACTGCACCAGCTCCGTGGCGTCTTTGGGGATGACGATTGGCTCGTCGTTGGCCACCAGCGCATTATTGGCGCGATAGCCGACGTCAGCGGCAGGCGGGAACTGCGGCTCAACGCCGCGCCGTTTGGCCATCTCGGTGACGTGCTCACGGTAATTGATGCCGGCGGCGTAAAAGGTCGGAGGGATCACCGGCACGAGCAATTTGACCGCGTTCAGGGGATGTGTCGTCGACGTTCTGTCATAACTCTCGAAGGGGTTGCCGGTGACTTCGGTCACCGTGTCGTTGTCGATGATGCCATAGGCGACCTTCTGTCCTGATTGAAATCTGCACCATTTCATCGATCACCCTCCTCTATCGTTCGTCGGATGTCCGACGGGGCTTGACCTCTGATGCATCACCAAAGTCTGCGGCCAATGCGGCGTCGATCAAGCGTTGCACCTCCCCGCGCAGGCCCGCTGTGCGGGCCACCTCACGCCCACGTAGTGACATCTTGTTCCAGGTCTTGCGCAGGATGCTGAGTGCCTTCGGGGCGTCGTGCTGCCCGGCGAAATCGGCGCAATAGCTCTCTAGAAACACCAAACAGATCACATCTTCTAGACACTGTACCTCTGGATCGCGTTTCAATCCCTCTTTGCGCAGCAACGACTGCACACGCTGAACCGTGGCCTCCTCATATCCCACCTCGCGGAGAATAGTGGCGGCGGTCTCGGCATGAAATTTCCCCAGCGTCGTGCGCCACTGGAGATAGCCACGCAGATCCATGGGATAGTGGTCGCGCGGAATCATCCAGCGGCGGATATGTTGGCTTCGGGCAGCCAGGCGCAGTGCCTCAGAAGCCTCCGGCGCGAAGCGTTCAAGCCAGGCGGTCATGCGCTGGGCGTAGAGGAGTTCCTTGGGATGGGAGACTCCATCGACGACCTCACGGTGGGGATCCTCAGCATTCGCCGCGTCAAAGCGACGTATGGCTTCGGCATAGCGTTCCGAGTCAGCAGGCATCGCCAGGGTCCTTCTGTGACAGACGATGAAATGTTAGGGTGCTCCGAGCTGCTGGTCGTAGGCATTTTATCTTATCTCCGCCTGGGAGGGAAGATATTGATGCACACTCCCGTGGCACAGCGACTGGCCTGTCCGATCGATATCACGATATGCTGCGCCGAGGTCCTCCGCGATACGTCATTCTGGCCGTGATTCTGCTCAGCAGCAACAGCCATTGTCGCTGGCGACAACATCATAGGCCGTGGCATGGCCCTAGTCTCGTATTTGTCTGGGGAGCTCCCTGCGGTGACAACGTCCCTGCCTCGGCAGAGGCGATGAAGAGGCGATGACGGGGCCACAACGCATTTGATTCGTGGTCGCTTGTTGATCGGCGTTTGACAGGACGGAGCTGAGCGGCTATGCTGCGGCGACGTCAGCCGACCAGCAATGTCGATGGAGAATTGCGGCGGCGGTCATCGCCAACGAAGGGCAGCGACAGGTGGTTGGCCTTGCAGCCCGTGGCACGACAGAAAGGAGAGCAGTGATGCCGGTTCTGTACGAAAAACGCGATCAGGTAGGCATCGTCACCCTGAGCCGGCCTGAGGCGCGGAACGCCTGGGGGCAGGACTTCGCGGATGGGATCTCTGAATACTTTGCGGCGATGGAGGACGATGATGAGATTCGCTGCGCGGTATTGACGGGCGACGACACGGGTGGGGCCTTCTCGGCGGGGGCCAACCTGAAGAACCCGCAGACGCATACGTTAACATCGACGGCAGAGTTTATCAAAGGTCTTCCGAAGCGCAAGGATCGCCAATTCGAGGTGCTATCGAACTTCCCGAAACCGCTCATCGGCGCCGTCAACGGCTATGCCATCGGCGTGGGCTGTATCGTGACCTTCTGCTGTGATCTGTTGGTGGCGTCGGAAAGGGCAGAATGGCGGCTGCCTCAGGTGGCCCTGGGGATCTTGCCGGCCTACGGCGGTGCGGTTCGGCTCGCCCGCTGGGTGGGGAAAGGACATGCCATGCGACTGGCCATGGGCTTCCCGCTGAAAGCCGACGAGGCCTATCGCATCGGCCTGGCTCAGTGGCTGGTCCCGCACGCGGAGTTACAAGCCAAAACCATGGAGGTGGCGGGGTACATCGCCTCCCTACCACCGTTGGCCACGCAGATGGTGAAAGAGTCGCTGAATCGCGGTTTGGACATCCCCAATCTGTCGGATGCCTCGCTGGTGGACCTCTATCGCTTCATGGCCCTGGAGGCCACGGAGGATAAAGACGAAGGCCATCGGGCGTGGCGTGAGAAACGCAAGCCGGTGTTTCATGGCCGCTAACTCGTGATGTGCCACGGTAGTCGCGCCCGTGCGCATCCATACTGATAATCGCCGGTAAGACTAATCGACAGAGATGCGGCCGGGAGTCTTGGGAGAATGGCCGCTGGGACAGCCAGCGGACGCTTACGATCGATTCAGCCACAGCGTGGCGGCGCGACTGCCGTAGTCAAACGTCAGGTTCGGGGCGTAATTCTTGACGTACGGTTGCCAGGAGCCGGTGATCATCACGGAGTATAAATAGACGTAGTACTGTTGCTCCGCCGCGTAGCGCTGCATGTCGAAAACGAGTTTCTTGCGGGCCTCCAGGCCCTCCGTCCGCCGCAGTTGCTTCGCCATCTCGATCATTCTGGGGTCGTTGACGTGGCTGCGGTTGCGCGGTTCGCCTGGTGCATACGGTCCGTACAAGGCGCTATGCGGTTCCCAAGCGATGGCGAAGGGGCCCATGGCCATGCCCTCAAACTTGCCCTGGCCCGTCGTCGCCATATACGCCCCATACTCCTGAAGCTTCAACTCCGCCTCGATGCCGACCTCTTTTAGATAGTGCAGGACCAACTGCGCCGCATCGATCAGGTCATGGCCGTAGCCAGACGTAGCAGTGAACTGGGTTTTCAGACCCTTGAGAAAACCGGCCTCCGCCAGCAAGCGCCGGGCCTCCTTGGGATCGTACTGATAATACTTCGCCCCCTCCCCGAGCTGCTCAACGGGCAGCGACCACTCGGCCAAGCCGCGAGCGACCGCGCCAGTCGGCTCACCCCTGATCGGTACCGCCTCGATGATCGCCTGCCGGTCGATGGCATGGGCGATGGCACGCCGTACGCGCACATCGGTGAAGGGGAACTGATCGGTCCGCATCCAGATCGTCGTCGCGACGTTGGAGAGGAAATCTTGGTAGATCAATTGGGGATGACTCTGCTTGAGCGCATCGAGGTCGGCTTGGCGGACAGACCACCAATGCCAGGGGCCGGCGTCGATCTGCCCGGTGCGATACATGGCCAGCCCGGTCGACTCATCCTCGAGGACCAACCAGTCGACGCCATCCACATAGGGCAGGCCCTGGCGGAAATACTCCGGGTTGCGCTTGAAGGCCGTCTTGACGTTGGGATCGTAGCGCTCGAGCAGGAAAGGCCCGGTGCCGATGGCGGTCTCGGGTTTCTTCAGGTCGCCGTATCTCTCGACCACTTCCGGAGCGACGATCCACATGCACATGGCGTTGGCGAGCACGTCGAGCAACCAGACGAACGGTTCTTTGAGGTGGAACTTCACCGTATAGGGGCCTGCCACCTCCACTCGGTCGACAGACTCCAGCAACTGCCGTTCTGGATTGCCCTTTTCCGTCAAGAAGCGGTCATAGGTGAATTTGACGTCCTCGGCCACGAGCTCGCGGCCATTGACGGGCGGCTTGTTGTGCCATTTGACGCCCTTGCGCAGATGGAAGATATACGTGGTATCGTCCGGCATTTCCCAGCGTTCGGCCAGATC
>Ga0081538_10005148_pt1 | contig 11851 bp, 9 predicted proteins | sample TabmetS5T2R1_FD_71022 | JGI IMG/M metagenome (GOLD analysis project Ga0081538, IMG submission 71022) | Tabebuia heterophylla rhizosphere microbial communities from the University of Puerto Rico - S5T2R1 | ecosystem: Host-associated > Plants > Roots > Rhizosphere ... | reverse complement strand
CAGGGCGGCCGCGGCGTGCAGGCCGACGGTGACGGCCAGGCGGCCGCGGTGGCGGCGGGCCAGCGCCCGGGCCCGCTCGCGGACCTGGGGGCTGGTCGCCACCGGCAGGCCGCTCATGGGTCCTCCTCTCTGGTGACCACCGCCCGGTAGCGCGGCTCGTCCTCGAGCAGCCGGCGGTGGCTGCCCTGGGCCACGACCCGGCCGTCCACCACCAGGGCGACGTTGTCGGCGCGGTCCAGCAGCAGCGGGCTGGTGGTGCAGACCACGGTGGCCCGGGCCCGGCGGGCCGCGACCAGGCGGTCGGCGATGCGGGCCTCGGTGTGGGCGTCCACGGCCCCGGTCGGCTCGACCAGGACCAGGATCTCGGGGTCGGCGGCCAGGGCCCGGGCCAGGACCAGGCGCTGGCGCTGCCCGCCCGAGAACGACCGCCCCCGCTCCTCCACCTCGGTGGCCAGCCCGTCGGGCAGCGCCTCCAGCACGTCGCCGGCCGAGGCGGTGTGGACCGCGGCCAGCACCCGCTCGGGCGGGGCCGCGCCGGTCGGGTCGAGCTCGGCGGCCAGGGGGCCGGTGAACAGCCGCGGGTCGTGCTCGCTGACCAGCACCCGGCGGCGGGTGACCTCCAGCGGCAGGTCGCGGAGGGCGACCCCGCCCAGCCAGACGTCGTCGTCGCCGTCGGCGAACCGGCCCAGCCGGTCGGCGATGGCGCTGGCCTGCTCGGGCACGCCGGCCGCGACCGCGGTCAGCTCGCCCGGCGCCACCACCAGGCCGCTCTCGCCGTCGACCAGGGGGACGCCGGGCGGCGGCTCGGGCGCCGACGACCCCGGGGCCAGCTCGGGCTCCAGGGCCAGCACTTCGAGGGTCCGGCGGGCCGCGACCACGGCCCGGGTGAACCTGTCGGCCGCCTCGGTGACCGTCCGCACCGGCAGCAGCAGGAAGGCGGCGTAGCCGTAGAAGGCGATCAGCTCACCCACGCCGATCTGGCCGGCCACGGCCCGGCGGGCGCCCAGCCACATGACCGCGACCACGAACACGCCCGGCAGGGCGACCTCGGCCGCGTCCAGCAGCGACTGCACCCGGGCCGCGGCCACCCCGGCCTGGCGGACCTCCTGGGAGGCGGCGGCGTAGCGGCGGGAGAACGCCTCCTCGCCGCCGATGCCGCGCAGCACCCGCAGCCCGCTGACGGTGTCCGCGCCGATCGTGGTCAGGTCGCCGACCAGCTCGCGGTGGCGGGCCCGGCGCCGGTGCAGGGGGCGCAGCAGGGGCGCCACCGCCGCCGACAGCAGCGGCACCCCGACCACCACCAGCAGCCCCAGGGTGGTCGAGCTGCGCAGCATCAGCGCGGCCACCACCACGAAGGAGACCAGCGCCCCGGCCAGCCGGGCGACGATGTCCATGGCCGCGCCGACCCGCTCGGCGTCGGTGGAGCCGACGGCCGCGACCTCGCCGGTGGGGACCCGGCGGGGCAGCGAGCCGCCGAGCCGCGCCGCCTGGCGGACCAGCAGCTGCTGGACCCGGTAGGTGGCGGTCAGCCAGTTCACCACCGCGGTCCGGTGGCGCAGGACCCCGGCGACGGCGCTGACCAGCCCGGCGGCCAGGATGAGGCCGGTCCCGCGCAGCAGCCCGGCCCGGTCGCCCTCGGCCACGCCCAGGTCGATGGCCCGCCCGACCAGCGCCGGCACCACCGCCAGGGCGCCCATCCAGGCCACGCCGTACAGCGCCCCGAGCGCGAGCGCGCCAAGCTGCCCGCGGGCGACCCACAGCAGGAAGCGGGTCGGCGAGCGCAGGTCCGGTGTGCCGGGGTGAGCCAGCGGCAGGTCGCGCATCCTCCGACCGTAGCCGCGGCGCCCGCGCCTGAAAACCGAAATACGAGGACGCGGCCAGTCGGCCTACGAGGCCATGGCGGTGAAGCAGAACTGGACGCAGGCGAAGAAGAACGCCCCCCGCTCCCCCAGCTCGGCCTGCTCGGCGGCCCAGGCGGCGGCCTCGTCGGCGCTGACGCCGTCGCGGCCGGCCACGTACTCCTGGACCAGGGGGATGATGGCCGCGCCGTAGGCGTCGGGGGTGTGCTCGATGCTGGCGAAGCTGTGGCCCTCGGCGCGGACGTCGGCGAACCCGGCCGCCCGCAGCCGCGGCGCCAGGGTCCGGGGCAGGCAGGGGTCGGCCAGGTGGCCGTCCCAGGCGCGCAGCACCCGGCGCATCCGGGCGGGATCGGCCGAGTGCCAGGACACCGTCGACCAGTCGATGTCCCAGATGACCAGGCGGCCGCCCGGGCGCAGGGCCCGGCGCAGCTCGGCCAGGGCGGCGTCCACGTCGGCCACGTACTCCAGCACCTGCACCGACAGGGCGGCGTCGAAGCTGGCGTCGGGGACGGGCAGGTCGGTGGCGTCGGCCTGGTAGAGGGCGACGTTGTCGTGGCCCTCGGTGCGCCGCCGGGCCAGGGCGAGGGTCTGGGGGCTGGCGTCGACGCCGACCACCGAGCCGGTCGGCCCCACCTCCTCCAGCAGCTCGGCCACGTAGAAGCCGGGGCCGCAGCCGACGTCCAGGATCCGCTTGCCGGCGGAGCCGGCGAGGGCCTGGCGGACCAGCCGCCGCCGGCGCAGCACGTCGCGGGTGCGGTACAGGGTCTCGAGCTGGCTGGCCAGGCGGTCGTCGAACACCAGCTGGGTCATGGGGTCCTCCGGCTCCGGACGGGCGCCCGCCGCGGGCGCGTGGTCGCTGCTGCCCTTGTCGGCGCCAGAGCGATGCCAGATCCCGCCAGAACCGCGGCGCCGCTCAGGTCAGCCAGGTGACGGGCTCGGCGGCCACATAGGCGCAGGACGAGCCGGTGGTGACGCTGGCCTCCAGGTGCCGGGCCAGCTCCGGGTGGGCCCGGGCGATCCGGGCCATGCTGTAGCGGATGCGCTCGGTGACGGCCTTGCGGGCCCGCTCGGCCGGGTCGCCCAGGCCGCGGTCGCGGCCGCCGAGGCCGAGGGCGGCGGCCAGCTCGTGGGCGATGGCGTCGCGCTCCTGGTGGGCCTTCTCGACCCGCTCGGGGTCGCCCTCGTCCTCGGCCTCGGCGACCTCCCGGTCGAGGTCCTGGAGGCGCCGCCGGTAGGCCTGCTTGGCCTGGTCGTCGAGGACGGCGTCGGCCCCCAGGGCGAGGCCGGCCCTGGCCAGCCGGCCGCCGCCCGACAGGGCGACCAGCTCGGCCGCCGGGACCGGCTGGCCGGGCCGGGACAGCAGCACGGCCAGGTCGCGCATGCCCTTGGCGTCGGGCAGCCGCACCGCGCGGCCGGCGTAGCTGAGGGTCCAGGCGGCGCCGGCGCGGCGGAACTCCGCCGGTCCCGCCGGACCACCCCCGCCGCCGGCCTCGTCCTGCAGCGCGGCGGCGTCGGCGGCCAGCGCCTCCAGGCCGAGCCGGTCGGCCTCGGCCCGGACGGCCGCCAGCAGCTCGGCCGCCCGGTCGCGCTGGGCCGGGTCGTCGCGGAGCAGCCGGGCCAGCTCCAGCCGGCTGCGCAGCAGCCACGGCCGGGCGCCGAGCCGCTCGTGGATGGCGGCCGCGTCCTCCAGGTGCCGGCGGGCCAGCTCGGGGCGGCCGGTGGCCGCGGCCAGCAGGCCGAGGTAGTGGGCGACGGCGCCGCAGAACAGCACCGCCCCGCCGGCCACCGCGGTGCGGGCCTGGTAGGGGGCCAGGGCGTCGTACCAGCGGGCGCGGGCCTCGTCGCGGCCGAGGTCGGCGTTGAGCTCGGCCAGGATGACCGCGCTGCGGGTCCACATCCAGTCGCGGGGCACGTCGTCGGGGGCGACCTCCAGCGCCGCCCGGGCGTAGGCGTCGATCCAGGCCGGCCGCTCCCGGCCCCGCAGCAGCATCGTCATCCAGGCCCGCGGGCTGGTCACGGGGATGCCGACCCGGGCGACCAGGCGCTCGACCGCCGCCAGCAGCTCCGGGGAGGGCCGCCCGCGCAGGCTGTCGACCCCGGCCCGCAGCCTCGCGCTCACGTGCCCGGCGTCGGGGATCTGGAGCTCGTCGCCGAGCCGCTCGGCCTCGGCGGTCAGCCGCTCGGCCTGGGGGAGGTCGGCGGCCAGCACGGCCAGCATGGCCTCGCGGGAGCGGCCCAGCCAGCGCACCCTTGCCAGGGAGGAGCCGCGGGCCCGGCGGGTGAACCCGCCCGGCAGGGCCGTCGCCCGGGCCTCGCCCAGCTCGAGCAGGGCCGTGGCCCGCAGCAGGTGGGCCTCGGCGGCCAGCTCCTCGTCGCCGCCGGCCAGCCGCTCCAGCTCGGCCAGCACGGCCAGCCGCTCCTCCTGGTTGTCGGGCCCCCAGAGGACGTCGTGCTTGGCCAGCAGCGCCGCCGCCAGCACCCGGTCGTCGCCGGTGGCCCGGGCCGTGGTCACCGCCCGGCCGGCCATGGCCGCGGCCCGCCCGGCCAGGGCCGCCGCCTGGGCCGGGTCGGGCGCCGGGGTCCGGGCCAGGGTCTGGGCCAGCGCCGACTCCAGCTGCGCGGCCAGGTCCGGGGTGGTCCCGGGCCCAGCCAGCGCCTCCTCCAGCAGGCCGGCCACGTCGGTGGGGGCGGCGCCCGACTCCACCCCGATGGCGTGCAGGCCGAGCGCGGCCCGGGCCAGGGCCGGGCCGGCCGGGTCGCGCCGGGCCAGGTCGGCGGCCTGCCCGAAGGCCTGGCGGGCGCCGGCGGTGTCGCCCGAGCGGCGCAGCGCCTCGCCCAGCCCGGCCAGCAGCCGGGCCCGCCGCCCGGCCGGGAGCGGCTGCCCGGTCCGCTCGGCCAGGAACAGCGCCTGCCGGTAGTGGCGGGCCGCGTCCTCGTCGGCCAGGACGGCCGCGGCGGCCAGGGCGGCCTGCTCGCAGCGGTCCAGGGCCCGGGCCGCGGCCGCCGGCGGGAGCTGCCCGGCCTGGTCGGCGGCCCGCAGGTAGTGCCCGGCGAGCTCGGCCGGGCGGACGTCGGCGCCGCCGTCGCGCAGCCCCTCCAGGGCCTCGGCGGCGGCCAGGTGGAGCCGGGCCCGGGCGGCCGGGTCGAGCTGGTCGTAGAGGACCTCCCGGAACAGGTCGTGGGCGAACCGCCAGGGGCCGAGCTCGCCGGCCGGCCCGACCAGCACCCGGGCCGCGGCCGCCTCGCCGAGCAGGCGCAGGGTCGCGCCGGCGGGCTGGCCCGTCATCTTGGCCAGGACCGCCGGCCGCAGGTCGGGGCCGAGCACCGAGGCGGCCTCCAGCAGCCGGACGCAGGGGTCGCCGAGGGCGGCCAGCCGGCGCCGGATGGCCTCGCGGGCCCCGCCCGGGACGGTGGCCGCGTCCGGGTGGGCGGCCAGCAGCCGGGCGACCTGGTGGACGAGGAACGGGTTGCCGCCGGTCCGCCGGCGCACCCCGGCGCCGAGCTCGGGGTCGGGGTCGCCGCCGGTGATCCCGGCCAGCACCACCGCGACCTGGCCGGCGTCGAGGCCGCCGAGGGGCAGGGTCGCGCCCTCGGCGGCCAGCCGGGACAGCGGCCCGGCCAGCGGGTCGCCCGGCGCCACCTCGACGTCCCGGTAGGTCGCGACCAGCAGCTGGCGGCTGCGCCGGAGCCGCCGGGCGTGGAAGGCGGCCAGCTCGACCGACGCCGGGTCGGCCCAGTGCAGGTCGTCGAGCACGACCACCAGCGCGCCGGTCGAGTATGCCCGACGCGCATGCGGAGGGCCTGCTATGGCATCAGCGGGCGGAGATGCGACGTCGATACTCGGCCGGCGCGCTGGCGCGCCGGTCGCGCCCAGCAGGGCGCCGCTGATGGCGGCGAAGCGCTCGAAGCGGGCGGCCGCGGCCGACGGGGGCCGCAGCCGGTCGCCGCCGCCGCGGTCGGCCTGGAGGTCGACCGCGGCCCCGAGGGCGGCCAGGACCTCCAGCCACGGCCAGAACGGCGGGGCGCCCTCCCAGCAGGCGCCCCAGACGACGGTGGCGCCGCGGGCCTCGGCGTGGTCGGCGGCGGCCGCGGCCAGGGTGGTCTTGCCGATCCCGGCCTCGCCGGTGAGGGTGACCAGCCCGCCCCTGGAGGCCAGGGCGTCCGCGACCAGCGCCCGCAGCTCGGCAAGCGGCTGGTCCCGGCCGACGAGCCGGGTCGGGGTGGCCGTCATAGGACCAGACGGTGCCCCCCGGCGCGGCCGGGCGCAAGAGCCCGGCGCGGCCGGTCAGCAGGCGTTGACGGCCAGCCGCTCCTGGATCCGCTCGACCGCCCCGTCGCGCACGGTCAGGGTGTAGTAGTAGGTGCCGTCGAGGCTGGCGTTGGCGGCCAGCCGGGTCAGCAGCGCCTCCCGGCCGGGGTCGGGCTCGCCGCACGCGTCGCGCAGCTTGACCTGCAGGTCGCCGGCCAGCGGCAGGGTGCGCAGCCGTGGGTTCTCGTTGCGGACCCAGGTGGTGAGGTACCTGGCGTCCGAGGCCGACCTGCCGTCGGCGATGGCCGCCCGCACGGCCGCGTTGTCGTGGAAGACCTGGACCACGTCGACCACGATGCGGTCGTTGGCCCCGTCGACCTTGGTGATGTAGGCGTCGTGGTCGCCGTCCTCCAGGGCCGGGGCGGCGGCGCCGGCGGCGGCCGGGGCGGCGCTCGACTCGGGCCTGGCGGCTGGCTCGGCGGCGCCCTGGTCGGCGGCGGCCGTCGGTGGGACGGCGTCGACGGCCGCGGGGGCCGGACGGACGATCGGCCGGGTGGCGACGGCCAGGCTGGCGCCGACGGCGATGGCCACGACCGCCAGCCCGCTCGCGGCGAGCACGAGGGGCGCGCGACGGCGGCGGTGCTCAGCGGGCGACCCGGTCGTGGACCCGGGGGGCATGTCCGAGCTTGGTGCCGACATGACAGCTCCTCTCTGGCCGCCGCGGCGGCGGCGCGAGCAGCTCCCAGCGTGCGCCGGGTCGGTCACGAAGCGGCGCCTTGCTCGGTACGCTTCGCTCTCGGTCGTGTCACCGTTCGGCCACATCGACCGGTCTGGGCCGCGGTCAGCCGAGCGACCGGGCGGCGGCGTCGATCAGCCGCTGCAGCCGCAGCCCCCGGTGCACGTCCAGCTCCGGGGAGGTCCCGCTGGTCACGGCGGCCGCGAACTCCCGCCGGAGGGTCGCTCCGGCCGCCTGCAGCTCGGCCATGGCCGAGGGCGGGTCGGGCGGCCGGCGGTAGGCCAGCGACCCGCCCGGGCCGTACAGCGAGCATTCGAAGACGGTCTCGGCCAGGGGCAGCGTCAGCGACATGGACACGTCGCTGACCTGCCCGCCGGCGTGCCGGCAGACGAGCGAGGTCCAGCGCAGCGGGTCGCCCCGTCCCGACAGCTCCTCGATCGGCCCGACGGTCGCCTCCAGCAGGTCGAACAGGTGCGGGCCGACATCCAGCAGCGCCCCGTGGCGCCGCCGCCACGGGGTCGAGAACGGGCTGTCGCCGAGCAGCGCCCCCGACAGCGACGCGCACCGCGCCCCCAGCACCTCGAACCGCTCGGCGGCGGCCAGGAACTCCCGCCCCCGCGGCCCGTACCGGTTGGTCAGCACCATCTGGCTGACCACCCCGGCCTCGTCGACGGCGGCGGCCAGGCGCTCGGCCGCGCTCACGGTGAGCGCCAGCGGCTTGTCCAGCAGCAGATGCTTCCCGGTCCAGGCGGCCGTCACCGCCAGCTCCGCCTGCACGTTCGGCGGCACCGCGAAGGCGACCGCCTCGCACACCTCCCAGAGCTCCTCCAGGCTCCCCACCGCCCGGCTCCCATGCGCCTCCGCCAGCGCCCGCGCCGCCTCCGGCCGCCGCGCCCACACCCCCGCCAGCCTCGTCTCCGGCCCCCCGGCCAGCATCGGCGCGTGCAGCATCCCCGCCCACGGCCCCGCCCCCACCAGCCCCACCGCAACCGTCCGCACGCCGCTCACCTCCTGCCCCAATCTCTCACGGACGCTCGCCTGCTACCCTCACCACGCAACCGCGCGGGTGTAGCTCAATGGCAGAGCTCGAGCCTTCCAAGCTCGTGACGCGGGTTCGATTCCCGTCACCCGCTCCACCATCGTTGCAGGTAGACCGCCTGCTGCCAGCACCGCCACTCCCCTACCGCCGCCGCCGTGCCCTTCGCCGGGGTGGTCGCCAGCCGGGCCAGGTCGTCCAGGGCCGAGGCGAGCTGGGCCTGCCGGTCGGCCAGACATCTCAGGGCCAAAGGCAGGTGCCATGCCCCGGCACGCCGTTCACCCGGTTGGGGTGAGGACAGGTGACCGCGCCTGGTGGAACATAGGCGCTGAGCGGATCGGCAGCACCAAAGGAGGCCCGCATGTCTGCCCCAACCGAACGCCAAGCGGGCGCCACAGCCATCCGCCCCTTCCAGGTCAACGTCCCCGACGAAGAGCTGGTCGAGCTGCGCCGCCGCATCGGGTTGGCGCGCTGGCCCAGCAGGGAGCTCGTCCAGGATCAGTCGCAGGGCGTGCAGCTGGCGACGCTGCAGGAGCTCGCCCGCTACTGGGCGGCCGAGCACGACTGGCGCCGGTGCGAGGCCAGACTGAACGCGCTGCCCCAGTTCACGACCGACATCGACGGGGTCGACATCCACTTCCTCCACGTCCGCTCGCCCCACGAGAGCTCCTTGCCGCTGATCATCACCCACGGCTGGCCCGGCTCGATCATCGAGCTGCTGGAGGTCGTCGGCCCCCTCACCGGCCCGACCGCCCACGGCGGCCGGGCCGAGGACGCCTTCGACCTGGTGTTGCCGTCGCTCCCCGGCTACGGCTTCTCGGGTGAGCCGACCGAGGTCGGCTGGAGCCCGGACCGCGTCGCGCAAGCGTGGGCGGCGCTGATGGGCCGCCTTGGCTACACCCGCTACGTCGCCCAAGGTGGCGATGTCGGCGCGGGCGTCACCGACGCGATGGCGCGGCAGGCACCCCCCGGGCTGCTCGGCATTCACCTCAACTTCCTGAGGAACCCGCCGCTCGAATTGTTGCCGGCGCTGTTCGGCGGCGCCCCGGCGCCGGCGGGAATGTCCGAGAAGGAACAGGCGGCCTTCCATGCGTTCGCGGCCGTGCTCAAGCGTGGCTACATCGTCGAGCAGGGCGAGCATCCGCAGACGATCGGCTACTCCTTGGTGGATTCACCGGTCGGCCTGGCGGCCTGGATGCTGGACCACGACCCCGACAGTTACACGAAGATCTCGCAGGCGTTTCTCGACGGGCGCCCCGACCCGGGACAGGATCGTCGACAACATCACGCTGTACTGGCTGACAGCCAGCGCGACCTCAGCGGGGCGGATCTACTGGGAGACCGTGCGACGCATCGTTGCTGGGTTCGCGTCTGGGCAGCCCCCCGCTGCGGTCACACTCCCGGTGGCCTACACGGTGTTCCCCGACGAGATCTACCAGGCGCCGCGCAGCTGGGTCGAGAAGGTCTACCCCAACCTCGTCTACTTCCACGAGGTCGACCGGGGCGGCCACTTCGCCGCCTGGGAAGAACCGCAGCTGTTCTCGGAGGAGCTGCGGGCGGCGTTCCGGTTCCTGCGTCAGTGAAGGAGGAAGGTCATGGCGGTCCAGCAGGCGCCGGGACTCTGGCGCACCGATCTCCAGCAGCACGACCTCAGCGTCCCCGGCCACGAGGTCGTCCAGGCCCGCGTCGACATCGGCCCGGAGGCGCCGGTGGTCAAGCACACCCATCCGGGCGAGGAGGTCATCTACATCCTCGAAGGGTCGTTGGAGTATCAGATCGAAGGCCAGCCGCCCAAGACGTTCAACGCCGGTGAGGCCTTGACCGTCCCGGCCGGAGTGGTCCACGCGGTGCGCAACGTCGGCAGCGGCAACGCGGCGGAACTCGCCACCTACGTCGTCGAGAAGGGCAAGCCGATCCTCACCCTGGTCGAGTGAGGGCCCGCCCCTCCTAGCCAGCCGAGATCGAGGCGACGGGACGCGGGTGAAGGAGCAGCAGCATGCCGGCGTCCCGCTCGGTCGTGTCCGTGCTGTTGCGGGCGCTGGGAGACTCTTCTCTACACCCTCGAGGCCGGGCCACCGCCGCAGCGGTCCACGGTATCGTCACCCGCAAGGCAGGCCACCACAGGAGGGAGCGGCAGGGTGCATGCGCAGGAGGTCCGCGAGCTGTTCTTCGAGCGGCTGGAGCATCTCAGCGCCGAAGCCGAGTACGAGCTACGCCACCCCGACTATGTGATGGAGATGCCGCAGTCGGGCGAGCGCATCCGCGGCCGCGACAACATGCGCGCCTTCCAGGAGGCCTATCCCAACCCGCCGACCATCACCCCGCGCCGCGTGGTCGGGTCCGGGGACGCGTGGGTGATCGAGGGCCGGTCCGACTACGGCGGCGGGCAGATCTACCATGTCGCCATGATCGTGGAGTTCCGGGACGGCAAGATCTGGCGGGACACCCGCTACTATGCCGAGCCGTTCGAGGCGCCGGAGTGGCGGGCGCAATGGGTGGAGCAAATGGAGGAATCCCCAGCACGCGGCGGCCCGTCACCGTAACAGGCTGCCGCGCCCTCCAGAGGACCTGCCGACGAGGCACGTGGTCGTCGCGGTCGGGCCTCACCCTCCGGCCGCCGCCAGGGTGGTGGGCTGGATGTTCTTGTTGTGGTGGAACACGTTCTCGGGGTCGTATTTGGCTTTCACCTCGGCGAGCCGCCGGTACGTGTCGTCGCCGTAGGCCTCGCGGACGCGGCTCGTGTCGTCGTCGGAGTCGAGGAAGTTCACGTAGACGCCGGCCCGGTGGGGCTGCAGGGCGTCGAGGAATGCTCGGGCCCACGCGGTCTCCGATGCCCCGACGGGGTCGTCCTCCTCGGGGAGCCAGGCAGCATCGATGACGATGTTGTGGTCCACATCACGCCCCGGGTAGGCCGTGGCGTCCCGAGGCGCCCGAGCAACTGCGCCACCCATGTGGAACATCGCCGCGTACGACCTCGGGGAGGTGGCGCCGTAGGCGTGCGCGGCGATGGTGTCGATGACCTCGTCGGACAGGCGGGTGAGGCTCGTGGCCTTCCAGTAGTAGTGCCAGCCATGGGGGACGGTGTCGTCGAGGCCGCGTTGATGGTCGACGTACAGGGTGGGACCGACCAGATCCACCAGCGGGGTCCCGAACTGGCGGAGCGCGCGGACGGCGCGCTCACCGTCTTCGACGGGTCCGGCGTAGCAGCTGGCCACGGCGATCGCCGGCCGGAAGTGGAGCTCCTCGTCGACAACCGGCAGCGGCGGGATCGTGCCGAGCCGGACGACGTTCCCGAGCTCATCAGGCGCGCCGGTGACGAACTCGTCGTAGAAGCCCAGGACGTCGGTGGTGTCCTCGGCCGCCCAGAACACCGGTCCGGCCATGACGGTGGGGCCGACCGGGTGCAGCGCGAACCGGAACGAGCCGACGATGCCGAAGTTCCCGCCTCCGCCTCGCAGGGCCCAGAACAGGTCGGGGTGATCGCTGGCCGACGCCCCCACGATCTCGCCCTCGGCGGTGACCACCTCGGCCTGCGCGAGATTGTCGACGGTGAGCCCGTGCTTGCGCATGAGCCAGCCGATGCCGCCGCCCAGGCTGACGCCGCCGACGCCGGTGTGGCCCACGATGCCGCCCGTGGTGGCCAGGCCGTGCGCCTGTGTCTCGTGGTCGACATCTCCCCACAGGGCGCCGCCCTGGACGAGGGCCGTGCGCTCGACAGGATCGACCAAGACGGCCCGCATCGCCGACAGGTCGATCACGATCCCGCCGTCGCACACCGCGGTGCCGGCGACGTTGTGACCCCCGCCGCGGACGGCGATCTCGAGATCGCGGTCGCGGGCGAAGCGCACCGCGGCGGCCACATCGGCGGTGCCGCTACAGCGGGCGATCAGGCGAGGTCGTCGGTCGACGGCGCCGTTCCAGACAGCTCGGGTGTCGTCGTAGTCGTGGCGGTGCGGGGCGATCACATCGCC
>Ga0081538_10005147_pt1 | contig 11853 bp, 13 predicted proteins | sample TabmetS5T2R1_FD_71022 | JGI IMG/M metagenome (GOLD analysis project Ga0081538, IMG submission 71022) | Tabebuia heterophylla rhizosphere microbial communities from the University of Puerto Rico - S5T2R1 | ecosystem: Host-associated > Plants > Roots > Rhizosphere ... | reverse complement strand
TCGCCTCGGCCCGCACCGCTTCCTCGCGGCGGCCGGCGACACTCTCGGCGACGACGCGCTCGAGGTCGTCGATGTCGAACACGTAGCAGCCCTCGAGCTCGATCACCGCCGGGTCGACGTCGCGCGGGACAGCGATGTCGATGAAGAAGATCGGGCGGCCGCGACGCTCCATGAGCGCACGCTCGACCTGCGCGGCGGAGACCACGTAGCCCTGCGAGCTCGTCGAGGCGACGACCACATCGGCGCGCGCGAGCTCGGCCTCGACGCCGTCCAGGCCGACGGCCCGGCCGCCGAAGCGGCGCGCAAGCGCCTCCGCTCGCTCGGGCGAGCGATTGGCGACAACGATCTCCCCGACCCTCCGGGAGATGAGGTTCGCCGCCGTGAGGTCGGCGGTCTTGCCGGCACCGAGGAGCAGGATCCGCCTACCTGCAAGATCGTCGAAGACGCGCTCGGCGAGCTCGGCCGCGGCCGACGAGACGGAGGCAGGGTTCTCGCCGATCGCCGTCTCGGTCCGGACGCGCTTGCCGACGCGCAGCGCCTGGCGGAAAAGCCGGTGGAGAGTCGGTCCGGTCGTCTCGGTTGCGCGTGCCGCCTCGTAGGCTTCACGGACCTGGCCGAGGATCTGCGCCTCCCCGGGCACCATCGAGTCGAGGCCCGCGGCTACTCGGAAGAGGTGCACGGCCGCCGCCTCGTCGGTCACCGAGTAGAGCGCCGGCGCAAGCTCCGAATGCGAAAGACCCGAGAGCTCCGCCAGCTCGCCGTAGATCCGCTCCTCCAGCGCAGCAGGCTCGGGGCTCACCCCGTAGACCTCGGTGCGATTGCACGTCGAGAGTACCGCAGCCTCGGCACCCTCGGCGGCCAGCCGGCCGAGTGCGTCCCGACGCAGCTCGGGATCGTAGGCGAGCAGCTCGCGCAACTCGACAGGAGCCCGCTGGTACGAAGTGCCGACGAGGATCAGTCGCATCAGACTCTAGAAGTGCACGAACGGGGTCAGGACGACGCGGACGAGGACGACGAGGAGGAAGCCGGCAAGCGCGAGGTACGCGGTGCGCCGTCCGCGCCAACCCGCCTCCCAGCGGAGCACGAGGAAAGCCGTGTACACGACCCACGTGAGAGCGGTGAGCCCCATGATCGCGTCGAAAGCGGCACCGTCCTGCTCTAGCCGGGCAAGGCCGATGCCGGCGCCGACCGTCAGCGCGGGAAGGGCGAAGGCGATCGTCCGGACGGTCAGCTGGTCGAGCGTCTCGAGCGAGGGCGAGCGCAGGCGCAGGACGCCGGGCGTGCGTCGCTTCAGGCGCCGGTCCTGCCAGAGGTAGAGCGCCGACAGCGCGGCGGCGAGCGTGAACCCGGCGAAGGCGGCCAGGATCAGACCGACGTGCGCGGCGAGAAAGGCGTCGCCGAACTCGCTTCGGGCGGGCTCGCCGGCGCCCCCGGCCGCCCAGGCGAGCGCTAGCAGGGCGGCGGCGAGCGGCATGACGACGACCCCGAGCAGCCGGAATGGCGCCCGGCAGCCCCAGATCAGGTAGACGCCGACGCACATCCAGACGAAGAGGTTGAGCGAGGCCGCCCAGCTTCCCCATGGGAACCCGTCCGCGCCCGCGGCCTGCGCGACGAGGAGCGCGGTCTGCGCCAGCCAGCCGAGCCGGACGCCCCAGATCGCATAGCGCACGAGGCGGCCCGGGCGCACCGTGTCCCCGGCGTACGCGACGGCCGCCTCCGTGTAGCCCACGAGCGCAGGCCAGAAGAGGAGGAGCGCTGCCTCGGTCACCCGGTGACCTCCTCTCTCTTCCGACGCGCCAGCTCGGCGAGCTCGCTCACCTCGCGCTCGAGCCGCGAGAGCTTGAACGCGTAGATGACGATGTAGGCGAGGACGACGCCGAGGACGACCAGGTACGCGGCGGTGACGTACTTCTCGGCAGATGTCACGACAGCGCCTCCCGAAGCTCCCGCAGCCGCTCGTCCACCCGCTTCCCGGTCAGCTCGTTCACGTAGAGCGCGCCGGCGAGGGCCAGCATGCCGGCGAAGCAGACGGAGACGGTGAGGAGCTGGCTGCCGGCGAGGTTCGAGTTGACGTCCCTGGTGAAGACGACCGGGTGGATGAGCTCTTCGGAGAGCCGAATCGCAAGAAAGCTGACCGGGATCAGCACGACGCCGAAGAGGGCGTACACCGCCGACATGCTCGCGCGTCGCGGGCCGGGATCGACGGAGTACCGCAGCATGAAGTAGGCGGAGTAGAAGAGGAAGAGAACGAGGAAGAGGACGAGCTGGCGCTCGCTCCACGTCCACCAGACTCCCCAGGACGTTCTCGCCCAGATCGACCCGGTGACGAGCGTCAGGATCCCGAAGATCACGCCCATGTGCACCGCCGTGTAGCTCTCGAGGTCGTAGCGCTGATCGCGGGTCCAGAGCAGCCGCAGCGCCTTCCACGCGGCCCAGAAGAAGCAGGCATACGCGGTGAGAGCCACCGGGACGTGGATGTAGAAGATCCGCTGCCGGAAGCCCTCGTCCGGCGCGTTCGGAACCCAGTAGAACGCGAGCGCGATTCCCACGAGCAGCAGGCCCGCGGCTGCGGCCGCGAGCACGACCGCGCGGTTATTCCGTAACGACGTACTCAAAGCTCGCCCAGGACAGGATCGCAAAGATCAGGTCGTAGAGAGCGAGGAAGCCGAGGTAGCGGCCGGGATCGTCGGCGATGGAAGCGCCGACGCCGCCCACGACGATCGGGATCACGAGCGGCAGGAAGAGGAGCGGCAGCAGAAGCTCACGCGCCCGACTGGCCGCAGCCATTGCGGCCAGCAGGGTCCCGACCACGGCGAGGCCGACGCTGGCGAGGGCGACAGCAGCGACGAGCTCCCAGCCGACCGGCTCGAAGAAGAGCGCGAACGCAGGCAGCGCTACCACCTCCGCAAGAGCGAGGAACGCGACCACGGCAATCGCCTTCCCGAGCCAGATCGCGCTCCGGTCGGCGGGCGCCAGCACGAGGCCGTCGAGCACGCGCTGCTCGCGCTCCGCCGCGAACGCGCGCGTGAGCCCCAGGATCGCCGTGAACACGAGGGCAGCCCACAGGAGCCCGTACGCGGCCTCGTCAGAGGCACCGGCGGGCAGCGCGAAATTGAAGACAACGAGCGTCGAAACGACGAAGAGAAGCATCGCGGGCACGGTGTCGCGCGAGCGAAGCTCGAGGAGGAGGTCCTTGCGGGCGAGCGTCCCGACGTCGGCGAGGTAGCTCACGCCAGCGCGAGCCTCTCGGTGGCAAGCGGGACTACGCGCTCGGGGTCGTGGGTGGCGAGAACCAGCGTACGCTCGCCGGCCAGCGCTTCGAGCTCCGCGTCCAGGAGCGCCGCTCCCGGCTCGTCCAGGCCCGCAAACGGCTCGTCGAGGAGAAGCAGGTCGGGCTCGTGCAGGAGCGTCCGGCAGAGCGCGAGCCGCTGTTGCATGCCGCGCGAGAAGGTCGCAACGCGCTCGCGCCGGGACTCCCAGAGCCCGTAGCGCTCCAGCAGCATGCCGATCCGCTCACGCCGCTCCGGCACCCGGTACAGGCGCCCGTAAAGGTCGAGGTTCTCGAGCGCGGTTAGCTCCCGGTAGACCAGCGGCTCGTGGGCCAGGTAGCCGATTCTGCCTCGATCCACAGCCACCTCGAGCTCACCCTGGGTCGGAGCGAGCAGGCCGGCGCAGAGCGCGAGCAGCGTCGACTTCCCCGAACCGTTCGGCCCCGTCACGAGCAAGAGCTCGTGCTCGCCCAGCTCGAGATCGAGGTCGCGCAGCACCCGCTTCGCGCCGAAGCTGCGGCCGAGAGCCCGGGCGGAGATCACACGACCACGTCCGCGAGCACGAAGGCGAAGAAGGTCAGGCTGATGACACCGTTCATGGTGAAGAACGCCATGTCCAGGCGGCTCGTGTCGCGCGGCGAAACGAGGGAGTGCTCGTAGAAGAGCAGGCACGCCACGACCGCGACTCCCAGCCAGTAGAGGAAGCCCGCGACGAGCGCGAGCCCCGCGAGGACGAGGAAGGCCACGGTGGCGACGTGACAGGCCCGGGCAACCGCGAAGGCCGCCGGAACGCCGAAGCGGACCGGCACCGAGTGAAGACCGTGGGCCCGGTCGTGCTCGAGATCGAAGAGGGCGTAGAGCACGTCGAACCCTGCAACCCACACGGCGACGGCCGCTCCGAGCAGCCAGGCCTCGAGCGGCAGGTCGTTCGTGATCGCGGCCCAGGCCCCGACCGGCGCGAGCCCGTCCACCGCGCCGAGCCAGAAGTGTGAGAGCCAGGTCGCCCGCTTCAGGTAGGGGTAGACGACGAAGGCGGCGACGGGGATCGGCCAGAGCCAGCGGACGATCGGTGCCAGCTGGTAGACCGCCACCAGGAAGACGGCAAGTGAGGCGAGACAGAAGAGGCCGACCTGCCAGGAGGTGAGGGCGCCGCGCGGAAGCTCGCGGCCGGCGGTGCGCGGGTTGCGCGCGTCGATGCCGGCGTCGATCAGCCGGTTGAGCGCCATCGCGAGGCTGCGTGCGCCCACCATCGCCAGGGTGATCCACAGGAGGTCGGCCGCACCCGGCATGCCGTCGACCGCGAGAAAGGCGCCGATGTAGGCAAAGGGAAGCGCGAAGACCGTGTGCTCGAACTTGACGAGCGAGAGGAAGAGCTTCGGGTAGCGCAGCGCTGCCGAGGTCATCGGGTCTGCTTGTGGGCGGTCGGTACGGCGGCCAACAGCTCGAGCGCATGAGCCAGCGCAGGTCGAAGAACCTCGAAGCCGTCCCGTGCCCCGCCGGGCGAGCCGGGGAGGTTGACGACGAGCGTCGAGCCCGCGACGCCGGCCACTCCGCGGGAGAGCAGGCCGTGCGGCGTTCTCGCGATCGAGTCGGCGCGGATCGCCTCCGCGATCCCGGGAGCCGGACGATCGAGGACGTCGCGTGTCGCCTCGGGCGTGACGTCCCGCGGGCCCATTCCGGTGCCGCCGGTGGTGACGACGACGTTCGCCGCAGCGGCGAGCTCCCTGAGCGCCCCGACGATGGCCTCCCGCTCGTCGGGCACGACCCGGCGCTCGACTTCGTAGCCCTCGCCGACGAGCAGCTCGGCCAGGATCTCGCCGCTTCGGTCCTCCCGCTCGCCGACCGAGACGCCGTCCGAGACGGTCAGGACCGCCGCCCTCACTCGACGACCTCCTTCGTCTTCTCGAGGAGCCGAACGTCCTCGACGACCATCTCCTTGTCGATCGCTTTCGCCATGTCGTAGACGGTTAGGGCCGCGACCGACGCGGCCGTCAGCGCCTCCATCTCGACGCCGGTCTGGGCGGTCGTCTCGGCGGTCGCCTCGATCGCCACACCGCCCTCCTCGACCTCTAGACGTACGTCGACGTGCGTGAGCGGCAGCGGATGGCAGAGCGGAATCAGCTCGAACGTGCGCTTCGCGGCCATGATCCCGGCGAGCTGGGCCGTCGTCAGCACGTCGCCTTTCGGAAGCTCGCCGAGACGCGCGCTCGTCCCGGGGCTCATGCGAACGAAAGCGCCGGCCCGGGCCCGCCGGCGTGAGAGCGGCTTTGCGCCCACGTCGACCATGCGAACGGCGCCGCTGTCGTCGACGTGGCTCAGCTCCTCGCCTTGCACGCCCTAAAGACTATGCGGCAAACGTCATTCTCATCCGCTCGAAGTCGAGCGTCCAGGCGTAGCGCCGCAGGAATCCGTGGCTGAGGATCCTGCGGATGGAGATGCCGGCCAAGTCCGTCCAGGCGTCCGGAATGATCCCGTACAGCCCGGAGGCGTCGTGCTGGACGAGCGGCCCCAGAGCCACTCGGCGGAGAGGGAAGCGTCCGAAGCGAGCCGAAAGGGACCCGGCGCCGGACTCGCCGACCTCCTCGGTCAAAGCCGGAGCCGGGATCCCGAGGAGGTCGAGTGTCGCCGGCGGCAGGGCGACGCACGCACCGCCCTCGTCCTCGAGGCCGGAGTCGACGATGAAGGTCAGCCTCTCGCGGTCGTCGAGCGAGCCGGTGGCCAAGAGAAGATGGCTGGCCGCGAGCGCGAAAGGAACCTCGACTCCGTTTCCCGAGGCTCGGCGCGAGCGAGGGCGTAGGACCAGGCGACCGCGCGGGTAGTAGAGCGTGGCGAGGAACTGGCGCAGGAACCCCGTCCCGAGCACGGGCCGTTCGAGAGCCATCACCGCCACCGGGACGGCCCACACCGAGAGCGGCCCGGCTTCGACGATGTCGACGCGCGCGTAGCCGATCTCGCCGCGCGCCCCCGCGGCGAAGACCCCTTCCGCGCTCACCACCGGCTCGATCCCGAGATCCGTGGCCACGTCGGGGGACAGTGTCAGGAGCTCGCCGCCCGTGTCGATGCGCGCATCCACCTCGAGACCGTTCACGCGGATGCGGACGCATGGAAGCTCCCAGGTCGTCGACTGGGTAAACGGAAGCGTCAGTTCCGGCTCTCCGCGCCAGTCGATCCGGTACGGCGGCTCCTCCCCGAACGACTTCATCAGCTCCCAGAGCGGCAGCTGGATTGCATCGCCGAGGCCGGCGAAGAGCTCGCCGGCGGCGGCGAAACGGTTCGTCTGGAGGTAGGCGAGCGCGAGAGCGACCTCGGCGTCCACCCGGAGCTCGACGTTCCGGCCGACCTCAGCCACCACGTGCCGAAGCAGCGGCTCTGCCGCGTCGTAGTCGCCCAGGAGGTACTCCACCTCGGCCAGTCCACGCACCGCGTCGAGCGAAGGATTGCCGTCCGCCATGATTCCCGCCGCGAGGTCCCGCGCCCTGACGAAGTCCCCGGCCGCATACGCCGCCGTGGCCTCCTCGACCCGCGGCTCGACTCTGCGGCGGAGGAGTCTCATCGCATTCCCCTCGAGCCGGGAGTCCGAGCCGTCAACCCGAGGTTGACATAACGGCGCGGCCGCGCGCCTCGTCGAGGTCGGCCAGCTGAGCGTCGATCCAGCGGCCGATGTCGTGCTCGCGGACCTGGGCGACGATCGCCTCGCGGCGGCGGCGGCGCTCGGCGGCCTCCATCTCGAGGGCCTCGTGGATCGCCTCGGCCTGGCCGGCGATGTCGAAGGGGTTGACCGTCAGGGCCCATTCCCCCAGCTCGTCGTGGACACCGGCGTTCTCGGAGAGGATGAGCACGCCGTCGCGGGTGTTCACGAGCGGAGCCTCCTTGGCAACGAGGTTCATGCCGTCGAAGATCGCGTTGACGAGGAGGACGTCGAACTGCTTGTAGGCGGCGACCGCCTGCGGGAAGTTGTCCTGGATCTGGAATTCGAGCGGCACCCAGCCGTCGCGCTGGAAACGGTCGTTGACGGCTCGGGCGGCGCGCTGGATCGCGCCCAGGTACTCGGCGTACTCGGGGATGTCCTGGCGGGAGGGATCGAGCAGGGCGACCATCTGGACGCGCGCGTGCATCTCCGGGTGAGCGTCGAGGTAGAGCTCGTAGGCCCGGAAGCCGCGGACGACGTTCTTCGACGGGTCGGTGCGGTCGACGCGGAGAATGAGAAACTCGGGACGGGCCGCTTCCATCGCTCGTTCGGCGTCGAGCACCTCTTCGCTTCCGGCCAGCTCGTCGAACTCGGCGGGATCGACCGAGATGGGGCGCGCCCGCAGCCGAACGATGCGGCCGGCCAGCGGGATCTCGAACGTCGCCCGGTCAGGCTCCACGCCGAGGATGTCGACGCAGGAACGCTGGAAGCTGTGCCGCCAGCGCGGCGTGTGGAAGCTGACGACGTCGTTCGCGAGCACACCCTCGTGGATCGACCTCCGGATGGGCTCGGGAAGCACACGCCAGTAGTCGGGCATCGGCCAGGGGACGTGGACGAAGTGAGCCATCAGCGCCTCCGGGGCTCGCTCCCGCACGAGCGCCGGAGCGACGTACAGGTGGTAGTCGTGGAAGAAGACCGCCGCGTCCGGCTCGCGCCCGAGCTCGGCGACCACGGCGTCGGCGAAGCCCGCGTTGACGGCGACGTAGCCCTCGCGCCAGGCATGGTGAAGGCCGTGGTCGACGTCCGGGGCCGAGGCGAGGCCCCAGAGGTAGTGCTGGATGAACCACAGCATGGGGTTGGCGATCACGTTGTAGAACCAGTCGTACGCGGCGGGGTCGTGCGCCACGAAGCGAAGGCGGTACGGGGCGCCGCCGCGCGCGACCTCCTCGATCGACTCGCCCCGAGCCTGCTCGGCGACTTCTCGGTCCTCCTCCGACATGGCGCTCGCGATCCAGGTCACGTCGTGGTGCTCGACGAGGCTCCGGAGCGCAGTCACGAGCCCACCTCCACCGCGACGGGCGACACGATCGCCGCCCTCGCCACGGTCGTACACGACCGGCGCGCGGTTTGAGACGACGATGAGCTTTCGCCGGCTCGCCATCCCCGACACCCTAGCGGGGCGCCCCCTACGCGCTTCTGAGAGCGTCGGCCAGGCCGGCGACCTCCCTGCTCCGCCCGTCGAGCTCGTTGAAGTGAACGAGCCAGTCGCGGAGAAGGCGCGGGGTGAGGAAGCGGCGGCGGACGTGCTCCTTGCCCGCCAGCGCCATCTCCCGGCTACGAACCGGGTCCTGAAGGACGAGCCCGGTCTTCTCGGCGCACTCTTCCACCGAGGAGACGAGGTAGCCCGTCGTGCCGTCCTCTACCTGGTCGACGATCCCTCCGACCCTGCCGGCGACGACGGGCCGCACCTTCCAGAGCGCCTCGGTGACCGTCAGCCCGAAGCCCTCTCGGATCGACTTCTGCAGGACAGCGGCCGAGTGCACCTGGAACGCGTTCACCTCGACCGAGCCGACGTTGTTCAGGTTGGAGAGGATGAAGATGTCGGGGTCGCCGGCGGCCGCCGCGACCGTGCCGTTGTAGTACTCCCAGCCCTCGGGATCGTCGTGGGCCATCGATCCCACGAGGGCGAGCTGCACGTCGGGATGGGTCTCCCGCACGATCCGCCACGACTCGATCACCCCGAGCGGGTCCTTCCAGGGGTCGAAGCGGCTTACCTGCGTGACGAGCGGCCGGCTCACGTCGATTCCGAACTGGTCGACGATGTACGAAGCATCCTCGGCCGAGAGCGCCATGTTCTTCGGGGCGAGCGGGTCGATCGCCGGGGGCCAGATCCACGGCGTCGGCAGAGCGACCGCATCCGGAACGTACTGGCGCCGATGGAAGACCGCCGCATCGTGCTCGCAGATCCACGGGAGCAGGAACTCGAGCACTGAGGGGTTCGGTTCCGAGAGGTCGATGTGGCAGCGCCAGGTCCAGCGGCGCCCGACATGACGCGCGTGCTCGATGAGGCCGACGGGCTGCGGATCGTGGACGATGACGAAGTCGTAGGGGCCCTCGAGGCCTTCCGCGTTGAGAGCCTGGTAGCGGCTGAAGATTTCCTCCTGCTCGGACGAGAGGCTTTGCGGGTCGCCCTGCAGCGCGTTGTGGATCGTCTTGGTGACGTCGAAGAACTCGTCCCGGCCCTGGATGATCCGCCACTCGACGTCGAGCCCGGCGTCCCGCATGAGTGGGACCAGCGTGTAGAGAATCTCGGCGACGCCGCCGCCGAACGCGGTCGCCGAGAGGTGGAGCACCCGCTTGCCCTCGAGCGGCGCAGCGAGCTCCTTGATCTCGTCCATGAGGCCCCGCGAGGCAATCGACGCGTAGTCCGCCAGGAGCTTCGTGCCGACGTTGACCAGCTGGAGCTCCACGGCGGCTGAGGATACCGCGCGCGGCGGGGGTTGCCAGGGCTCTAAACGGCTTCTTGCAGGTTCTTGGTAAAGCGGACGCAGTAGCCGCTTCCGCCGGAGCGGGGCCCGATGCTCAGGTCGTCGGTGAGAGCCCGGATGATCGCGATGCCGAGACCGCCCTCATCGACGTTTCCCGGGGCCGTCCGGAGGAGGGCTGGATCAAACCCTCTGCCGTCGTCCGCGACCTCGACCAAGAGGATGGCGTCCGCGAGCTCGTAGCGGATCTCCACCTCCCCTTCCCTGCCGTCGGCGTAGGCGTGACGGATCGAGTTGGAGCACGCTTCGGTCAGTGCAAGCTTGACGTCCGCCAGCACCTCCGGCTCCACGGCACGGGAACGGAGGAGCCCGGTCAACGCGAGCCGCCCGAGGGCGATGTACTCAGCCTTTGCCGGGATGACGAGCGAGACCACGCCCTTCGAAATTCCGTTCTCGTTGCTCAAGCGCGAGTCATTGCCGCAGGACCCTCCAATCGCGGAAATCTAGCGCCTGCCCGCGCGCGCGGGCATGCTCCGGTCCTGAGCCGCTGGTACCCGGGCCTTCGAGCTACGAAACCGCGCAAGTCGCCTGCGCGCGACCTCGACCGCTTCCGAGCTCGAGTCGACGAGGACGAACCGGCGGCCGAGCTGCGCGCAGACTGCGCCGAGCGTCCCGGAGCCTGCGAACGGGTCGAGGCACCAGTCGCCGGGCCGCGAGGAGGCCTGGACGATCCGGCGAAGGACCGCTTCCGGTTTCTGGGTGGGGTAGCCCGTCTTCTCCTTGCCCGTGGGCGAGACGATCGTGTGCCACCACACGTCGGTGGGAAGCTTCCCCCGCGCCGCCTTCTCCGCCGTCACGAGGCCCGGCGCCATGTACGGCTCACGCTCGACGGCCTCGGAGTCGAACCAGTAGCGATCGGGATCCTTGACGTAGACGAGGATCGTGTCGTGCTTGGCCGGCCACCGGCGCCGCGGGCGGGCACCGTAGTCGTAGGCCCAGACGATCTCGTTGAGGAAACACTCCCGTCCGAAGAGCTCGTCGAGGAGCACCTTCGCGTAATGAGCTTCGCGGTAGTCGAGGTGGAGGTAGAGGGTGCCGCTAGGTGCAAGCAGCCGGCGGAGCTCCCGAAGCCTGGGCTCGAGAAAGCCGAGGTAGTCGTCGAAGGAATCGGCGAACGACGACCGGCCGAGCACGCGAGTCGCGTAGCGCCTTCCGGCGAAGCCTGCCCGGTCGCCGTCGGCCCTCGCCTCGGTGGATAGCGTCAGCCGGCGCTGCCGCCGGCCGGTGTTGAAGGGCGGGTCGGCATAGACGAGCTGGAAGCAACCGTCAGCCAAGCCGGGAAGCACGTCGAGGTTGTCCCCGAGGAGGATCAGGTCCTCGCTGGGCTGCACGCGCCGAGTCTAGAGAGCGCGCAGGCCGGCTAGCAGGCGAGCGCTGGCGGGTTCGGCGGCCGGTCACCGAGAACGACGCTCAGCTCGAGCCGCTCGGTGCCGCGGAGGACCGTGAGGCTGATCTCGTCGCCGGGGAGCCGCTCCTGGTTGACAGCCCTGACAACGTCCTCGGCCGACCGGACGGGCTCGCCGTCGACCGCGACGATCAGATCGCCGCCCGGGCAGAACGGAATCCCGTCGAATTCCTCCTCCGCGCCCCCGCCGACCAGGCCGGCTCTCGCGGCCGGGCTCCCACCGGCGACGGCCTGGACGGCCGCCCCCCTCGTCTCGGCGAGGCCGAACCGCTCGGCCAGCCGCGGTGTGACCGTCTGCGTGGTCACTCCGAGCCAGGCATAGCGAACCTCGCCGGTCTGGATCAGCTGCTCCATCGACCGCTTGGCCGCATTGATCGGAACCGCGAACCCGACGCCTTCCGCGGTGCCTGACTCGCTTCGGATCTGCGCGTTGACGCCGATCACCTGGCCGGAGGCGTCGAACATCGGACCACCGGAGTTCCCCCGGTTGATCGGCGCGTCCGTCTGGATCGCGTCGACGAGGTTGAAGCGGGACGTGATCGAGTTGATCGACCGCTCGGTGGCGGAGACGACGCCGACGCTGAGCGAGCTCTCCTGTCCGAATGGGCTCCCGATCGCCGCGACCGGCTCGCCCACGACCACGGTGCTCGAGTCGCCCAGAGGCACCGTGCTCACAGCGTGGTCGGCAGGATCGACCTTGAGCAGCCCGACGTCATCGAAGACGTC
>Ga0081538_10005146_pt1 | contig 11853 bp, 11 predicted proteins | sample TabmetS5T2R1_FD_71022 | JGI IMG/M metagenome (GOLD analysis project Ga0081538, IMG submission 71022) | Tabebuia heterophylla rhizosphere microbial communities from the University of Puerto Rico - S5T2R1 | ecosystem: Host-associated > Plants > Roots > Rhizosphere ... | reverse complement strand
CTATATCGATCAACTGAAGGATCAGATCAGATCTAGACTGTTGCTGTCTCAGGTAACAGTTAATAGCAAAATAATATGGTCTAGGAATACTGTATCATCGAACCATCTCTAGGTGGCTAAACAATAGCGTGGTTAGCAAGTGAGCAATAAGAATACATTTGTTTAATTCTGTTTTTTAAGTTCTCCATTTTCTAGCGTTATCGTATTTATCGTATTGCACTTTTCACATCTAATAGTGGTATCACTAATAGTCCAATAGGTGTGAGGGTCGAGATAAATAGTTTCTTTACATTCCTTACAAAATATTACGGACATATGAAGATTATTCAGATTGTACTTTATCAAGGACACTAATCCAAGTGGCATACATGCTACATTTCCATTTCTGTTTTCTAAAGGTTATTTGGATAAGACAGTACACACGAGATTTATTGATTACTTAAATGACTATAATATTTTTTGGGAATAACTAAACTATCATTCAAGCCCAAAGCCCTATTAATCAGTTTATTAAATTTAGGATACAGACACATAATGAAGTCACCACAGGCAACAGTAGAGTCAGTAACGAACATGGGATTAGAGTGGATAAACATAGAGGAACCTACGCGAGAATCTATGGGTGAGATTGCTCGTCTTGGGTATCATTTTCATGTGTTAAATATTGAGGATTCTCTCTCGAAAATACAAATTCCTAAGATTGACAGGCATAAAGATTACATTTTCGTGCTAATGCATTTTCCTACGTCAAACAAATCAGGTCATGATCCTCGTTCTCACTCCAACACAAATCTCAATTCTCGTCTTTCTTCATCTATTCCAGCATTATTGTCTAGAGCAAGACTGCACAGAAGGAGCGATAGCCTTTCGATTTCCATGCGCTTGGCACAACTATCAATATTTGTAGGAAAGAACTTCTTGGTAACTGTCCATCAGGGGGACCTTCAGCCAATCAGCGAACTATTTCAACAATGTAAGCAGGGCATTGCAAAAGATGAACTCATGGGCAAGACTTCTGGACATTTGCTTCACACAATAATTGATGCTTTAGTAGATGATTTATTCCATCTATTAATGAGAATAGTAGGTAACCTTGAGGACATTGAAGAAGCTGTATTTGATGATAAAGTGGATGTAGTAAGAGAAATAGCTCTTTTGAGAAGAGAAATAACTACTCTGAGGAGAATTGTGTTTCCACTTAGTAGAATAGTATCAGAAATAAGTAACAGAGACGTAGGCAGGCTCTCGGAAGAAGTGGATCTATCTGAATATTATAGTGATTTAATGGATCATATTAACAAGGCATTAGAGGTTCTAGAAAGTTCTAAAGAAACTATCGACATTTACAAAGATACAGATTTCATGCTTAACACAGAAAAATCTAACCAGATACTTTCGATCCTTACGATTGTCTTCACCTTTTCTATCCCTGCAACCGTGATTGGCACCTTTTATGGAATGAACATTAACCTACCGGGTGGAACAGAGACAGGAGTATGGACTTTCTTCGGTACCTATACTACCCTCATTGTCATTTTAATCCTGTATTCGATATCTGCATTAATCATGTATTGGTACTTTCACAAAGTGGGGTGGGTTACATATACGCGGAGACGGGAGACATAATAGAGGTCAGATTTTTTGCTCATACTCATGTCTCCTGCAGCCTTAAGTCGAAAACTAGATTGTTCTATCAACCAATTTTGCGGTAGACATTATTTAATATTTAATACCGTCATAATAATCTCTCATCCAGTTATCGAACACAAACAGAAGCAGGCAACGGACTTTTATTGTAACTTCAACCACTTAACAGTCTTATCAAAGGCGTCAACCCTACCGATTACATGTCATTACGTATAAGATTTAACGAAGTTAATCATCCCTTTAATATGAGTCATGATAGAATAATACTCCCTCTATACGACATAATGAATCCCTCGCAGGAGACTCAATTCTTGTGACAACTCGTGTTCACATTGAGTCTCCTGCGGTTATGATCTAAAAAACTGACAATTGCAACAGCGATCCAAGGTTTTCTCAAGTTTGGCTGAAGAAGACGGAGCTATAGATATAATATCAACCACTTCCCAACATTCTTGCCCTTCTTCTTATTAGAATCCTATTGAATATTGACGAACGAATAATCAATTAGCTAATCAGTTCACGATTTATGATGGTCAATGGGACATTACCATGCGAAATTCTTACGATATTTGTTAGAATAACATTCGTTATCGCGTCAACTGATTCAGAAGTCCAGCCTGCAACATGAGGAGTAAGCAGAAAGTTATCAAGATGTAGTAATTTATCATTAAGGTCAGGAGGTTCTTCCCAAAATACATCAAAAGCAGCCCCTGCAATTTTCTTATTTGTTAGTACTCTAAATAATGCTTCTTTATCAACTATCGGGGCACGGGCAACATTTATCAAAAAGGAAGAATTTTTCATTGAATTCAATTCGTTTTCTCCTATTAGTCCTGCCGTTTCTTCTGCAAGTGGTATGTGCAATGAAACATAGTCAGCTCGGACAAGCCATTTAGAGAGCATCTCTGGTCCTCCTATTTCGTTAACAAATAAGGTTCTGTCAATATCTGGTTTTTTTGAAAAGGGGTCCTTGGTAATGGCAATAATATGCATACCAAATGATTTAGCCCTTTTCGCTACTTCTATCCCGGTAGCACCTAAGCCAACAATGAACAGAGTTTTCGCTCGTAGTTCAGAACCTAAAATAGTGGGTTTCCTTTTTGTCATTAAACTTGCCGTCGTTCCATTATTATTATCAACAATATTTTTCATATTCTTAGCTAAATAAAGCATAAAAAATATTGTATGTTCTGCGACTGAAACGGCATTTGCCAAAGGAACATTTGCCACGTAGATCGATTTAGATGTACAGTAATCAACATCTACATTATCAACTCCTATTCCTGATTGATGTACCATTTTTAATTTTGGAGATGCATCTATGATTGATTTATCAATTTTACTAAATCCGATTACAAGTACGTCTGCGTCTGATAGCTGTGGTATTATAGGTTGATTGATATTAACTTCCTCGCCAACCAGTCCTAGTTCATCTAATTTGGATATCAAACCGTCTTTTAACTCAGATGAACGGGCCAAAATTTTTATTCTCATATATGTGGTTTCGTGAAAATATAGATAAACTTATTCTACAAAAGGGTGCTTAACAACAGTTCATCAAGTTCTTGCTTGAGTAAAATGAGAACAAATTAGAATGTCAGTTAGGCTAGTTAGTCAGTTTATTCAATAATCCCTTCCTTAGATTCATGGTATATCTTCACGCCTTTTTCATTTAAGGGAAAAAAGCAGCTATTTCAGGGGTTGTAGCATTTTCTGATGTTGCTGTAAAAGGTTGTGTCAAGTTAAGTCTTATGTGTACTGGATTAGATAGAGGTACTGTCTTTGTTGCATCCGTAAACTGCACAACTGCTGTTAAATTTTTTGTTTGGTTATCCATTATAGTAGTCTTAATCTCTTGTGTACCAGAACTGCTGGCGTTAAATCCATTTGGAAATGAAGTCGACTTTATAGCCGTTCTATTCAGAGCATACATTTTCATAACAGCATTAATCATATTGTCTATAATTGAAGAATTATTAGTCGTATAGCTGACGAGCACTTTAACTTGATTTCCTTTATCTATTGTTAGGGGTGTAAAAGATCCAGAATTTAGTATGAGTGAAATCTCTTGCCCATGATCAGCAAATACTTCTGGAATATGAGGTAAAGATAGCTGTTCTGAAAAGATAGGAATACCAATAAAAGTAAAGGATGATAAACTACCTACGAGGAACAATAATGTAATAACTATGAATGATGGGATCTTGCGTTGTATCATAATCTCGGTACTTTGAAAGATTATACTATTCATCTGTTTTCAATAGTCAGCTATATCAGTGATGTATAATATATTTTGATAACAGAGGATAGAATTATGTGACAAGTCTGGCTCAAAGGGAAAAGACAAAAACAAAAGCATACCAGGGATATTTTGCTCGCCTCTAATTGATTCCTCTATCACAACACTAGTGGTTAAGACCGAAAATGAATTAATTAATCATTTAGAAAGATGTTACGAGTTGTTCATAGCAATGTGTATATATTTCTATGACATTGCCAAATGGATCCTCGCAGAATGCTATTTTGTATCCCTTGTCTGGGTCAACATCCCATATTCTGCTTCGTTGTCTGCCTCCACTATCAGAAATTCTTTTACATAGCTCTTCGATGTTAGGGTCAGTAACACAGATATGAAAGAACCCTGATTTCCAATATTCAAAGTTATCAATACGTCTTTCTGCTTTAGGATCTATATACTCAAACATTTCAAGCCCAACTTGGTTGCCTGAGCTTAACCAAACCATTCGCATTTTCCTAAAGTTAGGACCATGAATATCTCTAGCTACTATTCCTAATGAAGAGTCATCGGCCTCAAATTCAACTGGACCATTTACCACAATAAACCCAAACACCTCTTTATACCACTTTACAGCACTATTAAGGTCGGTGACGCTCACAGCGATGTGATTTATGGTTCTAGGATATACAATGATGGGTGACTTATCCATTTTTATCCATCTTTACAAGGATTTCCTAATAGGTTTTCTGGTATTTTTGGTCGCAAAGCAATAAACCATAAATTGTCAAATATCAATCTCGACATCAAGAAGTCAAGTCCTATGGTTCTTGGATAGCTCTGATTATTAAATTTCTTGTAATCTATTATACAAAGTTATTTTATAGCGGAATATCCGATGATATGTACACATATTATGATAAATTCAAAAAACTGGTATTCAGAAGTTTCGCTCTCAGGAACTTCAGAACTAGATGAAAAAACCAGTTTGCTACAAAGGCTATTATTTAAGGTAGCCAAAAAGTGGGTCTCCGGGAATACTTACAAAAACGCATTATTAACAGCCAGAGATTGCAATAGTAAAGGAATATCAGCTATTTTGAATTTTTTGGGTGAGGACAACAATAATAGTACTGCAATAGAGAACACAGTAACAGAATACTTTTCATTGCTCAATTTACTGGAGAGTAATAATATTGATGGATGTATCTCAGTAAAACCTACTCAAATTGGTATGACTATTAGCTATGATAAATGCTTGTACAATTTTAGACAGATCGCTAGAATTGCGAAAAGTGTAAATAAATTCATGTGGATAGATATTGAATCATTCCAATTCGTTGAAGATACAATAGCGATTTACCTTGAATTGTTAAAAGATTACAAACACATAGGAGTGGCCATTCAGGCTTATCTCAAAAGGAGTTCGAGTGATTTGTTGCATTTACTAGAGCAAGGAGCTGTTATTAGGTTAGTCAAGGGAGCCTATAGAGAAGATAAAAACATTGCATTTCAATCTATGGGGAAAATCAATTCTAATTACTCAAAATTAATGGAAATTTTGTTTGAATATGACAAGAAGAGTAACAATATCTTTGCAATTGCAACTCATGATCCTAGACTTATTGAAGAAGCGATAGTGCTATCACAAAAATATGATATAGATAATAAAAAATTTGAATTTCAGTTGTTGATGGGCATCCACGATAAAATGAAGGAGGATCTTGTTAAAAGAGGATATAAGGTATCCGAATATATCCCTTATGGAAATCAATGGTTCCCATATTCTATGCGCAGGATTAGGGAAAGAAAAAGAAACATTCTGTTATTGGCAAGATCGCTTTTTCAGTCTTGAATGGATGTTTGAATTAGGCAACTGAGTGTAACAAACAAATGCAACAATATCGTCGTATATCTTCCTTATTCGATCGATATCATACCTAACAATAGTTTTTTATTCAAAGATTGTAGTCTGAATCACATTATTTAGTTAGAAAGAGGTATTTCCGAAGATGTGAATGCAACATTGAAACTGATAAAAAATTTTGTCAATACTGTGGAATGCTGCTAATACTTACCATGTTAAATGGAGAGTATAAAGAATGAGAATTAGATTATCATAAATAAGAAGAAAGCCGCAGGAAGAAACAACTCACCTGGTAGCGGCAGTTGAATCTGAGGCACCCCTGCGGCGATTGAATCCTTGCCTCAGAGATAACTCGGGTCTCAAATACTAAAAACTTCGAAAACAAGAAACCCTAACACTTTTCATTTTTTCTCGAAAATGGATATATTGGAATATAATACATTGAGTAAGTATATTTACTTATGTAGTTTTGTTTGTCTTTGATATAAAATTTACATAAGACAGTAGGTTTTGGCTACCGGACATACGGAATCGCAACACCACCACACCGACGCCAATCGTGCAGGCACCTACGTTCGTGGGATCTTGAATATATTTGCATATCTGATATATTTGCTATATTCTTTAGCAAGACAGATATCTAGTTTGTTGAAAGGTGTTCTTCAATACTTGACTAAACCTTATTAACTTGAGCTTAATATTTTGTTAATGCTATTTAACAGATCTTTATTGCTAATTGGTTTTCTAATAATCCCGTCTTTGACAAATACAGGACTTAATTCATTTATATCTGATTTATGATCCTTTAATTCAGTCAGGGCTGTAAGAAAGCATATCTTGAGATTCTCATCATCTTTTCTGATTTCACGCAATAATTCAAACCCGTTCATCTTCGGCATTTTAATATCAAGAATAGCTAAATCGTAATAATTTGATTTGAAGCTAGATAATGCATCTAAGGGATTGTTATATGAATCAACTTCAAACCCGTAGTCTTCTAGAGCAAAAGTAAGAACTGTGGTAACATCAGATTCATCATCGACTAGCAAAACCCTCCTATTTCTCATTGTAACCTCCTTCTGAATCATCAAGGCCAAGATGTTGTTGGCTAGATGGAATAGTGAATGAAAAGGTTGCACCTCCTCCATTGGGATTATTCTGAGCCCATACTTTGCCACCATGTTCTTCTATGATACTTTTTGAGATAAAGAGTCCTAGGCCAGTTCCGGAGAAAGACTTGGAGGCAAATCTTGAAAATAGTTTTGGAAATATTTCTGGATCTATCCCTGTTCCGGTATCCATTATACTCACTGTTACTTGGCTATCCTTTTTTTCTGAGAGTATTTGTATTTTTCCTTTCTCCTTTGTCGGTTTGGTAAATTTAAGGGAATTGTCTAAAAGGTTAAAAATCACTTGCGCAAGCCTTCCCCTGTCTGCTCCCACCATGATGACATCGTCTTTAGGGGTGAATAATATTTCAGTATCCGATCCGACCTTGTTTTGTGCTTGTATTTGATTTCGATAACCCTGAACTACATCTTCTATTATATCGTTGATATTGAATTGTTCCTTATGAAGCGATAGACTATGGCTTTCTATTCTTGATACATCTAAAATGTCTTCTGCAAGTCTGCGTAGTCTATTTGCATTCCTACTCACAATATTTAATAATTCGTGATGTCTGCTATCTTTGATTTTAGATAGAAGAATCTCTGATGAACTAAGTATAGGTTGAATGGGGGTCCTTAGCTCATGGGCTGCTATATTGATAAACTCTTTTTGCATTTTATCATGAGCTTTAAGTTGTTCATTTGATTTTTCTAATTCCTTTGTTCTTCTTTTTACCTGCCTGTCAAGCATGTTGTTCCATTTTATTAGGAACAGTATCAAGGTAACAACAGCAACGGTAAATCCAGCAACTAATGTAAACATCTTTAGCCTTTCATTAAATAAAACATCATTAATGTGTGCATAAATCTCTGTTGTAGGAGTTATTATGAAAGCAAAGTACTCAGGCTTGCCTTCTACAAATATAGGATAACCTGTAGTCAGTCTTTGAACACCTCTAAATTCATAAATAGCAGAATCAGATTTACCTGACATAACTGTTCGTATGAAATTATTGAGAATGGTATTATGTCCTGTAGCTTCTTGAGTATGATTGTCAAAAAATGAGACTCCAATGAATGATTTTACCGGATGAATAAGTTGAACTGCATTTCTATCCAATGCCGACAGATATTGCGATCCTATCGAGTAAACATTTCCATAGCGCGCAAAGAAGTCTATAGTAGGCATTTGAACACCCACCATTCCAATATACTGACCATTCTCTCTATTTATTATTGGAAAGGTTATTGCAATTCTGTATATACCGTCAATGCCTTGGAAGCCTTCTGAAAATACTGGTCTTAGTATCTTCTTTGTTTCCTGCACGTAGTCTCTAAATGATATATCTATATTCACAAAACTTCGGTCTCCTTCTGTCACGACATTGTATGTCATTATATCGTCTTTGTCTGCAATAAAAAGACCGTCAACTCTGGTAATATTGTTTATTTGATCAAATCTCTCTTTCATCAATTTATCGACTCTATCGCCATATAATTCACCTTGCTGCAAATAGCTCGATCCTGCTAGTCCCTGAAGAATTGAAGCGACTAAGCTAAGATCGGAACCGATATGTTGTGCCATAGCCTCTGTAGATCCTAACTGGCGCTCTCTCTGAGCTACGAATAGGCCATTCCTAATGCTTTCTTCTGTAACATTTTGCTGATAAAAAAACAGACCGTAGACTACGGAAATTATTAAAGTTATACAAATAATACCTACTTCCTTTGCATGCTCAGAAAATAGATTTTTGTATGAGCCTTTCTTCTTCAGCTGCAATATAGAATAATAGACTAGATATGTTAAATCTTTTTTCTCATAGCAGAGACTTGCCAGCTATTTTTGATGTTGTTGGTAATTAGAGATTACTGCCTTCGCTATTTCCCTATATCAGTATCTTTCAGGTACTATGATTGTCCCATTGATTATCCCTTGCCTTAACCCTTCTAGTTTAACTTTGACATCCTCAGGCACCTTGTCTTCTAAACTATGAAAAGGTGCTAGATATATGATGCCATCTCCTGATGCTCCCTTGCCAGCCTCTAATCCTGGTTTAAATATTTGTCCGCTGAAGTTTCCAGTTTGAACCATTTTGACTGCCTGATCAAATGCCTTTTCTACATCTAATACAAAAGAGGTAAGAACAGTGTTTGAAGCTAATTTATTTTGGTCTGAGATAGCACCCAAAGCATACACACCTTTTTCTTTAGCAGCCTGAATAACACCATGGCCAGATGTATCAGCCACATGTAACAACAAGTCAGCACCTTCATTAATCTGTGATAGCGCTGCTTCCTTTCCTTTTGTAGAATTATCCCAATCATCTAAATATATTTCAAAAACTTTTACGTTAGGATTGATATCTCTTGCTCCTTGTTTGTAACCCTCAAAAATATTGAGTAAGTTTGGATATCTCTCTCCTCCTACAAACCCTATTACCCCTGTCTTGGACATCATGGCTGCAAGTGCTCCCAGTAGATATGCCCCTTCTTGCTGCTTAGGGAAAATAGAAGCAACATTAGAAGAGTTTGCAAGTCCTGTAAAAACTACAAACTTCATATTTGGATAATCCTTGCCTACCTTAACTGCTGGATCGCCCCATTCAAAACCCTGGGCAATAATCAAATCATAGTCTTTGTTGGCATAATCTCTTAACGTAGTTTCAATATCTGCAATAGCTACATCATCTTTAAAATCGACTATGTGACCATACTTGTTATTCAGTTCTTGTACAGCATTAAATCCAAAGGCACCCCAACCTGCATCGCTGAACAAAGCATCTGTTAATAGAGCTATTTTTAATACTCTCGTGTGTGAATCAATAACATTTTGATCTGTTTGAGCTGTTGCTATTGATAAAGGTATGGAAGGGAATTGTAGCATTTGGGCCTGAAATGTAGATATAATATTTACTGTGAGAAATGTTACTGACAAAAAGGACAAAACTGAGAATGGTAAAATGGAATTCGTTTGATATACTGCTACCATAATTACTATATTATAGCTTTGGCACTAATTACTGTTTCAAACTCGATCTATTTCTCATGATTAAATGTACAACCTCTATGAAGCAGCACAAGAATGTCTTGGATCTGTGTTGCCGTGGGAAAGCCGTCGTAACATTATTTAATTTCATGTTATTTTACAAGTTCCACATTTTTTCTCCCCTTGCTGTATTATTGTTTTTTCTGACTCATTCCAGATGTAATTAAAACCTGACACCACTAATGAAAAACACTAATCCCTTAATAGATCGCTTTGATTCTTGATTATAATCCATGAGCTTTAAACAATCAAAAAGACGGACTTGCTATTATAACGACAGTTCAGTCAGTAAGAGTTACATAAAAAAAAGATAGGATTATGTACCTACTAGTCAGTTAGTCGGTGGCACATAAAAGGGGGGATCACTATGTTCCATTTCTTGTAAATATTCAGCTCTATCTCCACCATCGTGTTGAGCCATATATTCTTCACTATTTAGAGCATCCTGAGCAAATGTAGTAATTGCTACAAATATTGACAGCAGCATGGTAAGGCCTATCACAGCTAACATTGAGATTACTAGATATCGCTTCATTTGTCCTCATTATACTAACGCGCCTGTTCCATATTTGCAATATTATGAAATTAATAATGAGATCATTCAGAGAAAATGAGTCGACTTCTTCTATAGAAGAATAATATAGACGTTGCAAGACTACTGAGGTTCCATATGACCAGGTAATGAAATGCAGTACTGTTTTATGTTCTGTTTGCGTATATATTGATGGAAGCGATCGACTCTAATAATATTCTAGCAGCCAGATCAGCTGTTATATTGTTGAAATCAAAGTCAGGAGAAAGCTCCACAAGATCAATTCCAAGAATACCACTACTTATGGCTAGTTTGATGAGATAGACTAGGTCAATACTCGATAAGCCACATGGGGATGGTAAGGAAACTCCAGGGGCGTAGGCGGGATCGATACAATCTAGGTCTATCGATATATATTTTCTATTGCTATAATTTTTGCTCTTTATCCTATCTGCTATCTGTGAAATTCCAGACTCAGTTATATTTAATGGAGAGATCACTTCCAGTCCCACCTTGGTTGCATTATCTAATTCTTCTGGCTCGGCAGCTCGAGTACCTATTAGCATACTCTTGGCAAAATCTATCCACTGAAATGAATCAGTCAATACAGACCCATAATAGTTGGTGGTAGAAGAAACAAAGTCTGGATGAGCATCAAAATAGAATAGTCCGATTTTACCATGAATATTCCCAATTGCTTGCAAAACAATGCTGGTAATAGAATGGTCTCCACCTATAACTATAGGTATCTTGTTATTTGAAACTAGATTAGATACAAGTTCATAGAGATTTTCTTTCTGAATGTTTCCATAATCAAAAATATGCTTATTGTCTATTTTGCCGAGCAACGGACAAATAGGTATAATTTTTCCGTCTCTTTCAAAGAACTCTGACTTATTTGACGCATGTCGTATTATATCCGGTCCTTTGCTTGCACCCTTTCTTATAGCATGAGATTTAGATTCATCAGGCACCCCAATTATGACTATTTCAGCTTCAAAGATATTTTGAGCAGCAGAATGATGGAAGCGAACCATATAAATTGTGATAGGTGTAATCTTAGTATACTTATATTTTTTAAACTGCAGAAGCTATATTTAGTATTGATGTTGACACCAGAGTCTTAAGCTGAGATAAATTTTTGCGAGCCCATCTAAGACAAAATCAAAATCTATGAACAAGTACAAAGTCGACAAACCACCATTAATCCTATGAAATTGGAGCTTTTATTAATAAATATGGACCAAATACCATCTCCCAAGGCTCGTCTTTCATAATGTACAAAACAAAAAAAGAAGCAGTTTGCTTTATCGAACTGCTAACATACAAATAGTAAATTGATTTACTATTTCTGGACTTATTATGTTATTCAATAAAGACAGCAAAAATAGGACTAATATATTCAAATGGAAGTTT